>Ga0268386_10000930_pt1 | contig 19598 bp, 8 predicted proteins | sample RVTome_15_FD_200260 | JGI IMG/M metagenome (GOLD analysis project Ga0268386, IMG submission 200260) | Soil microbial communities from uranium-contaminated site in the Upper Colorado River Basin, Wyoming, United States - RVT150D86... ...
TCACTGTCGCGCTCGTAGTCGATGACGGCGACGGTGAGATGCGCCTCCTCGCCCACCGCCTCGCGGCTCGAGGCGATCGAGTAGAGCCGCGGCGCGAGCGGCCGCAACGCCTGCACGAGCGCGGTCGCGTCCCATCGCGCCGGGTGCCTGCGCAGCAGGTCGGCGAGCTGCAGGTCCTTGAGCACGCGGCGGAGCTCGACGCCGTTCGCGGGCTCGAGCACCGAGGCGAGCGCCGGCTCGCCGGCGCGCTCCGCGTGCTGCACGAGGAAGGGTCGCGTGATACGGGTCAGCTCTCGGCCCGTCGCCAGCCACTCGCGGAGCACCTTCGTCTGCCCATCGACTGCAACCTGGTCCGCGCCATCGAGGCCCGTCGCCGCGAGGACCTGGTCCACGACTAGGGGCGGATTCTCGTGCCACACCCCGAGTGCGTCGCCCGGTTCGTAGGTGAGGCCCGATGCCTCGAGCGACAGTTCGACGTGGCGCACGTCCTTCGTCGCGTCGCGCCCCGTGATGCGCTGGTTGGCGAGCACCGGCGCGGCATACGGCTGCTCGCGCGAGTACTCGGGCGCGGCCGGCACGGAACGGAGTCGCGTAACGGTCGCGACGGCGGGCGCACCGAGCGCCTCGCGCGCTCCGCCCACAACCTGTTCGAGCCACGGAGCCGTGAGCCGCTCATAGTCGAGATCGCAGTCGACCCGCGGCAGCAGACGCCGCGCGCCGAGCGCCGCCAGCCGCTCGTCGATCTGCCGGCCGGTCTCGCAGAACCGCGGATAGCTCGAGTCGCCGAGCGCCAGCACCGAGTACTGGAGCTGCTCGAGCCTTGGCGCGCGCTTTCCGGTGAGATGCTCGATGAAGCCACGCGCGTCATCCGGTGGGTCGCCGTCGCCGTGCGTGCTCATCACGACAACCAGCAGCCGCTCCTTCGCCAGATCCCTGAGGGGGTAGTCGCGCGCCGACTGGACCCGCCCCGCGAGACCCACCGCCTCGGCCGCGCGGCCCAGGCGCTCGGCGATACGCTTGCCGTTGCCCGTCTGCGAGCCATAGACCACGGCAAGCCTGGCCTGCGATTCGGCGCGCGGCGCGGGCACCGGGATAGTCAGGGCGGCGGATCGCCCGCCCTGCGCGCGCTCGTAGGCAACCCCCGCCGCAAAGCCCGACAGCCACTGCAGCGCGGGCGCATCGAGGCCATCGACCACGCGCGCCACCAACTCGAACCGCTCTGCGTCGAGCGGCCCCAAAGGCTGGGCAAGTGCGGGCTGAGAGGTCATGGCACGCCTGGATTCGGATTCCAGACGATGCTAGAGACGCGCCTCCGGCAACGGAAAGGCCGGGTAGTTATGCGGTCATAACATGCCGCTTACATCGAACCGATCAGGTTGATGAAGAAGCCCTGATGGTCGTAGCTCAAGTCCGTCAGGTCGTCCGAGAAATCTGTGAAGTTGTAGCCGGCCCCGACCTTGAAGTGCTCGCCCAGGTAGCGGTAGACGGCCACGAGGGCGCCGCTGCGGCTCTGATCGATGTCGGGCAGATCAAGCGTGCGAGCCTCGACCAACCCTTCCCAGACCTCGCGGAACCGCAGGTCGGTCCGCAGGATCACGAGCTGGGCCGAGTTGTCGAAGTACTCCCGGTCCTCCCGGTCCAGGCTGATCTCGCCCAGTCGATAAGCGTACTTCCCGCCGATCGACCAGGCCGCGGTCAGGTCGTAGCTCAGGTCGACGGAGGCGACATGGCTTTTCTGGATGAACTCGGCAGCCGTGTCCTGCAGCGTCACCTGGTCGGTCGTGGGCACGTTGAAGAAGTAGGTGTACTTCGCGAGCGCATTGAGCCGGTCGTGGCGCACCGGCCGATAGGCGTAGCCGATCACGGCCTCGGTGTATCCGCCGTCGTAGAAGTCACCCTGCGTGCTGTCGCTGACGGCGTGGTTCAACTTGCCGATCAGGCGCCAATCCGGCGTGAGCTGGTACTTGAGGTTGTTCCGATACAGCCAGGTGGTTCGCTCGATCAGGGTCGCATCGAGTTGCTCGGTTTCGTCCATGCGATATTCGATCGCGCTGGAGAGCTGTACCGAGTCGAGACCATAGCCAACCCGGATACCGCCCGCCTTGCGGTCGGTCTCGGCGCCCGTCTGTGAGTCCGTCAACGTCCCGAAGTCGGCATTGGCCCCGAGGTTCCAGCGATCGGTCGCGACCAGGTTGATTCCAGTTGCGTGGGTGAGCCCGGCGAGCGAATCCGTGTCCTGGTACCGCTCCTCGAGGTACACGCTGCTCGCGTCCGAGAGGCGGCGCTTCACCCCCGACACGAGGTTTGCCCGACGTCCGTACAGGCCATTGTCCGCACGCTCATTCTCGAGCGCGTAGTTCAGGTAAAGATTGGTGCGATCCGTCAGCAGATAGTTGGTGCCGACGCGAGCCCCGGGTCCGAGGTCGCCGTCGGAGACTTCCGCGTCGAGCCGGAACCGGTCGGTGAAGCGATACGACCCGCCCGTACCGATGCGACCGTTGTCCTCGCGATCGCCGGTCTTCGACAGCGTGTCCTGGACGAAGCCGTAGACACGCCAGCTGGAGCCAAAGTCGTAGGCCACCTGCGCGATGCCGTCGGTGCGCTCGCCCTGCTCCTGAGTGAGAGGGACAACCGGCGAATGGTCTTCGCGCAGGTCATTGCGCACGCCCGTGCTCACGCTCCAGGCGTTGGTCACCTGAAAGCCCAGGTCAATTTCCTGCGCGCTGGTCTCCAAACCCTGCTTCTGGATGCGCTGGTCGCTCTTGGCCGTGACGTGCAGCCGGTCGGTCACCGGCATCGTGAATGTGCCGCCGATGTGGTCGGTGTCCGTGAGCGTCGCGAGCCCAGGGGCCGAGTAGCCTTCGCCCATCGTCTGCGTATAGAGCGTCAGGCGGCCCCTGCCGCTGGCGAAGAAGTCGCCGACTGCGACGCTGAGATCGGCGCGGTAGGCATCGGCGCTCGCATCCGTAAAGCCCAGGTCGTCGTAGCCGTAGAAGCCGAAGCCGCCGTCGTCCGAGCGCATCGCGTTGGAGACCAGCCCCTCGCTGCGGCCGGCCTGCAGCTTGATCCAGGACTCGGCGCTCATCCGCAGCGTCAGGTCCGCGGCGTGCAGGCTCGCGTTCTCGTCTCCGTCATCGTTGGCATTGGAGGTCAGGCCCAGCTTGACGTGCTCGTTGAACCAGACGTGGCCCTGCCCCCCTGCGGCCACGGCGTCGGTCTCGTCGAAGCCCGGCGTGTACTCGTACCGCACGACCAGGAACGCCTCATCGCCACTGACGCCGCCGCTGCGGATCAGGAGATCGTCGTCGACCGTCGCGGAGAGCGGCTCGGACAGGAGCACGCGGCCCTGGAGGTAGTCGATGTCGTAGTCGAGCGCCGGACGCAGGTTCACGACGCCGGTCACGATGCGCGAGTCCTTGTCGCGCAACTCGACGCGCACCGTCTCGGAGCCCGGTAGGAGGTCCTGGCGTCGCAGGAAGTAGAGCGAGCCGCCCGTGCCGCGGAATTCCTCGAAGCTCGCGACGGTGCCAGGCTCGGCGGCGAACGCGTCGACGCCAAAGCGCTGCTCGCCGAAGCTCGTCGTGGTTTCGGACTCGTAGTGGCCGTTCGCGCCGTACAGACCGCGGTCGACCTGGGCCAGCTCGTTCTGCATGTAGCCGACCTTGAAGTTGCCCCACAGGCCGTGGTTCTCGCCCTGGCTCAGCTTGACGTAGAACTTGCCCATCGTCGGCGCCATTTCCTCGACCACCGCGTCGTCGCCGAAGGTCGGGTAGTGGTAATCGGGATCGATGCGCCGGAAGAGTGAGTCGGGTGACTTGTCGAGGAAGTTGCTGAACAAGTCGTCAAGCGGCCCCTCCTCGGTATCGGCGCTCGCCGTCAGGCGCCAGTGCTCGCCGAACTTGCCGCTCGCGTAGAACGCGAATCGGCCGTCCAGCGATGAATCGAGATCCTGCGGAGAATTCGCACCCTGCAGCAGCTCTGCGGGGCCGTTGGTGCGGTTCTCGGACATCGTGAGGTCCGCGAGACCGACGTAGAACCAGTCGTTGCGCTTGAGCTCGAGGTCGCGCAGGAAGAGCGTGCCGTTGCCGGCCTCGTCCAGCATTGCCACTTCGACCGTCTGCGCGCCCGCAGGCAGGATTTCCTCGGCGACGAAGTTGCCCTGCGCATCGACCGGCACCGGCCGACCCGCCACCCACACGCCATGCCCGTCCGGCACGCCGCTGCCCCGCACCTTGATCGTGCCGCTGCCAAGTCGAATGTTGCGGATGGCGAGGCTGTTCTCGCCGTACGCGGCCAGCAACTGGCGATCCTGCTCGGTCGAGCCGGTCTGCAACTCGCTTGCCCGCTCCGGCGTACCAGGCTCTCCCGGTGAGCCCTGCTCTTCCGGCGAACTGGCCTCCTCCTGCTCCGGCACATCCGCCTGCGCAGACTCCACAGTCTGCTCCTGCTGCGCCGGCTGCTCGGCGGACTGGCTGGTGTCCGCCGCTGGCAGCGCCTCCGCCTCCGCCTTGGCTTCGGGCGCGTTCGCCGCGCCGTAGACCATCCACAGCGGCTTCGGGCTGGTCTCGTCGAAGTTGCCCCTGCCGTCATAGGCGCGCAGCACGTACTGGAGCTCGCGAACCGGGCCGGGGAACCGCTCCACCGACGGCTGCCACTCTGCAAGACCGGCGCGATCGATCTCGATCACCTGCAGCGGCGATGACTGTACGGATTGCCCGTGGCCGAAGATGCGCACTTCCGATCGAGCGATGAAGTGCCCGTAGTTTGCGTACATCCGGAAGCGCACCGTGGATGCCGTCAGCCCCTCGTCGACCGCATCGACGAACTCGATCGAAGCCGGCGTCGCCGCGACGGCGAGCCGCCGCCGCGATTCGAGATTGTCGAACCGGAACTCGATGTTGGCCTTGTCGAGCGCGACGTCGGTGCAGCGCTGGATGTCCGCGGAGCTGCGCGCAGGGTCGTCGATCGGCTCGCCGTCCACGGTGATGCGCATCAGGTTGAGCTCGAAGGGGTTCTTGGGTGCGAGCTCGCGAGTGAGCCGCGTGATGTCCACGCCTTCGTAGTCGTCGAGCGGGGCGAGCTCGTCGTAGACGATCTGCACGCGCACGTAGGAGTCTTCGCCGCGGATGAACCCCGCGTTCACGACGTCGTCCGAATGCACGAAGCCACGGCCTTCGTGCTCGGCCTGCGACGGCTCGAGGCTCATCTGGCCGCTGATCGTCTCCATCGCGCGCTTCGCGCGCGCCGCCGAGAGACCCACGTCGTCGCCGTAGACCATCGCCGTGCGGCGATCCAGGCGATCGTTCGCCGTATAGCCGATGAATCGCAGGCGCACGTTGCGGCGACCGGCCAGGTCGTTCATCGCGCGGCTCAGGCTCTCGGTGTAGCCCGCCGGGATCAGCGCACGTCCGTTCTCAAGCTCGAGCGGCGCGATCTTGCCCCAGGGCGGGTCGTATACCTTCGTGAGGAGCTGATCGCCCTCTTCGGCGGGGCACAGCTGCGGCTCGTCCGGCAGCTCCTGCAGCGGATCGTCGTACCAGAACTCCACCTCGACGCGTCGGTTGAGCGCGCGCCCCTGGGCCGTGTCGTTGGACGCGACCGGCAGGGACTCACCGCGGCCATCGCTTTCGAACGCCGTGCTCGGCAGCTCGAGCGTCTCCTGCATCGCAAGCGCGACACGGTGCGCCCGCGCCTTCGAGAGCGCCAGGTGGTTACCGTAGATGCTCGCCGCGCGGCCTGTGAGCGGCACGTCATCGGTGTAACCGATGAAGCGTATCCGCACGTTCTGCTTGTCGCGCAGGTTGTGGACCGCCTGGTGGACCTGCCGGGTGAACTCCCCGGTCAGGCCGGCGGTGTCGTCCTCGTAGCGCAGGGGAGCCACCAGGTTCCTGACACGCGCGCGCCGCGAGTGGCCCTCCATGTAGCGCATCTTGCAGACCGTTTCGACGCGGCAGACCTTGATCTGCTTGAAATCCGCGGCGACCAGCACCTCCTCCTCCCGCAGGCTTTCCTTTGGCTGGTCGTACCAGACCTCGACCTCGACCCGCCGATTGAGCGCCCTGCCATCCGCGGTCGCGTTGCTGGCGATCGGCCGCGTCTCGCCGGCCCATTCGAACGAAATCGCCTCGGGCGGCAGCCCGAGCGCGAGCTGGAAAAACTCGGCCACCTCGCCGGCGCGCTCGCGCGACAGGCCCGCGTTGTCGCCATAGACCCGGGCGAGCCCCTCGGAGAGCCGTTGCGAGTCGGCGTGACCCACGAAATGCACACGCACGTTTCTGCGGTCGCGCATGCCATCCAGGATCTGGCCGAGCCGCTCGACGTAGCCACCGGGAATGTCGGCGACGCCGGATTCGAAGCGAATCGGCGGCACGACGTCCGTCAGTTTGACGGTCTCGAGCTCCTCGCCGACGACCTGCTGCGTTTCGAGTCGGTCGCCGGCCTCGCTCTCGAGCAGTGCGGGATCACGCGTCCACGTCCCGAAGGGCTGATAATCATCCAGGTGCCGTTCGACGGGCTCGCCCAGCGGCGAGTCCACGACATCCTCCGCAGGGGCGGCCAGCGCCGCCATGAGCAGGCACGACAGTGGGAGCAGAGAGATGCGCTTGAACATACCGATCACCTGCCTGACGGCTCGCGCACGGCGGACTTCTCGGGCGGTCCGCCGAGACGCCAGAAGACTTCGGGCTCGATGGTGAGCTGGTAGCTCGAGTTCATAGCCTCCCACGATTCGGTGATCTGCTTGCGGATGGCCTGTACGCGACGCTCGACCAGATCGGCATCCTCGACGTCGGCGAGATACGACAGACGCAGCACGGCCGGTGCCTTCTGCAGTTCGTCGAGCAGCATCTGCAGCCGTGGCTGCCACTGGACGCGGATCTCGGTGGTGCCCGGCTCGAACACCGCATCGGCCAGGTCCAGCCCGACGACGCGATGGATCGACGCGCCGAAGTTGAGCTTGAGCGCCTTGCCGCGCGTCGCCCGCTGCACGAGCGCCGATTCGGTGGACGGCCGGTACCCGCTCGGCAGCGTGCGATCGTCGAGCTTGAGCACGAAGTTGCTGCCGCGGCCCTCCACCGGCGTGACCGCGCAGGTGATGTGGTATCGGCCGTGCGCGTCGGTGATCGCCGACAGGCCGCGAGTCGTCACGACGCGAACCCCGGCAAGGCCGCGTTCGCCGTCGTCCTGGACCTTGTTGCGGTTGGCGTCGTCGAACACCTTGCCCGTGACGTCGGTGCAGTCGAAGGTCGGGTCCGGCACGACGCGCACCGTGGCTGTCGCCTCGCCCGACATCGCGCTGCCCGTCAGGCTGTGCACCACCTGGGCGCGGTTGACGAACTCGCCCTCGGATACGCCGGCGCCCACGGCGAGCAGCAGCAGAAGCTTGTGCTCGCCGGAGGCCGCCAGCGTCAGACCGCTCCAGGCGAGCTCACGACCGGAAACCGTGGGCTCCACCGGCACGCCGTCCAGCCGCGCGGAGCCCTCGACGTAGACAAAGCCCGCCGGGTAGCGATCGACGATCGTGACGTCGGGGAGCGCGACCTCGAACTGGTTGTGCACGGTGATGGTGTAGGGCACCAGCTGGCCCCGCGTGACGTTCAGCATCGGCGTCGTCTTGCTGATGGCGACCGCGCCGTCGAGCGTCGGGTCGAGCGGCAGGTGGTTGTTGTAGAGCTGGCTCGAGCCCGGAAGCCCGCTGCCGTCGAGCGTCAGATGCACGTGGTGATTGGTCTCGGCGCTGCGCGCCGGTACCGACGCCGCGGGCGCGAACTCTGAAGCCTGCGCCTCGCAGTGCTGCGCGGTGGCGGCGATCGCGTCATTGGCACTGCCCGGGCAGGACGGCACGGAGAACGGCGCGGTCGCAGGACCCGAGATCGGCGGGATGAACTGCGAATAGCCGGCGACGTAGCCCGACCCTGGCACGGTCACGCCGATCAGGTAGTTGCGGCCGCTCGGGCAGGCCGGGTCGCTGAAATTGATCTCGAACTTGTAATGCCCGCCCGCGAGCGTGACCTGGTTCTGGTGCGCCAGATCGTCGAAACAGCTCGCCGGCAGGGTAGAACCGGTGCCTGCGTCGAGCAGCGTCACGACCGCGCCGGCGATCGGCGCGCGCGTGATGGAGTTGTAGACGACGCCGTTCGGGTCGATCGGCAGATTGAGATTCTGCAGGTTGGCGCCCGGCTGTACGACGATATCGGTGATCCGCTGCATGTAGTTCGTGAAGTCGGAATCGGCGCGACCGAGCGCCGCGGTCGTGGCGACCGCGCCCGGCGCGAGGAAGCGAAGCTCATACACTTCCCCGGTCGTGTAGTTCGGCGCGAGACCGCTGATCCGGTACACGCCGCTCGCGTCGGTGACGGTGGAGAACACGAGCTCGCCGTCGCGATAGAGCTCGACGGTCCAGCCTTCGAGCGGCCGCTCGGCCGTGTCCAGGCTGTCGTCGAAGTCGGTGTCGTGCCAGGCGGTGCCGTTCAGGACGCCGACCCCCGGCACGCCGCCGACATCGATCGAGACGCTGGCGCTCGCGGTCTGCGGCGGGTTGTTCCAGGTGACGACGCCGGTGTTGGTGATACGCGTGCCGATCGCGAGACCCGCCGCGATCGTGGCTCTGAAGCGCAGCACGACGGCCGCACCCGCCTCGAGCGGGCCGTACGCCGTGGCGTAGTCGGCGGTGATCGTCGTGCCGGCAAAACTCACACCGGCGGTGGCGCCGTTCATCGTCGCCGACTGATCCACATAGGTGAGATAGCCGCTCTGCGACGCGTCGAGATCGTCCGTGATGACGACGTACAGGGCCGGTACCGCCGCGATGTTGGTGACGGTTATTACGTACTCGAGCTGGGCGCCCGGCACCGCAGGCCCGCCGCCCACCACGGCGACCTGCTTCGTGATCGAGAGCTGCTGGCCCGCGCCGACCACGACAACCGTGGGCTCAGGTCCCGTCGCCGGGTTACCGTCGCCGTCGGTGAGCAGGTTCGGGACCTCCTCCGTCTCGACGACCGCCTGGTTGCTGATCAGCGTGCCGTCGGGCACACCGGCGTTGACGAGCAGGTCGAACTGGAGCACCGCCGCGGCACCCGCCGAGATCGTCCCGGCACCCGCACCCGGCAACGGCGGGGTCAGGTCGGAGGAGCTGATGTCGATGCCCGCCGCGAGCGGCGAGGCGCCGCCGTCCGGCTGGCCGACCGGCAGTCCGTTGAGAAGCGTGGAATCCGCGACGTAGGTCGTGTTCGCCGGGACCGGGTCGCGCAGCACGACGCCGGTCGCGGCAATCGTGCCCGAGTTCTGCACGCTGATCGTGTAACGGAGCACGTCGCCCGGATCGACAACGCCCGGCGTGCCCTGGTCGCCGAACAGGACGACGCTCTTCGCGGCAAAGAGCAGCGGCAGGTTGCCGACGATGTCCCGCGTCGGATCGTTAACAGCCGGCGTCGCCGGATCGTCGGACGGCTGGTCCACGATGCCGGCGTCGATCGCGCTCACGAAGCCCTGGTTCGAGATCACCGTGCCGTCGATGACGCTCGGGTCGACGACGACGTCGAACGTGATCGTGGCGACGTTGTCCGGTGAGGCGGGCACGTCGGCCGGGATCGCGCCCGGTGTCGGATCCGAGGGAGCGTTGATCAGCATGCCGGCGACGAGCGCGGATGTACCGCCGGTGTCCGCCACCGGCGCACCATTCAAGGTCGTGCTGCCGGCCACGTACGTCGTGTTGACCGGGACCTGGTCGCGCAACCTGACGTCGGTCGCGTCCGAGGTACCGACGTTTCTGACCGTGATCGTGTAGCGCAGGGTCTCGCCCGCGAGCAGGATGGCCGGATCGCCGGTCATGTCCGTCGAGATCTTCTGCACCTGGAACGCCGGGGCGGACACGATGCGGATCCGCGTCGGGTCCTCGTCACCGGCGACATTCGGATCGGCCGCGCCGTTGATGTTCGGGTCGTCGGAGAGCGCCACGACCGAGCCGCCGAACAACAGCTGCGACTGGTTCAGCACGTCGGTGCCGTTCGCGATGACGGGCGCCAGTGTCACCTCGAACTCGATGATCCCGGTGCCGCCCGAGGCGGCCAAGGTGAGATTCCGGATGTCGAGCAGGCCAGTGCCGCTCGTGCCGCCGGTGGCGCTCGTGTTGCTCGTGTTCGCGCCGGCCGGCACGGTGATGAGCGTGAGCGTGCCGGGCTGGAAGGCCGGGTCGGCGTTCAGACGATCGATCTCGTCGCGCACCGCCAGACCGCTCAACTCGAAGTCGGCCAGGTTCTGGAGACGCAGGCGGTATCTCAGCCGATCGCCGGGGCTCGCCTCGGCCGCGGGGTTCGCCCCGGTGGTCACGTTGGCCACGATCTTCTCGAACACGAGCGTCGTCGGCACGATCACCACTCGCGTCGGATCCTCGTCGCCCGCGACGTCCGGGTCAGCCGGGCCGTTGACGTTCGGATCGTCCGAAATCGCACGAGGCGTGTTGTCGGCGAGCCGCAGCGCCGACTGATTGGTCACCACCGTGCCGATCGCGAGGTCCCCGGCGAGTGTGACGTCGAACTGGATCAGGATCTGGCCGCCCATCGGGACGTTCAGGTTCCGGATGTCGATGACGCCGGTGCCATTGTCGCCGCCGGTGCTGCTCGTGTTGCTGATATCGGCGCCGGCCGGCCAGGCGACGAGGTTGAGCGAGCCCGGCACGAAGGCCGGAGAGGCGTTCAGCGCGTCCAGCTCGTCGTAGATCCGGACGTTCGTGAACAGCTCGGTGGCGCTCACCAGACGCAGCGTGTAGCGCAGCATGTGGCCCGCCGCCGCGGTCGTGGTCGGGCTCGCCCCGGTGGTGAGGTTCGCGACGGTCTTCTCAAAGAAGTAACCCGTGATCGCCACCGTGACGGTGTGGGCGTCCTGGTGGTCGAGCGTGCCGACGGTGCCGGTGTTCACGACTCGCGTGTACGGCTGGCGGTCCGGGATGGTGCTGTCGCCGTTGAACCACTCGGTGGCGCCGGTGACGTTGGTCAGCGACACGCCGTTCTGCGTGTCGGTGTCGAGATCGGCCGTGTAGCTCACGATCAGATGTTCGTTGGGGCCGATCGGGCCCGCTGCGTCGGTGAGCGTGAGCGTGAGCTCGCAGGCCGGCGCGTCGTCCCAGGTGAGCGTGTAATGCGTGCCCTGCGTGAGCGGGCTGCCGCCGAGTGTGACGCTCGTGATCGCAGGCGCCGCATCACACATGCCGCCCGTGGGACCGTTCGGCAGCCGGTCGACGAGCGTCACGTTCCAGGCGTCCGAGAGGCCCGAGTTCAGCACGTCGATCGTGAACTGCCCGGTCTCGCCCAGGTTCATCGTCGCCGGGCCGGTCTTGTCGACGACGAGCTCGGGCGCCGAGATCGTCAGAGGCGGCGAGATGCCATTCTCGCCAGGCAGCGGCTCGAAGAACGTGCCGTCGATCAGCCGCCCGAAGTCCCATTTGGCGGTGTTGACGAACACGGTCCCGATATCGTTCGCTGGCACGTCCTCGAGCACGACGGTGAGGTCGAGGATGATCTGCTCACCCGCCGGCAGGATCAGCGGGGCGAACTCGAAGGTGAGGGATCCGTTGACGTTCGAGAACGTGTGCGGCACGGGCGCGCCGCTGCTCTCAAACGTAGCGGTGTGGCTCACGTAGGAGAGCACCGCCCCCGTCTCGTTGAGGTTGTCCCAGACCGTGATGCCGTGCAGCTCGTTGGGCGAACCCTGGTCGTCAATGACAACGCCGGTGCCGTCGCCGGCCGGGTCGAACAGCACGGGGATCGTGAGCCGGTAGGTGAACGGCACGCCGATCGTGGCGGTGGTCTGCCCGGAGGGGATCGACTTGTCGATCTTCTCGACCGGGATCAGGAAGTTCTGACAGTTGGGCTGGATCGTGGTCAACGCGCCGTTCACGAGCCAGATCTTGTGCTCGTGAACGGCGTCGCACGCCATCTGGCCGATGTGCACGACGTTGTCGAAGATCACGACCCAGCGCTGGTCGGTCTGGCCAGGCTGCGTGAAGAAGGCGAAGTTGGTGGTGAGCGGGTTGGATTCCGGGTAGTTCCGGATCGTGCAGTTCTGGTCGATGTTGATGTTGGACGGAGGCACCGGGGTCACGTTGCCATCGAGCACGCCGTTCGGAAATTCGGAACAGTCCTCGGCGCGCGCAGTGAAAGCCGCGCCCAGCAGCAGCACGGCGGCGAGCAGCCAGTTCGCTATCCGGCTGCTGCCTGTCCTCGCACTTATCGTGTCGCTCGAAGTCATCTGCGCCCTCGTTCCACTCACCGTGCGATGTCATCGCCCAAGGGGACCGAGGCAGCCTGCAATACAGGCTGGATTCCGGCGGTCCCGCCGTCCTGGGGTCAGGCTGGAATTCGGCTCTGAGCCGAATTTCCGCGAGGCCCGTTAGACCGGTGACTTTGCGTCGCCATCTTTCGATGGCTTTGCCTTTGTCAAAATCGCGTCGAAGCTATGTCTTAAGGATCACGGCGGTCTCAGCGACCCGCCTGGTGTTCGGCCTCCGTCTGCTGTTGCCGTTCATACCGCGCCGGCCGCCTCACGCCGCCGGCAGGAAATCGATCGGATAGAGGATCGTCATCGCCTCCACATCCTTCGCGCCGAAATTGATCGTCCGCACGCGGTCGACCACCTGCGCCGAGAGCTCCGGCGCCTCCATGTCGGACGCCTGCAGCTGGCACAGCGACACTCTGCCGTCCGGCTCGATCGTCAGGCGCAGCACCATTTGCCCGCGCAGGCTCGGGTCCTTGCGGAGCTCCCGGTTGTAGAGCCGGTAGAGCGCCGCCTTGTAACGGTCGAACACGATCTGGATTTCCTCGTCGGTGCGCGATGCGCGCCCGCCGCTCGCGAGCGGCCGATCGGCCGTGCCGACGCCGCCGATCGAGCTGGTCGCGCGACCGACCTGGACGCCCTGCATCCCGCCGCCACCGCCACCGCGGCCGCCGCCGCCACCGCCGCCGGCATTGCGGCTCAACGCGGCGAGATTGATGCCGCCGCTCGAGCCCGGCGCGTTGCTGGTCAGCATCGAGCGCTCGGGCAGACCGCGCGATGCGTCGTCCGCATCGTTGATGCGCGCGTCGGAACCGAGCCTGGGCGCGACCCTGTCCTTTGACAGGCTCGCGAAGGTATCGCGGAAGGCCAGGATGCCGGCTTTCTCCGCCTTCGGCGCCTCGGGCTGCGCGGCGAGCGCGGGCGCTTCGTCCCGACCCGATCCCCGTTGCTGGTCCGGCGTCGGCCCGGTCGTGGGTTTCGGCTTCTGCTCCTGCGGCTTCTGCTCCTGAGGTTTCTGCTCCTGCGGCTTCTGCTCGGGCAGCGGAACCTCCACGGGCTTCGGCGGCGGCGCGGCACGTGCCTGCTCCTGGCGGAGGAGCTGGACGAGGCGCTCCGGCACTTCGATCAGCTCACCGCGCTTCGGCAGCGGCAGATCGATCATCGGCAGCAGCGCGCCGAGCAGGAGGCTCGCCAGGATCGACACGGCCAGCGCCTTGCGGTACCGCCAGTCGTCCTCGCCGCCGCGCGCCCAGGCCATGCGCTGCGGATACGCAGGCAGCGGACCGAGCTCGCGCTCGACGACCCACTCCTGCTTGCGGCGCTCTTCCTGCTGCGCGGCGTCGTAGAGGTCGTCATCGAGGATCTCGAGGTCCTCCTCGGCGCGGCCGATCTTCTCGAGGATCGTCCTGCGCCGGGCATCGAGGTCGGCGAGCTGCGCGCTGAAGACGGCCGCCTGCTCGCGGGCGCGCCGCAGCTGCCCGGCGGCTTCCTCTGCCCCGACGCGCTCGCCCCAGATGAGGCTTGCCACGCCGAGCTCGCCCAGCTTCTCGAGCGAGCTGCACGCCTGCTCGAGCAGCTGATGCTGCTGCCGCTGCGGCGCGAGCGCCTCGAGTTCGTCGTCGACGGCGCGCAGCTCCTGCGCATGCTCCTGCAGTTTCCCGCGGGCACGCTCGATTTGCGCGAGTAATGCTGTTTCTTCCTGGGACACGATGCCACCCACGTGTTGACGCCTCAGGTGGATTGCGACTCTTTCTGGGTCACGGCCAGCGAGATGCGGCTGTAACCCTGACCGGTGCAGGTCGACATGATCTTCTTGACCACGCTGAACGGCACCGCCTTGTCGGCCAGGACGGTCACCTCCTGGCTCTCGGCAACCGCCTGCGTGCTGATGCCGATCACGCTCTCGCTGAGCGCGGCCAGCCGTTCGCTGATCGGCGCGATGTCCTGACCGGTCATTGCCTGGATGTCGGCGACGCGCGCCACCACTTCGCCCTGCACCAGGACCTCGTCCCGGCCGACGAAGATGACGACGGTCTCGCGCGGCTTCGCCTCGATCACCGAATCCGGGAGGGTGATCTGCTTCGGCTGCTGCAGCACCTCGGTCGCGGCCGAGTTGACCAGCAGGAAGAACACCAGGATCGTGAACACGTCCATCATCGACGTGAGGTTCAACGACGGGATTTTGCGGCGACTGCGCGACATGCGCGCGATGCGTCGGCTCGTTCTCATGGCGCATCTCCGATCGATATGGCGGTGAACAGGGCGGCGCGCGTGACGACGCTGCCATCGCGCTGTTCCCGGCTGCGTACGGTGTCCATCACCTGAATGAGGTGGTCGTACTCGATATCCGGCTCCAGCAGCACGGATGCGTCGTCCTTCTGCGGGTTCTCGCGCTTCACCTCGGTGAGGTACTCGGACAGCTTGTCGAGGTCGTACTCGCCATCGACCTTCGGGATCGCGGCGATCACCTGCGCGCCATCCATGACCTCGAGACCTGCTTCCCGCACGACGACCTCCACGCGGAAGGTCGGCTCGCTCGGCGCCGGTGCCTTGGCGCTCGGCATGTCGAGCTCGACGATGGTGATCCGTGAGAACACGGCGGTGATGAGCAGGAACGGCACCAGCACCACCATCAGGTTCAGGAAGGTGGTCATGTCCAGATCCGGCGCCTGTTTCTGGCGCCGCCTGTAATGGTGTGTCCTGGCCATGCGGGTTACACCTGGACCTGACGCTTCGCCATCGCCGAGATCACGTTGAGCGCCTTGACCGAGGCCATCTCGAGGCTGTCCACGATCTCACCCGTCTTGGCGGTCAGCACGGAGTGCGTGACCAGCAACGGGATCGCGACGATCAGACCGAACGCCGTCGTGTTCATCGCGACGGAGATGCTGGCCGACAGCAGGTCGGCCTTCTCCGCCGGATTGGCGTTTGCCACCGCCGTAAACGCCTGGATGAGCCCGATGATCGTTCCGAGCAAGCCGAGCAAGGTCGCGATGTTCGCGCCCAGCGCCACGTAGGCCGTGCGCTTCTCGAGCTGCGGAATGATCTCCATCATGCTCTCTTCCATCGCGATCTCGACGTCCTCGCGACGGCGCACGGCACCCTGACGCGCCAGACCCGTGCCGAGCAGCCTCGAGATCGTCGAGCCGTCCTTGTCGGTCATCGCGCGCGCCTTGTCGAATTCGCCCTTGTTGAGCGCAGGCTGCAGCTCGCGCCAGCTGCTCTCGTTCTTGCGCCGCACCAGCGTAAGCGTGATGTAGCGCTCGATCGCGATCGCGGTCCCAACCGCGAACACCAGCAGGATGGGGTACATGAACGCCCCTCCCGCAACGAAGAAATTCACCATCGAATACAAGACTTCCATCGTCGAACCCTCCTGCAATCAGCGTTTTCCTGAACCAGAATTCATCATCAACCGGACGCAGCGGCCGTCGGCGCCGTCATTCCGACCGGATCTCGTAGTAGTCGAGCTCGCGCATGAAGACCTCCTTGTCCACGGGCCGCCGCGAGTCGTCGAGACTCTCGGCGAGCCCGAGCGTGTCGCCGAGCTGCGAGCTCTTCCACGGCACGATGACCAGCGACTTGGGCGCCTCCTGGTTGCCCAGGATCGACATGCCGGACAGCGTCTTGTCGCCGCCGTCCGCGCCGTCCTTCGCCCCTTTCCCCTGCGCGGGGTCGGTCTGGTGGGACTCGCTCGGCACGGATTGGCGCTGCGCGGGTCCGCTGCTGGCCACCGCGGCGCTCGCCATCGGCTCGCCTGCCGGAACTTCGTCCGCGCCGCAGGTTGCGGATGCGATCAACAGCGAAAGAACCAGGGATCTGTACCGCATGCGTCCTCCTAGCGACCCGTCCGGTTCCTGAGGTCGGCAATCCATTTCACGGCGTCCTTATCGTCGGGGACCGCCTGGCTGTACGCCTCGTAGTGTGTGAGCGCGCAACCGAGATCCATCAGGTACAGATCGCAAAGTATGGCGAGGTTGCGATGCGCGAAGTGGAAAGACGGAGAAACTGCCAACGCCTTCTCATAGCTCGCGCGCGCGTCGGCGAACCTGCCCTTCCTGCGATAGACCATGCCGAGCTCGTTGTTCGCGATCGGGTGATCCGGATTGATCGCAAGCGCCTTGCCGAGGCTCGCCTCCGCGCGATCGAGGTCCCCGGAACGGCTGTAGGCGATCCCGAGATCGATGTGCGGCGCGATCGCGGCTGGCGTGCTTTCCGTTACCCTGACGAGCAGCGCGATGCCTTGCTCGTACTGTTGCTGCGCGAGCAGTCTCAGCGCGTTGTCGTAGTCGGCACGAACGTCGCCGCTGACGCGGATCTCCTGCGTCACCGTGAATCCGGTTGCGTCGGGCGTGATCTCGACCTTGGGAGTGCGCTTCGCCGCCAGCGCTGGCGTCGCGCACGCGGCGACCATCAGCACCGCCGCGAGCCACGACGACCGGCACTCCCGAATGCTGGCGCTCGATGTCTTATCGCGCGGTTGCAAGGGTCACCTCGTGGTTCTCCGTCTCGCCGTCGACATGTGTCGTCTGGACCGGCTCCTCCGCCGGCACCTCGTCGGGCGCCGCGGGCGGGTCCCCCGCCTCCGGCGGCGGCGGCGCTGCCGCCTCCTCGCCTGCGCCTGCGGGTGCGGGCGGCGGCGGCGCGATGGGCACGACGTACGCGTAGCGCTCGATCGAACCGAGGAAGCCGCTGGAGAGCTCGCCCTTCGCGTAGCGCGCCGGCATCAGGTCGGCGAGCTTGGCTAGGCTCCTGTCGACCCAGGCGTTGAAGATCCCGGTGCGCATCAGCTCCATGTTCTTCTCGTGGACCTCGATGGCCTGCTCCTCGAACGGATAGGCCTCGTCCTCGAGCGCCAGCTCGTACTCCTGCAGTTCCGCACCGTGGAGGCCGGCGGGCCGCTCGGACGCCATCAGCGCGCGGCTGAAGCCGATGTAGGTTTCCGCGATGTAGAAGGTCGCGGCCGCGGTAACGTCGCCTATCTCGTAGTCGACCAGCCGCCCGAAGGCTTCCACCGCCGCGTCCAGCAGCCGCTTCTTCTCCGCGAGGCTCGCGTCGAACGGCTGGCGCAGCTCGACCGCGGCGAATTGACGATAGAGCTGCTCTGAGAGCACGAGCGCGGAGCGGGCTGCGACCGTGCGCGTGCGGTTAGTGCGTTCGGCACCGGCTTCCGCGTCGATGCGGACGATCTGCTGCAGTTGTTCCAGATACCGCGCCTCATCGTGCGCCGCCTGGTGCATCCCCGCGATCTTGAAGCGTGTCTCGACCGCGGTGTCGATCGGCCGCGGGAACTGCTCGACATAGCGCGAGTACGCGGCAAGCGCCTGCGCCAGCGAGCCCGACTGCTCGTAAAGGTCGCCCGCGACCAGCAGCGCCTCGCCGCGCAGATTCGGGTCGCTCGACTCCGACGCGACGCGCTCGTATTCGCCGGCCGCCTGCGACAGCTGCCCGTTCTGGCGGTAGACGTACGCGATCTGCTTGGTGGCCTCGCGGTTGAGCTCGTGATCCGGATAGCTGCTGCGGAACGCCTCGAGCACGCCCGCCGCCGCGACCCAGTCCTGCAGCTGGATGAGCGCGGCGGCCGCGTCGTATTCCGCTGCGGCCCGGATCAGCGAGGTCGGGGCCGCCTGCTTGACGCGCAGGAAGTGATCCGCGGCGGCGCGATAGTCCTGCGCCGCGTTGGCCTGCTCGCCCTGCTTGTAGATCGATGCCGCGAGGTTGTCGACCAGCGCCTGGCGTCCCGCGTCGTCCTGCGGCGTGAGGGCGAGCACCTGGACATAGGCCTGCTCGGCCTGCGGGTACTCGGCGAGCTCCAGCGAGGAATGGGCCACGACGGTGAACGCCGAGCGCCGGATCCCGGGCTCGGCGCCCGGGTAGCGTTCGATCAGCTTCTGCGCCGCCGCGATTGCCGGTCGGAAATCCTTCAGCTCGTAGAGGTCATCGGCGGCCGCGCCGAGCACCGTCGCGGCGTGCTCGTGCGTCGGGAAGGTATCCGCGAAGCGCAGCGAGCTCGTGACGGTGTTCGTCCGCGCGACCGTGCGCAGCTCCTCGGGGGCGGTCTTGAGGTTCTGCCGGTGCGCGAAGATGGCGGCATAGCCCGCGGCCGCCGACTTGGCATGGACAGGGTAATCGTAGGCCGTGCGCTCGTACTCGAGAGCCGCCTCGCCAAAGGCCTCGTTCTCGAGCATCAGGTCCGCGAGCTGGTAGTTGATCGGCGGGGTATCGGCTTCCTTCGGGAAGGAAACCAGGTACTCGCGGTACCAGCGCAGTGCTTCCGCGTAGTTGGCGGGCTTCTCCGCCACCAGCTCCGCGTTCTGGTACTGCGCGTGATGATGGTTCGCGAGGTCCTTGAGATTGCTCCTCAGGTAGGCCAGCACCTCCGGCGTCTCGTTGACGTCGAAGTGGCGCCAGTACTCGGCCTGCAGACCGTACTTCGATGCGAACTCCTTCTTCGCCTCGAGCACCAGCTTGGGGAAGTTGCCCTTGCCGTAGATCTCGACCACTCGCATGCTGAAGTGCGGTGAAGATCGGTGGAACGGGTTGAGCCCGACGAACGCCTTGTAGGTCTTCGCCGCGTCGTCGTAGCGGAGCTTTGCGAGGTAGAACTCGCCGAGATTGGCGTAGATCTTGTCCTCGTAGCTGCGACCACCGTTGGCGGCGAAGTATTCCTGCACGACTTCCGGGCCGCCGAGGTTCGAGAAGCCCAGGCTGATGACGCGGAAGGTGTCCGCGATTCGCCGTTCCTCGTCCTCGTCGTGCGCCTGCTCGAAGTCGTAGCCGATCGAGACCTTGTAGTCGAGGAGCGCGATGAACCGGTGCTGCGCTTCCTCGTAGAACTCCTGCTTGTAGAGCGTCCAGCCCATCTTGTAGAGCGCCAGCTCGTAATACGACGAGGACGTGCCCATGCCGATGACGGCCTGATACGCGCGTTCGGCGTCTCGGAACTTCCGGCGGGTGAAGAAGTACTCGGCGCGCCTGAACTGCACCTCGTCGTAATGCATCGAGTGCTGGTAGGCCTTCACGAAGAGCTCCATCGTCTCCATGGCCTCTTCGGTACGCCCGAGCTCGTCGTACGCACGGGCCTTCTGGTAGACCACCCGGTCGTTGTGCTCGTAGTCGGGGTACTCGGCGAGCAGGCGGTCGTAGAGCGCGATGGCTTCGAGCGGTCCCGCCGGCGGCGGCTCGCCCGCCGCACCGGGCGGCGTCGGTGCGACGGCATTCGCCGCGGCCGGCGACACTGCGTTGACCTGCGTTGCGCGTGCCTCGAAGTCCCGGTCCGACTCGGAGTGGCTCGACACACCCGTCGCGGCCGGCGTCGCCGTCGACGCGAC
>Ga0268386_10000931_pt1 | contig 19592 bp, 19 predicted proteins | sample RVTome_15_FD_200260 | JGI IMG/M metagenome (GOLD analysis project Ga0268386, IMG submission 200260) | Soil microbial communities from uranium-contaminated site in the Upper Colorado River Basin, Wyoming, United States - RVT150D86... ...
CCGGCCGCCGCCAAAGCCGAAGGTCTTGAAGCCCATCGATTCAAGTGCCACGTTGCCAGTCAAGATAAACAGGTCGGCCCACGAAAGCTTGCGGCCGTATTTCTGCTTGATCGGCCAGAGCAGACGACGTGCCTTGTCGAGATTGCCGTTGTCGGGCCAGCTGTTGGTGGGGGCGAAACGCTGCTCGCCGTTCCCTGCACCGCCGCGGCCATCGCCGATTCGGTATGTGCCCGCCGCGTGCCATGCCATGCGGATGAAGAATGGTCCATAGTGACCGTAGTCCGCCGGCCACCAGTCCTGCGAGTCGGTCATCAGGGCATGCAGGTCCTTGATCACTGCATCGAGGTCGAGCGTCTTGAACTCCTCCGCGTAATCGAAACCCTCGCCCATCGGATCGGACAGCGAAGAGTTTTGACGAAGGATCCTCAAATCCAAAGAATTAGGCCACCACTCTCGGTTCGATTGGCGAGTACTGGTGGTGTACTTGATCGCGCCGCCGGTGAATGGACAGCGGCTTGATGCGTTAATATCCAAGACCGGATCATCGGGTGACGGGACGCGCTCTGTGTTGTTTTCCATTTTTCACTTTCCTTCCATTTATTATTCTTAGTGAAACTAATTAGGTGATTCGTTCCCGCTTAGTTCCGAGATGTCGGCAGTTGTCTAGCCTCGGCACTCAGGACACAGACCACGCAGAGTGAGCTCGATCGATCCGGCTTCGAATTTTGAACGCTTGGCAGCTTCTTTAATTAGTCCGTCCGGGATCGAGAGTTCCATATCGACGAGCTTTCCGCAATCGTTGCAGATCGCATGGTCGTGCCGCTTCAGCTTGCGGTCGTAGCGGGTGCAGCCCGCTCCGAACCGGACCTCGCCGATCAGTCCCTCGTTCTTCAGGTAGCGCAGCGAATTGTAAACGGTCGCGAACGAGATGCCCGGCAATAGCCGGCGCGCATGCTCAAAGACCTCGTTGGCCGTCAGATGCTCGTCCGATTCGCGGATTACCCGCAAGACGGCTCGGCGCTGTTTCGTAAGTCCTGAGAGCTCGAGATCTTCCATTTCTATTAGAATAATTCTAAATTCTAATAAATATCAACTATCGCGATGATGTCGGGGAAATTTTCTCGAGATCATCGCGATGATTTTCACGAAACCCAGTCCGGCGCTCCAGATTCGCAGCATGGGACTCTCCACGACTGACCGCCGAATCAGCGAGACTAGGAATCACGACTTCGCACAATTTGTCGATAAGGCTTACCCTGCCCTTGTAAGTAATAGTTATCGGACGTTTACTGGACGCGCGAAGATCCCACCTATATCGTCTTGTTCGTGCATTTGACGCGCTCCTCGCTATAGACAACCCCGGGCAGTCTTTTCAGATCTGCCTACCCGTAAGGCATTTTTGTTTCAGGGTACGGGAATAAATTCAAGGCTCTGTGATAGCATCACGCCCGCAACTCCTTACCCCCGGAGGAACTTCTCATGACAGCATCCACACGTATTTATGCCGGAGGCGCGATCGCTTTCGGTGGTCAACCTGCAATCAACGATCTACATAATGCCGGCTATAGCACGGTGATCGTTTGGTCGGTACACGTCGCTCCTGACGGCACCCTAATTCTCAATGACACTCAAATTGTTTCTGGTGGTGTTTACAAAGAAGCCGCGCCGATGAATCTTCCCGCTCGACTCGCACAATTGCACAAAGCAGGGATCGAAATCATTTTTTCAGTTGGCGCTGGCGGCACGTGTGACTTCACGACCATCGGTACACTACTGGGCGGCAAACCCGCTGGACCAGGAAACGTCCTATACGACAACTTCCAAGCGCTCAAGCAGGCGATGGTTGCTGGTGGTGGTGATATTGATGCAATCGATTTTGACAACGAAGACAACCTCGACTCGAGCGTGATGGCTAACTTCGCCAACACGCTGGCGGATATTGGCTACGCTCACGTCACTTTTTGTCCGTATAGCGAGCGGTCGATCTGGTACGACACGATGAAAAGCCTGGTCGCCTCGCAGGGCAGCAATTTCGTCAACGCGATTCACCTGCAGTGCTATTCAGGTGGTGGGGGTAACATCGATAACGTCAGTGATTGGGTGACTGGCTTCAAGAACGCCGGCGGCAATGCGCTGATGATTCCGGGTCTCGCGACCAACCAGGCCGCAGCGGGGCCGTGGTGGTACCAGTGCGGTCCCGGCGGTAACGTACAGAAAGTGCCCAATGTGGCTATGTACGAAGGAGCCAACTGGGACAACTATCTCTACACGCAAAACTTTCCTACGGGTGAAGCAGCGATGTGGAAAGCTCCGACTGCCGCAAGCTTTTTCTTCTATTGTCGTGGTCCATTGATCCTTACTAACGGAAGATCGTTCAATCCTGGTGATGCGGTTTATTTCACTGGTTCACCGTGGTGGGGCTCGGCGCCACAGTGCGATGCTTACTACCTCGGCGGAACATGTAACAACAGCTACAATCCACCACCAATGACCGGAGCATGCCCGTCAGATCTTCAAAGTCAGTACAAAACTTGGGGCAGCACAGTTGATGGTGGCTTCATTTGGCTTTACGACTCGATAATAAGTTGCCTGCTGTCCACGTGCTGCGGCGGCTCGATGGACAAACCCGTCGCAACCGCACTTGCTTACCGCCAGGCGATCACTAACGGACTGAGCTAAGCACAAAAAGTGTCAATGGATAATCCTGTGCCTGACGCAGCCCCAAAGGACCGTGTCTTTAGAGCAATCGGGCGTAATCTCGTAAATCTCCAGCGCCTCGAAAAGATACTCAAGGTGTTGTCCGAATTGCGCCCGGTAGCAGGCCCGCTCCCCGAGATAAAAAGGCAACTCAAGCGGCGTCGACAAATCACAAAACGATCGACACTAGTTATCCTTGCGCCTGTCCAAACTGCGGATTCGTAATTTGATTTGGGCCAATGGCGGCAATCGCACAGCAGTGCCACGTGATTCTGCTAGTTCAAATGGGAGCGAGAGCCCTGGTCTCCCACCATGGCTCTCGCTGTATCCGAGGTCATCAGGAGATCAGCGCATACCCTGCCAACAACTCGCCCTCCACGACCGCAATCTGAGCATCAAACCATTCCAAAGAGATTTAACTCTCCACAGCAAGTAAAAGCATGGTGTTTCGCCGTGTTTGCAAGTAGTTTGGGATGCGTGGAGTTTTCCAAGGTTCCCGTGAGCACGAACAGCGCGGCCGCCGATTCATCGCTAGCTTTACAGATTATCTCTGCCAGTGCTTCGATCTTTTCTTCACTTGAATCGTCTTCGTTGGTTTCGAGTGTTTGCGAGAAGTCAGTCGTATCAATGATCGTTTCGCCTGCATCGGCACGCCGCACGAGGTCAGCGAGCCACGGATCGTTGATCTCCAAAGCGTAACGGACAATGTTCCGCCACTGTGGATCGATCGATGTGTCGCCTAGTGGGTCGAAGCACTATAGCACAATTATTTTCAGTTGCGTCTCATAAAGTGGCGGGACTATTTGGCCGCCATGACACGCACCTTCGCAATGGGTTCCGTTTCCGTAGTCCAATCCGTAGGGACAAAAGAAAACGGCACCTCGAAAAGATCGAAGTGCCGAATTGCTAAGAGATCGTGGCTCCCCACAGTGGAAGAAGCGCTCTACTGCGGTGAGTGGTAATAAGCCCGAATCGCTTGGCTGGCCGCAGACCGAAGGAGCCACTTCCCTTTTTCTCTGCGGCTTAGGTCAAGACCCACCGAGGCCATTGAACCTATGTGACCTAAAGTCTGCTGTGAGTAACAGCGTGTCGAAACTCACGCATCGTTTTGAAATCGTCGGAGTCGGAGATTTGGTTCAATCTTGGAAGAGAAAAGTATCAATTCTAGCGATTCGCTATATCTACGAGTTTCGCACTTCTCGCGATCTCCCTCGCATATTGTTTTCTTACGCTCTTGGTGCGGCGTTCAGGTGGCGGCTTAATCAGCGCGTGCGATGGATCGTCCGGTAGGGGATCCCGTTTAATTGTAAAGCCACGATCAATCACGACCTGTGCTTCAATGGCAGCAACATGACAGTGGGGATAAGCCCTCAATACATCTTCAATCGAAGTAAGTGAGGCAATGTGGACGGAAACATTTCCGTCGATGTTATCTAAGAAGGCGGCGGAAGCCACGATGATACTCCCATCTTCCGCCCGCTTAATCCAATCAGGTGTGAGTCTGCGCCATAGTATCTCGGCTCCCTCAATTGGTTCATCGATTTGGTCTGTCATGTGAGGCCGTAAGCCAGCGAATCAATAGCGGTACTTGTGTATGTTTCTGCGCTATCGGTCCTTCTCCAGCCTGACCCGTTTCAGTTACGACCAAATACTCCATTGATCCGTCAGGCTGAACCTCGATTTCCAGCGACTTATTTCCATGTTCCCATTCGAACTGAACTCCTCCACCAGGGACTGGCGCAACATGAGGAAGCGGAGGTTCCAAAAAAGCTAGCGAGGCAATTAGTTCTGCAGCGGCAGCTTCAGCTCCATACTGAAGCTGCGGACTGCCGTAACTATCCCAAGACTGAGGTAATTGTTTCAGTCTCAGTAGGGAATCTAATACTCGCCGTTGCCAAACAGATGGCTTGTCCTCAAGCGTTACACCACTCCATTGCGCCCCTTGCCGAATTCTTTTAACAGCTAGTGACATAAATTAGATCATCGTCTCCTTTGCCAAACTTCGTGCATCGTTGCCGACGTAAAGTCGGTGAACCCTCTCACGATCCATTCCCGTCCCAAATCAAACCATTCAAGGAGCTCCGCATCTGAAGCGGTGGGTAAAGGGGATCCTCTTACGGTCAGCGTCAATTGAACAATGCGCTTACCGTCTATGTTTCGGGTAGCCGGTTGCAAATGAATGTGCAGCCGTCCCTTCTTTTCCGGCAGTAGGTACGTTGCATGGAGGTTTATGTTCTCGGGGGATGGCAAGAATTCGCCGCCACTGAGGGATCCAGTCGAAAACCCTTCGACTAATGACTGATAAGTTTTCCAACCATCTTCAAGCGGCACATGATTTATGTAAGCGATTTCGCATTGAGTTACGGTTGGTGGCGTAACTGATTCTGATTTAAGGAAAGCGATGAACCTAGACCATTCAGCTGCGAACTGTCCTCTTATGGCTTCATCAAATCGAGGATAGATGTCCTCTGGTTTAATTTTCCTCCAATTAAAGACAAACCTATCATTCTGAACTTGAATCAACCTAGTCGAGCTTTGATGAATGAACCAACACCGAACGGGAGGCTGACTCAGAAGTTCCAGCACTCCTTCATCAGACGGCGATACGGCACCATAACGTTCTATCGCAGTTGGGAGAGGGGGTAGGATCTCAAACTTCGGATAATCCGAACGGATTTCTCGCCAGTAAAGTCCAAAGTGCGGAATATTCCACTTGTCTAGTTCATTAAAAGCAACACTCAAAAACGTCTCAACAACCGGCGGATTGTCGTAGTGTGGCAACCCGGAATCAGTGCCGGACTCCCCATTTGACTTTGTTTCTTCCGAACTAATGGCCATTCTAGGTGGCTCCCCGAGCGGACCTTCCTCCAGAAAACTCCGACCAAATTCGATACCTATACCAGAACCTACGGCACCATTGCCCGAGACCCAACGGAAGGCCCCAACGCACCGGATTTGCAGTCTGATTGGATGCTTTTTGCACCATCCACGATGTCGAAGTCAAGAGTCGCAGCTCGTTGTCAAGATAGAGGATGACGCAGAGCAACACTCCAGACCGGAGGGTTATTTGAACCGTTTTTGGAGATTCTTCCGCGAGATGAACTCGATCCAGCAGGCCTCTTCCACAAGACCTCCCGGAACGGCGACAGGCTATCACTAGTGACTAAGGCTTAGCAAGAAATTTTGCCCGTTTTGGCGTTTGAGGTTTTCAACATTTGTTGCTTACGGGGCAGCCAGTTTTTAGCTTGGCAAGTGACCGCATAGAAATGCTGCCTCACCTCAGCATAGCAAGCTGGCATGAATGTCAGACTTCAAATATCCAAGGGACCTTCCGAATGCAAGCAGAGCAAGGCTCACAACTCACCGGCGTCATAGTTGAAGCGGCTGTAGTCGTACTCGGATTAGTACTCACTTTTTTGGCAGCTTACTCAGACGCCACGAACGTTTTATTGTGGCGGTTCTGAGCCGGTGTATTGCTTCTTCAAAAAATCAAGAATTTCTGTCCTCCGCAGGAGACACAACACTTCAAACAACGCCTCCGTGGCGTCCGAGGTTGTGAGCGCACGCGTTACCAATTCGGCGGCCCAGGTTTCGGATGATGAACAACGAAAGACTTATTCCAGGCAACACACCTATGATGGTTACTTGAGGAAGTTTCTCGACTCAATCCTCTCCGATCTTGACTCTCTAGTTCTCTTTGCCGGCGTCTGCCGAATGACGCGTGATTAACGCCTGCGCCGCACGATCATAGTCCGTACGAAGGTTAGCACGATGAGTTGATAGGCCAGACGGATAGCACCGTAAGTTAATCAAGGTACTCTCAGGGATCGTTATTGGCTCCTTAATGGATGCGCGTCAAGCTCCGATCCGCTGACCGCTAGTCGGCACTATCGCCTGGCCACGTGCGAGAAGCGTCGCACGAGCACCGTCAGTAATACCGACTGCCATGCGAGCCCGATCAGCGCGTGCACCAGCGCCGCCCGCGTCGCCCCTGCGTCGAACAGCCAGAAAACCTTCAGCGGCCAATAGTGCGGGAGGAGCCCGAATGCGCTCTGCCACTGACCCGTTACGAAGTACGACACGACACACGGCACCATCACGATACCTACCGCCTTGGCGAGCGCGAATCCCTGCACCTTGTTCGCGGCGATCGTGCCGAGGAACAGCGCGTAGATCGGCGCCAGCGGCGCCGCCGTCACCGCGCTCACCACAGCCTGCAGCGGCGTCGTCGCCGTCAGTCCCGCCAGTGGCACCATGACCGTGCCGAAACCGACGCTCACGAGCATCAGTCCGCTGAGGCGATACCGCAGGTAGTCGCCCAGGCTGAGCGGTGTGACCAGCAGCGCCGACAGCGTCTGGTCGTCTCTCTGATCGAGCAACAGAAATCCGACCACGGTTCCGATCATTCCTGCCACAATCAGAGGCAGGAAGCTCATGAGGAGCGGGTAATAGGCGACGAGGTCGAAGTTGAACTGACGATGCAAGGCGTCGGCAATTGGCGGAACAGCGAATCGGAACAGCAGACCGAATGCGGGCGTGAAGAGTGCAACCCAGCGCAGCATCGAGTCGCGCGCCACATTGTGCACGTCGACGGCCCCGAGTGACCGGAAGGCGGCGACTGTCCTCATCGACTTTGCAGCCGGCGAAACGCGCGGCGACTCCAGAGAGAGATTGGGACCAACCAGAGCAGCGGATAGCCAATCGCATACGCAAGGCGGGCTGGCATGTACGGCGTTTGCATCTGCATCAACTCGAGCGAACCCTGGATTGGATGCAGCAGGTACAAATCTCGCGGGCCGACGCCGAAGTATCCCAGAATTGGCAGCGAAAGCACGGCCGTGTAGAGCACCGACGGCATGATGAACTCATTGATCGACTCGTAGTGGACGATCAGCGCGACACCCGACAAGCAGAAGAATATCGCGGCGAGCGCAATCCCGAGGGACATCATCAAGAGTCGGCTGTCGAGTCCAGTCACGGCTGTGGCAATGACAAGGCTTTCCACCAGCGATAGTGCTGTCAGCGTTATCACCTTGGAGGCCAGGTACTCGTCGCCGCGCAGCGGCGTGATGCTCTGGGCGGAAAGCGTACCCTCGCCCCGCTCCAGCAACAACAACGCGCTCACGAAATAGAACGTGTTGATGAGGATGTTCTCGAGAAGCACAACTGGCAGCAGCAGCGCCGTGATATCGTTCGGCAACCAGCGCAGGAGGGCGATTGAGCATGCCACCACGAACGCGGTCGCCAGATAGAAGCCGTTGCGCAACTGTACCCGCACGTCTGTCTGGAGCGTCGCGGCGAGTCGCGTCATACCAACGCCCTCCCCGTCACGAGGATAAAAACGTCGGCCAGTGTCGCTTCGCGGGTATGGATGGTCTGCACGTCACACTCGCGGAGCACCTGTTGGAATGCTGCGTTATCAGCGAGGCCGTCGAGCGGATAGTCACGGTGCGTTGCGCGGTCGCCGGAACGGTACTCGACTCGCACTGTCCGTTCGCCGTGCGCGAGCTTCAGCGCACGTGGCGAGTCGATGCAGGCAATGCGGCCGTCGACGATGAACGCGACGCGGTCGCACAACTCATCGGCCGCGGCCATGTCGTGCGTGGTGAGAAAGACAGTTGCACCGCCGTGCCGCTCTGCCCGAATGAGGTTCCTGACGCGCTGCGTGTTCACCGGGTCGAGTCCGCCCGTCGGTTCGTCGAGAAAAATCAGATCCGGGTTGTTCAACAGACAGCGGGCGATACTCAGACGGCACTTCATTCCCTTCGAGTACTCGCCAACACGCCGGTTGCCGTCGCTCTCGAGGCCAACGGCTTCGAGCACCGCAGCGGAAGCGCGCGTCGCGCCGCGGTACAGCGCCGCGAAATACCGCAGGTTCTCGATGCCCGTGAGCTGGAGGAAGTGGTTGGGAGCCTCGAAGGAGACGCCGATCCGCTCGTAGTCGTCGGCGGTCCAGGTCGCGACCTCCTTGTCGCGCACGCGCACGAACCCCCGGTAGCCTTCGAGGAGGCCGATCAGAATTTTCTGGGTGGTGGACTTACCGGCGCCGCTCGGCCCGAGGAAACCGAAGATCTCGCCGCGTTCGACGGCAAACGTCAGTCCACGCACGGCCGCTTTGTGCGAGCGCGCGTAGGTGAAATGGAGGTCATGAACGTCGATCACACTTCGCGAAGCCTTCAGGAATGGCCTACACCAGTTGCGTTTGGCAGCAAAGTTATCACACGACTTGGGCCAGTGAATTGACAGCCACGCGCGGGTTCCGCGGTTCGATATCCAGTTTGGGATCGAGCGCGGCACGCCTGTACGCCCTTGACTGATTACATTAAGGGCAACTTCACAGTTTGGCGACAAAAATAAAGATAAAAAGAGGCGCTGTAATTAGTTGCGCCGAGAGTTTCGCGTGGAGTCAGTTCCACCGCGACAACGGTTTCCGCTCCTTTGGTGCCGCCGCACCTGACAGCCAGGTCAGCTCGACCACCATTGGTCAATTGTTTATCCGGCGAAAGCCGCGGCTACTTCTCCCTTCAGTTGCTTCGCCTTGACCGTCGCGCTTCGGTTCTCTTAACATCACTCGCGTTCAAGTTTCGATACGCATGAGTTGAAATGCTCTCGTAGTCAGTTGGTTAGAAAGCCGAAACTGTCACGTCGGAGGTCGCGGTTCGAGTCTTGGCAGTGTTTCTCTGATCGTGGAGGAGAGGCGTAACTTTAGTTCGGGCCGCAGGATAAGAGCAAGCTTAAATGCGACGCGTCACACTTCTCTTCATCACCGTTTTCCTCACAGTCATTATTGCCGTAATTGCCTATATCGCTGTCACTCAAAAGCCTGACTGCCACGATGCTTCTTTTGAGGGCACTGCCCAGATTAATTGTAGATAACAAATTCGTTTCCATACCCACATCGATAAACGATTAAGCAAGATTGCTACAAGAGAATTCGCTTGACTAGGCAATTCACCAGTAGTAAAAGGGGGTGCCTGAACCCCTGACCCGGAGGCAAACCTGATGACAAAAGAAATGTCGAATAAGTGGAGGCTCTTCCTCTCAATATCCCTTCTCATAGTGGTACTCGGTGCTGGAGTTTCTTCAGTGCTCGGCCAGGATGTCGAGCCGGAGGGAGCAACCCTTTGCAACTGCTCAGGCCATTATGGCGATGGTCGTAGAGCTCCCAACGGCGTATGCGTAGCTTGGGATTGTGTCTGGATAACGCGGAAGTAAAGATGAGTAGGATAAGGGACAACTCATTATTTCATTTACTCATACGCAGTTAATTGAAACGAATCTGATTGGTTAGTAATCAAGGCAGGGGTATTTTTTCTTGAGTAAGATTAGCGCTGACCGCTATCGTTTCGTCTGGTCATCACTTCCCAAACGAATTAGGCTCTGCGCTTTCAAAAAGAACTAGACTGGATTTCGTATGCGCAGGATTACACTTCAAGGGATCGGCGTTGCCACCTTGGTTCTGCTTGTATTAACCCTCACTAGTTACGCGCAGAAGACGAAGCGCAAGCAGAGCAAACTCTCGCCAAATAGCGCCACTGCCATACTTCTTCTCGACTCAGCAGCTAGCGACCTAAAAAAGGTCAAAAACCTGGAGGAACGGATATCGCTGGCTGAAAACATCACCAAGTTACTGGCAAGCAGAAGGCCTGAAAGAACACGGCAGATGCTGGATTCTCTCTTTGAGGACGCTTTAAAGCAGATAAGAGCTGAATCGCCCACCAATGCCTTTAAGCAGCAATCGGCGGAGTCGCAAATATGGTCCATCGTTCGCATTGCTGGTAGTTTCGATACTCAGCTGGCCAAGTCTTACATTGAGAAATACACCGAGAAAGAGATATCAGAAGAAAACTCGGAAAAATCTGTCCAAGCATTCGGACCTTTACGGGAGGAGTTGTATTTAAGACTGGCCACGGAAATGATCGAACGAAATCCTGGCCTTGCTGTATCCCTAGCGGGCAATGTCATCAAAACTGAAGTTCCCCGAGAAACCCTGGTTTTTCTGGCAACGCTCAGGAAAAAGGACATAGGATTAGCTAACGCGTTTTTTATATCCGCTCTTCAAAGCGTGAAGGTAAGAGGGGGAAAAGATATTAATGAACTCTTGCTGCTCTATTCCTACGCGCTTTCGCCCCTTCAAGTCCCGCAGGTTAGAGCCGAAGGTCTCGTTCTCCTACAGCTACCGAGATATCGAAACATCATCGAACTCTATACTGAGGATCCCAAAGTTGCCACGCAGTTCCTGAATATCGCCGTAGGATTATTGTTGGACCCACTGAGATACAACTCTGAACAGTACGAGCGACTGGCTGCGAGCGCGAGCGGCGATTTCTTTTTCCTGACTGTCATAGAACCCCACGTCGCCAGATACCTACCGGCTCTGGTTCAATCGCTGATAAGCCAGCGAATGCGATTAAGTGGATATCTTCGAACAGAACAGCGCTCCGAGTTACAGGCTCAGACTGATCGCTGGAATAACTTACATAGTCGCGCCGGCGCCTCATCCGCCAACGCATTGAACACTACCGACTACTTCTTAAAGTGGGCGGAACAAACAGCCAACCCAAAGCAAAGGGATCAGCTCTATTGCAGGGCATCGATGGCCGCTGTCAAAGAGAAAAAGTTCGACCACGCTTTAGATATAGTTGGCAAAATCTCGCCGGAGTTTCGTGAGGAATCGAAGCAGTTTATCCTGTTCCAAATCGCAATGACAGTTGCTCGAGATCAGCAACTCGAAAAGGCCGAGCAGATGGCCCGGCGCGACGATGACTTGGTGAGACGCGCTTATCTATTTACATTGCTTGCCAAATCGATACTTGACGACAAAACCCAAGATAGCACACAGGCAAGATTCTTGCTTGACGAGGTTGAACGGTTGGCTTCAAAACTCAGCAATGATCGCGAAAGGCTATCGGTTATGGTCGGCTCGGCAGCAGTCTATTCGATTTTTGATACAGTTCGGGGGTCTGAGGTTTTCAGGGCGGCGATCAAAATCGCCAACAAGACAGCAGGCTTCACTGGCGACACATATATAGCACGCAACCTCGATATCGCTGGCTTCTATTTTGATTATTCAATGTACGTTCAGGAGTTCACCTTAAGTGAAGCTATCAATCGATTGGGTCTCGCCGACTTTAACGAAACTCTGTTCGTCATCCAAGAGTTAAAAGATGACTTGGTGAGGCTAAAGGCGACCGTTGCAATTTGTAATGCGGTACTTTCGAAAGAAAATGCCTGAGTATGTCCTCAATCGCAAACGCAAACGGAATCATTGACGCGTTCAGCAAACTTTGAGGAACTCCAAGACTCGTGAACCCACTCCTTAAATGAAGTTGCCCATCAAAACAGTGCTGGACGTTCCCACTGTGATCTTCACGCTTTCTATTATCATCTCCTTATCGTTCATTCTAGGTTTATCGCGACAAAACGCGAGACTCGCAAAACGAAACGGGGAACTTAATCTCGAGCTGGCTACACTAGTTGGCACACTATCCGGCCCTGCGGCCGCTAGAGCGGGAGATATTGTTCCCCCTTTTGAAACGATCGATTTGGAAGGAAATAAAGTTGAAGTCGCTTATGATCAATCCTCGAGATACTTGTTTTACATCTTCTCTCCAGGATGTGGGGCCTGCATAAGTCAGTTTCCGGTTTGGAATCACCTCGCCACGCGAGCCCACACCAAGAATTGCGTGCCCTTGGGTGTATCTATCATGTCCGGAGAAGTAACCAAAACAATGTTAGAGGGCAGTGAGCGAAATTTCAAAGTTTTGATTATGCCCAACCAGGCGATCCAAAGAAGCTATCGAGTTGTCGCCGAACCCGTAGTGATGTTGATCTCCGCCGATGGCGTGCTCGATTGGGTGCATTACGGGACATTGGCCGAAGAAGACGTGTTACAGATCTTGTTCAGAATTGAAGGTGGCAAATAGTTTTAGAGCATTGTCGGTGCGTCAATTTGGATTGTAGAGGTCTTCTTACCACTTCTTGGGTTTCCCGGATCTCGGAGGCATAAGAGTTTAGCTTATATTTTTGTGAGTGCTTCAATGTCTACTCGTTAGAATTAACCTGCGGAAGAGGCGTTAGGATGCTTGCAAGAGACTCTCGGCAATGCGCAGGAAACGCAAAGGTCACCATAGCTCTTGCATGCGAACACAGCTCATCTCCTAACCTGTAAGGACCTCAGGAATCTTTTGTCGCTTCACGCTTTGTCTAACACTCATGATTAGATTTCTCGTGGTCCATTCCACCGAATCGCGTGAGAATAAAGCACGCTCATGATATTTCTGATCTTCGCCTTACAATCTGAGTCGCTTCGGCTCTGGAAGATGAAAACAATCTACAATCGGCCCGATGATTGGGTGTAAGCCAGTCCTAAGATGAACGGTACGCAACCCTATTGGCCTAACTCGATCTTCCGCGTCTACATCAAACCAGCCGCGAAGAAGATCGGGCTAACCAAGCGTATCGGTTGGCATACGTTTCGCCATACGTTCGGCACGATCTTGAACGCCAACGGCGAGAACCCGAAAGTCATTCAGGAATTGCTGGGTCATGCAAATCTCAAAGTCACGATGGACACTTACGTTCAAGCAGTTAGTGACGAGAAACGCAAAGCGCAAAGCAAGGTTGTCAAGATGCTTTTGCCTGGTGTTCGCAAAGGGAAGCGGTCTAGCTTACGGTCTAGCTTAATGGACCCTTATTGGACCCTCGGCGAAAATGGGACTCTTTGTAAATGATTGATAGTATTGGCGTCCCGTACGGGAATCGAACCCGTGTCGCCGCCGTGAAAGAGAAGCGATTGCAGAAATTCAAAAGGAAACTTGCGGCATGGATAGCACCGTAAGGTAGTCAAAGGTACTCTAAGGGATCGTTATTGGACCCTTAATGGACGCGCCAATGCCCGAATGAACATTCAAGTAAAGTTCACAAACTTTCGCTGCGAGTTGCGTCTTGCAGCCCGAGGCCTGAGGTGGTAGTGTGACGACATGATTGAATCATCACAGATCGAAAAGATGTCTGTGACCGAACGGCTGCAGGCGATGGACCAGCTTTGGGACTCCCTCAATCGATGCGGCGACGGGATACCTTCACCGGACTGGCATCAAGACGTTTTGGCTGACAGGAAGGCGCGAGCCCAAAGCGGAGAAGCAAAGTTTCTGACTCTGGCAGAACTCAGATCCCGTCTACGAAGCTCTGAACCATGACCGTTGTAATACTCGAGGACGCTGCAGAAGACCTCGAGTCGGGTGCACAATTCTATGAATCGTGCGCGACGGGAGTTGGCGATTACTTTCTCGACTCAATCCTTTCCGATCTTGACTCTCTCGTTCTTTTTGCAGGTGCTCATCCAATTTACTTTGGATTCCATCGGATGCTGTCGAAGCGATTCCCCTTCGGCATCTACTATGAGGTGAAACACGATGTGGCCTACGTTTATGCCGTCCTGGATCTGCGGCGCGATCCGCTTTGGATTCGGAAGCAGTTGCGGCAGAGAAGGTAGACTGCTTTCGGTCTGATGGTTCGTGAAAACTCATCAAGAATACGGCACCTCTTTCATCCATTCGCACACAACTTTCGAAATATAAGTGATCCCACTATCACCAAAAACTAGCACCAACTTGCCAAAGAACAGTTGAGGTTATAAACTCCGCACCGTCCTTACTGAAGACACTCGCAACCATCAGCCCAGACTGCTTAAAAACTCAGCCAAACAAACGTCTTCAGGTTTCGATCCTAGAGATTTCAGAAGGAAATTGTTGTAAATGGGTAGACAAACGATCATTCTTCAAGTCTTTTTGGCTTCTCCTAGCGAACTTAAAGACGAGCGAATCGCCTTAGAGTCGGTCGTAAAGGAGCTAAATCAAACGCTATCTGAAAGCACTGGAGCCTATTTGGAACTCGTCAAATGGGAGACTCACACTGTGCCTGGTTTCGGTTCTGATCCTCAAGCAGTTATCAACAAGCAGATCGGAGATAAGTACGACATTTTTATAGGCATGCTCTCTACTAAGTTTGGGTCTCCTACGCCGCGAGCAGGTTCCGGAACAGAAGAAGAGTTCGAGAGAGCTTACGACAGGTTCACTAAAAATCCGAACGAGTTGAGGATCATGTTCTACTTCAAAGACCCAGAGTTGAGGGCAAGTGAAATAGACCTTGACGAATACAAGCGAGTAAAAGATTTTCAGAAAAAGATAGGGGAGAAGGGTCTCTACGCGACATTCACCACGACTGAAGATTTTATTTCAATGGTACGGTTACACCTGAGCCGCCAGCTTCAGGAATGGGCAGAAAAGAAATGGGGTAGTCAGATCACAACAACACAAACGGCTCCTGAGATGGAATCCGCTTCACCGATCGAAGCGACCGTCACTGATGAGGAGGAGTTAGGATTTCTTGACTACATTGAAATCGGAAACGACAGTTTGAATAGTGGCACAGCTTCGCTGAGTCGCATTACGGAAGCTATAAGTGATCTCGGACGCAAGTTAGGCGAGAGTGCTCCAAAGCTAACCGCCGCTAACAAGCAGGGCGACGTAGCAAAACAGAAACAGATACTCAACAGTGCCGCTCGCGATCTCGAGGAATTTGGATTGCGAATTGACACGGATGTGCCAATCTTCTCGAACGCATATTCGACAGGATTAGATGCAATTTCGAAATCTGCATCTATATGGGCAACCGATTTTAATTTGGACGATAAAACCCCAATTCGAACGGTCCATGACAATCTGGAGTCGATGATAGAGGCGTGCATCACGAGTCGGAATGCCATGCTCGAAATGCAGCAGACCGTTTCCTCCTATCCGCGAGTAACCTCTAACTTTAACAAAGCTAAGAGACATGCAGTTCAGAGTTTAGCCGGTCTAGATCGCGCACTTTCCAGCACGCAAAACTTAACAACCGAGGTGTTGAGAGAGTTGAAGCGCACTTTGGGTGACACATCCGACGAACCGAAGAGCAATAGTTAAAGCGACTGTTGACATGCGATCGGCACCTGACTTCGTTTCGGCTGAGACAGCCTTACCACTTGTCACCAGACTACCCAAGAGCCGCAGTGAACAAACGAGATCCGTTTTTGGTCACCACACCGTCACCAGCGATCTACTGGTGTAAACTGACAACTCAATAAGTCATTAACTTGATTGGCGTCCCGTACGGGAATCGAACCCGTGTTGCCGCCGTAAAAGAGAAGCGATTTACAGGAATTCAAAGGAAACCTGCGGCATGGATAGCGCCGTAAGGTAGTCAAAGGTACTCTAAACGATCGTTATTGGACCCTTAATGGACCTGCGGATGAGCTGGATGAACATTCAAAGTAAAAGTCACGTGAGGCAGCGAATGCGTGCTGCGTGAAGTCTGATCGGGCTCGCTTTTGGCTAACTGCGAGTCTCGATGAACGTCCGCCGAGTTGTCTCGGCTGAGATGACAAAAACTCTAGCTCCTCTGGTTCTAGCTCCTCTGGTTAAGGTGTAGCTGAACGTCCCTTCGAGGCGTATTGGTTTCGTGGCATTCCGCTCCTTCGCCGACGTTTCAACCCCACTTGCTTAGCTCACTGACGTGAAATAGAGGAAACCGGACGCCGTTAGCTCTCCTCCAGTGAATTGGCCGTTGAGGTATGACCAGTGTTATACTCGACTAATGAAAACCGCCGTTTCCATTCCTGATCGCGTTTTTCAGTCCGCAGAGAAGCTTGCCGCTCGGCTCGGGATATCGCGAAGCGAGCTTTACGCCAAAGCGCTCGTTTCGCTTGTCGAAAAGCATCGCGAAGATCTGATCACATCTAAACTCAACGAAGTGTATGGGCCTGGTGGCGAATCCTCTTCCTTAGAGCGTGAAGTGAGCTCGCTCCAATCTCATTCACTTCATAGAAAGAGTGGTCGATGAAGCGTGGCGAGGTTTGGTGGGCATCACTGCCCGAACCTTCTGGTTCAGGGCCCGGTTCTCGTCGTCCATATCTGATTGTTTCGGCCAACAGCTACAATCAGAGCAAAATCAACACGGTGATTGCGGCCGTGATCACTGCGAATTTGCGTCTGGCGGAAGCTCCAGGAAACGTGCGACTTGGAGTAAGAGGCACAGGCCTTTCAAAACCCTCGGTGGTCAATGTTTCTCAGATCATTACGATTGACAAAGCGTTTCTAACAGAGCGAGTTGGAAGACTCTCAGCTAGCCAGCTTGCCGCCGTGGACGATGGACTACGATTGGCGTTGTCTGTGTAAACCGACGGCATAAGCGCATTGAGCGGACGTTGCTAACCGCGTCGCTGCATCTACTTTGGAATCCTTCCAAATACTCGATGTTACCGCCGCATGTCTGCGGTAACATTCACGAGGCTGACACGTAAGAGCAAACAATTACGGCTACAAAATGTCATCCTTTCTGATCACGGGTAACTCCGCGCTAAGGACGTCGTGGGGATGTAGCGTACGCTTGGAATCTTGACCAATGCTTAGGAAAAGTGGCGTCCCTAAGGGAATCGAACCCGTGTCGCCGCCGTGAAAGAGAAGCGATTTACAGGAATTCAAAGGAAACCTGCGGCATGGATAGCACCGTATGGTAGTCAAAGGAACTCAAAGGAATCGTTAATGGACGCTTAATGGACGCGTCAAGTTCAGCCACTGATAGCCAGTGGTCCGATTGAAAGTCTAGGCTACGACCCTTCCAACGTCTTGAACAGTCACACATACCATCAACACCATAACCAGCGCCCAACCTACGAGTGTGACAGGCGCTTCGACCTTGGCGATAGGACGATAGATTTTCTCCAGAACGCAGAAGAGAATTCGCCCACCATCCAGGGGAGGAAGCGGCAGCAGGTTCAAGACTGCAAGGCTAATGTTGATCATTACGGAAAACGTGAGCAGGCCTGCCAATGTGGAACCAAACTGAGTACCCCCAACAGCCACTATTCCGACGATCCCACTTAACTGTCCGAAATCAGCAAACAGCGTCGACAACCCGTACAGTTGCTGTTGTAGACCCATCATCAGTTGAATGGCGGCGAACGACACAGCCTGGACGGGTCCTAAACTGAGCTGCGAGATGCCTATAACGAATAATCCTACGAACGCGCCGACTATATTCGCTATCGGGCCACCAAGAGCGAACGTGATTCGCTTGTACGTAGGGAGTCGTCGGAAGTCCGTGTCCTCGAGCGCAGGCAAAACATATCCGCCCAATGGAATCAACGAGAACCAGTAGGATGTTTCGGCAAGTTTGAATGCAAACAGTTTGGGTCCAAACCCGATGGAAAATCGCTTGACCGGAATACCGCACAACTTCGCCGTCAGTAGATGGCCGTACTCGTGGATGGCGATTAGCAGTCCGATAACGATGGCGACGGCGACATACGACATTGTTTTTACCTCCAGGAACTGGGTCAGAACGTTTCGTTGAAGTCTATCTGGCTAACGTTAGTGACGACGCGCGCGACTTCATGCACGCATCGTCGGACCAATCATCTTACGAAATACGCCCCGCCGCTCGTCCAACGATTTGTTATGTCGCGTCGTCAGTGCGTAGGCACAGAATAGCTGAACGATGGCGACTATTCCAATAGTAGGGTGGCACCAAGTATTCAACTAAAGCCCCACAAATGAAGGGCGCCGCCTCACCTGTTGCCTCATACAAAAATCAACTCGAAACCGATCTGTTAAATCGACCCCGACGATTGGGTCTGTGCCAGTCTTAAGATGAACCGTGATGGCCTAACTCAATCTTTCGCGTTACATCAAAACCAGCCGCGAAGAAGATTGGGCTAAGCATATCGGTTGACATACGTTTCGTCACACGTTCGGCACTATTCTGAACGCCAACGGCGAGAACCCGAAAGTCATTCAGGAATTGCTCGCTTGAACGTATGTGTCCATCATGACTTTGAGGGCTGCATGACGCAGCTATCGCGTCCAACTCGAATTCTTTCTTGGTACTAAGCAAGCTCGGCGAATCAACATGGACAGCTAAAATGGAAATGCCGAACAATTGCATGATTGGTTTTTGCACATGATCAGTTAGCACGACCGCATATGCGTCCACTAAGAACGTCCATTAAGGAAACGTTTGACTGGCTCGACGTTAGCTAAATGTTAAAAATGCTTAGGGAATTTGGCGTCCCGTACGGGAATCGAACCCGTGTCGCCGCCGTGAAAGGGCGGTGTCCTAGGCCGCTAGACGAACGGGACGCATATGGTGAGTTGTTGCCCTCTGGCGCAAGCGCGTTACGTTACCGTACCGCGTTTGAGGCTGTCAAACGACGCATGTTCTGTTCCGTAAATGCGAGACAGTAGTAGGGGGCGCCTACCGGAGCGAAAGCAAATTGCGAGGCGAGGCTATAAACATATCGCATGTATTTTCGAACACTCAGTATCGTTACCATCAACGTAATCCGCTCACACACAACAAAGTTCCCACGCAGCCGCATTCAGAACTATAATGCCCTTCACGGTTTTTCTTACCGTTTCCATTCCGATCCAGCAGCAGGAGAAAACGTGATGCTGATTTCGTCCCGCCCTCAATTAGTTTGTCTGTTCGCGATGCTGTTTCTGTTTGCGAGTGGCAGCGTAGTGATGGCTCAACACGATCCGAGCGGCGTGACGGGCGGCGGCACGATTCGCGGCAGCACTGAACGGTCCAGTAAGCCGGCGACGAAACCGGCTACAAAACCTGCGAAAAAATCAGCCTCCGCTACAACGCCTCCAGCATCGCGAAAACGTCCAACTCCTGTTCCCATCCGGCGCTCGACCGCTGCTACTGCAACAACTGCAACCGCCGTCTTCTATTACCAGCAGGGCGAAGCTCTCTACAACTCGCAGAAATATCGCGAAGCGCTCGAGCCTTATTTAAAGGCCACGCAAATTAATCCTTCGATGGCCTCTGCGCTTTATCGAATCGGCTGGATC
>Ga0268386_10000932_pt1 | contig 19559 bp, 17 predicted proteins | sample RVTome_15_FD_200260 | JGI IMG/M metagenome (GOLD analysis project Ga0268386, IMG submission 200260) | Soil microbial communities from uranium-contaminated site in the Upper Colorado River Basin, Wyoming, United States - RVT150D86... ...
GCGCAGCGCCAGAACGTGCTGCTATGCCTTGCCGCGCTCGAGGTGGTCCTGCGTGCGGAGGGGTGGACGTCCGAGCCCGGGGCGAGTGTCGCCGCGGCCGTGGCCCACTATGCCGCCGCCGGCGAGGGGCCTGTCTGGCCCGCGGAGAGCCTCGGCGCTCCCGGGATCGGGCGATACTAGCGCGAGGCGCCAACCCTCTTGCCGCTCGCGCCCGGGACGGGTAATGGCCAGCCCGGCGCTAGCGCTTGAGGCCGTCGAGCACCTCGAGCGCCAGCTCGTAGCGCCCCAGCGGCGGCATGAGGTAGGCGCCCTGCACCCGGTCGCGGACCGCGAACAGCATCTCGCGCGCGATCCGGACACCCTCCTTGCGGGCCGCCTCGCCGCCCGGCGTCTTGCGCATCCGCTCGCGGATCGACTCGGGGATCTGCATGCCGGGCACCTCGTTGTGCAGGAACTCGGCATTCTTGTAGCTCACGAGCGGCAGCACGCCGACCAGGACCGGAAGCCCCAGGTGGGCGATGCGTCGCAGGACCTCCTCCAGCAGGTCGGTCTGGAAGATGGGCTGGGTCATCACGATCTCCGCCCCGGCGGCCTGCTTGCGCTCGAGGCGGTGGATCTCCTTGTCGAGGTCGGCGGCGCCGGGCTCGAAGCCGGTGGCGAGGAGGAACGAGGTCTGGCCCCCCGGCAGGGGCTTGCCGGCAGGGTCGATGCCACGGTTCATGTTCGCCGCCATCTGCAGGAGCCCGATCGCGTCGAGGTCGTAGACCGCGGTGGCCTCGGGGTAGTCGCCGACCTTGGGTGGGTCGCCGGTGATGATGACCAGGTTGCGGATGCCGATGGCGTGGGCGCCGAGCAGGTGTGCCATCTGGCCGAGCAGGTTCCGGTCGCGCCCGCACACGTGCAGGATCGGCTGGATCCCGTACCGCTCGAGCAGCAGCGAGCAGAAGGCCAGGTTCGACATGCGGGCCACGGCGCGCGGAGCGTCGGCGACGTTGACGATGTCCACGCCGCTGGCCAGGAGCATCTTCGCGCCTTCCAGCGCCTTGGAGGGGTCGAGACCCGGCGCAGGATTCACCTCGACCGAGACGACGAACTTGCCGGCCGCGACCTTGGCCGCGAAGTCGCTGCGCTCCGCCAGGGGGGTGGGCTCCAGCACGGGCACCACCTCCGCCGCCGTGACGGCACGAGTCCGGATGACATCGGTGTGCCGGTCGCCGAGCATTCGCCCGGACTTGGCCATCCAGTGGACGTGCTCGGGCGTGGTGCCGCAGCAGCCGCCGATCATCGTGGCGCCGAGCTGGATGGTGCGGCGCGCGAAGACGTCGAGGTACTCCGGCGTCGCCATGTAGAGGAGGCGACCGTCGACGGTGCGGGGCAGCCCCGCGTTGGGCTGCACGCACAGCGGCAGGCCCGCCCCGCGCATCCGCTCGGCGATCGCCAGGGCCAGCTGCGGGCCGTCGCCGCAGTTCACGCCGATGACGTCGGCGCCCCAGTCGCGCAGGGTGGCGGCGACCTGCTCCGGCGTCGAGCCATCGGCGACGGTCTCGCTCGGGTTGAAGGCCATCGACGCGATGATCGGCAGCTCGGGGGCGGCCTGACGGGCGGCGTCGATCGCGATCCGGATCTCCTCGAGGTGGCGGAAGGTCTCGAGCACGAACAGGTCGACGCCCCCCTCCACCAGGGCGGCGGCCTGGTCGGCGAAGGTGGCGGCGGCCAGATCCAGCTCGGCGGGGCTGGCCACACCAGGGACCAGGCCCGTCGGGCCGATCGAGCCGGCCACCCACACGTCCTCGCCGGCCGCCTGGCGCGCGAGCCGCGCGCCGGCCACGTTGTAGGCGCGAACCTGGTCGCCGAGGCCGAACCGGTCGAGGCAGAAGCCATTGGCGCCAAAGGTGTTCGTCTCGATGACCTGGGCGCCGGCGGCGACGTAGTCCTCGTGGATCTTGCGGACGACCTCGGGCCGGGTGACGTTGAGCTGCTCGAAGTTCTGGGTGACGAAGACGCCGCGCTCGTACAGCAGCGACCCCATGGCGCCGTCGAAGACGAGCAGCGACCGCATCGCCTCGCGAAACGGGGTATCCCGGCGCGTGGGGTTCATCAGCGCTATGCTACTAGATCGAGCCAGGGAGGCGCGCGATGATCACGAGCTTCGGCAGCCTGTTCGCAGGACACGTCGATCTGGACCACGAGGGGCTGGACGGCACCCCCGCCAACGACCGCTGGCTACCCGACGAGCGGCTGGCCACCGTCTTTCCCAAGAGCGAGGCCATTGCCCGGCTCATGGACCGGACGGGTTACGACGTCTTCTGGCTGGCCGAGCACCACTTCCAGCGCGAGGGCTACGAGTGCATCCCCAACGTGCTGATGCTGGCCCTGCACCTGTGCCACATCACGAAGAACATCCGGATCGGCTGCGGGTTCAACATCGCCCCCATGTGGCACCCGATCCGGATGGCCGAGGACTACGCGACCGTCGACTGGCTCACGAATGGCCGGGTCGTGTTCGGCGTAGGGCGCGGCTATCACACCCGCGAGGTCGAGAGCTTCGGAGCCCCGCTGCTCGATCAGGACGCCAACCGCGAGCTGTTCGAGGAGCAGGTGGATCTCATCTTCAGGGCGTTCAACGAGCGCGCCTTCGCCCATCAGGGCAAGCACTACACGATCCCGCCCGCGGTGCCGTACCGGGGCTACGAGCTGCGCGAGATCACGCTGGTGCCACGCCCGAAGACGCTGCCCGTCGAGTGCTGGCAGCCCGTGGTCAGCGCCAGCACCCGGGCCCTCGACTTCATGGCGAAGCACGACATCCGGGGGATCATCGGCGGCGGCGCGGCGCCCGGCGGCGCCAACGAGAAGGTCGTTCACGCCTTCCGGGAGGCGCGGGCCCGGGCCGGGCGCGAGGGGGCGCCGGGCGAGGGCCTCTGCATCGGCTTCTCGTTCCACATCGCCGACAGCGTCGAGCAGGGCATCAAGGAGGCGACGCCGTTCTTCGAGGAGAACATCAAGATGTTCGCGCCGCTCGGCTTCGTCCCCGGCCTCACGTCCGAGCAGATCGAAGCGGTCGCCGACCCGAAGCGCGCGCGTCAGGCCAACCTGCCGACGCTGCGCCACGCGGTCAAGGCCGGCAGCTGGCTGATCGGTCCGCCCGAGCTGATCACCGAGCAGCTCATGGAGATCCAGCACAAGTATCCGGGCCTGGAGGTCGTCAACGTCGGGCAGCCGGTCGGCACGCCGCAGGCGGTGATCCTCGAGCAGCTCGAGCGCTTCGCGGCGGAGGTGATGCCGGCGTTCAAGCGCCGGTAATCCGACGGGATCGGCCCGACTCGCCGCCGCGACTCTAGCCGCCCCGGATGATCGCCGCGGCTTTCTCCGCAATCATGATCGTCGGCGCATTGGTGTTGCCGCCGATCAGCGTCGGCATGATGGACGCGTCCACCACGCGCAGGCCCTCGAGGTCGCGCACGCGAAGCGACGGGTCCACCACCGCCAGCTCGTCCGTGCCCATCTTGCACGTGCCGACCGGGTGGAAGATGGTGCCCGAGGCCCGGTCGCGCACGTAGGCCGCGATGTCGGCGTCGCTCTCCGCCTCGGCGCCGGGACCCAGCTCGCGCCCGACGAGATCGGCGAGCGGCTTGGCCCGGAATATCTCGCGCACCGTCCGGATTCCCTCCACGAAGTGCGGTAGGTCTGCCGGATCGCTCAGGTAGGCGGGGTCGATGAGCGGCTGGTCGAGCGGATCGGCCGAGCCCAGCGTGATCCGCCCCCGGCTGGCCGGCCGGTTGACGTAGAACGCGTACGAGATGCCGTGGCAGTAGGGCTGGAACGCCTCGATCGGTGATTCGGTGAGACAGTACGGGAGGAAGAAGCCCTGCAGGTTCGGCGGGCCGCTGCGGCCCTTGGTCCGGAGGAAAGCGCCGGCCTCGGCGATGTTCGACGTGAAGAGGCCCTGCCGCATCGTCTCGTACTCGGCCTGGACCGCCGCCAGCTGCTCCGGGGTCGCCCCGTAGAGCGAGATGGGGGGTGACCTCGTTCCGCACGAAGGTCCCGAGGTGATCCTGCAGGTTCAGGGGGATCGGCGGAGAGGCGATTCGCGAGCACACAGCCGGCCGAGCCGGCGCCGACGATCACGTAGTCGTACACGAGAGCCTCCTCGGGGCGACGATCGGGCCCTTCTGGGTCGAAGCTAGGCGATGGCCCTGCGCCTGTCAACGCGGCCAACGCCTCACAGCGCGACAAGCTGGTGGTAGGCGCCTTCCGAGATACGCGACCAGCTGGCGAGGTGCGCGGCTCAGCCGACCGAAGCCCGCGAAGAATTCTTCATCGTCGTAGATGTTCTGCGTCAACTCAGCCGTTTCAGATACTGAGCCACGAAGTCGAAATCGACCAGGCGGCAGTACGCCTCGGTGACCTGGCGGGTCACGGGCCCCGGCACGCGGCCGTCGCCGATGACGGCCTCGTTGACCGACCGCACCGGGCAGACGCAGAGACTGGTCGAGGTGAGGAAGACCTCGTCGGCGTTGTAGGCGTCGAAGAGGTCCAGGTCCTTCTCGACGACGGTCAGGCCGCTGTCGCGGGCGAGCCCGATCACGGTGTCCCGGCTGATGCCGGCCAGCACCATCTGCTCGCGCGGTGTGTAGAGGGTGCCCTGCTGGACCAGGAAGACATTGCTGCCGAGGCCCTCGGCCAGGTTGCCGTGGGCGTCGAGCAGGACCGCCCACGCCTCCGGGTCGCGCGCCTTGATCTCGAGGTTGGCTGCGATGAGGTTGAGGTAGTTGTGCGTCTTGACGCGCGCGCTGAGGGCGTCGGGCGGCGTGCGGCGCACCGAGGGCACCAGGACCCGGATGCCGTCGCGGAAGAGGGCTGCCCGCTCGCGGAGCGGCAAGGGGACGCACTCGACGATGACGGTCGCCCCCGCCTGGGGCCAGATCTCCCGCTCGGCGGGATCGAGACCGCGCGACACCCGCTGCGTCACCCAGTAGTCGTTGTCGGGCTCGAGCAGGGGCAGGTTGCGCCGCAACACCTCCTCGGTGATCTCGACCATGGCTGCCGGGGTGAGGCCCGGATCGATGCGCAGATAGCGCAGCGAGCGGTAGAGCCGCTCCACGTGCTCGCGCAGCTTGAAGACCCGGTGCCCGAACGTCCGGGTGGTGTCGAAGACGGCGTCGCCGTACTTGAACCCGCGATCCCGGAACGGCACCAGGACCTCGCGCTCGGCCACGAAGCGCCCGTTGTGATACGCGATCCGCTCACCCGCTCGTGTCATGCCGTGTCCCTCTCTCACTTCGATCCGTTCGTCGCCTCGGCGTGAGGCCGTCCTGCACCCCGAGATCGCCCATGAAGCTGGGGCCACCGGTCCCATCGCAGATCCGCGCGTTCTTGATCAGCAGGTCGAGCACCGCCGTCCCTCCGCTACAGCTTGCCGATCACCTCAGCCGGCCAGGCCCTGGCGTCCACGCGCTCGTGCCACTCCCTGATCTTGCCGTCGCCGCCGATCACCACGCCGACGCGCGCCGCGCCCTTGGTGGGATCGACGTTGGCGCCGTAGGCGGTGCCGATGGCACGGTCGGTGTCGCAGAGGAGCGGGAAGTTGAAGTTGAACTTGTCGGCGAACTTCTTGTTGTCGGCGGCGCTGTCGAACGAGGCGCCCAGCACGACGACGTTCTTGCGGTCGGACTCGGCCTTCAGGTCGCGGAACCCGCAACCCTCGGCGGTTCAGCCGGGGGTGTCGGCCTTGGGATAGAACCAGAGCACGACCGTCTTGCCCTTGTAGTCCGACAGCCTCACGGTGTTGCCGTTGTGGTCGCGCCCGGTGAACTCGGGCGCCGTGTCGCCTGGCCTCAGCATGTGTGCTCCTTGTCCCGCGTCGGCGCGGAGTGGGTTGCGGCCATCCTGCGACGACCGGCGTGTGTCGTCAAGGCACCGGGTGCGCCCTCAGCCCCTGCGCACGATCTCGGCGGCGAAGGCCTCCAGCGCCTCCCAGTCGTAGGGCCCGTTGCGGAAGGCGATGCTCAGCCGGGTGCAGCCGAGCGCGCGGAACTCGTCCACCATCTTGTGCGCGTCCTTCACGGTGCCCCGCAGGTACCCCGTGCGGTCGGCACGGTCGCCGGCGCCGAAGTGGCTGCGGAAGACCTCTTCGGCGCGCGCGGCCCCCTTGGCGTCGACGCCCAGATAGAAGCCGAGGTTCACGGTCCGCATGATCGTCCGGGGGTCCCGCCCCTCGGTCTCGCACCAGCGATCGAGCACCTGGCTCTTGTGCTTCCAGTCCTCGGGGCCGATGTAGGCGCCGTTCCAGCCGTCGGCGTACTTCGCCGCCGCCCGCAGCGTGCGCTTCTCGCCCCGCCCGCCGATCCAGATGGGGATGCGCGGCTGCAGGGGCTTGGGATAGTTGGGCGCGTTGGACACCTGGAAGTGCTTGCCCTGGAAGCTGGCGCGCTCGAGCTCGGGGTCGAGGAGCAGCCGCATGATCTGCGCGTACTCCTCCAGCATGTCCTCGCGGGGCCCGATCGTGGGGAACGGGATGCCGAACGCCCTGGCCTCCACGTCGTGCCAGCCGGCGCCCAGCCCGCAGTCCACGCGCCCGTTCGAGAGATGGTCGATCGTGGTGAGCGACTTGGCGAGCAGCCCGGGGTTGCGGTAGGCGACGCAGTAGACGCCGCTGCCGAGCCGCACCTGCCTGGTGTCCATCGCGGCCGCCGTCAGCGTGGCGATCGCCTCGTAGCAGTCCATGTCGCCACCGCGCGGGGGCGACTCCTGGAAATGGTCCGAGACGGAGAACCAGTCGAAGCCGCTGGCGTCGGCGAACTTCCACAGCTTGCGCATCTCGTCGAGCGGGCCACCCATGTGGCCGATGTGGATGCCGAATTTCACGTCAGGCTCCTGTGAGGGAAGTGAGCGCCCGGTAGGCGCGCCGCGCGCGCTCGAGGGCGGGGAGGTCGGCCGTCGCCCGGCACGGCGCCTCGATGGCCAGCGGCACGCCGGCGGGCAGGGCCGCCACCAGCGCCTTCAGCGGCAGGACGCCCTCGCCGGGCAGCAGCCGGCCCGTGCGCGCCTCCCGGATGAGCGCGGGCGTGTCGGTGGGCGCCGGCATGTCGGGGCCCGCATCGCAGATCTGCGCGTACCGGAGCAGGGCGGGATCGACCGGGGCGACGTGCGCCGGGAGGCCGCCCGACCGGCTGAAGTGCAGGGCGTCGATGACGATCGAGGCGTTCGCACGCTTGGACCTGGCGACGACGTCGGCGGCGTGGGCGAGCGTGCGGACGCCCGTGTAGACCGCGAACTCCAGGCCGACGGTCAACCCGTAGGCCGCCGCCCGATCGCAGAGCTCGCCGAACCGCTCCAGCGTCCGCGCCTCCTCGGGCTCGGCGCTCATGACGAGCACGTGCTTCGCGCCCAGACGGGCGGAGACATCGAGGAAGCCCGCCGGGATCCCGACCGGGTGCTCGGGCTCGAAGCGGAGGAACTCGGTGTCGAGCACGGAGACGCCGGTGTCGGCCAGGCGCGCCAGGGTCTCCCGCAGCATCGGCCCCTCGTGCAGGCAGTCGTAGGGGGGCACGCCGACGCTCGGCGTGGCGGTCAGCCGGATGCCGATGGTGCGAAACCCCGCCGCCGCGGCCACGCTGACGAGCTCGGGTGGCGTCGTGTCGAGAACGGTGAGGTGGGCGAGGGAGAGCGTCCGGACGGTCGGCGGGGACACGGGCAGATAGTACCCCAGCGTGGGGCGCGGCGCCGGTCAGGGCCGGCTGGCGCGGAGCTCGTCCGGGTTGCTGATCATGCAATGAGCGTCATGCTCATGCGAGCGGCCTCCGCAAGAACACGACCCGCTCGGTGTTTCATGATTGTGACCTACTGTATGACCTCGTCCGCCCGCAGCAGCACCGACTGGGGGATCGTCAGGCCCAGCGCCTTGGCGGTTCGATGATCAGCGTGTTGAGCAAGGGCACGCCGGTAGAAATCACGGAGGCTCGGCCCGTAAGACATGAGACCCCCGGCCTCCACACTCTCCCTGACGCCGTATGCTGCCGGCAGGCGGCTCCTGGCTGCGAGGTCTGCGAGCCGTGTTCGGTGGGAGTTGAACATCACATCTGACAGTACGAGGAGGGCTCCCACGCGCTCTTTGGCCATCGCCGCGAATGCGCCGTCGAACTCGTTCGGACCTCGAGCCTCCAGGAGTTGAAGCTGCACTCCCAACGACCGGGCCACGACGTTCACTTCTCTTATCGCGAGCTGGTGGTACGCATTGGCCGGGTTCGAGAGGATGGCCACACGGTGGATCTTGGGGACGGTCTCCTTGAGCAGCTCCAGTTGTTTGGCGACGATTTCCAGGCCGGCGCTGCCGGCCACCCCTGTGACGTTGCCGCCCGGGCGCGCGAGGCTCGCGATGAGCCCGGTGCCAACAGGATCGCGAACGGCAATCATGATGATGGGGATCGTCTCGGTGGCGCTCTTGGCTGCCGTCCCTCCTTGCGTCGCCCCCGATACGATGAGGTCTACCTTGAGCCGGATCAGCTCGGCCGCCAAGTCGGGCAGCCGGTCGACCCGACCCTCCGCATATCGATATTCGATGACAATATTCTGGCCCTCAACCCACCCGAGTTCGCGCAGCCCTTGCCGGAACGCGTCGAGCAGGGACGGCCTATCGGAAGGGGACGTCACCCTAAGAAAACCTATCCGAGGCACCTTTCCCGCCTGCTGCGCGTCGGCGGCGAGCGGCGCGACAAGGGCCGGAAGCAGGATGAGAACGGCGATGAGCGTGTACGCCCTCAACGGTGAGTCACTTCTCCTGTGCGGCGCTTAGTATCTGGAACTCGCTAATCCGGCTGACATAGCGTTGCGCGGAGGCTAGCACATTCGGCACGGGCTGGCAGGACCGGCAAGTGCAGCAATATCAGTTCCTGCGAGCGATGGTCAGAGGCGAGGTGCCGTGATCTACAGACCGTGATATCCAGCCGACATTGCCGGGTACGGGCGCTCTCTGTGCGCGTGCGGGCCCCGACTTCTGACCACCCGCCCGTCGCGTGTCGTGGCGGATCACCACCCGACTGGTGTCGCACGCCCGTCGCTGAGACGTTCCCGCGGGAACGTGTGTCCCGTTTTCGAACACCGACTGCCTGGGCGGGGTGCGGTCGGCCAGCACCTCGGCGTCCACGTGGACCACGGCCTGCTCGTACTCGGCCGGCGCGTCCGGGTCTAGGCCGTGGTTGAGCGCCGTCTCGGCCAACAGGGCCAGGTGCTGCTCGGCCGTCGGCTGGTCGGGCTCGCGCGCCTGGCGCGGCGAGTACAGCGTCTCGTGGGCCGCAGCCAGGGCCTTGATTAGCAGGCCGCCGACCTTCGCGGTCAGCCGCCCGGATCATGAGATGGATCACCAGAAAGAGCTCGCCCTCGAGCGCGATCACCAGCTACGCTCGCCTTCGTCCATGCTCCGCACCGGCGCGTTCGGGCTGCTGCTCGTCTACGCGACGGCGATGCCGCTGCTGGCGGGCGGGCTCGTGCTGTGGGCGCTGCCCGTGGTGGACGCGCAGCTCCGGGCGGCCGGCCTCCTGGGCTTGCCGCTGTTCGCCGCGCTGGGCGGCGGGGCGCTGGCGGCGGCCCTGCTGCCGGCGACGCTGCTGGCGGCGCTCGCCGGCGCCGCGTTCGGTCTCTGGGGGCTGGCCCCCGCCGTCGCGGCGTACGCGGTGGCGAGCGTGCTCGTCTTCGAGGTCGTGCGGCGCTGGCTGCGCGTCCCGGTGCAGCGGGCGATCGCGCGCTCGCCCCGCGCCCGGGCTACGCAGGAAGATCTGGCTCGCGCGACCTTCCGCGTGGTGACGCTGAGCCGCCTGTCCCCCGTGCTGCCGTTCGCGCTGGTGAACGTGCTCCTGGCCGTGTCGCCTGTCTCGCGTCCTGTCTACCTGGCCGGCACGCTCGTCGGGATGCTGCCGCGCACCGCGGCCGCGGTGGTCGCCGGGGCCGCCACCCGGTCGGCGTTCGCCGCGATGGGCGAGGGCACGGGCGACGCCGGCCCGCTCGGCCGGGCCGCCCTGGTCCTCGCCGTGGCCGCCACGGTCGGGCTGGCCTGGTACGTGGTCCGAGCCATCAGGCGGGCGATGGCGCGTTGACTCGCAGTGGGCGTTTCCTCAACCTCGCAGGCGCAGCTCTTCCAGCAGTGACCGCAGCCCGCACATCCACACCCCCCGCCGGATCTCCACCGGCTCGGCCGTCAGGTTCACGACCCAGCCCCGGGGCAGCCCGAGGGCGCGCATGCTCGCCTCCAGCGACCGGGTGTCCGGCGGGGTGAGCCCCAGCTTGATCTCGATGGGGACGAGCCGGCCGCGGAGGCGCAGGAGAAGATCGACCTCCTGGCCGGAGTGCGTGCGAAAGAAGAACGCCTCGGCACTGGCGTCGTGGAGCCGGGCATGGAGCATGATCTGCTCGATGCAGAAGGACTCGAAGCTGGCCCCGGCCTTGGGGTGAGCGAGCAGCCCGCGCCTGGAGAAGGGGATGCCGAGCAGCGAATGGAGGAGCCCGGTGTCCCGGACGTACATCTTCGGGCTCTTCACCAGGCGCTTGCCGAGGTTGGCGGCGTACGGCAGGAGCCGGCGGACGAGGAAGACCCCCTCGAAGACATCGAGCATGTGTGCGACCGCGTGGTAGTTGAGGCCCAGCGAGCCCCCCAGCTCGCTCAGGTTCACCAGGCTCCCCTGTCCGTGGGCCACCATGGTCAGCAGGGTGCGCATCCGCGCCGCGGGCAGCCGGAAGCCGAGCTGGGGGATGTCCTGTTCCAGGGTCGTCCGCAGGTAGGCCGGGTACCATTCCGCCGGCCGCGCCCGAGGGCGGCTCCAGTGCAGGCGCGGAAAGGCGCCGTTGATCCAGAGCGCGTCTGCGTCGTGCTCGAACACCGAGATCCCGCCCAGCTCGAAGATGCCGACGCGGCCGGTCAGCGATTCGGAGATCCGGTGCAGGAGGCCCGGTGACGCCGAGCCGAGCAGCACCGCCCGCCGGCGGGGCCGGGCGTCCAGGAAGCTGCGCAGTGCCGGGAACAGGGCGGGGAGCCGCTGGGCCTCGTCGATGACCAGCCGGTCGTGCTGGCTGAGCAGCAGCGCCAGATCGGCCTCGGCCCGGGCGAAGTCGACGGGGTTCTCGAGGTCGACATAGGCGTAGCCGGGGAAAGCCTGCCGCGCCAGGGTGGACTTTCCGATCTGCCGGGCGCCGAGGATCACGGCCGCCGGGAACCGGCGCAGCAGCCTCGTCACCACCCGCCCCGCAAGACGCGATCTGATCACCGAGATGAATATTAGAGCATAGAGCTCTAATCTTCAAGGCCCCAGACTCGGTGGCCATCGCAGCCGACTGGCGGCAGGCGAGGGCGCCTTGACTCGCGGCCCGGTCCGGCCATAGGCTCGCCGCGGTGAAGCCTCCCCCGTTTCGCTACGCCGACCCCGCCACCCTCGAGGAGGCGCTCGACTTGCTGGCCCGCGACGGCGCCGATGGCAAGGTCCTGGCCGGCGGCCAGAGCCTGATGCCGCTGCTCAACTTCCGGCTGGCGCGCCCGGCGCACGTGATCGACGTCAACCGCCTCGCCACCCTCGCCGCGATCGCCCCGGCCGCCGACGGCGGCCTGCGCCTCGGCGCCCTGGCGCGGCAGCGCGCGCTCGAGCGCTCGGCCCTGGTGCGCGACCGCTGCCCACTGCTCGCGCAGGCGCTGGCCTTTGTCGGTCACCCGCAGATCCGCGCGCGCGGCACCCTCGGCGGCAGCCTCGCCCACGCCGATCCCGCCGCCGAGCTGCCGGCGGCGATGGTCGCGCTCGAGGCCCGCCTCACGCTGCGTCGCGCCGGTGGCGAGCGGACCGTTGCCGCGGAGGACTTCTTCGTCGGCCTGCTCACCACGGCACTCGCGCACGACGAGCTGCTGACCGAAATCGCCCTGCCGCCCTGGCCGGCGCGGACCGGCGCCGGCGTGCGCGAGGTCGCCAAGCGCCACGGCGATTTCGCCCTGGGCGGCGTGGCAGCGACGCTGACCCTCGACGCCCAGGGACGTGTCGCCCGTGCCCGCCTCGTCGGTTTCGGCGTCGGGCCGGTGCCGATGCGCCTGGCCGATGCCGAACGCTCGCTGGTGGGCGGCGCGCCGACGCCGACCACGTTCGCGGAGGCTGGCCGTCTGGCCTCCGCCGCCGTCGATCCGGCCGACGACATCCACGCCAGTGCCGCCTATCGCGCACGGCTGGCCGGCGTGCTCACGACACGCGCGTTGACGGACGCGCTCGCGTCGGCCAGCGGGCGTGCGGCATGAGCGACACGCGCGCGATCGCGCTCACGGTGAACGGCCAGCCGCGCCAGGCCACGGTGGAGACGCGCCTGACGCTGGTCGATCTCCTGCGCGAGGAGCTGCGCCTGACCGGCACCCACGTCGGCTGCGAGCACGGCGTCTGCGGGGCCTGCACCGTGCTGGTGGACGGCGAGGCCGTGCGCGGCTGCCTGCTGCTGGCGGTCCAGGCCGACGGCCGCCGCGTCGAGACCGTCGAGAGCCTCGCGCCGGATCCCACTCACCTCAATCCGCTGCAGGCCGAGCTCGTCCGTCACCACGGCGTGCAGTGCGGCTTCTGCATCGGCGGCATCCTCATGTCACTGACCGCGATGCTGCGCGACACGCCGCGGCCGAGTGAGGCCGAGATCCGCGAGACGCTGGCCGGCCACCTCTGTCGCTGCACGGGGTACCAGGGCATGGTGGACGCCGTGCTGGCGCTGGCGGCCGCGCGATGATCGCCAGCGCCTCGCGCACACCGGAGGGGGGCTACATCGGCGCGCCCATCCCGCGCCGCGAGGACGCACGCCTGCTGACCGGGCGCGGCACCTTCGTAGACGACCTCTCGATGCCCGGGGTCGCCCACGCGGCCATGGTGCGCAGCCCCCACGCCCACGCCCGGGTGGGGCGGATCGACACGGCGGCGGCGCTGGCGCTGCCCGGCGTGCTGGCGGTGGTGACGGCGGCCGACATCGCCGACATCGACAAGCCGTGGCCCGCGCGCATGCCGAGCCCGGTGCCCGGCACGCGCCTGCGCCACGGGGCCCGCCACACGCTGCCGCGCGACAAGGTGCGCCACGCCGGCGAGGTGGTCGCGGCGGTGGTGGCCGAGTCGCGCGCGCTCGCCGAGGACGCGTGCGATCTCGTCCGGGTCGAGTACGAGCCGCTGCCCGCCGTGGCCTCGGCGGCGGCCGCGCTGGCGCCCGGCGCGCCGCGCGTCTACGAGGAGCTCGGCGACAACGTGGCGGTCCACATCGTGCAGCGCGTGGGCAACCCCGAGCGCGCTCTCGCGACGGCGCCGCACACGCTGCGCGAGACCGTCCGGGTGATGCGCGGCGGCGGCCACTCGATGGAGGGCCGCGGCGTGGTGGCCCGCTACGACGAGACCCTCGGCAGCTTCACCGTCTGGGACGCCACCCAGCAGCCGCACGCCGTGCGGACCATGCTCGCCTACCTGTTCGACCTGCCCGAGCACCAGGTACGAGTGATCGCCCCGCCCGACGTGGGCGGCGGCCTCGGGCCCAAGGCCAGCGTCTATCCCGAGGAGCCGCTCGTGTGCTGGCTGGCCCGCCACCTGCGCCGGCCGGTCAAGTGGATCGAGGACCGCCACGAGCACTTCGTCTCGGCGGCCCAGGAGCGCGAGCAGGTCCACGAGGTCGAGATCGCCTTCGACGGCGAGGGCCGGCTGCTCGCCCTGCGCGACGTCTTCACCCACGACGTCGGCATGTACGGCGCGCTGGTCGCGCCGGTCATCACCGCCTGCACCGTGCCCGGCCCCTACCGCATCCCGAACATCTACTCCGAGGTCCGGGCCGTGTACACGAACCTGCAGCCGAGCGGCGCCGTGCGCGGCGCCGGCCGCCCGCAGGGCGTGCTGGTGATGGAGCGGATGATGGACCGCATGGCCGAGGCCCTGGGCCTCGATCCCGCCGAGGTGCGCGCCCGCAATCTGATCCCGGCCGACGCGTTCCCCTACGAGGTCGGCATGTGGTTCCGCGACGGCGCCCGGCTCACCTACGACAGCGGCAACTACCCCGAGCTCCTGCGCCGGGCGCTGGAGCGCGCGGACTACGCCCAGGCGCGGCGCGAGCAGGCCGCGCTGCGCGCGCAGGGCCGACATCGCGGCATCGGGGTGGCGATCTGCGTGGAGGGGGTGGGCCTGGGGCCGTTCGAGGGGGCGATCCTGCGGCTCGACGGCCGGGGCCGGGTCGTGGTGACCAGCGGGGCGCCGCCGCAGGGCCAGGGCTACCAGACGGCGTTCGCGCAGATCGCCGCCGACGCCGTCGGCGTGCGCTTCGAGGACGTGGACGTGGTGACCGGCGACACCGGCGCCATCCCCTACGGCATCGGCAGCTTCGCCAGCCGGGTCACCGCCAACGCGGGGCCGGCCATCCTGCAGGCGGGCGGCGCCCTGCGCGACAGGATCCTGGCCGTCGGCGCCCACCTGCTGGAGGCCGCACCGGCCGACCTCGAGATCGTGGACGGCGCCGTCGGCGTGCGCGGCCTGCCGGACCGCCGGGTGCCGCTCGCCCAGGTGGCGCGGCTGGGCAACGGGGGCACGGCGTTCGGCATGGTGATGCCGGGCGGGCTCTCGGTGGGGCTGGAGGCCTCGGCCTACTTCACGCCGTCGCAGGCCGGCTACTCGGCCAGCGCCCACGTCTGCATCCTCGACGTGGACGCCGAGACCGGCGAGGTGACGATCGTGCGCTACGTGGTCGGCCACGACTGCGGCAACGTGATCAACCCGCTGCTCGTGGAAGGGCAGATCCTGGGCGGCGTCGCCCACGGGCTCAGCAACGCCCTCTACGAGGAGGCGATCTTCGACGAGCAGGGCCAGAGCCTGGCCAGCAGCTTCCTGGACTACCCGCTGCCCTCGGCACGCGAGATGCCACGCGTGGAGATGTTCCACCTCACCACGCCGAGCCCGCTCAACCCGCTCGGCGTCAAGGGCGCGGGCGAGGCCGGCACCCTGCCGGTGACGGCGGCGGTGGCCGGCGCCGTCGAGGACGCCCTGAGGCCCCTCGGCGTGCGGGTGAACCGCATGCCGCTGAACCCGGGCCGCGTCGGCGACCTGATCCACGCGGCCGCGGGCTCCCGCTGACGAGCAGCAGCCCCTCTGCCTGCCGCGCTCGCCCGGCCGCCCACCGTGATGGTCTACGGCCAGAGGCGGCCCGTGGCCAGCGCCTCGAGCCACGTCGCGAGCGGCCAGATGTCGATGCCGTCGTCGGTCCGGAGGCGCCGCGTGCCGAGATACAGCAGGATCCGGCGGCGCAGGCCGGGCAAGCGGTCGATGGCCTTCAGCCCGGCGAGGTCGTCCCCGGACACGCGGGTGCGCGTCTTGACCTCGATCGCCAGATACTCGCGCCCTCGTCTGAGCAGGAAGTCCACCTCGGTCGCCTGCGCCTCTGCGGGCGCCCAGTAGGCGATGTCCTCGAACACCCCGTCCACCTCGTTGTGGGCCCTGATCACCGACAGCACCCATCCCTCGAAGAGCGGCCCGCGCTCCTCGGCGGCCACGGGCCCCAGCTGGCGCTTGGCTGCCCGCACCAGTCCCGGATCGACCCAGAACAGCTTCGGATGCTTCCGTTCACGCACGCGCAGCCTGGCCTCGAAGGCGGGAAGGCGAAAGGCGACGAGGGTGTCCTCGAGGATCCCGACGTACCCCTCCACGGTCGTCCGCGACGCCCCGGTGTCGCGGGCGAGGCCGGAGACGTTGATGGCCTGGCCGTGAAAGAGGGCCGCGACCGGCAGGAACCGGACGAAGGCGGGAAGGTTGCGCACCAGGGCCTCGCCGCGGATCTCCTCCCGGAGGTAGAGCTGGACGTAGGCCTCGAGCGTAGCGCGGGGATCCTCGGCCTGCCACACGAGCGGAAGCGCGCCGTGTCGGAGCGTCCGCTCGAGGTCGAAGTCTTCCCCCAGCTCCGCCGGGACGAACGGCAGCATGGTCTTCACCACCGCCCGGCCGGCGAGGAGATTCGTTCCGGCCGTCTTGAGCCGCCGGGCGCTCGACCCCAGGAGGATGAAGCGCTGGCGCCGGGTCTCCATCGCCCGGTGAACCTCGTTGAGGAGGGCCGGGATCCGCTGCACCTCGTCGACGATGACGGGCATGGTCCGGGGCAGGGCGGCCAGCTCGGCAGCGAAGGTCGAGGGACCGGTGAGCAGCGTGTGATAGAGCCCCTCGTCGAGCAGATCGAAGGTGTGAGCCTGCGGAAAGGCGGTGTGGGTCCAGGTGCTCTTGCCGACGCCCCGGACCCCGAACAGGAAAAAGGAGCCCTTCGGGGGGCCGAGCAGGCGACGGTAGACCTTGCTGGTCATGCCGTCATATTACGTCGTAAAATGACGACATGGTAGTCATCGTGAGGACAGCACGGGTGCGCGTGTGGTAGATCTTCGGGGCCGATGAACCTCGACCTGTCGCCGGCCCAGCAAGAGCTCGTGGCGCGGGCCCGCGCCCTCGCGCTCGAGCGCTTCGCCCCCCGCGCCGAGCTGCACGACCGCGAGGCCTCGTTCCCGTTCGACGACTATGCGGACCTGCGCGAGGCCGGCTTCCTCGCCCTCTGCGTGCCCGCGCGGTACGGCGGGCTGGGCGCCAGCTACGAGACCTACTGCCTGGTCGCCGAGCAGATCGCCCAGGGCAGCGGCTCGACGGCGCTCACGTTCAACATGCACTGCCTGACCATGCTGATGATGGGCGAGATGGCGGACGCCATGCCCATGGCGGCCGCGGTCCGCGAGCGGCACGAGGCACTCAGGCGCCGGAAGTTCGCCGAGGTGGTCGAGCGTGGCGTCTTCTACGGCCAGCCCCACAGCGAGCCGGTCGAGCAGGGCCAGACGGACACGGCGCTGAGCATGGGCGGCCGCCGCTTCGGGACCACGGCCCGCAAGGTCGACGGCGGCTACGTCGTGAGCGGCCGGAAGTTCTTCGTCTCGCTGGCGGGCGCCGCGCCGTACTTCGCGACCCCGGCGATCCGCCTCGGCGAGGAGCCATGGATCGAGCGCACGCTCTACCTGCAAGTGCCGAAGGACACGCCCGGCGTGAGCTTCCCGGGTGAGTGGGACCCGATGGGCATGCGGGGCACGGTCAGCCGCGACATGCTGCTCGAGGACGTGTTCGTACCGGACGAGGGCGAGGTGCTGCCGCCGGGACTCTTCGGCGCGCTCTACAACGCCTTTCCCCACCTCTCGCCCCTGACCTTCTCGGCCACGTTCCTCGGCCTGATGCAGGCCGCGTACGACTTCACGATCGCCTACCTGACGGGCAAGATCCCCGGTGCGCCGGGCGTGCAGACCGAGATTCCCACCAAGGGGCACGCGGTCGCCGAGATGCTCTTCACGCTGGAGGCGGCGCGCGCCCTCTACTACCGGGCCATCGCCGAGGCGCGGGTGGACGCGCCGGCCGAGGCCGTGCAGCGCGCCCGCGCCGCGCACGTCACCGTGCAGCGCTCGGCGGTGACGCTCACGCAGGAGGCGATCCGCGTCTGCGGCGGCCGGGCGCTGCTCAAGCGCCACCCGCTCGAGCGCTACGCGCGCGACGCGCGCGCCGGTGCCGTCATGCGCCCGTGGACGCAGGACATCGCCACGCAGCAGGCGTGGGAGTGCGCGCTCGGTCGGGCTCAGCCTTGAGCGGGCAGGGCATCACCGAGCATGCGGCCGACCACGACCATCTCCGGGCTCGTCTTGCGGTAGGTGTCGAGCGCGGCCAGCACGCCGGGGAACTCGGCAGCCGACGGCATCGACGGCGCGGCCGGCAGCGACGGCAACGCGGCGAACACGATGGGAACCTCGGTATCGATGGCGGCCAGCAGGCGCTGGTACGCGGCGCCGGTGGCCGCGTCTTGCAGGTGCGGCCGGAGCACCGTCGCCGCGTGGGCGAGGAAGCCCGGCCAGGCCGCCAGCATCCGATAGAGCCCCGGCACGAACGGCTGCGAGCCCACCGTGGTTCCGAGCGACACCAGCACCGCCCGCTCCGCTGGTGCGAGCGCGGCGAAGTCGGCGAGCGGCGGCAACGGCCCCGACGCCGGCGGCGGGGTCCAGCTCGCCGCCAGCCCGCCGGTGCCCGCGGGCCGCTCACCGGCCAGCAACTGCCGGAGCAGCCCCGCGAACACCAGGTTGACTGGGCTCACCCGGACGAAGCTCGCGCACGTTGCCCGGATGGCGGCCTCGGCGGCCGCATCGACGCCCCAGACGCGGAGCGCCTCCCGCGAGACCGGTGGCAACCGCGGAATGGCCAGTCCCTCGGCCGCGCGCCAGCCGGCGAGCTGGGCCCGGCCGCTCGTGAAGGCCGGAGCCAGCGCGGTCCACGTCCACTCGAGCCACCCGGGCCGCGTGGCCAGGTGGCGCTGGAGCGAGGAGACGTAGGGCACGGCCCAGAGCCGGCGGATCTCGGCGTAGATGGCCGCGATCTCGCCGGTGGCGTCGGCCTCGCGCAGCTCGGCGAGCACTAGTTGAACATGGGAGCCATACCGGGGCCCCCCACCTCAGACGACCGCGTCGCGGCGGAGGCGCTCGATGTCGGCGGGGCCGTAGCCGGCCTCGGCGAGGATCTCGTCGGTGTGCTCACCGAGGGTGGGTGGCTGGCGGTCGAGGCCGGGACTGCCGTGGGCCAGCCGGAAGCCCGCACCGACCAGGCGCATCGGACCCCAGCGGGAGTCGATGGTCTGCAGCACGTCGCGGGACTCGAGCTGCGGGTGCTCGACGATCTCGTCGATCGTCCAGATGCAGGCGCAGGGCACGTCGGCCGCGGTGAGCCGCGCCTCCCAGGCCTTGGGATCGTCGCTGGCCAGCGCGCCCTCGATGACCTCGCGCAGCGCGGCGAGGTTGTCGGTCCGCGCGGCCCAGTCCTTGAACCTCGGGTCGTTCAGCGCGTCGGCGCGGCCGAGCGTCTTCATGAGGCTAGTGAACTGCCTCTCGGTCAGCACGGCGAGGACGATGTAGCCGTCCCTGGCCCGGAAGCGGCTGGCCGTCGGCTTGCGGCTCACCGAGCCGTTGCCGATCTGCCGCTGCTCGATGCCGGCGACCATGTACTCGGTGACGGGGCCGGGAAGGAAGGCGAGCGCGGCGTCGAGCATGGCGACGTCGACGAACTGGCCGCGGCCGGTGTGGGTGCGCTGGTAGAGCGCGCTCGACACGGCCAGGGCCGCCGTGAGGCCGCCGATCGTGTCGCAGATCGCGAACCCCGCCCGCATGGGGCCGCCGGCCGGCTCGCCGGTGATCGACATGATCCCGGACATCGCCTGCAGCTTGCCGTCGAAGGCGGCGGTCGTCCGCTCCGGTCCGGTGTGGCCGAAGCCGGAGACCGCGCAGTAGATGAGCCGCGGGTTGAGCGCCGCCAGCGTCTCGTAGCCGAGGCCGAGCTTGTCCATCACGCCGGGCCGGAAGTTCTCCCAGACCACGTCGGTCGTCGCCACCAGCCGCTTGACGACCTCCACCGCCTCCGGTCGACGCAGGTCGAGCGTGATGCTGCGCTTGTTGCCGTTGACGGCGAGGAAGCCCGGCGGCATCTTGCGCTCGGCCCACTCCTTGCCGACGAGCTGGTGGCGCGTCTCGTCGCCCTCGCGCGCCTCGATCT
>Ga0268386_10000933_pt1 | contig 19552 bp, 16 predicted proteins | sample RVTome_15_FD_200260 | JGI IMG/M metagenome (GOLD analysis project Ga0268386, IMG submission 200260) | Soil microbial communities from uranium-contaminated site in the Upper Colorado River Basin, Wyoming, United States - RVT150D86... ...
ACGAAGAGTGGCTCGGATTCGACTCGAAATAGCCCAGGAGATCGGTCGTCTCAATCTCACCGAACGCGCTCGCCAGCGCTTGATCAACTCAATTCGAGCAGTACAGAAATCGGTGCGCGAATCAGATCGCGAGATTGACAGCTCGAATGAAAAGTTGAGCAGGAAGCGCTTAAAACCTGACGATCAGCGCGAATTGAAACGCCGCATACTCAACGCTCGAAAGCGTTTGCTGCAGATCGAGATCGACCACCATGTAAGTCCGTTGGAAATCAAGAGAGCACTTCAGGCGATCGTCACCGGGGAACAGCAGACTGGCCAGGCCAAGCGCGAATTGGTTGAAGCAAACTTGCGACTGGTTGTTTCGATTGCGAAGAAATATACAAATCGCGGCCTACAGTTCCTGGATCTTATTCAGGAAGGAAACATCGGCTTGATGAAGGCGGTCGACAAGTTTGAATGGCGGCGAGGTTACAAGTTTTCCACCTACGCGACGTGGTGGATACGCCAGGCAATCACCCGGGCAATTGCCGATCAAGCACGCACCATCCGCATTCCTGTGCACATGATTGAGACGATCAATAAGTTGATTCGTACGTCTCGTTCGCTGGTGCAGGAGTTGGGCCGCGAGCCGACCAGCGAAGAGATCGCGAGAAAGATGGATATACCGGTATCCAAGGTCCGCAAAGTGTTGAAGATTGCTCAGGAACCAATCTCTTTGGAAACTCCGATCGGAGAAGAAGAAGACTCACATCTCAGCGATTTCATAGAAGACAAATCGATCCTGAATCCGGCTGACGCAGTTGTTGCTTCAAACCTGCGCGAGATTACAGATGAGGTTTTGGCGACGCTTACGCCGCGCGAGGAAAAAGTGATCAAGATGAGGTTTGGTCTTGGGACTACCGGATCGGAGCATACGTTGGAAGAGGTGGGACAGCACTTTGCAGTGACCAGGGAACGTATCCGGCAGATAGAGGCGAAAGCCCTGCGGAAGCTTCGTCATCCTTCGCGCTCGCGAAAGCTAAAAGCCTTCCTCGACGGCGCGCCTCGTTAAACAGAACCGAGCGCGGTAGCGCCGGGTCAACCTTCCAATTGAGTTCACAATAGAGTGAGATCGACCCGGCGCTATCGCGCTCGGTTCTGTTGGCTTTACTTGAACGCCAGGAAGGCAGTGCTTTTCACGGTGTGATCAAATTCGTAGTTGTAGGTGTAACCCGGAAACTCGATCTCTCGAACGTATTGAACCCGCACTTCAATCCGATTATCACGTTGAGAAGGTGTGAAAATGGCATTCGGCGGGATGTCGTATTCGGGAGCGCTCTTCATCAACTGTTCCGCAGCCCACGAAGGAGGATAGCCCTGGGCCCCTGCTACGTCGGCATAATGCTGCATTAAATCCTTGTAAGTGTTTGCCTGGTATGCGATCGGCACATAAAGATATCCAGCATAGGCGCAGGCGCCCAGAATCGCCATCACTATGACGAACTTGAGGTTGGCACTCCCACGTTCACCTGATCTCTCGATTTGCATTAGTGGAAACTCTCTTTCTGTCTCTCGAATGCCCTTAATCCGGCGCGCAGCGAAAGACGCAAGGATTTCGCACTGATAAGCCGGCCTTCGATAATCCTCGGCCGGCCTATCCCTTCGAGCAACACCCAGTTGATCTGACCATCGACGCTCTTCTTGTCGTGCTGTAGAGCGCGAATGATCTGGTTGATATCGAGGTTATCAGCGCGCGGTAATGGCCCACACAAGTTCACCGCGTCGCGCAGTAGTTCCAGGTCCCCGGCGTCGATGAGACCCAGGTTTCTGGAAAGTTCTCCGGCAACTAACATTCCATAACCCACCGCCTCGCCGTGCCGAAACGTTCGGTACCTTGTGATCGTCTCCAATGCGTGTGCAGTTGTATGTCCGAAGTTCAACACGCGCCGCGACTTTGTATCGGATCTGCCGGTGGATTCACGTTCGTCGTTCGCTACGATCGAGGCCTTGAAACCACAATGGGCGGCAATCAGGTTTTCAAATTCTGAAGTGAGCAGGAAATCACGCTCATTACCGGTTTTTTGAAGACAATCTACCGTCATCTCGAAAAGCGACTTGTTGGCGATCAGTGATTGTTTGACCATCTCACAGAACCCGGATATCAGCTCGCGTTTGGGCAATGACGTCAATGTCTCCGTGTCGATGAAGACCGATGAAGGCTGATGAAACGCCCCCACAAGGTTTTTTCCTATGGGAAGATTGATCCCGGTCTTGCCGCCAACGGAAGAATCAATCTGAGACAACAGCGTCGTGGGAACCTGGGCCACTGGCACGCCGCGCAAGTAAATAGCCGCACTGAACCCAGCAAGATCGCCGACCACTCCTCCTCCAAGCGCGACCACCATGTCATTTCTTTCAAAGCGGTTTTCACTTAGAAACGTGACCGCTTTCTCCAACATCGGGAACGACTTGTAACGTTCTCCTTCCGGCATTAGCCACTCGAAAGTCTTACAGCCCCTTACCTTGAGGGAGCGCACGACCTCCCGGCCGTAGAGCCCAAAGACCCGCTTATTGGAAATGATTCCAACTCGGCGAGGGGCTTTCGGCGGGAGCAATTGACCAAGCTTCCGCCTGATACCTCTACCGATATTGATTTCACTTCTCCGAGCTTCTTGTTTTAACGAGATTTCCAGCCGGTGCATTAGGAAGAATCGCCTGAGATCGCCAGAATTTGCATCCAAACAGGCGGATTCTAGCACGAGAGAAGAGATCTGATTTCAATTGGCTAGAGGCTTTAAAAGCGAATGGGCGCGACATACGTGGGAGTGCGTCGCGCCCATCCATATTCGTGGTTACTGTCCTCACCCCAGCAACCACTTGAGACGGAGGATCCACCAACCGTCTCTCTTGCCCCACAATATACATCGCAACGCCTGTGCCGTGCAAGAGCCTTTTTCTAATGAGGGGCCGATTCGGTTGGTTTGCTCGAAAAGGCTGGAGGGGCCGAGTTGTGAAAGACTCTCCTGGATCTCAGAAACCGAATTTGGTGTAGATTTTTCTCGGGTAAGGGTGTAGAAATTTCACGAACACGCCATGCCGGCTCCTATTTCCCGCTCGATAGCCGTTGCTATTTTTTGTGCGTATCCTTCGATTTTGAATTGATTCTCACCTTCGATCATTACTCTGGCGAGCGGCTCCGTTCCGGAATACCGGAGGAGCAGGCGACCCTTCTGCGAGAGCAGTTCCTCAACCTCATCCACTTCGGCCTGAACCGAGGCTAATTCATTAAACGGGACCTTCTCGCGAACGCGTACATTCAAGAGAATCTGTGGGTACCGCTTGAATTCCACGGTCATTTCGGCAAGCGTTTTCCGCGCCTCGCGCAGGGCGCGAAGGAGGCAAATCGCAGTGATCATGCCGTCGCCAGCCAAACTCAGTTCCGGCAGGATAATATGCCCCGACTGCTCGCCACCGAGACTCGCCTTCTGCCGCAACAATTCATCAAGCACGTATTTGTCGCCCACATCTGTGCGTACCAGTCGTATTCCTCTGGAACGAAAAGCGATTTCAAGACCGATATTGCTCATGACGGTCGCTACAACTGTGTCGTCCTTCAATCTTCCGTGCGACTGAAGGTGATTGCCCAGAGCCCATAATGTAGCGTCACCATCGACGAAATTCCCTTCGCCATCGACAAACAGAGATCGATCTGCATCACCATCGAATGCCACTCCGAGATCGGCCCGCTCGTTTACTACTCTCTCTCGCAACGGTTCAATGTGAAGCGATCCACAGTCGCGGTTTATGTTTCGACCATCCGGACTGGCATTGATAGCGATCACTTTAGCGCCGAGTCGTAAGAACAGAGCTGGAGCCAGCATCGAGCTAGCTCCGTTTGCACAGTCGACAACTATCGTGAGGCCCTGTAACGTTAGTCCCTTTCCGATCTTGCCGGCGAGGAAAGACAGATATTCCTGTCGAAGGATCTCTTCGAGTTTCGGTGAAAAAGCCCTGCGACTAGTTTCAGACAAGTAGGACTGTTTGGCGTTCGCGAAGACATCAGCTTCGATGAGGCGCTCGACTGAATCGTCCATCTTTTGACCAGACGGCGCGAAGATCTTTATTCCGTTGTCCTGATAAGGATTGTGTGAGGCGCTGATCACGACGCCGGCTGCTGCTTGAAGTCTGCGAGTTAAGAAAGCGACACCGGGCGTTGGGATAACACCCGCGGAAAGACATTTTGCTCCCGCTCTATTCGCACCATCTATCAGGGCCCGCTCGATGGATTCACCAGATTCACGAGTGTCTCTTCCAATGACGATTTCCGGCACGTCACTCGTAGTCGCGAGGCTCGAAGCCAGAGAGAAGCCAACGGCACTCACCGTCGAAGGGTCAAGCGGAAACTGTCCCGCTTCACCTCGAATACCGTCGGTACCAAAAAGAGCCTTCATGAGCCACAAATTAACACGGATTACACAGATTAAACTGCCGATCTGTGAAAATCCGCGTAAAACTAGTGGCTTATCTCAATGGTACAAATTTCGAAGGCTGTAAAGATTTCAGAAATACCTTTCCCTTCGACGCTTCGGGTAGCTGGAGTCGTGGTTCGAGAGTTTGTCCTACGGATTCCAGGATAATCTTGATGTCTTCAGCTTTCAACGAGTCGATCAGACTTGTCGCACCCATAAGGGTGACAGATGTTTTGGGTGGTTGAACCTTACCGCCCTCCGATGTAGTTACATTTACTCCTGAAAAGTTTTTCTCAATTCGCACTTCACCGATCCGTACATCGACGCTGACGACAGGCTCCAGAAGATCGACCTTTGGGTCCGGAACGTCTATGGCTACGTTTGCGGCTGTGAAATTTTCTCTGTGTCCAGCTAGCCAGATGGATTCGGTCATGACTCTCTGCAGTGCATTTACACGACTTGCCGGCCCACGCACTGCAACGCTGCCCCTACTTGGATAAACCGCATAAACTTCGAATCCATCAGCGGGTTTCCCATCCAGCTTTGGTTCGATTGTAACTTGACGTTCCACGATTGGTTCGAGACGGACTGGAATCGCGCTGGGCTGGAAGCCATCGACCTTGATGCCTTGCGGTAGAGATATCTGCGCCTTGTCGGCTAGTCGCAAAACTCTTTCGCCGGCGTGCTGGTCACTGATGTCAACTGTTGCAACCAGATCGAGAGCTGTCAGATCGTCCAACTTGCTTCTGCTGCCCGTAAGCATCACGTCGACCGTGCGTGGCGGATCGTTACTTATTTCCAATGCCTGAGGTCTGATGAAGTTGAGTTGCACATTCACGTGCGCGGTGACGGGTTGATTCTGTCCCGTCACTAACAACCATAGGACCAGCGCTATCGCTAACGAGAGAAGTTTCAGACTCCAGTCCTCAAGGAAGATCCGGCGAACCAACTTTTCGAAGCGACTGGGCGCCGGCTCGGGATCGGATGTAGCGACTTCGTCTATGTCCTGAAACGGCATGTTGTTTTATCTCTGCGTTACGTCTGCGACCTCTGCGCCTCCGTGGTTAATCGTTCTCTGACCGCCGAGGCGCAGAGGACGCAGAGCTTTCGCAGAGAGTCAGATAGACGCGATCTCCTCGGCATCAGTCTCGGTTTCCGAACGTTTCTGTTTTTCCTTGTCTTTTCGCGGCGTCACTTCCAAGGCCTCAAAGATCGCTTGCCGAAGCTTCGTAGCGTCAACTCCGCGCTTGATCTCGCCTTTCTTAACGAACGAGATCAAACCGGTCTCTTCCGACACCACTACGGCAACGGCATCAGTATCTTCAGTGACGCCAATCGCTGCCCGATGTCGCGTACCAAGGTCTCTTGAAAGACGTGGATTCAGTGTCAAAGGAAGAAAGCATGAAGCTGCCGCAATGCGATGGCGTCGAACTACAACTGCGCCATCGTGAAGCGGGCTCGCCGTGTTGAAAATACTCAGAAGCAGGTCGTAACTGAGTTCGGCGTCAAGTTGAACACCACCATCGGTCACGTTCTTCAGACCGACATTGCGTTCGATAACAATCAGCGCGCCGGTTTTCGTTGAAGCGAGCGTTGTCGCGGCTAGAATTACCTCGTCGTAGATCCCCTCGCCAAACTGTCCTCGATGCCGTGAGAAGGGAACGCGAAAGCGATTTCCGAAAGTGATTAACGCCTGCCGGATCTCCGACTGGAACAGAACGATGATCGCGATACCGATGTAGAGCAGTCCGTTGCTGAGGACGAACTCGAGTGTTGCAAGATCTTGTTTGACGGAAAGCCAGTAGAGAAAAACGAGGGCGGCGATCCCGGCGGCCATGGGAGCGGCGCGAGTTCCGCGTAACAGTTTCAAGACCGCATACACCAGCAAAAAGACAAAAACTATGTCCGCGACGTTGCGCGGTTCAAATAATCGTCTTAAATACTCGGTGTATGGCAGTAAGAGTAACATCTCGACTGTTCAAAACTGTGAGCCCGCGGTTCTCGGCGTAGCGACAGCAGCATCTTTTCTCCAGAAACATCTTAAGCTGATAGCTCCGGTCGGATTATCGCGGAAAAACGCGGCGCTGGCAATTGTTAGGCTAAAGTATCCCATCCACAGATTACACAGACTGTTTCACAAAATCTGTGTAATCTGTGGATGGTTTCTTATTGAGATTTAGCGGTGTCTCTTGCGGGTCTTTTGCGTTTGAACTTGCCGCTCTGAAGAAAACCAACCAACTCACCGCCTTTTCCCACCACCGCGACAGAACCGATTCCATTTCGTTTCATCAATTCTTGCGCGTAGTCGAGAGTTGCGGTTGGCTCGACGAAAAAGCGTGGTGCGATAGGTCGCATCACGTCACGAGCGTGTGTGAGATGCCAATGTTCGCGAGGGAGGGATTTGAGATCCTCCAACGACAACATTCCGTGAAGTTGCCGGTGCTGAGCCACTGGAAAAGCGACTTGCCTGTGCAACGGCAAGACAGAGTCGATCAAATGACTTATAAGTACATCCGGTTCGATTGAAAATGGAGCCGACATCGCCTCGCTGACGATGTTGCGGATTCGGCCGCGAGCGTGCTTCACAACGCTGTACGCTGCATCGAAAAGAAACAAGCCAACCAAAACGGACCACAAGCCCATGAAGTAAGCTCGGAAACTTGGCGCAATGGCCATGTAGACACCAAAGATAATCAGAACCGCGGCGATCAACATGCCGCAAATTCCTGCTAGACGCGTCGCCTCTTTGATGTCACCAGTGCGATGCCAGAGGATGGCCCGAAGTACGCGGCCGCCATCCAACGGATAACCGGGAAACAGATTGAAGACCGCGAGCAGCAGATTACCTGCACCGAGTAGCAACAGAACTCCCCCCGCCGTCCGATAACCCGAAAGCATTACCGGAACCATCAGCAAGAAGCTTATCGCCGCAAACAGAAAACTCGCGGCTGGACCAGCAATAGCGATTCGAAACTCTGAGCGCGGGCTCTCAGGTTCATTTCGTAGCCTCGCCAAGCCGCCGAATGGGTGCAGCACGATCTCTTCGATTTCGATTCCTTCAGCACGGCCCATGAGTGCATGTGAGAGTTCATGACCCAGAACCGAAAGAAACAGACCAACCGTTGTAACTACTCCCAAAATCCAGGCGGCAGCAACGCTGACGGGAAGCAGTTGGACCTGGCCTACCCACATCCCGCCGCGCGCCAGATTCATCGCGATTAGCCAAATACTCAGCAGGAAAACAACAAACCAGCGATAGTCAAAACGCACCGGAATCCCGAATATGCGTGCAACTGTGATTTGGCGTTTGTAAATTTCCGATAACTTCATTCGGAGTATTTCAGGTTTCGAAGGCGGTTGCTTCGGTGTCGATTAAAGGGTGGGGCTCCGTGCGTGCTACACGGCGGAGCAACAGCGGCTCGTCATAGAGTTGAGAAAGACCGCGTACGATCGCGAATCGTGGATCCTCGGCAACTCTTACGGCGAGTCCGAGCTCCTTTTGCAAGTAGTTTGGCAGTCCTTCCAGCGAGGCGCCGCCACCCGTCAAGATCAGTCCGCGATCGAAAATATCGCCCGCAACTTCGGGTGAAAGGTCTCCCAGCAGCGTCCGCACTTCCTCGGCAATGCGACGGATTATCGGTAATGTGATCGCATAAACTTCAGCCGCAGTGATGTCGACCGCTCCTGGACTCCCTGTCTGCACATCTCGGCCACGCACGTTGATCTTTTTGTTTGGATCGGCAGGTTCAATCGCAGAGCTGAGTTCAAGCTTCAACCGTTCGGCAGTTGGCACTCCGATTGTCAGCCCACGGTGACGGCGCAATCGATCCATAATTGCCAGGTCAATGTCGGCACTGCCGATTCTTTCCGCGCGCGAGGCTATGATCGAGCCACTGATAATCGCAGCGACATTCGTCGTACCTCCCCCGATGTCGACCACAGCCGCGGCATGTTCATCGTGAATGGGAACTCCAGCGCCTATTGCGGCAGCTTGACCTTCTTCAATCATGTAAACGCGACTTATACGCGCTTCTTCAGCAGCGGCGAGAAGCGCGCGTTGCTCGACCTGCGTCACTTCAGAGAGCACACTCATTATCGCACGACGACTAAAATGAGAAATTCCGCTTCGAGCTTCTTTGACGAAATGGTCCAGCATCGTCCGCGTTCTTTCAAAATCAGCAACAACACCATCCACTAACGGCGCGATTACCGTAATATCGCGAGCTTCACGGCCCTGCATCTTGTGAGCTTCGTTCCCGACGGCGATAACTTCACCAGTAACCTTGTTAACTGCGACCACCGATGGTTGATCGACGACCACACCGCGGCCGCGCACTGCGATAATCGTGCTGGCTGAACCCATGTCGATTGCCATTGAATCGGAAACGAGGTTTCGCAGCGCGTTCAGACCGAGGAAGGTTTTGGTTTTACCGATGAAAGACATAAAAGAAAAAATATAGGTCCGCTATAGGACCTATGACTTAATTAGGCCCTGCTGCTCAAAAAGATCCACTGGCTCTTTGCCAATCAACTTCCCACAAATTCACAGGCTGCTGCCGGTTCTTAACCATGATTGGCTCACGCGCCTTCAACTTGTAGCGGCTGTGGGCTGCCTTGGCAGTGGCATCGCTAATCAGAATCTCACCACCGCGGGCGTTTGATTCAAGTCTTGCAGAAGTATTCACCGTATCGCCGATGGCCGTATATTCCGAACGTCGATCGGAGCCGATGTAACCGACAATCGCTTCTCCAGTATGAAGCCCCATTCCCACTCCGATCTCTGAGAAGCCTTCATCGCGCAGCTCTTTGTTGATTCCCAGGAGGCGCCGTTGCATCGCAACTGCCGCGTTCAGGGCATTGGATGCATCATCGGGCGTTGCGGCGGGCGCTCCGAACAGTGCCATCAAACCGTCGCCAAGATATTTATCGAGTGTTCCACCATGTGCGAAGATGATGTCAGTCATTGCTGAAAAATAGCGATTGAGCAGACTCACAATCTTTTCCGGCGGAGCGTGTTCAGAAATGCGCGTGAAACCGCGAATGTCAGCAAACAGGATCGTGATGGTCTGACTGGCTCCGCCAAGCTTGAACGACTCAGGATTCTCCAACATCTGTGTCACAACGTACTCGGGTAAAAACCGGCTGTAGTTGGCCCGCGCCACTTCCTCTCGCGCCAGTCGTTCGTGAGCACGTGCATTTTCAACGGCGATTGCGGTTTGCGCTGCGACGGCACTAATCAGTTCGAGATCGTCAGGCTTAAATGCAGCGAAAGGATCGAGGCGGTCAGCATAAAGAGCTCCGTGAACACGAGACTCCGCCATAAGCGGAGCACAGATTGTGGACCGCACACCCTGCGAAACGATCGAATCCACACCAGCAAATTGTTCGTCGGACGCCGCGTCCTGCGAGAGCAGCGCCACACGGTCTTTCATGACTTTTCGCGTAATCGTGCGGCCGATTGAGAGCTTGCGTGCGTGGGCCTCCAGTTTGTTATCTCGAGCACGCACAGCGATCGGCGTGAGGATTACATCTTCGCGCTCTCCCGCGTCCGGTTCCGCGAGAAGAGCAACCACACGATCTGCCGGAGTCGATCTGAAAATAATATCGGTAGCCTTTTCAAAGATAGCGTTCAGATCGAAGACCGAACCCAAAGTCTTACTCATCTCATAAAGCGCGCTCAGAATGTTGGCTTTGCGTTGAAGTGTTTCAAGAACTTTGTCTCGCTGAGGCGAAGCTGCCGTTTCGTCTTTGGAGCGAAGCACGGTTGACATTACATCATTTGCGGAGATCAGCAACTGTGTGTGACCGAGAGGCTTGTCGTCGTAACGAACGTCGGTGGTTCGTTCTTCGGCGGGTTGCTCGAAACGCAAAGTGCTCGCGCCGATCGTGACGCGATCGCCGGTCTTTAATTGGTGCTCGAATTGCGGCTCACCGTTTATAAAAACCTTGTTTGCGCTGGGGCGAAGCTGGCCGTTGATTACTGCCCCGTCGACGATTGTGAATGTGCCGTTCTCAGACTGATTGATGTGAGCGTGGTAACGAGACGCGCGAGGATCGTCGAGCACGATCGAATTGTCGGGCGCGCGGCCAATGGTGCAAGCGACCTGCGGCAGGAAGCTAAATTGCCACTGGCGACCACTTGCATCGGTAATCTTTAAATGAGCCATGGCCGGGCGATCCTAACAGTAGAATCTTGAAGCTGACAACAGCATTCTCTGCGTAATCTCTGCCTTTCTCTGCGCCTCTGCGGTGAACTTGCTTTTTACCGTACACATTCACCGCTGAGACGCAGAGGACGCAGAGACTACGCCGAGAGCCTTCCCCCTGAAACGCTCTTCAGCTATGAAGCGATATCTTCAAACTAACCCACTACCCTGCTTCGGTGGAACCTTGACGCTTCGCAAGATAGCTTGCTAGACTTCAATTACTTACCAAACAGGGCTTCGACGCAATCTGCGTCCTCGGAAATTCCCCAAGACCCGCGCGTGCGGCGCAGTCTGATGTTTTCAAATTCGATGGAGGTGCATGGTGGGCTTCAAAGTCGGCCAGAAAGTCGTTTACCCGAATCATGGAATCGGGACCATCGAGCAAATAGAACAGAAGCAAATAGGCAGTACACTCCTACCTTTTTACACGCTTCGTCTTGCTGCTAATAACTCCCTGGTCTTAGTTCCCGTCTCCAATGCTTCAGAAGTTGGCCTGCGAGCCCCAATCTCATCGGGTGAGTGTGACATGCTTTTCAAAGCACTAGCAGATGATTTTTCTTCCCCCGCTACTGATTGGAAGGATCGCTTTAAGGAATTCTCAGAAAAAATGCGCACCGGCGACATCTTCGAGGTTGCCGATGTGCTCAAGCATTTAACTTATTTGAGCAATCTCAAACCTCTCTCTTTTCGCGAACAACGGATGCTCGAACGTTCACGCTATCTTGTAGTCTCCGAATTGGCAGCGGTGTGTCGCCAACCCGAGTGCAATATCGAACCCCGCGTCGATCAAGCACTCGCCCGTGCTCACACCAAACATGGTCGCCGTCCAGTACGCGCCCGCGCAGCAGGGGCGGCCGCTGGTCACTAAACAAGCTGTCAACTCGAGCAAGAGCTCCTTTCCACGCAGAAAATGAGCAAACTCCTCCCAGGTAAAACCCTACAGATCTGCCTGAACAGCCTCTCCGTGCTATGATTTCTGCCTCTCAAGAGTAAGCTGCCATGTCTTAGCAGGTAGTCGTGCTCGCCTATCTGAGAATGGACGAACTACCAAGTTTCTGGTTGACTCTGATCACCGCCGAAGGCGACGCGGTTTTGTCTTACTCCACTGGCCCAATCGTCATAAAACTTCTTTCTGTTCTTTTGCTGGTGGCAGCTAACGGATTTTTCGTTGCCTCAGAGTTTGCTTTGGTAGGAGTGCGCTCCTCGCGCATAGAAACTCTCGTTGCTTCCGGAAGCCGCTCGGCAAAGCGTCTGATGGGACTGCTGAAAAATCTTAATGCGTATCTATCTGCGTGCCAGTTAGGGATCACCCTTGCTTCTCTGGCGTTGGGGTGGATCGGAGAGCCGGCCGTTGCTCGCCTGCTTGAAGGGCCACTGTCCGGTTTGTCAGATCCGCTGCGACACGGCATCGCCTTCGCCATCGCATTTTCGATTATCACTTCTCTGCATATTGTGCTCGGAGAACAGGCTCCCAAGTTGATGGGGCTCGCCGCAGCAGAAAAGATTGCGCTAGCCATAGCTCTGCCGCTCCAACTCTTTTATCGCGTTTTTAGTTTGCCTATACGTGCGCTTGATTGGGCAAGCGTGCGCACTGTTCAACTAATCGGGGTCAGAGCCACCGCTGAACACGCATCCACCTACACAGAAGAAGAGCTGCGACGCCTGGTCGACATCTCAGGCGAAAGCGGCCACCTTCGCGCTGAAGAGCGCCGGTTGATACATCGCGTGTTTGAGTTTTCGGACACGTTGGTGCGTGAGGCGATGGTGCCACGAACGGAGATGGCGGCGATCCCTAACACTAGTGATCTCGAACAGATCATCAAGGCGTTTGACCGGCATCGTTATTCGCGTTTACCCGTGTATCGAGAGTCGTTTGACGATGTGATTGGCTTCATACACAGCAAGGACTTGATGCCCTATCTGCTTCATCCCGAAAAATTCAACCTCGAAGACGTCCTACAACCACCGTTGTACGTAGTCAATACCGCTCGGCTCGAGCACGTGCTACGGCAGTTGCAGAAAGCAAGAATGCACTTTGGATTTGTGGTCGACGAACACGGCGGGCTCGAGGGCATCATAACGCTCGAAGATTTGCTCGAAGAGATTGTGGGTGAGATTTCTGATGAACACGATGTGGAAGTGAACGAGCAGATCACAGAGGTTGATAAAAGCAGCTATGTGCTAGACGGCGGATTAGCCGTCCGCGATCTCAACAGGCGTCTGAAACTCTCCGTGCCTGAGTCGGAAGCTTACACGACTGTTGGAGGTTTCCTGATGACCGAGGCCGGACATGTCCTCAAGCCCGGAGAGGTGGTCCAGCATGACGGTCTGGTGTTTAAGGTCGAACGGGTTGAGAAGCGTCGAGTGATGCGTGTAAAACTGGAGATTTGCCCAAACTGACGGAGAAGGGGAACTAAAGGATGAGTTGGATCGAGCAGGTTCTGGCGCGTGAAATACTGGATTCTCGTGGTAATCCGACCGTGGAAGCGGAAGTAATTCTGGCCGATGGCGAAATAGGACGTGCCTCCGTGCCTTCGGGCGCTTCAACGGGTGAAAACGAGGCCGTTGAGCTTCGAGATGGCGATAAGAAGAGATACGGCGGCAAAGGAGTTCTGAAAGCAGTTCACAATATCAACAAAGTAATAGCTCCGGCCCTGAAAGGTTTCGACGCGCTCGATCAAGCCGAAGTCGATCGAGCATTAATAGAACTGGACGGCACCCCAACCAAATCGAAACTGGGCGCCAATGCACTACTCGCAGTTTCGATGGCAACTGCTCGAGCAGCCGCGACCCAGTTGGAACTTCCACTCTACAGATATCTGGGCGGGCCAAACGCTCGGACTCTGCCGGTGCCCATGATGAATATTCTCAACGGTGGAGCACATGCCGATAATAATGTCGATTTCCAGGAGTTTATGGTCGTGCCTGCGGGCGCCACAAGTTTTAGTGAGGCGCTGCGAGTCGGCGCCGAAGTTTTTCATCAACTCAAGTCAGTTTTGAAAGGCAAAGGTTACGCAACGAGTGTCGGAGATGAGGGTGGGTTTGCACCAAACCTCAGGTCGAATGAGGAAGCGGTCGAAACTATTCTCGAATCGATCACCAAGGCAGGTTACTCGCCGGGCTCAGATTGCTTGCTGGCGTTGGATCCTGCTGCCAGCGAGTTTTACGACGGCAAGAGGTACGTCTTCAAAAAAAGTGACAAGCGAAAACTGACGAGCGAAGAGATGGTTGCATACTGGAAAGGCTGGTGTGATCAATATCCGATTGTTTCTATCGAAGACGGAATGGCGGAAAACGATTGGGCGGGGTGGAAACTTCTGACTGATGAGATCGGCAACAACGTGCAACTTGTCGGAGACGATCTCTTTGTAACAAACACCACCTTTTTACAGAAAGGAATCGATCTGGGTGTAGCGAACTCTATTCTTATCAAGGTCAACCAAATCGGCACGCTTACCGAAACCCTGGATTGCATTGAGCTTGCGCAAAGAAACCGGCGCACGACGGTCATTTCTCATCGTTCCGGCGAAACAGAGGATCCGTTCATTGCCGATCTCGCCGTTGCCACCAATGCCGGGCAAATCAAAACCGGATCGTTATCGCGAACCGATCGGACCGCAAAGTACAATCAACTGTTGCGCATCGAAGAAGACTTGCGAGGAGCCGCCCGCTTCGGAAAGCTGCCACTAAGAGGCACACAAAGCTCAAAAGCAATTGCTCATAAGCGTCGCTCCTAAAATTGGTCCTCTTTTTGTGTAATTTGTGCTTCTTGGTGACTATGAAAAACAAACCTGGACCGCTGGCGCTAATTATTATCGATGGTTGGGGTCATTCTGTGGCCCGCGACGGCAACGCTATCGCATTGGCTGCAACACCTTTCTACGATGAGCTTTGCGAAACGTATCCGAGCACACTGCTGGAGGCTCACGGTTCGCGCGTCGGCCTGCCCGCCGGCGTGATGGGAAATTCAGAGGTCGGTCACCTCAACATCGGCTCCGGTCGCGTCATTCGTATGGACGTGTCGTTGGTGGACCATGAAATCGAAACGGGTGAGTTTTTTCGCAACGCGATACTTACTAATATCATCGAGAAAGCCAGGCACTCTCAGAAGGCCCTGCACCTGATGGGCCTGATCTCTGACGGTCAGGTTCATTCATCTCTTACTCATCTTTATGCACTTCTCAAGATGGCAAAAGAGCATCGACTGGATCAGGTCTTTGTTCACTGCTTCCTCGACGGTCGAGACACTCCCCCATCATCTGCAAGTCAATATGTCGCAGCTCTCCAAAGAAAGATGGTCGAAATTGGTTGCGGCCAAATCGCAACTGTCGTTGGTCGCTACTACGCAATGGATCGAGACAAGCGCTGGGAGAGAACGCAGCGCGCTTACGATCTGTTGACTAAAGCGTTCGGTGAACCAGCGACCGATCCAATTGTCGCAATCAACCAGTCGTACCAACGCGGTGTTACAGACGAATTTGTGGAACCGGTCGCGATAGTGCGCGCTGACGGTGGTCCCGCCGCCACGATTGAGAACGACGACTCGGTGGTCTTCTTTAACTTCCGGCCTGATCGCGCGCGTCAGCTAACCAGGGCCCTGGCGCTGCCCGGTTTTAATGAGTTTCCAATTTCAGATCGGCCGCGAGTCGAGTTTGTTTGCTTCACGATGTATGACAACACATTCAATCTTCCCGTAGCTTTTCCACCGCGACATCATCGCAATGTGCTTGCGGAAGTTTGGGGCAACTCCTGTGTGCGCAATTACCGGCTGGCAGAAACCGAGAAGTATGCCCATGTCACTTACTTCTTCAATGGCGGGGTTGAGAAGGAGTATCCGTGCGAACAACGACTGTTGGTTCCGTCACCTAAGATCGCAACGTACGATCTCCAACCAGACATGTCTGCTTTCAAAGTCACTGACAATGTGCTGCGTGGGATCGACGACGGAGGCACGGATGTTTTCGTCATCAACTTTGCTAATCCCGATATGGTGGGCCATACCGGGAAACTGGATAAGACAATCGAAGCCTGCCAGTTTGTTGATACGTGCCTTGGTTGGATCACAAAGCGGATACGCGAGGCACGAGGCATCACGCTGATCACAGCCGATCACGGAAATGCCGAGCAGATGATCGACCCGATAACAGGTAATCCGCATACTGCGCACACAACGAATCCCGTGCCTTTTCATTTGATTGACGAAGCGTCTGTGGGAATGAAACTGCGAAGCGGCGGCGCGCTGGAAGACGTGGCGCCGACAATGCTTGGTCTCTTGGGTGGGAAAAAACCATCCGACATGACGGGTAGAGATCTGAGGGAGATTTAGCCACGGATTTTACGAATCAACACGGATCTTCTTCTTATCCGTGGTGATCCGCGAAGATCCGTGGCGGCATAAAAATGGAATTCGATCCGCGCAACATGCTCGTCATCGATTTTGGGCAACTCGGAGATGTGGTGATGAGTCTGCCCGCTTTGCGGGCGATACGCGAACGGTTCCCTTATGCTCAAATTACGGTTGCAGTCGGCAAGCCTGGTGAAGAGCTCATCAGTCTTTCAGGTTATGCGAACGAGATTCTGGAAGTTGATCGTGTTGCGTTGCGTGATGGCCCAACGCTGATTTCGATTGGGCGCATTCTCAGGCTGGTATCGCGTGTCCGCAGGACCAGGTTTGATTTTGTCATCGACCTCCACAGCTACTACGAGACCAACCTGCTCGGGTTCCTCTCGGGCGCGCCGCATCGGCTTTACTCGCGCCGTCCAAATCGTTCGCTCGATTTCCTCGCCAACTTCAAACCGCAGCCGGCGAAAGAATTAAAGACTACCCATCTGGTCGATCGCTATCTGGACCTTCTCAAACCGCTCGGCATCCAGAATCCAGTAAGAACTCCGTCGTTGAAGACGAGCGCGGCCGCGGATTTTGCGGTTGAAGCAATGCTGGGGAAAGAAAAAGCGCAATCAGGCGAACTTCTGGTTGGTCTCTTTCCAGGCGCCGGTCACGCTTGCCGTCTCTGGCCTCTGGAGCACTTCGTACAACTTGCAGATTACCTTGTCCGAAACGACAGAGTCCGCATTATTGTTTTTGCGGGCCCGGAAGAGAGGGCAATGGTTCCGCACATGCGGCCGCTCTTTCCGCCTACAACGATCTTCTTCGACCGACTGACGATTCCACAGCTTGCGTCGGCGCAGGCCCGATTGACCTTGTTCATTTCAAACGATACCGGGCCGGTACATATCGCTGGGGCGGTTGGTACTCCGGTGATAGTTATTCTTGACCGTCCTGACCCTCACAGCTTCACGCCCGTCGGGGATCACAATCGAGTCATCTGCGGACCGCTAATAACCGACATCCCTGTAGGGGAGGTTTACAAAGCGGCCCATGAGCTGCTGGCGACCAGCCGGACGGACAAACTCTTTTATTCCGAACATTCCGTTTCGTAGGGGCGGCACTTTGTTGCCGCCTCTTTTGCGAACAGCCGCCACGGAGTGCCCCGCCTCTCCAAAAACTCTCCTAATCCAAGAATCCAAGAATCCAGGCTAAACAGTAGATTCCTATAGACAAACCTCGTTTAACTCCGTTAGTATTGCTAAGGCCGTTGGGTGGGTCCCGACGGAGGTCCTTGTGGCAATGTTTGGCCTGCCCGCCTCACGACTAATCTTTCCAAGTTGGCCTGCCTCAGCGAATTATGGAGAAAAAAATGCCTAGAATGCCTAACAGATTCTGTTTGATCACGCTTTGCCTGATGGTTTGGAGCACGGCGGCAAGTGCTCAATCTAACCTTGCCAAGGTCGGAAATGCTCCAGCAGTAACTCCCGCAGTCGAAACCGACCGGTCCCGCGATGGCTTAATAGGCCCCGTGCGACGCGTCCGGACTGAAATTGCCAAACTCTCGACCGCTGACGGTCGTCAGGCTGAGAGTAAACACGTGCTGGTTGAGCTCGCCGCCTACGATATTAAGGGTAACAAGATAGAGAACCAGTATTTCCCAATAGCCGGAGCCACCCTAACCGGCAAGGAAGTTTATGAGTACGACGAAAAGGGAAACATCAGTGAGATGACCATGTTCAACTCTGATGGGTCGTTGTTGAGCAAGGAAATCTACAAATATGAATTCGACTTTCTGGGCAACTGGAACAAGATGACGACGTCAATCGCCGTGGTCGATTCGCGGGGCATCACTTTCGAGCCCACCGAAGTGACCTATCGCTCGATCATGTACTACCTCGACGAGAACATGGTGAAAATGGTCCAGCCCGGCTCAGCGTCGACTACACAGCGCGTCTCGCCAGTAGCTGCAAACAATGTCAACAAACCGGCTGCCGATCCAAGACCAAACACCTCGGTGGGTAACAAACGTGACGACAAAAAGACTGCCACCATTTCGCCTGAGTTACCTTCGGCTTCGGCTTCAGCGACCAGGCTCGCATCTGGTCCAGTTGAAATCAAAGTCCCGGCTGTCAGTCCTGACACTGAAGTTCCCGTGGTGAAACTGGAGGAACCCCCACCGAGCCCTGGACCACGACCGATTCTTAAACCGGTCTCGGGTGGCGTTCTCAACGGCACTGCCATTTCTCTGCCGCCACCGGTTTATCCGGATGCAGCGAGACGATCGAGGACTTCGGGTGTGGTTACAGTTGAGGTAGTGCTTGACGAAACGGGCAAAGTGGTTTCGGCAAATGCGACAAGTGGCCCGGCTCTTTTGCGCGACGCAGCCATTCAGGCGGCCCGTAAAGCAAGATTTTCCCCCACTAAACTTTCCGGTCAACCGGTAAAGGTTTCCGGCGTTATCAACTACAAGTTTGCGCTGGCTCCCTAACCTGCCTTTGATGGCGCGCCGGATGGTTGGGCGCGCCATTCTCTCCCTCTTTTCCAACCTATTGTTTCTCCTAGAAGGGACTAGTTCTCATGGCATTAACTGGACACCTCAGCGACCTTTCACTTTCTGAGCTGATAGAGTTCTTCTGTAATCAACGAAAGAGCGGCCGTCTAAAAGTCTTGTACCCAAAAGGTGCAGGATATTTTTACTTGCAGGCAGGCTCAGTGGTTGATGCGCGCATCGGCGTCCTCCATGGAATCGACGCGGTCTATTATGCTTTGACGCTACCCAATGCCGAGTTTGAATTCAGTGTTGACGCGGAAGCGGGCAATCGCACGATCAATCAACCCTGGACGCAAGTGGTGCTCGAGGGGCTGCGCCGATTGGATGAGAATATCGCACCGGGTGTCGCGTTTCCTCCAGACTATGCTCCTGAACCAGATGAACTCGAGAGTGTTCCGGTTGAGTCAGATTCCAAATCAGAAGTTGAGAAATCGTTTGCGCCGGCTTTTCTTTCTTTTGGAAAAGAATCGATATCTCGCCGCAAGCCACTCTTCATCGGGGCAATAGCGGTAGCGATCCTGGCCAGCGTTGCTGTGATTGGAGTACCTGCCGGTTGGTATAGCAGTAAGAAAGCAGCAGCGGCACCAGCCCAGACTGTGAGCGACGCCGCCCCAGTTCCGGAAAGCAGTCAAGTGGAAAGTTCGGCGCAACCGCAACAACCATCAGGCGGCGTTGAGGCAGAATCAACTACTGAAGATGCTGCTGCGTTAGCAGCAAGGCGTCAGCGCGAAAAGGAAAGAAAAGCTCGAGAAGCCAGGAACGCGGCAAACCCGGGAACTGTTGTGTCAGCGCCTGCGAGTGCGGCCGTTAAGCCTGGCGCAAAGAGAGTTGTTGTTACCGTGACTTATGATGAGTCAGGCCGAGTGACCCAGGCTTCTGGTGGCGATGCCAATGCGTTGAGGATTGCGCGACAGAAGCGTTTTCCGCCAGGGAAGGCTGGAACGGCGACGGTGTCAATTCCGATTAATTAGGGGTAGTGTCCTGCTCTGAAAACCTTTCTCTGCGTAACCTCTGCGTC
>Ga0268386_10000934_pt1 | contig 19533 bp, 14 predicted proteins | sample RVTome_15_FD_200260 | JGI IMG/M metagenome (GOLD analysis project Ga0268386, IMG submission 200260) | Soil microbial communities from uranium-contaminated site in the Upper Colorado River Basin, Wyoming, United States - RVT150D86... ...
CACCCGGAAGGACGCCGTCGAGTCGACCCAGCATCAGGTACGCACGAGCCCGATTGAGCAGGGCCCCCACCAGCGCCGGGTGGTTGTTTTGGGCCCGGGCCGAACTGACTGCGCGATCGAGCCACGCTAATCCCGCCTCCGTCTCCTCCAGGCGTACCTGATAGAGGCCGAGCAGGTTCGCCAGTGACGCCGGAACGCCCTCGGGCCCTTGCTGGGCAGTGATCTGTCGCACGACGAGTTGCTGCAGGTCGTAGGCGGCTCGAACTTCCCCGACGTCGTACAGGTAGCGGGCCTGATTGTGTCGCGTGATTGCCATGGACAGCGTGTCACTGCGACCGGCCCTTTCCAGGGCGTCGATCGCGCGCTGGTTCCAATCGATCGCTTCGCGCAGTCTGCCCGCTTCCGCCAGCATCGCCTCCAGCATGGACATGATCGTCATCAACTGGATGCTGTTGCCGGGCTCTTCCGCCTCGACGAGCCTGGCAACTCCGGAGGCCGCCTCGACAGCGGCGTCGAGCTCGCCCTCGGACCACATCAATCGCGCCTGGGCCGTGCTGCAGGCGATGCGACGTCCAATGGAAGGCTGGGAAGCCTTCGCCAGGTTCGCAAGACCGTCACGCATGCGTTCGGCAGCCTGCACCGGGCGGCCGGCGGCCAACTCGGTCTCCACGGTATTGCACTGCACGTCGGCGATCAGCTCCGGATCGCCGAGCTGGCGGGCGATGCTCTCCGCCTTGACGAGTGCTGCATGCTCGCCGTTGGTATCCCCGAGATCCATGTAGCGGCCCGAGATATTGATCAGCATGCCGACGACGAAACGGGGGTCGTCGCCGTAGTTCGTCTCGAGTACCTCGATGCCCTTCTCCATCAGCTGCCTGATCGTGACCGGCTGGCCGTCGCCACCCACTTCCGACATGATCTGGTAGGCGAACTGTGCCTGGAACTCCGCCCGCCTCGCCTGGTAGAGTGCGGCGTCGCGCTGGCGCTGCGCCTCGATCATCTGCAGCGTCGTGACGGCGGTGGCGGCGACGAGCATGAGGGCCACGACGACGCCCGCCGCGACGCCACCGCGGTGCCGCCGCACGAACTTGCCCGTCCGGTACATGACTGAATCCGGCCGTGCCGATACGGGCTGATGGGCGAGAAACCGCCTGAGATCCTCCGCGAACGCCTCGACCGTGAGATAGCGATCCGCCGGACGCTTCTCCAGTGCTTTCGCCACGATATTGTCCAGGTCACCGCGCAGGACCCGCCCAAGCTGTTGATTTCCGGTTGCTTGCGAGGGGCGCGGCGGATCGTGCTCCAGCGTTGCACGCGCAAGCTCCGCGGACGACTTGCCCTCAGGGGCCATCGGGTGCTGCCCCGTGAGCAGCACGTAGAGCACCAGGCCGAGCGTATAGACGTCCGTGGCGGTCGTCACCGGCTCGCCAAGCAGCTGCTCGGGGGCCGCGTAGCCGGGCGTAATGCCCCGGTCGGCATCGATCGTGTGCGCGGCCTCGCTCGGACCCACCAGTGCGGCAACCCCGAAATCGAGGAGCTTCACGACGCCCGATGACGTCACCAGGATGTTCGACGGCTTGAGGTCGCGGTGCACGACGAGGTGGCTGTGGGCATGTGCGACTGCCGCAAGCACCTCCAGAAACAGCCGCACGCAGCGCTCGACGTCGAGGCGATGCTGCCGGCAGTAACGATCGATGTGCTCGCCCTCGACGTACTCGAGCACCAGGTAGGGCTGCCCGCCGGGTGCAACGCCCGCGTCGATCAGCTGGGCGATGTGTGAATGCCGGACCTTGGCGAGTACAGAGCCTTCGCGTACGAAGCGCTGCTCCGCAGGTCGCCCCAGCAGCGCGGCATTCAGGAGCTTGACCGCGACGCGCCCCTCGAAGCGCCCATCGCTGCGGTGGGCGAGCCAGACCGTGCCCATTCCACCATGGCCCAGCAGCGACTCGACGGTATAAGCGCCCAGTTGCTGCCCGACGAGACTCCCGCCCGCCAGGCCGGCGATCGGCTCGTCGCTGAGAAGGGGATCCTCGCGGCGAGATTCGTGCTCGGCCAGCAGCGAGCGCACGACGGCGGCGATTGCGGGTTCTCGCAGGTCGATCTCGTCCAGCCAGGCCACACGGGCCGCCGCGTCGAGGTCAAGTGCCTCGTCGAGGTAGTAGCTGATCGTTCGCCACCGTTGCTGTTCCGCGCTGCTCATGGGGTTTCCGAGGGCACAGGCCCGGCCGAACAGGAATAATCCCTCACTCCGACAGGAAGTCGCGACCTTCGAGCGCCCGGCGCAACAGCATGCGCGCCTTCTCCCAGTCGCGTTGCACAGTCCGTTCCGATACCCCCCGCATCGTGCCGATCTCGCCGAAGGAAAAGCCGCAGAAGAACCTGAGGTTCACGAGCTCCGCCAGCGAAGAATCCAGGGTGGCAATCGCATCGATGGCGTCGCCCAGGCGCTCGAGCTCGGCGGCCTGGGGCACCTGCTCCGGCACGACCGTCGGCAGGCTCGTGATCTCGAATGCACCGCCGCGCTTTTGTGCCTGGCGGTGACGCGCGTAGTCGATGACGAGATTGCGCATCACCCGGGCGGCATAGGCGAGGAACCGCGGCCGATCCGCGAACGCAATGTCTCCACGCTGCTGCATCTTGACGTACGTTTCGTGCAGGAGGGTGTGTGCGCTGAGCGTTACTCCGGCGCCACTCTGCAGTTCGCGCCGAGCGATGCGGCGAAGCTCGTCATAGAGCGCCGCGAACAAGGCGTCCTGGCCTTCGGTCTTGCCTGGCTCGCTTGGCGGCGATGCATCGGGCGGCGGGTCGGACATGCGCGGCGTCCCCGGTGGTGGGCACCCCCCCTTAGCATGCCCGACGACCCGGACCGTCACAATCGCGGATCTGGAAACGCCCGTGGTCCACTGGCCCCCGGAAGTCCGGAGGCCAGGCCAGCCGGGCGTCCGGCGGCCTGCCGTCACCTGCCCTGAACAGGGCGCCGCGGCAACGGCAAGCGCGTGCTGCCTGCCGTGCCGCGGCTCGAGATGCCGCCGTAAGCGCATGGTGCTAGTCGCTGGCCAGGCTGTGCGACACGGTCTCCAGGCTTCCGCCGGCCTCCCCTGCGAGCAATCGGCGGGCATGGTGGCGCATGTCGGCCGTCTCGATCTCGCCGAGCGGGTCGAAGGCGCGGTAGTCGCGCGAGTACTCGCTCATCTCGTCCCTGACATTGAACTCCGGACTGTGGAACCACTCGCGCAATGCCTGCCGGCGGAGCTCGGCATCCTCGTTCCGAACCAGGACCACCTGGAAGGCGGCGCCCAGGGGGAGCGACTCGGCCGTGGACGGACAGGGGGCCTCGGGGCCTGCCAGCGCCGAGACGGGCAGCAGGCAGATGAGCAGGTAGCGGATTCGCATCGTCATGGACTTGTCCCTCGATTGCCCGGAAACACCCGGGACGGTCTGACGGCACCGATGCCGTCATTGCATGAAGACGGAAAGTCCGCCCGAAAGGCGACAACGGCCGCTTTCACGGGCGGCTGGCGCCTTTCGCGCCTCGTTTCCGTTCCAGTCCGCCCAACACGATGACGTCCCGGCGGCGCAAGGTCCTCGCAGCGATCCGGCCCTTACCTGGCTCAGGCCGGTCATCCACATGCTGCACGTCTTCGACCGCGTGCCGGCGAGCGGCGGCGTCGACACGGAAGGTGACCGGCAGCTACTCGTCAGTCGAGAAGACGCGCGTTGGTTCCGATGGCCGTGATCGCGAACGTCGGCCCTGCATCAGGACGATTTCCTGGTGTAGCTATCCGGGCGCGGGCAGTGCGCAAAGAATGAAGAGGAAAGCGCGTTTGACGAAGCAGGTTCGACAAACGCGCTCCCTGGGACAAAATTGTCGCGCCTTCTAACGATAAAAGACGTAGTCCGCCGTGTACGGGACGAGCGTTGTCTTGCCGACGTCTTCCGGCACCGCGCATTCAGCCGCCGCCGCAACTCCTGCCGATGTATTGACCCGCTGAATGAATGTCGTCTTCGGCAGTTGATCACGCGAACCGGTGCCCTCTTGAGAGCCGACCACGCGCAGCCTGAGCCACTTGATCGCACCCGGCGCCACGAACTGAGGATCATCCGACTCCTCTTCCTTGAGGGCCCACACCGCGCTGGTCGTGCTCGAGTGCTGCCACGTAGCGCGCGCAGCGTTGCCCTCCGCCGGGTTCGGGCTGAGGAAATGCGTCATGATCTGTTCGCCGTCCTCGTCGAACACGGTCGCCTGTGGACCGAACAGGACCCATTTCGCGCCCGCGCCATCGGGCAGGCAAACATTGCTCTGTGTGCCCACCGCGTGACCGATTGCAAACGCCTTGCTTCCTGGTGGTACCGCCAGATTGCTCGGCACGGCGGGTGGCGTGATTCCCGCGGCCATGGCTGCGATCGGCGCCCCAATAGCAAGCGCCACGACGAATGTGCTCTTCCAAGACATGTGAGTCTCTCCTTTCGAGAATGTCGAGTTGTGGTTGTCGCGAGTTACTTGTGAGCCGCGCAGCTCTTGATCGGATCCTTCTGCTGCGGCTCCAGCAATCCCTGCTGCTGCAGGGCGGTGAGAAGCTTGTCCACGCTGCTCACGAACTGGCCCCGGCTCGGGTACTGCAAGGAGAGCCGATGGATCTGCTGGCTCACCGAGCAGCCCGGTGGATCGCTCAGGATGAAGTCTTCGACCCCTGAATCGCAGGCTGCGTACTTGACGGTTCCCAAGTCGAGCGGCGTGTCCGGGCAGAGGTCGCCGAGGTCGGCAATGCCGTCGTTGTCGTCATCAACGTCGACGCAGTCGGGGATGTTGTCTGCATCTGCATCCGGCGAGTGGCTGTTTGCGTCACGCGGGTTGGATCCGCACGTATGCTCATCGGCGTCGGATTGACCGTCGCCGTCGTCATCTGTGTCGACACAGTCGGGCAGTCCGTCGCCGTCAAGGTCCGGCGAAACGCTGGCCCCATCGAACGGATCGGAACCGCAGGCCAGCTCGGTCGCATTCGGCTGCCCGTCGCCATCGGCGTCGGGGTCGCACGGATCGCCCACGCCGTCGCCGTCCAGGTCGGCCTGAGTAGGGTTCGCGACGGCAGGGCAGTTGTCGACCGGGTCCGCGACGTAGTCGTTATCGGCGTCGCGCATCAGCGGATGCGTGTTGTAGATGTACGCCTCGTCGCCGTCCTTCACGCCGTCGCCGTCCGTGTCGTCGTTGCGGACGCAGAAGTAATCGACGCGGTAGTTCTTCAGCCAGATGTTGGAGTCGTCAATCTGGTTGTCGAGCAGAATGGCATGCAGCTGGCCGGTGAATCGCGTGCTCGACTCGATGTCGCGATTCCACCAGTCGATGCCCTCCGGCTCTTCTCCCAGGCCTGTGAAGCCGGGGTCGTACCTGTACGAGAACACGTGCGCGCCGACTTCGGCTTCCTCGTTGACGGAGCTCTCGACGATCTGGAACGCGTTGCCGTCGGCGGTCCGGCGCAGCAGGTGAATGCCGCCATGCACGGACTCGACCGATTCGCCGGCTTTGCCGACGCTGATATAGAGGTCGCCCCACGGCGTGAAGACCCCGCCCTGCATGTAGCTGTAGAGGCCGTTGACTTCGTTGCCGTCAACGTCCTGCACTGCCGCCGGCGTGGTCGGTGTCAGAAAGTCTCCCTGGCTCCCGTTTTCGATCTTCGTCACGTCGACCTGGTAGCGCAGCAACGGCGTGCCGGCCACCAGGTGGTCGATGGACGTGTAAAGGGTGCTCGAAACCGGGTCGATCGCGAGCCAGCCCGCCTTCACCTGATACGGCGTCACGTCAACCCAATCGACGAACGCAAGATCCGACGCGCGGAAGACTGCGATGACCGCCTTGACCGAATCACCGCCCTCGAACGGCATGAAGATATAGCCGCGGTAGTGGTCCGGGTCGCCGAAATGATTGATCCCCTTCGTGCTCAGCTCAGCCGGAAAGCCGGCTTCCGCGAGCTTGCCGATGTCGTCGCCGTCGATGGGCGTCCAGTTCGCGCTGTATTTGAACAGGCGATTCACGCGCGAGAAGAACCAGTGCTCGCCATCGTTGGCGACGCCCTGGGCGTTGTCGCTCCAGTCGGGGAGCTCGGTGTTGGAGGGGTTGTTTCCGAGGTAGGTGTGATCGGGGCAGCCGGGCGTGATCGCCGACCAAGCCGACGAACACCACAACAGCGTACTCCCGAGGATCGCGGTCGCCGAACTGCGGGCGCACGAAGGCGACCGCACACTCTGTGTGCAAGACATGGTATTTCTCCGGGCTGAAGTGACTAGATCAGGTCGTGCCGTCCGCGACGCCGCTGGGGCGCGAAGCGCTGCGATGCGCCTTTGTGAAGGGCACGAGCATCGGCACGCGTTGACGGTAATCGGCGTATTCGGGGTGCTCGACCATCAGGTCGCGCTCCTCGAGCTGAATCGCAATCAGGATGTACGCCGTCGTGGCACTCGCGAACGCCAGGTGCGCCATGGTCATCATCGGCGTCGACCAGAACGCAAAGAACCAGCCGACGTACAGCGGATGGCGCACGTAGCGATACAGCACCGGCGTCTTGAAGGGCAGCGGCCGGTACGGTTGACGGTGCAGGTGCAACCACACCTGACGCAGGCCGAAAAGGTCGAAGTGGTTGATCAGGAACGTCGACACCAGCACCAGCAACCAGCCGAAGGCATAAGCGCCGTAGATCAGCGCCTGTGCGCCGGGCGATTCGATGCTCCACACGACGCCGCCGATGGGCTCCCAGAATACGAACAGCGCGATCAGGGCGAGGCTCGAAAGCAGGGTGTAGGTGCTGCGCTCCGCCTCCTTCGGGATGATGCGCGTCCACCAGCGCTTGAACGCCGGACGGGCCATCACGCTGTGCTGGATCGCGAAAAGCCCGAGCAGGCCCGCGTCGGTCAGCAGCGCAACGCGGAGCGGCGCCGACCGGACGGAGTCGATGGACTTCGGCACCCACAGGTCACCGACGAAGCCGATCGCGTAGAGGAAGGTGGCGAGGAAGATGGCGTAGCTCAGGACACCATAGACGAATATGATCCAACGACTCATGTGCGTGTCTCGGGTGGATTGACCGGGGAACAGGGCGCTCAACCTCATAAGACGGAAAGCGCTGGTCAAACGCGACAAAGGAGTGGAAAGGGCCGTTCTATCCCGGAAGCTGCCCGCAGCGGGTCGGCGTCGAAAAGCTTGGGGCCGGCCGCAGTCGTGGCGCGGGACGAGACCTGCCGGCGCCTGGCGTAGTTGTGGAGAATTCGTCGCCCCTGGCCTACCATCGGCTGCGCCGGCCGGATCGCCATCGCAGGCCACGGCGCCGAGCGGGCGCCGCCGGTGAGGGCCGGTCCGCCGGCACCCGTCAGGGTCCACTTCAGGTGGCGGCCATGCGCTACACCTTCGACCGGTTCTGCCTCGATACCGACCGGTACGAGCTCAGACGCGACGGCACCCCGATCCACATCGAACCGCAGGTCATCGAGCTGCTGAAGCTGCTCTTGGAGAGCGGGGGACGGATGGTGTCCAAGGACGAGATGATCGAGAAGATCTGGCGCGGCCGGATCGTCTCCGAGGCGGCGATCAGCAGTCGCATCAAGGCGGCCCGCCAGGCGCTGGACGACGACGGCCAGGCGCAGCGGTACATTCGCACCGTCCACAGGAAGGGGTTCCGATTCGTCGCGGCGGTCAGCCGCACCGGCGTGGACGTCGGGCAGCCGCCGATCGGCCAGGAGGCCGGGCAGACCGTGCCGCAGCCCCCGACGGCAGCTCCGGACGTGAATCCCTCCCCCGGCGAGGGCCGCGCCTCGAGACCGACCGTGGCGGTGCTGCCGTTCGGCAACCTGTCGCCCGACCCGGAGCAGGAGTATTTCTCGGACGGCGTCACGGCGGACGTGATCTCGCGGCTCTCCAAGCACCGCTGGATCAACGTCATCGCGCGCAACACGACCTTCAGCTTCAAGGGCCGGGCGATGGACGTGCGCGAGCTCGGCGCCTTGCTGCAGGCGGACTACGTGGTCGAGGGTAGCGTGCAGCGGTCCGGCAACCGCATCCGCGTCGGCGTGGAGCTAGTCGATTCGCGCAGCGGTCACAGCCGGTGGTCGGAGCGCTACGATCGCGAGCTGGAGGACATCTTCGCGTTGCAGGACGAGATCACCGAGACGATCGCCGCACGGCTCGAGCCGGAGATCGGTTTCGCCGAACGCAACAAGGTGATTCGCATGCGCGCGCCGGACCTGCAGGCGTGGGACTGCTTTCACCTCGGCATCTTCCATTTCTTCAGGTTCACCGGCCCGGACAACGTCGAAGCCCAGCGGCTCCTGCGTCGCAGCCAGGAGCTCGACCCGCTGCTCGGCGACGCCTTTGCCTGGTGGGCTTACGCGGTCGTTCTCGGCATGGTCTACTGGGACACGCCGCCGACGCCGGCGCTGCTCGACGATGCGCTCGGAGCATGCGACCGGGCGCTCGCGATGGACCGCGGGAACGCGACGTTCCACGCGCTGCGGGCGCGCGTGCTGCTGGCGCGCCAGGAATACGAGGAGGCGATCGCCGGCAGCCGGGCCGCGATCGAGCTGAATCCGTCGTTCGCGGCCGCGCACTGCGGTCTCGGCGATTCCCTGGCCTACGAGAAGCGCTATGACGAGGCGTTCAAGTGCTTCGACAAGGCGATCGCCCTGAGCCCCAACGATCCGCAGGCCTGGGCTTTCTATTCCTACGGCGCGCTGGCGATGATTTTCAAAGGGGATTACGCCACGGCGTTGCTGTGGACCGACAAGGCCACCAGTATCCCGAATTGCCAGTACTGGGCCCAGGCCCACCGGGTCGTGGCCCTGGCCTACCTCGGCCGCCTCGACGATGCGAAAACCGCCGTAGAGCGGCTGCTCCGCGAAGTGCCGCGGTTCTGCCTTCGCTTCGCACGCGAGAAGCTGTTCTACCTGCGGGAACAGGAGCAGGTTGACTGCTACCTGGAAGGGCTCCGCCGGGCCGGCGTGCCCGAAGGCTGCTCCGGGCACTCGTATGTCTGAGCCACCACAACTGGTCGCCGCCAGACGACACCTGTCACAGGCGGAAGCGGACTTTCGATCCGACGACGGACTCTTCCATCTCGCGGAGGGGTTGGCCCTGCTGGAAGAAGTCGCGCTCGACAGCGAAGCGAAATATCGGACGATCGCCGCGAACCTGTTATCGACCTACTCGGAGAGGATCTGCGAGTCGATCCGGAACCTCCTCGCGACCGGCCGAGGGATGCCCGAGCCGGAGCTCGAGCATCTGTTCAAGGTGCTTCTCGCGTTCGATGCAGGGAATCTGGAGCTTCCGGATGATGTCCATTCGCTGAAGATCGACGTCGTCAGACGCCTGATCGACTTCTACTACGAAGGCCATCCGGCCGGAGAGAAGCGCAAGGCACTGGAGCGGTTGACGGGCATCGTGGAGTAGCAATCTGCACGACTTGAAGCAGGCGCCAAGTCGGCGCGTGGAGGTGGCCGGAGAGCTCCGCGATCTGAGTCTCGAGGTCGTCCACGCGGCGCTGCCGGGCACAGCCCTCCGCGTTCTGGGTCCGCTGATCCGTCATAGGATGCTTGAACGCACTGTACCCCGACCCAATCCGGACCGAACCGCGACCTTTCGCTGACGACTCGCGGCCGCCGCGCTCCTACGCTTTACGGCATGCAATTCACGGTTGCCGTCATGGCCAAAACGAATCCCGATCACGGCGTGATACACACCCTGATGGTTCGCTTCAACGAGCAGCGCTATCCCACGGCGCTCGCGCTCGAGAAGAAGCTCGCTTCGGGGGAGTGCCTCAACGCGTGGGAGATCGAGCACCTCAAGAGCGTCCTCGCGGAAATCAGGGAGATGCAGCCCCTGCTCGAACGGCATCCGGAATATCGCCACCTTGCCGCGCGCGCGATCTCCATGTACGCCGAGATCGCGAAACGCGCCCTGGGCAACGAAAAAGGTCTTTGATCATGGATGTTTTAGCGTCGAAGCCGACGTCGCCGCGCTCGTTTCTGCGATGTGCGTGCTCATGAATGACAAGCAGAGACACCGCATGATCATCCACTTCAACGATGGCTCGAAGAAGCTGATCGAGTTCCCGGCGCCGGTGCCGGACAGCGATGTCAACCTGGTCGGGCGCCTCAAGGAGGCGCTGGACGCGCGCCACCTGATCCTCGAGGTCGAAGGGGCATTGGTCGTGATCCCGGTCGAGAGCATCAAGTACCTGCAGTCGTTCCCTGCGCCGCCAAAAATGCCCGCCTACGCCATCAAGGGCGTGACATTCAAGGACTGATGCCGTGACATCGCACCTGTCCGCCCCCGCTGCAACCGTCGCCCCGTTTGCCGGCTGCGCGACCTTCCCAAAGCCGACCGAGGCGGAAGCGGCTCAGGTGCCGGAGCGCGCCGCGCGTCCCGGGCCACGAGCCCGGCGTGGGCCCAGCGGCGCGCCCGGGCTCGGGGAGCCTCGGCGACTTCTCGGGTGGACTACTGGGGCACGTCAGGCGGTCAGCCGGCGCGCTCCTTCCTGGCGGTTCGAAGGCGAAGCGTCAACTGCGCCCGTAACTTATTGAGGCTGAGAGTAATCGCGTCCCCTCCGAGACGCAGCAGTCCCCACATTCGGCACTACCGGAGCTCCGCGCTTGGACACCCTGCCCCTTTGACCGCGGAGCGTCGCGTGCCCACGGCGTACCATTCTCGCCGCAATGCTATTGCGAGAGAATGGCGGTCGCTTGTTCGCACGGCGATGTCGGGCTCTGATACATGCCTAGCTCCACCGCTGGCTCTCCTGTGTATAGGCGCTTCGGCGAATTCGAGCTCGACGAGGCGAATGCGCTCCTGCTTCGCGACGGGAGCGCAATCGCTCTTGCGCCGACACCTTTCAGACTGCTGTGCGCCCTGGTCCGTCAGCCGGGCTCACTGCTGACCAAACATGCCCTGCTCGATCAAGTCTGGGGCCATCGTTTCGTCAGCGACTCGGTGCTGAAGACCGCAATCAGCGACCTCCGGACCGTGCTCGCGGACGATCCGCGCCAGCCACGATACATCGAAACCGTCGCGCGCCGCGGATATCGGTTCATCGCGGTCACTACGGCGCCGTCGGTGACGGCCCCGCAGCCCGTGGGCAACTCGCCGGCTGCGGTAACCGCGGCCGCCGGTGAACCGCCCCCTGCCCCTTTCATCGGCCGCGCGGGGGAACTCGCGCGCCTTCGGCACGCGTGGGACAGCACCACTCGCGGGAAGCGCGCCGTCGTCTGGATCGCCGGCGAGCCCGGAATCGGCAAGACTACCCTCATCGAGCACTTCGTTTCCGGCCTCGGCGACGTAGCCTGCGCGCGCGGGTACTGCGTGGAGCATTACGGCACGGGCGAGCCTTACCTGCCCGTGCTCCAAGCGCTGGGGGAGCTGTGCCGGATCGACACAACGGTTGCACCCCTTCTCAGTGCCGTCGCTCCGACGTGGCTGCTGCAACTACCCTGGCTCAACACGGCGGAAGAGCGGGAGAGCCTGCGTCGGGAGCTCGTAGGCGTCAGCCCGGATCGCATGCTGCGCGAGATGGGCGAGCTCCTCGACCGCTATACCGAGCAGCGACCGCTGTTGCTGGTGACCGAGGACCTGCATTGGGGCGATCGCGCCACGATTCAGCTCATCGACTACATCGCCCGTCGGCGCGCCAGCACGCGTCTCATGTGGCTCTCGAGCTTCAGACTGACCGAGGTCCTGATCTCCAATCAACCACTCAATGCGGTGCGGCACGAGCTGCGCCTCCACGACCTCTGCGAGGAGGTCGTGCTCGATTCGTTTTCGGAAACCGAGGTCGCTGCGTACGTCGCAGAGCGTTCGCCTTCCATGGCCGGCGACGAGAGCTTCGTGCGCGCCTTGCACGAGCGCACCGACGGCGTGCCGCTCTTCGTCGCATCCGTGACGAGCGACGTGATGGCGCGGGCCGACCAGCACGGCATCCACGCCGGGGGTACCGTGGCGCTTGCGAGCATGCCCGTTCCTGAGGGCTTGACAGCGATCATCGATCACTACATGCACAGGCTCGACGACGATCGGCGCTCGCTGCTCTTCGCGGCCGCTGTGCTTGGTATCGAGTTCCACAGCGACACGCTCGCACGCGTGCTTCAGCGCGACACCGCCCGGGTCGCCGCGGCCTGCGACCAGCTGGTCCGCGAGCAGCGCTGGATCACCGCCCCGTCTGCGCGGGAACAGCGTGCTCCACGGGACAGGCCATACTCGTTTCGGCACACGCTCTTTCGGGAAGTACTCTACGAGCGCATCGCGCCGTCGACGCGCGCTGACATGCATCGCAGGGTGGGGGCCGCACTCGAGGAGGAGCGAGCGGCGGGGCTTGCCGTCACCGCTGCCGAGCTCGCCATGCACTTCGACCGTGGCCGCGTCCCGATGGCGGCAGTGCGCTACTACGCCGAGGCGGGGGAGGCCGCCCTGCTGCACCTGAGTCCGACCGAGTGTCTGAGTCTGACCGAGCGCGCGCTGAGCCTGCTGGAACAGGCGCCACCCGATGCGGAACGCGCGACGCTCGAGATTACGCTCGCAACGCTGCGCGGTGTGTCGGCGTTCCACGTGCTCGGCGCCGGTGACGCGACAAAGATCGCCTTGCAACGCGCCAGCTCGCTGCTCGCCGACCAGCCGGCGCATCCCATGCGGGGCCTGATTCTGCATGGGCTCGGATTCCTGCTCACCCTGCGCGGGGAGTTTGCCGACGCACTTACCACGGCGGATCGAGCCGAAGCGCTCGCATTGCAGACCGGAGATCCGTTTCTGCCGCTCGCCGCCTGTGCCGTGCGTGGACACGTGCACATGCACCTCGGCCGGCCGGGCGCGGCCCGCGAGGCTCTCGAGGGCGGCCTGCCGGTTTTCGAGGCGGCCGAGGCCGATCTCGAGGGGCGCTTCATCGCCGACCCATGCGTCACTCTCCTCGCGACGCTCAGCCTGGCGCTTGCGCACCTGGGCCTCATAACGCAGGCGCGTGAGCGACTGCAGCAGGCTTACGAGCGAGCCCGTCGGATGGGGCCGCCGATGGCGCTCCTGGTGGCGGTCTGGTTCGATGCCCTGGTGCAGCACCGTCTCGGGGACGTGGACCGCGTGGCCGCGATCGCGGATGAAATGTGCTCACTCGTCGAGGAGTTCGCACTCGCCCAAGGCAAGGCGGCGTGTCGATGGTTCCGCGGCTGGGCGGATGCCAGAAGGGGCAAAGCGCTCGAGGGCTTCAGGCAGATCCGAGACGCACATGACGAGAACACGGCGCTCGGGATGATGGCAGGCGCCAGCGAGAACCTCGGCTATGCCGCGGAGGCGCTCCTTCTGCACGGCGACTGGCACGCGGCTCAGGAGCAGCTCGATCAGGCGCTCGAAATCGTCGAGGGGTACGGCGAGCGCATCTATCTTCCGCAGCTGCTGCTCATCGAGGGCGCGATCGCGCACGCGCGCGGCGAGCCAGATGCCGCCGCTGCATCGATCCGACGCGCCATCGGAGAGGCTCGGGAACAGGGAGCGACCTGGCTGGAACTGCTGGCGCTCACCGAGCTCTGTGAACGCGGAGCCGCGAAGCGCCAGGATCGGCGCGCGCTTGCCGCGCTGGTCGACCAGCTGGACGAAGCAAGCGACACGACCGCGCTCATCCGAGCGCGAGCCCTGCTGGCGGGCGCGTAGTCGACCCGATCGCAGCTGTCATTCCGACTGAACGGCGACGTTTCCCTGACCACTCGGCGGTCGGCGGCAGCTACGCTGGCCCCCAATTCCCGACGCGGAAAATGCCTGTAATGATCCTCAGTACTGATTCGAAGTATCCCAGCCGCCGCGCGTACGTCGTCAAGCTGCGCAGCGATGCGACCCCGGATGCCCTGGCCGGGCGCCTGGAAAACCTCGTCACCGGCAGGCGGTACGAGTTCACGTCCGCACACGAGCTGCTCCGCCTGATCTTCGGCGACATCGTCGAACCCCCATCACCAGACGGCCTGTAAGCCCGTCGGCAGGGGCAGCGTGCCGCCGGCGCTTACTGCATTGGGACCGAAGGCCGACCCTTCGCTGACCACTAGCCGGTTACCGGCTCGTATGCTCCCAATGCCGACTACATCCTGCGGGCCTGATCGAGAGCACGGCCCGCCAGGTTGCCGATGAGCTCGTGCGGCAAGGGCTCATTACGAAATAGACCCGGAGCGAGATAGCCATGCGAAGTCAACTGTCCGTCGCAAAGCTCCTGCTGCTGCTGCTCGTCCTGGCAGGGGCGTCGGCAGACGCCTCGGCCTCCGGCGACTCCCTGTCGGCGATGTTCAAGCGCGTCGGCCCGGCGGTCGTCATCGTCCGTACCGCCGGTCGGGTCGTCCCTCCGCAGTCGGGTGGACGGCCGGTCAGCGTCGCCGGTCTGGGTTCTGGCGTGCTCATCGACGCCGGCGGCAAGGTCGTCACCGCCGCGCATGTCGTTCAGACCGCGGACGCAGTCGCGTCGAGTTCCCTGGCAACGTGCCGCCCGGGATCGTCCCGGCACAGCTCGGCGACTCGAACAAGGCGGAGGTGGGCGACGAGGTATTCGTCGTCGGAGCCCCGCTCGGCATCGGCCACACGCTGACGGTCGGTCATCTCAGCGCCCGGCGCAAGCCGAACGCCACCTATGGCGGTATCGCACCGACCGAGTTGTTCCAGACCGACGCAGCCATCAACCAGGGCAACTCGGGCGGGCCGATGTTCAACATGGACGGCGAGGTGATCGGCATCGTCAGTCACATCGTGTCGAAGTCCGGCGGTTCGGAAGGACTGGGATTCGTCGTAACCTCGAACATGGCCAGGCGGCTGCTGTTCGACGAACCCTCGGTATGGAGCGGGCTCGAGGGCTTCCTGCTTGCCGGCGACCTCGCGCAGGCTTTCAACATTCCGGCGCGCCGGGTCGGGCTGCTGGTGCAACGCGTCGCCGGGGGATCTCCTGCCGAGCAGCTCGGCCTGCGGGGCGGCAGTCTGCCGGCGAGGATCGGCGACGAATACCTGCTCCTCGGTGGCGACGTCATCCTGTCCGTCGACGGCATCGGCCTCGGCGACCCCGGAGCGTATGAAAGCATCCGCCGGCGTCTCATCGAGGTGCGCGCGGGCGGGGGTCTCGGCGTCTCGGTGCTGCGGGCGGGGGAGACCATCGAGCTGGCCGGAGTCGTCAGGCAGTGAGCTCCGCCGCCTCATTCCGGTTTCATGAGCAACGCTCGTCAAGGTGCTGTTGGCGCTCATCCGGGCGCGGGCCCTGCTGGCGGCCGGGTCGTCGGTGCGATCGCGGCTGCATGGACATGAGGAAAGTCACCGCCCTCGCATCGCCCCGCGGGGCTGCTCACGCGATGGCGACCGAACGGCGACGCTTCCCTGACCACTCGCCGCTCGCCGCTTCGTACGCTGGGTCCCGACAGGTTCACATGGAGCGAGCATTCGCATGCCACGAGCTGTCGTACTAGTACGCGTCATCCCGGCGCTCCTTTCGGGGCTCGTCGTCCTCGCGCTGGGCGCATGCTCGACGCCGGTCCTCGAGTCCGAAGTCGACGTGCCGGCCCAGTTCGCAGCCGCCCCGGAATCCGACGCTGCGCTGCAGGTCGAGTGGTGGGGCCGCTACGGCGATCCGGTGCTGTCGGATCTCATCCTGCGCGCGGCCCGCGAGAACCGTGACGTGAAGATGGCCGCGGAGCGCGTGCGGGCGGCGCGAGCCGGCGAGACGATCCGGCGTTCCTCGCTGCTGCCGAACCTCGGTGCCACCGCCTTTGGGCTGGACCACAATCGGGACGGCGGCCCGGACCTCGACACCCGTGCGGCCGCGCTCAACGTATCGTGGGAAGTCGATATATCTGGTCGGCTTCGCGCCGGGGCTTCCGCGGCGACCTACGACAGGATCGCGACCGAAGGCGGGGCACGCGCCGTCCAGCTCCTCGTACTGACGGACGTCGCGAGCAACTACTTCACGCTGGTCGGCGGCCTGCGCCAGCTGGAAACCGTGCGTGCCATCTCGGCGGCACAGGACGAGACCCTGCGTCTCGTGACGGCTCGCCATCGCGTGGGTCTTGCATCCCCGTTCGACGTCGAGCGCGCGCGGACGGCAGCGTCGAGCGCGCGGGCGGCGATACCGCCTCTCGAAACGCTGGTCGCGGTCTCGCGGCACCGGATCGCCGTGCTGATCGGGGACCAGGCATCGAACGCCACTGCGGCCGTCGTCCCCTGGACCGGCACCTTGCTCGTGCCGGAGGTGAAACCAGGACAGCCGGCGACGCTCCTTGAGCGCCGGCCGGATCTGCTCGCCTCCCGCGCGGAGCTCGAGGCGGCCAACTTGCGGCGTCGTGAAGCGGCGGCGGAGTGGTTCCCGCGCCTCTTCGTCAACGCCCTGTTCGGCCGCCAGAACGTGGGTGGCGACTTGATCGACGTCGACTCCGCGCGGTTCACCCAAGCCTCCGGCCTGTTGACCATGCCGATCTTCAACTGGGGACGGACGCGCGCGATCAACGAAGTGGCCGAGGCCAGGCAACGCGAGGCCTTGCTGCGCTACGAGGACGCGATCGTCAGCGCGCTGGAGGATGTCGAGAACGCGCTGGTCGCGCTGCGCGACGAACGCCACCGCGCCGAAGCATTGCAGAGTGCGGCCGAATCCGCGGATGCGGCACTCGCTCGTGCGCAATCGCTCTACGACCGCGGCCAGATCGACCTCCTGCCGCTGCTCGACGCGCAGCGCATGCGCCTCACCGTCCGGATCGGCGCCAACGACAGCAGCACGCAGCTGATGCTCTCAACCGTGCAGCTCTTCAAGGCCCTCGGCGGCGGCTGGGAGGCCTTCGAACCCGTTGCTCCTGAGGGAGAATCGTCTTGAAAGCAATCTTCACCTCATCCGCAGTCGCGGTAACCGTCGCCTCGCTGCTCGCAGCATGTGGCTCGTCCGCGCCGCCGGACGAGACGTTGCGGTCCGTGCGCACGGCCGAAGTGCGCTACGAGGGCGCGGGAGAGACGACTCGCTACTTCGGCTCCGTGCAGTCGCGCTACGAAGTCGAGCAGGCGTTTCGCGTCCCCGGCAAGGTCGTGGAACGCCGGGTCGACGTCGGCCAGACGGTGCGCGAAGGGGACGTCCTGGCCGTGCTGGACGACGTCGACTACCGGCTCACGGAGCAAGCCACCCGCGAGCAGCTCGAGGCTGCAAAGACCCGCATGCGGCAGGCCGAGTCGGACTCGCGCCGCCTGCAGGCACTGAAAGAGGACGGCTCGGTCAGCGAGTTCGACGAGGAGCACGCCCAGAGCGAGCTGCAAACCTCCGTCGCAGCCGCGGAGGCCGAGGCGAGGAAGCTGGAGCTTGCGCGCAACCGGCTGAAGTACACCGTTCTGCAGGCATCTCAGAGCGGGGTCATCACGGCCGTTCGCTTCGAGGTTGGTCAGGTGGTGGCCGAGGGGCAACCGGTCGTGTCGATCGCGGATCCTGGCTATCCCGAGGTCGTGGTCGACGTGCCAGAAGGTCAGTTCGCACGGTTCCAGACCGCGCAGTTGAAGGCATCGCTTGCTGTGGCGCCTGACGAATGGTTCGAGGTCGTGCTGCGCGAGTTGTCGCCTCAGGCGGCATCAGAGACCCGGACGTTCCGGGCCAAGCTGAAGCCCGCGACTGGGCGCGAGCTGCCGCTGGGCGCCACGGCATTCCTCGTTGCCGAGAGCGTCGCCGGGGATACGGGGGTGGCGGCGGTCCCGGCCAGCGCGATCACGCAGGCGAAAGGGCAAGCGGCGGTATGGGTTGTGCGCCGGACGGATGACGAGGCGGTCGGTTCGGTCGAGCTGGTCCCCGTCGAGGTGCATGGCTATCGCGACGAAGAGGCGCTCGTTTCAGGGGCGCCGGACGGCGCGCTCGTCGTCACCGCGGGAGTGCAGAAGATGGCGCCCGGATTGAAGGTCGCGCTGCTCCAGTCAGAGGGCGCCGAAAACACCGAGCAGGTGGCCCGATGAAATCCTTCAACCTCACCGAGTGGGCGCTGGACCACCGCGCCATCGTGCTGTTCCTGATTCTGCTGATCGGCGTGGGTGGCGTGTTCAGCGTCACCCGGCTCGGTCAACTCGAAGATCCGAACTTCTCGGTGCCATCGATGACGGCGCTCGTGATCTGGCCCGGCGCCACGGCGCAACAGATCCAGGACGAGGTGCTCAACCGGATGGAGAAGAAGTTCGAGCAGCTCGATCACTTCGAGAAGGTGAAAACCTATGCGCGGCAGGGCTATGGCGGCATGACGATCACCGTGGTCGGCGGCACGCCCAAGGCCGACCAGCTCGAAGCGTGGTACCAGGCGCGCAAGAAGTTCAGCGACATCGAGTTCGAGCTGCCCGAAGGCGTGGTCGGCCCGATCTTCAATGACGAATATGGCGACGTGACCGGGCTGCTGTATGCGGTCAAAGGCGATGGCATCAATCACGCGGAGCTTTCCGACCTGGCCGAGGACATCAAGCGGCGCCTGCTGAGGGTGCCGATGGTGAAGAAGGTCGACATCTACGGCAAACAGGCCAAGAAGGTCTACGTCGAGTTCTCGCACGAGCGGCTGGCCGCGCTCGGCATCACGCCGCTCGCGATTGCCGAGAGCCTGAGGAACCAGAACAGCCTGCTGGCGTCCGGCTCGATCGACACCAGCAGCGACCGTGTGCTCGTGCGGGTGAGTGGACAGTTCAACAGCCTGGAGGATATCCGCAACGTGCCGATCGCTGCCGGTGGCAGGGTGATCAAGCTCGGAGACTTCACCACGATCACGCGCGGATACGAGGATCCGCCGAAGTACACGGTGCGCCACAACGGACAGCAGGTGCTGATGCTCGGCATCGTGATGACTGACGACGGCAACATCGTTGACCTCGGCAAGGCGATCGAACAAGCGGCGGCCAACATCGAGACGGAGCTTCCCTATGGCATCGAGCTCGAGCGCGTGGCCGACCAGGGAACCGTCGTCAGCGAATCGATCTGGGAGTTCGAACGTTCGCTCCTCGAGGCGGTCGTCATCGTCCTCGTGGTCAGCCTGGTCAGCCTCGGCCTGCGGACGGGGATTGTGGTGGGGCTCTCGGTGCCGATCGTGCTTGGCGTCGTCGCCCTGGTGATGCTCGCGATGGGCTGGAACCTGGAGCGCGTCTCGCTCGGGTCGCTGATCATAGCGCTCGGACTGCTGGTGGACGACGGCATCATCGCGGTCGAGATGATGGTCGTGAAGATGGAGGAGGGCTGGGACCGGCTGAAGGCTGCCGCTTACTCCTACCAGGCAACCGCGATGCCACGACTGACCGGGGCGCTGATCACCACGGTCGCCTTCATGCCGATCGGGTTCGCCAAGTCGACCACCGGCGAATACGCGGGCGGCATTTTCTGGATCGTCGGCACCGCCGTGCTGTTCTCGTGGGTCGTCTCGGGGCTGATCACGCCCTACCTGGCGGTCAAGATGCTGCCCAGGGACCTCGGCAAGAACCACCATGGCGGCGACCCGTACGACACGGCCTTCTACCGCAAGCTGCGCCACTCGATCGACCTCGCCATCGAGCGGCGCTGGTGGGTCATC
>Ga0268386_10000935_pt1 | contig 19528 bp, 14 predicted proteins | sample RVTome_15_FD_200260 | JGI IMG/M metagenome (GOLD analysis project Ga0268386, IMG submission 200260) | Soil microbial communities from uranium-contaminated site in the Upper Colorado River Basin, Wyoming, United States - RVT150D86... ...
CGCCCGAAGCAGGCTTCGCCTTCGCGTCCTTCCGCAGGGCCTGCAGCTCCGAGCGCAGGCTCTCGAGCTCGCGCGATCGCTCGTCGAGATACGCCCACGCGTCACCCGACGTCAGTGCCTCGATCCGCCGGGTGCCCGAGCCGACCGAGCCCTCGGAGAGGATCGCGAAGACCCCGACCTCGGCCGTCGAGCTGACGTGCGTCCCGCCGCAGAGCTCGATCGAGTAGCCCGGGATCTCGACCACGCGCACCACGTCGCCGTACTTCTCGCCGAAGAGCATGGTCGCGCCGAGCTTGCGCGCCTCCTCGATCGGCGTCTCGAAGACGTGGACGGGGAACGCGGCGAAGATCCGGTCGTTGACGCGGCGCTCGATCTCCTCGCGCTGCTCGCCCGTGACCGCCTCGCCGTGCGTGAAGTCGAACCGGAGCTTGTCCGGTCGCACCGCGGAGCCGGCCTGCCGCACGTGCTCCCCGAGGACGTCGCGAAGAGCCTGGTGGAGCAGGTGCGTCCCCGTGTGGTTCGCCATGGTCGGGAAGCGCACGTTCCACGGCACGACGGCCTTCACACGGTCGCCCTCCGCGAAGCCCTCTCCGCGGAAGACCAACACCTGGTCGGCATCGAAGCGATGCGCCTCGACGAGCTCCGCGCGCGTCGACGGGTCGCCGTCGCGCTCGATCCAGCCTGCATCGGTCACCTGGCCGCCTCCGGCCGGGTAGAAGGGCGACTCGCGGAGCTTCGCGAGGAAGTGCCCGTCCTCGAGCTCCTCGAGCGCGCCGATCTGGGTCAGCACCTCGGTCCTCCGGTCCCCGACGAACTCGGTCTCGAACTCCGTGCGACGCGCGAGCTCGGCCGCCCGTTGCCGCCCGGTTTCGACCGCACCGCGCGAGACCTCGCGGTGCCGCTCCATTGCCGCGTCGTACGCGTCGATGTCGACCTGCTGGCCGCGCTCGGCGGCGAGCTCGACCGTCAGCTCGAGTGGGAACCCGTACGTCGCCGCGAGCGTGAATGCCTCCTCGCCCGAGATCGCGTCCTTCCCCGCGAGCTCCTCGAAGACCTTGAGCCCGCGCTCGAGCGTCTCGCCGAACCGCTCCTCCTCGGTGCGGATCGTCTGCTCGATCTCGGTCGCGCGCCCCTGGAGCTCCGGGTACGCGTGCCCCATCTGCTCGCCGACGACGCCCGTCAGGCGGTACACGTCACGAAGCCCGATCCGCCGCGCCTGGACGATCGCGCGCCGCGCGATCCGCCGCAGCACGTAGCCGCGGCCCTCGTTGGACGGGGTGACCCCGTCGCCGACGAGGAAGGTCATCCCCCGACCGTGGTCCGCCAGGATCCTGTGGGCCTTCGTCGCCTCGGGCGAGTCACCGTATGCGACCCCAGACGCCGCCTCGATCCAGTCCATGATCTGCCTGAAGCCGTCGGTGTCGTAGACGGACGGCACGTTCTGGAGGACGCGCGCGGCGCGTTCGAGCCCCATCCCGGTGTCGATGTTCTGGGTCGGGAGCGGCGTCAGCGTGCCGTCCGCGCGCAGCTCGTACTCCATGAAAACGAGGTTCCAGAACTCGAGAAAGCGCTCGCAGCGCGTGCAGCCGGGCGCGCAGTCGTCGTTCCCGCAGCCGGTCTCCTCGCCCCAGTCCCAGTAGAGCTCCGAGTCGGGCCCGCACGGCCCGGGCCCGCCCACCGACCAGAAGTTCTCCGAGCTCGGAAGCGGCACGATCCGCTCCGCGGGCATCCCAACCTTCTTCCAGAGGTCGATCGTCACCTCGTCCGGCCCGAGCCCGAGCTGCGGATCGCCGGCGTGCACGCTCGCCCAGATTCGATCCCAGTCGAGCCGCATGCGCTCGCGCATGAACTCGGTCGCCAGCTCGATCGCACCCTCCTTGAAGTACTGCCCGAACGAGAAGTTGCCGAGCATCTCGAAGAACGTCAGGTGGTACGTGTCGAGGCCGACGACGTCGATATCGGGCGTGCGGAAGACCTTCTGCGTCGTCGTGGTCAGCGGGGCGGGCGGGTCCTCGCGCCCGAGGAAGTAGGGCATCTGCGGCTGCATGCCCGCGCTCGTCAGCAGCGTCGAGTGGTCGTCCGCGCGTGGGACGAGCGAAGCCGACGGCACCCGCAGGTGGCCCTTCTCCTCGAAGAACGAGAGGTAGCCCTCCCGGAGCTCGGCTGTCGTCCGCATCACGGGATTCTACGAACGGGCCGACAGGCGGCCCGCCGCGCGGCTAGGCGGCCGGAGGTCGATCGTCGGGCGCGCGCCCTGCGTTGCGGAGCTCCTCGTCGAGCTCGGCTTCGCGCCGTGCGGCGGCCTCCTTCGCAACCGAGACCGCCTCCTTGACGTCGCGGCGGGACTTCAGCGCCGACGTGCCGTGCGAGATCGCCGCGGCGAGGCCCGTGACCTTCTTGACAGGCGTCGTGATCGCGGTCGAGACCGCGCGCACCGCCGTGTCGGCGCTCTCGGCCATCCCCACCGCGCTGTCGGTCACGACGTCGAGCTTGTCCAGCTGGTCGTTGACCCGGTCGACGGTGCCTCCGGCCTTCTGGACCACCGGCAGGAAGTCCCGCTCGGTGCCCTTGATCAGCGAGGACAGCCGGGCGAACGTCCCTCCCAGGCGGACGAGCATGTACGCGAGCCCGAGCCCACTCGCCAGGAAGAAGACCGCCAGCGCGTAGTCGAGCACGTCGCTCGAGACCGAGGCCAGGACCGTCATCCGGCGGATCCTAGACCGTCGGGTTCAGTCGGCGTGGGTGACGACTCCGGCCCCGACGACGGCATCCCCGTCGTAGAGCGCTGCGACCTGACCGCGTGCGACCGCGTACGCAGGTTCCTCGAGCTCGAGCGCGAAGCCGCCGTTCGAGCCCGCGACGCGGGCCGGGACGGGCTCGGCCCGGTGGCGGAGCTTGACACGCGCGCGGTCGACCGGGACGTAGAGCGGACCCTCCGCCTCGACGCGCGTCACGGCCAGCGACTCGCGAGGTCCGACGACAACGGTGTTGCTCCGGCGGACGGTGTCGATGACGTAGAGCGCCCGTCCCGAGGACACTCCGAGACCGCGGCGCTGGCCTCGCGTGAACTGCCAGAAGCCGTCGTGCTGCCCGACCACGCTGCCCTCCTCGTCGACGACGTCGCCGTCGGTCCGTCGGAGCCCCTGGCGCTCGAGAAAGCGACGGTAGTCGCCTCCGGCGAGGAAGCAGGCCTCCTGGCTCTCGGCACGGCCGGCCGCCGCGAGTCCGGCGGCGCCCGCCTCCGCGCGCGTCTCCTGCTTCGTCTGCCCGCCGAGCGGGAACCGGATCCGGGCGAGCACGGCCGGATCGAGCGTCGAGAGCATGTACGACTGGTCCTTCTCCTCGTCGCTCGCGCGCGCGACGAGGAGACGGCCGTCGCGCTCCACGATACGGGCGTAGTGGCCCGTCCAGAGGGTCGCTGCGCCCGCGCGCTCGGCGAACGCGAGCAACGCGTCGAACCGGAACGCGCCGTTGCAGCGGGTGCACGGGTTCGGCGTAACACCGGCCGCGTACCCGGCGGCGAACGGATCGACGACCGCGCTCTTGAACTCCTCGCGCAGGTCGAGCGTGACGTGCGGCAGGCCGAGCGCGTGGCATGTCGCGCGTGCGGCCGCGACGGCCTCCGCCGAGCAGCAGGCGCGCTCCGCGGACGGGCCGGCGGGATCCTGCCACAGCCGCAGCGTGACGCCGATGGCATCGGGCCCCGCGCGCAGGAGCGCGACCGCGCTGTCGACGCCGCCGCTCATCGCGACGGCCGCCCGGCTCGGATCAGGCGCCACGTGGAAGACCTGGCCGAGCGCGGCCGCGAGCGCCTCGAGCGCGAGTGGGGCACCGCCGACCGCCGCTGCCTCGAGCAGCGTCAGGCCGCCGAGCGGCCGCTCGAGGCCTTCGACGTCCGCCTCGACGATCCGATCGCCCGCGACCACGAGGCTGGCCGCGGCCCATTCACCTCCGCGGGTCGCATCGCCGAAGACCTCGATTCGCTCCACGACCTCAGGCTAGACGATGCCCCATCGGCGCTTCCCGCCCGGGCCGAAAAGGTGCTCCACCCTGCCGATGATTCCCCGGCCGTTGCGAACCTGGCGCTGCCAGGTGGGTGCCGTGCGGGGCGTCGGCGACGCCTATCCCCGACGCCGGCTCCCTTCACGTGTCTGTTGGTTCACGTTTGAGCCGGGGCCACGCACAGGGTCGAGCGGGACGCATTCTAGCCGGCGCCGAGCCGTGTCCGCGGAGCACGAGCCTGTCGCTCAGCTCGCGTCGGTGGCGAAGCGCCACTCGATCTCGGCCGTCTCGTCGAGATCGAGCATCAGGCCGAGCGCCGCGGTGACTTCGAGCTGCCGCCCGGGCTCCACGAGGGTGTGGTCGATCACCTCGCTCAGGACGTGCTCGTCGCCGTTTCGGAGGACGAGCTTCGCGCCGCACGGCAGGACCGGGTGCGTCACGCCGAGCGAGTCGGTAGCGAGCACCTGCCCGCAGGTCGTGCGCTGCGCGTCGCCGGCTGGCCCTCGCGACCCGGCGAACGCCGTGTTCCAACCTGCCGGCGCGGGTGCCCCCGTGAGCCCGGCGCGGGCATCGTCACGGCCGCGCCGCTCGATGACCGCGAGCGCGACGACGATCCCCAGGAGGGCCACTGCGGCGAGGACGAGGAGCCGCTGCCCGAGGACGTCACGCATGCCCGGAAGTCTGGCGGAAGCCGCGGGCGGCGTGGCGGACGGGAGTGCGTGGGCGGAAACGTCTCCGGCGTCGCGGATCGTGCGGTACCCGTCCACCAACCGCCCCACCTGCTCCCAACTACCCCCAGGGGCACTCCCGTGTCCCTGGTTTCACGCTATCGACGATCGGCTCACGAATGGTGAGCGAGAGCGCGCCGAGTGTGCCTCTTCTCCCAGTGTGATCCGGCGACGAAAGAGGTGTCTCGCGCGGTCGCACCCCGTCACGCCGGCGACGTGCCGAGCGCTACGGGCGCGTCGGCTACGGCTCGGGGACCACGGCCCGGATACCGAGCTCGTCGAGCTGCTCGGCAGGAGCCCTCGCGGGGGCGCCGGTCAGCGGATCGGCGCCGCTCGACACCTTCGGGAAAGCGATGACCTCCCTGATGTTCGGCTCCCCGGCGAGGAGCGCGACGAACCGGTCGAGCCCGAGCGCGAACCCTCCGTGCGGCGGCGCGCCCATCTGCAGCGCGTCGAGGAACCAGCCGAACTTGGCCTTCGCCTCCTCGTCGCCCATGCCCATCGCCCGGAAGACCTGCTCCTGGACGTCCGAGCGATGGATCCTGATCGACCCGGACCCGAGCTCCCATCCGTTCCAGATCAGGTCGTAGTGCTTGCTGAGCGCGCTCGCGGGGTCGCTCTCGATGAGATCCTCGTGCCCCTCGAGCGGCCCGGTGAACGGGTGGTGCACGAACGTCCAGCGGCCCGTGTCCTCGTCGAGCTGGAAGAGCGGGAAGTCGAGGATCCAGTGGAACGCCTCGCGCTCCTCGTCGACCAGCCCCTGCTCGCGCCCGAGGTGGAGGCGGAGCGCGCCCAGAACGCGCTCGACGACAGGTCGCTCGTCGGCGACGAACAGCGTCGTGGAGCCCGGCGGCCCCGCGAACGCCTCCAGCTCCGCCGGGGAGAGGTACTTCGCGATCGGCGAGCGGGTCGCGCCGGACTCGTCGTGGACGACGTACGCGAGCCCCTTCGCCCCCCATTCCTTGGCGAACTCCTCAAGGTTCGCGAGGTCCCCGCGCGAGAACGCCTTCGGTACGACGAGGAAGCGCACGCACGAGGCGCCGGCGAAGACCCCGAACTCGGACCCGCGCGTCACCTCCGTTCCGTCCTGGATCTCGAGCTCGAACCGCAGATCCGGCTTGTCGGATCCGTACCGGAGCATCGCCTCGCCGTACGAGAGCCTCGGGAAGGGCAACTCGGGCGGCTCCCGCCCGATCGACTCGAAGGACGCCGCCACCACCCGCTCCAGCACCTCGAGGACGTCGTCCCGCGTTGCGAACGCAAGCTCGAGGTCCAGTTGGCGGAACTCGAACTGGCGATCGGCGCGGAGATCCTCGTCGCGCCAGCACGTCGCGATCTGGTAGTAGCGGTCGAAGCCGCCGATCATCAGCGCCTGCTTGAAGAGCTGCGGCGACTGCGCGAGAGCGAAGAAGCTTCCCGGCTGGAGCCGAACCGGGACGAGGAAGTCCCGCGCGCCCTCCGGCGTGCCGAGCGTGAGCCCCGGCGTCCAGACGTCGACGAAGTCCTGCTCCTCCATCGACCGGCGGATGGCGGCGACGACCGTGGCGCGGGTGCGCAGGTTCCGCTGCATGCGCTCCGTGCGGAGGTCAAGCCAGCGATTGCGCAGCCGCAGGACCTCGTCCACGTTGTCCTCGTCGAGCTGGAAGGGCAGGGGGGTCGACCGCGAGACGATCTCGAGCTCGTCCACGTGGAGCTCGACGTCGCCCGTCGGCATGTTCGGATTGACGGTCTCCGGCGAGCGCGCCACGAGCTCGCCGGTTGCCCTGAGGACGAACTCGTTTCGGATCTCCTTTGCGATCTCCGCCGAAGCGGCGGATCGCTCCGGGTTGATGACGAGCTGCGTGACACCCGTGTGATCGCGGAGATCGACGAAGACGAGCCCGCCGTGGTCGCGGCGCCGCCCGGTCCAGCCGGCGAGCGTGAGCGTGCGCCCCACGTGGTCGCCGCGGGGCTCGCCGCACCTCAGGTCTCTCCAGCTCACGCGGTCACGCCCGCCAGCACCTCGTCGAGCGCAACCGCGACGTCCTCCTGCCCGGCTCTCCTGATTGACGCACCGTCGGCACGCACGACGACGGTGGTCGTGGCTCCGAGGCGCGACGCCTGCGTGAGCTGCCCCTTGAGCGAGCGGCCTGCGTAATCGGTGTCGCTCGACACTCCGCGCGCGCGCAGCTCGGCGAGCCACTGCGCGACCCGCTCGCGCGGCGCACCGTCGTCCAGCGCGAAGAACACATCGGTGGCAGGCAGTGACGGCTCCACCCCGGCGTGCTCGAGCGCAAGGATCAGGCGCTCGACTCCGGCGCCGAAGCCGACGCCCGGCGTCGCCGGGCCGCCGATCTCCGCGACCAGCCCGTCGTAGCGGCCCCCGCCGGAAAGCGTGCTCTGCGCGCCACCCTCCGGCCCCTGGAACTCCCAGGTCGTTCGCGTGTAGTAGTCGAGACCGCGGACGAGCGCCGGGACGACCGTGTGCGACACGCCGTAGGCGTCGAGATCCCGACGCACGGCCGCGAAGTGCTCTCGGCATGCCTCACAGAGCGACTCCCCGATGGTCGGCGCCCCGCGGAGCGCCTCCCGGACCGCGTCGGGCTTCGCGTCGAGATTGTCGAGCGCTCGCAGCGGGCTGAGCCGCGCCTTCTCGCGCGTCTCGTCGTCGAGCCGCGCGTCGTTCTCGGCGAACCAGGCCCTGAGACGCTCGACATACGCAGGTCGACACTCGCGACAGCCGATCGAGTTGAGGTGGAGCGAGTACTCCGTGATGCCGAGCCGGCGGAGCAGCGTGTCGTACAGCTGGATCACCTCGGCGTCGATCGACGGGTCGTCGGAGCCGATGGCCTCAACGGAGACTTGCCAGTGCTCCCGGTAGCGGCCGCGCTGCGGCGCCGCGTAGCGATGGATCGGCGCCACCGTGTACAGCTTCACCGGCTGCGGGTCGCGGTACATCCCGTGCTCGACGTACGCGCGGCAGATCGGAGCGGTCGCCTCGGCGCGAAGCGTCAGCGAGCGCCCGCTCCGGTCCTCGAACGTGTACATCTCCTTCCGGACGACGTCCGACCCCGGACCCGACGTCCGTTCGAAGAGGGCGGTGTCCTCGAAGACGGGCGTCACGATCGGGCGATACCCGTACAGCGCGCAGAGTCGCTCGGCCTCTTCGAGCACCAGCCGCCACTTCGGCTGCTCGGCAGGGACGACGTCGTGCGTGCCGCGCGGACGCTCGATCTTCGCGGCCGTCATCCGGCGCGCTCCTCCCGCAAGTCGCCCAGGAACGGATTGCGAGCGAGCTCGGCACCGAGCGTCGTGGTCGGGCCGTGCCCCGGATAGACGACGGTCTCGGGTGGGAACGCATCGACGAGCCCCCGGATCGAGTCCAGGAGCGTGTCCCAATCGGCTCCGGGAAGATCCGCTCGCCCGACGGAGCCGGCGAAGAGCACGTCGCCGGAGAAAAGGCTCCCGTCGGCTCGGTACGCGACGTGCGCCGGGGAGTGGCCGGGTACCGAGATCACGTCGAAAGACATCCCGGCAGCCTCGATCGTCTCACCGCCCTGGAGCAGCACCTCGGGATCGTGCGCCCGCACGACGACGCCCGCAGGCGTGAATCGGCCCGGGCTCTCGAGCAGCATTCGCTCGCCCTCCGGCATGTACACGGGCGCGCCGGTTCCCTCGGCGAGGTCGGCGACCCCGACGAGATGGTCCCAGTGGCCGTGCGTTACGAGAATCGCCGTGCAGCGCGCTCCGAGCCGCGCGAGCAGGAGGCGCAGTTCCGTCGCGTCGCCGCTCGGGTCGACGACGACCGCCTCGGGAGCGGACGCGCTCGAGCGCACGATGTACGAGTTGGTCCCGATCGGCCCGAGCGGGACCTGTTCGACCGCAAGCACGCGCGGGCCGTCCGTCAGCTCCCGCGGCCGGCGTCGGCCTGCCGGGAGAGGCGACGCTTGTAGGAGCGCCAGAACACGCCGTCGAGGAAGTAGCTGAAGGGGATGAAGATCGCCACGATGAACGCGGTCTGCGCGAGCTGGGCAGTCAGGGTCATGTCGCCCGAGAGCAACATCACGGTCACGAACATCACGGGCGCGAAGACGAGCCCCCGCTTGAGGGTGCGCCGCCACGACGGCGGCTGAACCTCGCGCACGGCCTTGCCGCCGGCGGAGCCGCGGCGTCCGTTGTCGGCGCGCCGGGTCGGCACCTCGTCGGGCTCGAGGACGTTTCCCTCCTCGTCCTCCCAGACGTACTCGTGGCGCAGCTCCTTCTCTCGGCGGCGACGCTGCTTGCGGGTCGGCATCACCCGATTATGCCGCGCCGGTCCACACCACCCTCCCGTCGCGAATCACGGTGTGGACGACCGGCCCGGCCAGGTGGTAGGCGAGGTAGCGCCAGTCGTCGGCCGCGAGGAGCACGAAGTCGGCGTCGAAGCCCCGAGCAACCCTGCCCTTGCGGTCGGCTCGCGCGAGAACGTGGGCCGCGTTCACGGTGCACGCTGCAAGCGCCTCGGCCGGGCTCAGCCCGAGCTTCGTGCAGGCCAGCGAGGTGACGAGCGGGAGGCTCTCGCAGAACGCGCTCCCCGGATTGAAGTCCGTGGCAAGCGCGATCGCCGCGCCGGCATCCACGAGCGCCCGCGCCGGCGGCATGGGACGGTCGAGGAAGAGCGCGCTCGCCGGCAGCAGGACGCCGACGACCTCGCTCGCCGCGAGCGCTGCGATCCCACGAGCGCCGGTGCTCTCGAGGTGGTCGACGGAGCGTGCCCCGAGCTCGATCGCGAGCGGGATCCCCCCCGCCTCCGTGAACTGATCTCCGTGCAGGCGGAGCGCGAGCCCCGCCGAGCGGCAGGCTTCGAGGTAGCGACGCGCGTCGTCGACGCCGAAGGCGCCGCGCTCGAGGAAGACGTCCGCTGCCTCCGCGAGCTGCGCGGCTTCGGGGAGGACTTCGGAAACGAGGAAGTCGACGTAGGCGGCCGCGCCGGTGTGGGCGAACTCCGGCGGAACGGTATGCGCTCCGAGGAACGTCGGGATGCCGCCGGCGTCTCTGACGACGCGGAGCTGTGCGAGCTCGGTTTCCCGATCGAGACCGTAGCCCGATTTCGCTTCGAAGGTCGTCGTGCCGGCGCGCAGCATCCAGGACAGGTGGAGGTCGAGCGTGCCCGCCAGGCCTGCCTCGCCCGCCTCGCGCGTCGCGCGCACGGTGGACAGGATCCCGCCACCCGCGGCGTGGAGCTCCTCGTAGCTGGCCCCCGCGGCCCGCAGCGAGAACTCCTCGACGCGGTCGCCCGCGAAGCACGCATGGGTGTGGCAGTCGACGAGACCGGGAACCGCGGACAGCGCGCGACCGTCGAGCTCGTCGACCTCGCCGGGCAGCGATCCGAGCTCGCGCATCGCACCGACCGCGGAGATGCGCCCGCGCTCGCAGAGGACATAGGCGTCCTCGAGGACCTCGACCTTGCCGAGATCGCCTCCTCTGAGCGGCGAGGACAGGCCCGCCGGAGCCGCGACCTGGGCGAGATCGCGAACGAGCAGTGGCCGCGAGCCGGCGCCTTCCGCGGGGGACGTCACGCGTCCGCGTCCGCGGACGGGATCGACGGGAGATCGAGCCCGTGCCGTCGAGCCGCCTCGATGGCATCCTCGTAGCCGGCATCCGCGTGCCGCATCACGCCCGTGGCCGGATCGGCGGTCAGCACCCGCTCGAGCTTCTCCGACGCCGATTCGGTGCCGTCCGCGACGACCACCATGCCGGCGTGGATGGAGTTCCCGATGCCGACTCCACCACCGTGGTGGACGCTCACCCACGTCGCTCCCGACGCGACGTTGAGCAGGGCGTTCAGGATCGGCCAGTCGGCGATCGCGTCGGAGCCGTCGAGCATCGCCTCGGTCTCGCGGTATGGCGACGCAACCGAGCCCGAATCGAGGTGATCGCGCCCGATGACCACCGGTGCGCCGACGCGACCGCTCCGGACGAGCTCGTTGATCGCGAGCCCTGCACGCGCTCGGTCACCGAGCCCAAGCCAGCAGATCCGCGCCGGCAATCCCTGGAACTCGACTCGCCCGGGTGCGAGCTCGAGCCAGCGGCGGAGAAGCGCGTCGTCCGGGAAGAGCGCCAGGAGCTCGTTGTCGATCGCCTCGATGTCCGCGGGATCACCTGAGAGCGCGGCCCACCGGAAGGGCCCGACGCCTCGGCAGAACAGGGGCCGGATATAGGCCGGGACGAAGCCCGGGTATGTGAAGGCGTCCGTTACGCCTGCCTCATGCGCCTCCCCTCTGATGTTGTTGCCGTAATCGAAAACGTAGCAGCCGGACCGGACGAGCTCGAGAAGGCCTCGAACGTGCTGTGCGATCGAGTCGCGCGCGCGACGGAGGTACTCCTCCGGGTCGCCGTTCCGCAGGGCGGCGGCGGCATCGACGTCGAGACCCACCGGCACGTACCCCGTCAGCGGATCGTGCGCCGCCGTCTGGTCGGTGACCAGGTCGAAGTGCTCGCCCCGGCGGGCCAGCTCCGGCACGATCTCCGCAGCGTTCGCGAGCAGCCCGACCGATAGCGGTCGCCCCTCGGCGGCGGCCGAACGCACGCGCCCGACGGCGTCGTCCAGCGAATCGGCCACCTCGTCGAGATACCGAGTGTCCAGCCGTCGCTCGATGCGAGAAGGGTCGACCTCGACGCAGAGGATCGCCGCGCCCGCCATCGTCGCCGCCAGGGGCTGCGCCCCGCCCATGCCGCCGAGCCCCGCCGTAAGGATCGTGCGGCCTGCCAGATCGGACGAGCCAAAGTGCGTCTCGCCCGCCGCTGCGAACGTCTGGTACGTCCCCTGCAGGATGCCCTGCGTTCCGATGTAGATCCAGCTCCCGGCCGTCATCTGACCGAACATCGTCAGCCCCTCCGCCTCGAGCCGCCGGAACTCGGCCCACGACGCCCACCGGGGCACGAGGAGCGAGTTCGCGATGAGCACACGTGGCGCCCAATCTCCTGTCCGGAAGACGCCCACCGGCTTGCCGCTCTGCACGAGGAGCGTCTCGTCGCCGCCGAGGCGCAGCAAGGTCGCGACGATCGCCTTGAGTGCGTCGTGGCTTCTCGCGGCCTTGCCCGAGCCCCCGTAGACGACGAGCTGCTCCGGATGCTCGGCCACGGCCGGATCGAGGTTGTTCAGCAGCATGCGCAGGGGGGCTTCGGTCTGCCATGAGCGGGCGCTCAGCCTCGTCCCGCGCGGCGCCCGGATCGCGGTGAGGTCGCCGCAGAGCGCCTCCACTGCGGCGTTGCCCTTCGTCACGTCGGTCATGCGAGCTCCCCGATCGAGACCTCCACCGCGGCGACGACGTCGCCGGAGCGAACCGACGTGGCGACCCGCTCGATGTCGGCGCTCAACGAGCGATCCTCGACGAGGCGCTCCGACAGCGAGCGAACGAGCTCGTGGGCTGCGACGACGCCCGCGCCGGGACGGAGCGGGGCCAGGAACTCCACCCCCTGCGCGCCGGCGAGCAGCTCGATCGCGAGCGTCCGCTCGACGTTGTCGAGCACCTGCAGCGCCTTCAACCCGGCGGCGTTCCCCATCGACACGTGATCCTCCTGGCCGGCGCTCGTCGGGATGGAGTCGACGCTCGCCGGATGGCTGAGCACCTTGTTCTCGGAGACGAGGGCCGCAGCCACGTACTGCGGGATCATGAACCCGGAGTTCAGCCCTCCCTCCTCGACGAGGAACGGAGGCAGCCCGTCGGAGAGGCTTGGGTTCACGAGCCGCTCGACCCGGCGCTCGGCGATGCTCGCGAGCTCGGCCGTCGCCATGGCGAGCGCATCGAGCGCAAACGCGAGCGGCTGCCCGTGGAAGTTTCCCGCGGAGACGATCTCCCCCTCGTCGAGGAGCACGAGCGGATTGTCCGTCGCGGCGTTCAGCTCGACGCGAACGGTCGCCTCGACGTAGTCGAGGAGGTCGCGACAGGCGCCGTGCACCTGCGGCGCGCACCGGATCGCGTACGCGTCCTGGACCTTGTCGCACCAGCGATGCGACTCGATAATCGCGGAGCCCTCGAGCAAGCGCCACACGTTCGCGGCGGACTCCATCTGACCCTTGAACGGCCGGGAGCGGTGCACGCCTTCGGCGAAGCTCGAGCGGGAGCCCTGCAACGCCTCGAGCGAGAGCGCGCACGCGATGTCGGCAGTCGTCGCGAGCCGGCGGGCACGTACGACCCCGAGCGCCGCCATCGCGGTCATGAACTGCGTGCCGTTGACGAGCGAGAGGCCCTCCTTGCTGGCGAGGGCGATCGGCTCCAGCCCGACGCGGCGGAGGGCTTCGCCCCCGCCGAGTCGCGCACCGTCCACGACGGCCTCACCCTCTCCAACCAGCGGCAGGGCGAGGTGCGCCAGCGGCGCGAGGTCCCCGCTCGCGCCGACCGACCCGCGCGACGGGACGACGGGTAGCACGCCGCGGTTCAGGCACTCGACGAGAAGCTCGACGGTCTCGACCCGAGCCCCGGAGTAGCCCTTCGCGAGCGCGTTCGCACGCAGGAGCATCGCCCCACGCACCACCTCGTCGGGATACGGCTCGCCGACCCCGCACGCGTGGCTCCGAAGCAGCCGGAGCTGGAGCTCCTCCGCCTGGTCTTCGGGGATGTGCGCGGAGACGAAGCGGCCGAACCCCGTGTTGACGCCGTACGTGTGCTCCCCGCGCACCGACTCGACGAGCTCGCGTGACGCACGCATTCGTTCCTTCGCCCGCTCGGCGATCGTCGCTTGCCGGCCGTGAACGGCGACGCTCCAGACGTCGTCGAGCGTGAGGTCCTCCCCTGTCAGGACGAGCGGGCTCGACACGGCCCGAGTCTAGAACGGCGTCGCGAGGCGCCGTTCGAGCACGTCCGACTCGTCGACGCCGGGGAGCGTCGCGCCGGCTGCTGCCGCCGCGCGGAGCACGTGCTCCGGCACGAGGCCGACGAGCTCCGCGCCTGCGACGGTGACACCGAGAGACGCGGCCTCGCGCGTCACGCGGGCGACGACCTCGTGGAGCGGCGAGCGCTCGAGGTCGCGCACGTTCATGCTCACCTGCACGCGGCGCGCGCGCGGGAGGAGGAGCCCGATGGCTTGCACGCCCGGCATCCCGCCTCCCGACTCTCGAACCCGAGCGGCGACCTCGCGTGCGATGCGAACGTCGTCTGTCCCGAGATCGAGGTTGTAGGCGACGAGCGGCTTTCGCGCGCCCACGATGGTCGCACCGACGCGCGGGTCGAGCTTCGCCGGTCCATGGTCCGGGACGAGCTCGCACTCGCGCATCCGGCGGCCGAGCTCGTCGATTCCGCCCCGGCGCAAGTCGGCAGGCCTCCTCCCACCGCCGACCTCCGCGTACAGGAACACCGGGAGCGAAAGCTCGCTGCCGAGCCGCTCCGCGACGACGAGCGCGACGCGCTTCGCGTCCGGCATCGCGCCAGGTTCGAGCGGGACGACCGGGACGACGTCCACGGCGCCGACGCGCGGGTGGACGCCGTCGTGCCTTGTCAGGTCGATGCGCTCGCATGCAGCCTCGGCCCCAGCGACGAGCGCGTCGGAAAGATCGTCCTCGGATCCCACGAGCGTGAACACGGACCGGTGGTGATCCGCGTCGCTGTGCACGTCGAGCAGCGCGGCACTGCTCGAGAACGCGTCGCCGACGGCGGTGAGAGCCGAGGCGTCGCGGCCCTCGGAGACGTTCGGCACCGCTTCCAGCACGATCCGTACCCTACGAGCACGTGACGGGAGAGGAGGAACCCGCGGGCCGACGTCAGTCCGCGCCACGGACGTTCGTCCGCCTGCTCACGTTCCTCCGCCCGTACCGCGCCTCGTTCCTCGTCTCCTCGGTTCTCGCGATCGCCTCGCAGATCGCCGCGATCGGAATCCCGATCATCACGGGCGTCGTCATCGACGAGCTCGAGGGCTCCGATCGCGACACCCGCGTCATCGTCGTCGCGATCGCCGGCGTCGTTGCGCTCGGTGTGATTCGAGCGGTCCTGATGTTCGGGAGGCGACTGATCTCCGGCCGACAGGCGCTCGCCGTCGAGTACGACATCCGCGACGAGCTCTACTCCCACCTCCTCCGCCTGTCGTTTGGCTTCTACGACCGCAGTCAGACCGGGCAGCTCATGTCCCGAGCGACGATCGACCTGCAGTCGGTGCGCTTCTTCCTCGGGTACGGCCTCATCTTCTTCGCGCAGCACGTGGTGACCGTCGTCGCAGTGACGGTCGTGCTCTTCGTCCTCGACTGGCGGCTCGCTCTGGTGGCGCTCGCGATCACGCCGGTCGTCGTCTCCACGGCGGCGCGCTACAGCCGTGTCTCCCACCCCGTGCTGCGCGACGTGCAGCAGAGGATCGCCGACGTCGGAACCGTCGCCGAGGAGAGCATCGTCGGCGTCCACGTCGTCAAGTCCTTCTCCCAGGAGGATCGCCGGGACGAGCAGTTCGCCCGCGCGGCAGACTCGGTCTTCGACCGCGCGCTGGCCGCGAACCGTCAGCGCGCGTTCTACGTCCCGTTCCTGACGTTTCTACCGCTGCTCGCGCAGGCGGCGGTGCTGCTGTTCGCGGGACGGATGGTCATCTCCGGCTCGATGACCGCGGGCCAGTTCGTCACGTTCAACCTGCTGCTCGTGATGCTCGTGATGCCGCTGCGCATGCTCGGCATGTGGATCGGACAGGCGCAGCGCGCGACAGCGGCAGGCGAGCGGATCTTCGAGGTGCTCGACGAGCCCGAGGAGGTCGCGGACAGCCCCGATGCGCGCCCGCTTCCGCCCGGGCCCGGCCACGTCCGCTTCGAGACGGTCGACTTCGGATACGACCCGGACCGCCTCGTGCTCGAGGACGTCCAGCTCGACATCGCCCCTGGGCGGACTGTCGCGCTCATCGGGAGGACGGGCTCGGGGAAGACCACGCTCGCGTCGCTCGTCCCCCGATTCTACGACGTCACTGCCGGCCGGGTCATGGTCGACGCCCACGACGTGCGCGACGTGCAGCGACGAAGCCTCCGGAGCGAGATCGGCGTCATCTCCCAGGATCCGTTCCTCTTCTCCGCGTCGGTGCGCGACAACATCGCGTTCGGGCTTCCGGAGGCCTCGCACGACGCCGTGGAGGCCGCCGCTCGCGCGGCCCAGGCCCACGAGTTCATCGAGGACCTCCAGCACGGCTACGACACCGTCATCGGCGAGCGGGGGATCACGCTTTCGGGCGGCCAGCGTCAGCGAATCGCGATCGCGCGGGCACTGCTCATCGATCCGCGAATTCTCGTCCTGGACGATGCGACCGCCTCCGTCGACGCGACGACGGAGGCGAAGATCCGGGCCGGCCTGCGCGAGGTGATGCGTGGCCGGACGACGATCATCATCGCGCACCGCCTGTCGACGATCGCCCTCGCGGACGAGATCGTCGTCCTCGACGGAGCCCGGATCACTGCTCGAGGGACGCAGGCCGACCTGCTCGCGGAGAGCCCGCTCTTCCGCGAGATCCACGAGCACGGGCTGCTCCAGCAGGTGATCGCGGGATGAGGCTTTCGGCGCGAGACGACCAGGCGCACCCGGCACACAATCGTCACGAAGCCGTGTCCCACGTGTACGGAAGTCGGCGTTATGCTCGCAGTGGGTGGTGGGTTGGGGTGCCCCGAAGGACTGCCGTAAAGTGAAGATTTGGCAGGCGGGGAGCCACCTCACGGACGAGCGGGGGTCGCGTGTCGACGACTGGTCGTGGGCGCAGACGCGGAGGCGGCTCGGGATCCTTTTCCGGCTCGCGCGGCCGTATCCCGGCCGTACAGCGCTCGCGCTCGTCACGCTCGTCGCCTACACGCTGATCGCGCTCCTTCCGCCGTACCTCGCGAAGGTCGCGGTCGACGAAGGGCTGCGCAAGGAGGACCTCGAGACGCTCGTGGTCGTCGTCGCCGCCTTCGTCGCCGCAGGGTTCGGCGCATTCGCCCTCTCCGGCGCGCAGACGTACTTGACCGGCTGGGTGGGCGAGCGGGCGCTCGCCGATCTCCGCATCCGGCTCTTCCGACACCTCCAGCGCCTCTCGCTCGGCTACTTCGAGCGCAACCGGACGGGCGCGATCGTGAGCAGGATCACGAACGACATCGAGGCGCTCGACCAGCTCCTCACGGACGGTCTCTCGAGCCTCGTGCAGAACGGCCTCGTTCTCGTCGGAACGGCCATCGTGCTCTTCTGGCTCGACTGGCGGCTCGCGCTCGCGACCCTCGTGGTGCTCCCGCTCATGGCTGCCGCGACGGTCTGGTTCCGGGTCCGTTCGAACCGTGCCTACCGGCGCGTGCGCGAGCGGCTGGGGGTCGTGACCGCCACGCTCGCCGAGGACATCTCGGGGATGCGGGTCGTGCAGGCGTTCACACGCGAGCCCACGAGCCAGACGAGCTTTCGCGGGATCAACGACGCCTACCGCTCGGCGAACTACGAGACCGTCGTGCTCAACGGCGTGTACTTCCCGACGGTCGACGTCCTCTCGTCGGTCGCGACCGCGATCGTCCTCAGCCTCGGCGGCTATCTCGTCATCGACGGCAGCACGTCGCCGGGGACGCTTTTCGCGTTCCTGCTCTACCTCTCGAACTTCTTCGATCCGGTCCAGCAGCTCTCGCAGCTCTACAACACCTTCCTCTCGGCGACCGCCGCCCTCGACCGGATCGTCGGCGTGCTCGACGAGGAGCCGGACGTCGTAGACGCTCCGGGCGCCGACGAGCTCCCGCCGATCCGCGGCGACGTCCGCTTCGAGCGGGTCGGATTCGGCTACGGAGATCTCCCGGCGGTCCTGCACGGCGTCGATCTCGCCGTGCCCGCAGGCACGACGGTCGCACTCGTCGGGCACACGGGCGCCGGCAAGTCGACGATAGCCAAGCTCCTCGCGCGCTTCTACGACCCGCGAAAGGGCCGGATCACGATCGACGGCCGCGATCTGCGCGACGTGACGCAGGCGTCGCTGCGCACGCAGCTCGGCATCGTCCCCCAGGAGGGATTCCTGTTCGCCGGGACCGTCGCCGACAACATCGCGTTCGGCCGACCGGGGGCGACCCGCGAGGAGATCGAGGCGGCCGGCCGCGCGGTGGGCGCAGACGACTTCGTGGCCTCGCTCCCGGACGGGTACGACACCGAGCTCGGAGAGCGCGGATTCCGGCTTTCGCTCGGCCAGCGGCAGCTCGTCGCGTTCGCACGGGCGCTCCTGGCGAACCCGCGCATCCTCATCCTCGACGAGGCGACCTCGTCCGTCGACATCGGCACCGAGCGCAAGATCGAGCGTGGCCTGCGCCGACTCCTGGCCGGGCGGACAGCGTTCGTCATCGCCCACCGCCTCTCGACGATCCAGCGTGCCGACGTCATCGTGGTGCTCGACCATGGCCGGATCGTCGAGCAGGGAACGCACGCGGAGCTGATCGCCGCCGACGGTACGTACCGTCGCCTGTACGGCGACTGGGCCGCTGACGTCGCGTGACCTCGACTCGTCTAGGCTGACATCGAGGACATGCGCACGTGAGCACGGACGGGGGCGACACGGATCGGGTCATCGAGGAGTCGCTCGCGCTCGAAACCGCGTACGAGACGCTGTTGACGCCGAGCGAGGCGGTCGACGCGATGCACCTTCGCGTCCCCGCGCGCGGCAACCGCAAGCTCCGCAAGCTGCTCGAGAAGATCGACGACGACCGCCAGATCAAGGCGTGGTGGCACGTGGCGAACGTGAACGCCGTCGTCCGCCTCGAGATCAACGACCACTCGTGGGTGCACGTGCAGATCGTGGCCAACATCGCGCTGAAGCTCCTGCGCCAGCTCACAAAGCACGGCGTGCAGCCCTCGCTCGTCAAGGACTACCGGCTCACGGCCGACGAGTCCGAGGTCGTGGTCGTGCTCGCCTCGCTCCTCCACGACATCGGAATGTCGGTCCATCGCCGAGACCACGAGGACTGGAGCCTCTTCCTCGCGGAGCCCAAGATGCGCGAACTGCTCGAGGATCTCTACGAGGAGCCCGACCGCACGGTGGTCGTTTCGGAGGTGCTCCAGGCGATCACGAGCCACCGCGCGGACGGCGAGCCACTCTCGCTGGAGGCCGGCATCCTGCGCGTGGCCGACGCCCTCGACATGGCCAAGGGTCGCTCGCGCATCCCCTTCGAGCGCGGCTCGGTGACGATCCACTCCCTCTCGGCCGCTGCCATCGACGAAGTCCGCATCGCCGACGGGGAGGCGCGCCCGATCATGGTCGAGATCGTGCTCAACAACTCCTCCGGGATCTACCAGGTCGACGGGCTTCTGAAGGCGAAGCTCCGCGGATCGGGCCTCGAGCCGTACGTCGAGGTCGTGGCCCGGATCGACACCGAGGCAGAGAAGCGCCTCGTCCCGGTCTACCACCTCGAGATAGGCGGGCCCGACTCCGGCCAGGCCTGAGGCCGCAGGGCATCGTCTAGACTCGGTCCAGCCGTTGCGGGGTCGTCTAACGGCAGGACGCCTGGCTCTGGACCAGGAAGTTGGGGTTCGAATCCCTGCCCCGCAGCCTCCCCGTCGCACACGCGCCCGTTGTCTTATGCGCGGACACTTGTAACAGCCTTTTTGATCATTGTGTAAGTAGCCACCGCGTGCGGTACGTGACTTTGTGTACGGTTGTCCGATCGCGCGACGCGAGCGGTACCCGTTGGGGCCGCGCTCCTGTCACGCATTCGTCAGCCACCCGGGAGGTACACACTGAGAACCCTATTCGTTGGCCTGTGTCTACTCTTCGTCATGACACAGGCCGCTGCGGCAGCGAAGGGGGAAGCGACGGCGACAGCGGCGAAGGCGGGAACGGCAGGGAAGGCGGCAAGCGGCCGCGCCAAGACCTCGTCGGCGACGCGCGCGGTC
>Ga0268386_10000936_pt1 | contig 19518 bp, 20 predicted proteins | sample RVTome_15_FD_200260 | JGI IMG/M metagenome (GOLD analysis project Ga0268386, IMG submission 200260) | Soil microbial communities from uranium-contaminated site in the Upper Colorado River Basin, Wyoming, United States - RVT150D86... ...
TTCGCGCCCGCATTCGCGAACTCCACCAGCCAGGACGCGTATCGGTGGGGGAGGCTCCACCGCATCGTGTTGGATCACCCGTTTGTCGCGGCGTTCGACGTGCCGCCGGCGTTGGGAGATTTTCCCGCCCCCCTCGCGCCGCTGCCGGGCATTCCGACCGACGGCGGGTTCAGCACGGTGGATGCGTCGTCGCACGGCGCACGGTCGGACACGTGGAGCGCATTCATGTTCGGCAGCGGCCCGGTGCGCCGCTTCGTCGGCGAACCGGCCGCGGCCTTCGGCAGCCGTGCGGAATCCATTTGGGCCGGCGGGACCAGCGGTGTCCCGTTTCCGGGCAATCCTCACTACTTCAACCTGTTGCCGCGATGGCTCGCCAACCGTGCCGTTTCGCTCAGCCTGAAGCCGGCCGACGCAAGTCGGGCCGGGGCCCAGGTGGTGATTTTCGAGCCGGCCGACTGAGAATGGCACCGTCCTCCCGCGGAAGTGGGTGGGTGGGCTATGCTGGCTACCCAATCCCGGGCAGGACTTCCGATGTTTTCGAGGCGCAGGAAGGGCGCGGTGCGCGTCATGGCCGGCAGCTCGATTGCGGATTACGGTTTCGGGCACGGCCACCCGTTCGGCCGCGACCGCCACGACGTGTTCCTGCGCGCGCTGCGGGAGCGGAACCTCGAGGACCGCCTCTGGATCGAGGACCCGGAGCGCCCCGCGACCCGCGCCGAGCTGGCCCTCTTCCACACGCCGCTGCACATCGGCTTCGTGGAGCGCATGTCGGTGCAGGGCATCGGCTTTCTCGACGAGGGCGACACGCCCGCTTTCCCCGGCGTCTATCACACGGCCGCCAATGTCGTAGGTGCCACGCTCGCGGCAGGCGACCTCCTGGTGTCCGGTGAAGCGCGGCGGGCATTCGTGCCGATTGCCGGGCTGCACCATGCGGCGCGCGATCGCACATCCGGGTTCTGCGTGTTCAACGACATCGGGGTTCTCGTGGAGAACCTGCGCCGGAACCACGGCATCCGCCGCATCGCCTACGTGGACATCGACGCGCACCACGGGGACGGTGTGTACTACGGCTTTGCCTCCGATCCCGACCTCGTGTGCGTGGACATCCACGAGGACGGTCGCTTCCTGTTCCCCGGCACCGGCCACCGTCACGAGACGGGTGTCGGTCCGGGCGAGGGCCGGAAGCTGAACCTGCCCATGCCGCCCGGCGCCGGGGACGAGGAGTTCCACGAGGCCTGGGAGGAGGCGGAGGCCTTCCTCGACGACGCGAAGCCCGAGTTTTTCATCTTCGTCGCCGGCGCGGACAGCCTTGCCGGCGATCCGCTGACGCACCTGCAGTTCAGCGAGGAGGCGCATGGCTGCGTCGCCCGCGCGCTGTGCCGCCTCGCCGACCGCCACGCGTCGGGCCGGGTGCTCGGCCTGGGCGGCGGCGGCTACAACCGCCGCAACGTCGGCGCCGCATGGAGCCGCGTGGTCGCCGAGTTCACCGCCGCCGAATAGCCGGCAGAAGCGTGTCGCCGGGGCGAGTCCTCTAGGGGGTTGTGGAGCCCGGGGACGGGCGATACCGAGCTACAGGGACCACCTGCGCGTCCCCGTAGAGGGCTCGGCACAGGGGCCGCTCGCCAGCCGGCATACTCGGTCGCGCAGGACGACTGCAGCGACAGGTGCCCACGAAAAGCCAGGACCGGCGCACTGGCGGAAAGGTGCCTGACGCTGCGCTGCGCTAAAATGCCCGTCCCCGCCCCCGCGCCCCGGAGAACACAGGGATGTACAGCCTCGACATGACCATTGCCGGATTCGACGACGAGCTGTTCCAGGCGATGGAGAACGAGCTGCAGCGCCAGGAGCAGCACGCCGAGCTGATCGCTTCGGAGAACTACGCGAGTCCGCGCGTGCTGCAGGCGCAGGGATCGGTGCTCACGAACAAGTACGCCGAGGGCTATCCCGGCAAGCGCTACTACGGCGGCTGCGAGTTCGTCGATCAGGCGGAAGAGCTGGCCATTGCGCGCGCGAAGGAGCTGTTCGGCGCGCACTACGTCAACGTCCAGCCGCATTCCGGCTCGCAGGCGAACGTCGCGGCCTACATGGCGATGCTCGACCCGGGCGACACGATCCTCGGCATGAGCCTCGCGCACGGCGGCCACCTCACGCACGGCGCCAAGGTGAATTTCTCGGGGCGCGTCTACAAGGCCGTGCAGTACGGCCTCGACCCGGCCAGCGGCGAGATCGATTACGAGCAGGTCCGCTCGCTCGCGCGCGAGTTCCGGCCCAGGTTGATCATTTCAGGGTTCTCGGCCTATTCCCGCGTCGTCGACTGGGCGCGCTTTCGCGCCATCGCCGACGACGTGGGCGCCTTCCACATGTCCGACATGGCGCACGTCGCCGGTCTCGTGGCCGCCGGCGTCTACCCGAGCCCGCTGCCGCACGCCGACGTCGTGACCTCCACGACGCACAAGACCCTGCGCGGCCCGCGGGGCGGCATCATCATGGCCGGCGAGAACGAGGCGCTGGAAAAGAAGCTCAACTCGCTCGTGTTCCCGGGCACCCAGGGCGGGCCGCTGATGCACGTGATCGCCGCCAAGGCGGTGGCGTTCAAGGAGGCGCTGGAGCCCGGCTTCAAGGCCTACCAGGAGCAGGTCGTGGCCAACGCGCGCGCCATGGTCGCGGCGCTCAGCGAACGCGGCTACCGGATCGTCTCGGGCGGCACCGACAACCACCTGTTCCTCGTCGACCTCATCGACAAGGACATTACCGGCAAGGACGCGGACGCGGCGCTCGGGCGCGCCAACATCACCGTCAACAAGAACGCCGTTCCCAACGATCCCCGCTCGCCGTTCGTGACGAGCGGCCTGCGCCTGGGCACGCCGGCCGTCACGACGCGCGGCTTCCGCGAGGCGGAGTGCCGCACGCTGTCCGGCTGGATAGCCGACGTGCTGGACGACATCGGCAGCGAAAGCACCGTGCGCCGCGTGCGCAGCGAGGTTCTCGAGCTCTGCCAGGCGTTCCCGGTCTACGGCTGACGGCACCGCCCAGGCACGTCGTGTACTGCCCCTTCTGCAAGCACGAGGAGACCAAGGTCATCGATTCCCGGCTCGCCGGCGATGGCATGCAGATCCGTCGGCGCCGCGAATGCCAGGCCTGCGGCGAGCGTTTCACGACCTTCGAGACGGCCGAGCTGGTGCTGCCGCGGCTGGTGAAGCGCGACGGCCGCCGCGAGCCGTTCGATGAAGTGAAGCTGCGTGCGGGCATCATGCGCGCGCTGGAGAAGCGGCCCGTGGCGGCCGACGCCGTGGAGCAGAGCGTCGTCAGGATCCTGCACCGGCTGCGCACGGCGGGCGAGCGAGAGGTGCCGTCCAGCCTGGTCGGGCAGTACGTCATGGACGAGCTCCGGCAGCTCGACGAGGTGGCCTACGTGCGGTTCGCCTCCGTGTACCGGAGCTTCCAGGACATCGAGGAGTTTCGCGAGGAGATCGAGCGGCTGCGGGATTCGTCGCCGGTGCCGGCCCGGGAGCAGATGTCGCTCCTGCCGCCCGCCAAGACCAAGTAGTGTTCAGCGAGGCGGACCATCGCTGGATGGCCAAGGCGCTGCAGCTCGCCCGCCGCGGCCTGTACAGCGCCGCACCGAATCCCCGCGTGGGCTGCGTCCTCGTCGCGGAGGGTGGCGAGGTCGCCGGCGCCGGATTCCACGCCCGCACCGGAGGGCCGCATGCCGAGGTCGAGGCGCTGGGCGAAGCGGGCGCGCGGGCGCGCGGCGCCACCGCCTACCTGACCCTCGAGCCCTGCGGCCATCACGGGCGGACACCGCCCTGCACCGACGCGCTGCTGGCGGCCGGCGTCGCGCGGGTGGTCGCGGCCATGGCCGATCCCAATCCGCACGTCAGCGGCGGCGGGCTCGGGAAGCTGGCACAGGCGGGCGTCGCCACCGCGCTGGGGCTGATGGAGCCGCAGGCGCGCGCCCTGAATGCCGGATTCGTGAGCCGCACGAGCCGCGGGCGGCCCCGCGTCACGATCAAGCTGGCGGCGAGCCTCGACGGGCGCACCGCGCTGGCCTCCGGCGAGAGCCGCTGGATCACCGGCGAGGCCGCGCGGCGAGACGGCCACCGCCTGCGCGCGGAGAGCTGCGCCATCCTGACGGGCATCGGCACCGCGCTGGCCGACGATCCCCGCCTCGATGTCCGGCGCGACGATCTGCCGCTGCTCGGGCGACGGCCGCTGCGGGTCGTGCTGGACGGACGGCTCCGCCTGCCGCCGGCGGCCCGCCTGTTCTCCGCGCCGGGGCCGGTGCTCGTGTTCACGGGGGAAGGCCAGCGGCCGCGCGCCGCGGCGCTCGAGGCCGCCGGCGCCGACGTGGTCGAGGCGCCGGTCGCGGACGGCCTGCTCGATCCTGCCGCCGTGCTGGCGGAGCTGGCCCGTCGCGAGTGCAACGAGGTGCTCGTCGAGGCCGGCCCGCGCGTCGCCGGCGCGTTCGCGTCCGCCGGGCTCGCCGATCGCCTGGTGATCTACTTCGCGCCGGTGTCCCTGGGGGACGCGGGACGGGGCATGTTCCACCTGCCGGGGCTCGGGCGAATGGCCGACCGGTTACAATGGCGGACCCTCGACATCCGACAGATCGGCCACGATCTGCGCGTTACCGTCGAGCCCGACCATGGTCCGCAGGAGGGCTGATGTTCACCGGCATCATCGAGGCCGTGGGGCGCGTGACGGCCCTGGACCTGAAGGGCGGGGACGCGCGGCTCGCCGTGCGCTGCCCGGGGCTCGACCTGTCGGGGGCGCACGTCGGCGACAGCCTGGCGGTGAACGGCGTCTGCCTGACCGCCGTGGCGCTCGCGGCGGATGAATTCTCCGCCGACGTGTCCCGCGAAACGCTGGCGCGAACCACGCTCGGTGGACTCGTGCCGGGCAGCGCGGTCAACCTCGAGCGTGCGCTCACCCTGGGCACGCCACTGGGCGGCCATCTCGTCGCGGGCCACGTGGACGGCCTCGGGCGCATCGTGTCGCGCGCCGGCGATGGCCGCTCGGTCCGCATGACCGTCGAGCTGCCGGCGGGGCTGGCGCGCTATGTGGCGAGCAAGGGCTCGGTGTGCATGGACGGCGTCAGCCTGACCGTGAATGAGGTCGAGGAGGCGCGCTTCGGCGTCAACGTCGTGCCGCATACGCTCGAGGCTACGACGCTCGGGGCGCGCCGGCCCGGCGACCGGGTCAACGTGGAGGTGGACCTGCTGGCGCGCTACGTGGAACGCCTGTTGTCGACCGGTGGCGAGCTGACGCTGCAACGACTCGAGGAATACGGCTTTGCACAACGTCACTGACCTGAACGAGGGGCTCAGGCTGAACACGGTCGAGGAGATCCTCGCCGACCTGCGCGCCGGCCGCATGGTCGTCATGATGGACGACGAGGATCGCGAGAACGAGGGCGACCTGCTGATGGCGGCGTCGATGGTGCGGCCCGAGGACATCAACTTCATGGCGCGCTACGGGCGCGGGCTGATCTGCCTGACGCTCACGCCGGAACGCTGCGAGCAGCTTCGCCTGCCGCTGATGGTGACCGGCACGGACCGGGCGCGGGGCACGAACTTCACGCTGTCCATCGAGGCAGCCGAGGGCGTCACCACGGGCATCTCCGCGCACGACCGCGCCCACACGATACGCACCGCGGTGCGGCCCGGTGCCGTGCCCGAGGACCTCCGCCAACCGGGGCACATTTTTCCGCTGATGGGCCGGCCCGGCGGCGTGCTGACGCGCGCGGGCCACACGGAGGCCGGTTGCGACCTCGCGCGGCTCGCGGGGCTGGAGCCCGCGGCGGTCATCGTCGAGGTGCTGAACGAGGACGGCACGATGGCGCGCCGGCCCGACCTGGTCGCCTTCGCCCGCCGCCACGGGCTGAAGATCGGCACCATCGCGCAATTGATCCGCTACCGGCTCGAGACGGAGGAATCAGTCGAGCGAATCTCCGAGGACTCGGTGGAGACGGAGTTCGGACGTTTCCGGCTCGTGTGCTTCGAGGATCACGTCCACCAGGACGTGCACCTCGCGCTGGTGCTCGGCGAGCCGGGGCCCGACAGCGCTCCGCTGGTGCGCGTGCAGCTCACCGACACGCTGCGCGACGTCCTGGGCGTCCTGGCGCCGCAGCTCGGCTGGCCGCTGCGCTCGGCGCTGAAGCGGATTGCGGCGGAGGGCGAGGGCATCGTCGTCATCCTGCGGCGCCACGAGCTGCCGCGGGAGGTGGTGGATTCCATCGCGGCGCTGTCCGGGCGGCCGCTGGAGCCGTCGGCGGATCGCGATGGTCAGGCGTCGCGCGTGCTGAGGACCTACGGCATCGGCGCACAGATCCTGCGCAACCTCGGCGTGCGCCGCATGCGTGTGCTGTCCGCGCCCCGGCACATGTCCGGCCTGTCGGGCTTCGGCCTGGAGGTCGAGGAATACGTGAACGAGTAACGGTCCGGGAAAGGCGCAAGCATGGAAAAAATCAAGAAAATCGACGGCGAGCTGCTGGCGCGCGACCTGCGCATCGGCATCGTCGCGGCGCGCTTCAACGCGTTCATCGTCGAGAGCCTCGTGACGGGCGCAGTCGACGCCATCCTGCGCCACGGCGGCGCCGAGAAGGACATCACGCTCGTGCGCGTGCCCGGCGCCTGGGAAATGCCGTGGGCGGTGAAGCGCATGGCCGCGACGAAACGCTACGACGCCATCGTCGCGCTCGGCGCCGTCATCCGCGGCGCGACGCCGCACTTCGATTACATCGCCGGCGAATGCAGTCGCGGCATCGCGCAGGCCGGCCTGGCCGCCGACGTGCCGGTGGCGTTCGGCGTGCTGACGACGGACAACATCGAGCAGGCGCTGGAGCGTGCCGGCACGAAGGCCGGCAACAAGGGCGCGGACGCCGCGCTGTCCGCCATCGAAATGGCTCAGCTCCTGCGCCGGCTCGAGGCCTGACGATGGCTCAGCCTGCGACGCCGAAACCACCGCGCCGCGGCCGGAGCGCCGCCCGCGAGCTGGCGCTGCAGGCGCTCTACCAGTGGCAGGTCACCGGCCAGAGCGGCAAGGACCTCGTGCAGGAATTCGAGGCCCAGCGGATGGGACCGGCCGTGGACGAGCCCTTCTTTCGCGACCTCGTCATCGAGGCCACGGCGCGCCGTGAGGAGCTCCTGTCCGGCATCGCCGAGTTCGCGGACCGGCCCGTCGAGCAGCTCGACCCGGTGGAGCGCGGCGTGCTCCTGATCGGCCTGTACGAGCTGGTGCACCGGCCCGAAGTCCCCTGGCGGGTCGTCATCAGCGAGGCGGTGGACCTGTGCCGGCGCTACGGCGCGGCGGACGGGTATCGCTACGTCAATGCGCTGCTGGACCGCGCGGCTCGCCGCTACCGCGCGGTGGAGACCGGCGCCTGAGGCGCCGCGCCACTCCCATGCCGCTGCCCACGCCCGCCGCGCGGCAGTCACTGCATCATCGCGAGCTGCAGTGCCGCGGCTACCGCCGCGACGACGGCCTGTGGGACATCGAGGGCCGGATGACCGACCGCAAGGACTACGCGTTCGACAGCACCTACCGCGGCCGGCTGGAGCCCGGCACGCCGGTACACGACATGTGGGTGCGGCTGACGCTGGACGATCAGCTCGTCGTGCGCGAGATCGCCGTCGCTTCCGATTACCATCCCTTCCCGAATTGCGGCGCCATCGAGCCCGCCTACGACTGCATCGTCGGCACCCGGCTCGCGCCGGGCTGGACGCGCATCGTGCGCGAGCGGCTCGGCGGCGTTGCCGGCTGCACGCACCTCACGCGGCTGCTGCAGGAGCTGTCCGTAGTCGCAATGCAGACGATCATGCCGGTGCGCTCGCGCGAGACCCCGGGGAGTGAGGAACGAGCGGTGAAGCCGCCGCACCTCGACGGTTGCCACGCGCTGGCGACAGACGGCCCGCTCGTCCGGGAGCTGTATCCCCGCTGGTACCGGGGCAAAGGGTGAGCGAGAGCGAGTTCACCCTCATCGCCCGGCTGGTCGCCGCGCTGCCGTGCCGGCGGCGCGACGTCATGGCGGGGCCGGGCGACGATGGCGCCATCCTGCGCCCGCCGGCCGGCGTGGACCTGGTGCAGACGGTGGATACCTGCCTGGAGGGCGTCCACTTTCCCGCGGGAATGGACGCCGCCGACGTCGGCTGGCGCTCGCTGGCCGTCAATCTTTCCGACCTTGCCGCGATGGGCGCCGATCCGGCCTGGGCGCTGCTCGCGCTGACACTGCCCGCGGCGGATCCGGCGTGGCTCGCCGGCTTTGCCGCCGGGCTGGGCGAGCTGGCCGCGGAGGCCGGCGTCGACCTGGTCGGCGGCGACGTGGCGCGGGGGCCGCTGTGCGTGAGCCTGACCCTGACCGGCTTCGTGCCGCCGGGGGAGGCGCTGATGCGGCGCGGCGCGGCGCCGGGGGACGGCGTCTGGCTCACCGGGCCGCTCGGCGGCGGGGCGGCCGGACTGGCCGCGGTGCGTGCCGGCCACGGCGATGCGTCGGCATTCCGCCGTCCGACGCCCCGCCTGGCTGAGGGGCGCGCGCTGCGCGGCATCGCCAGCGCCGCCATCGACGTGTCCGACGGACTCGCGGCGGACCTCGGCCACGTGCTGGAGGCCGGAGGCGTCGGAGCGGTCGTGAATCTCGATGCCGTGCCGCTGCACGCGGCGGCACAGGCGGCGGGCGCGGAACCTGGCCTGCGCATGGCGCTGTACGGCGGCGACGATTACCAGCTCTGTTTTACCGTCCCGAAGGAGCGGCAGCGCACGCTGGCCGCCGCCGCCGCGGACTGGGACGCCGCACCGGTGCAGATCGGCGAGATCCGGCGCGAGCCGGGGCTGACGCTGCTGCGCGGCGGCGCGCCCGCCGAGCTCCGCGGGGCCGGGTGGGATCATTTCCAGGGGGCGCCTTGAGCCCGCCGGCCCCGGCGGTGCTGAGGGATCCGGTGCAGCTCCTCGCGCTGGGGTTCGGCGCCGGCCTTTCGCCTTATGCCCCGGGCACGTTCGGCACGCTCGTGGCCGTCGGGCTGGACCTGTTGTTGCGGCCGCTCGGGTTGGCGGGTCGCGCCGTCGTCGTCGTGGTGCTGTTCGCCGCCGGCATCTGGATCTGCGGGGAAAGCGCCAGGCGGCTGGGAGTCCATGATCACCCGGCGATCGTATGGGACGAAATCGTCGCCTACCTCGCCCTGATGCTGGTCGCGCCGGCCGGCTGGCAGTGGGCGCTGGCCGGCTTCGTCCTGTTCCGGCTGTTCGACATCTGGAAGCCGTGGCCGATACGCGAAGTGGATCACGGTCTCGCCGGCGGCACCGGAATTATGCTGGATGACATAATCGCTGCGGTCTACGCAGGCGGGTGCCTCGTCGCGCTGCAGGTTCTTCCGGGTTTCCAGAAGTGAGAACGGGATGGCCACGCCCACTAGGGTCGCCGCGAATCCGAAGCTGCCGGAGAAGATCGGCAAGTACCAGATCATTCGCGAGGCGGGTCGCGGCAGCACCGGCACCGTGTATCTCTCGCACGACCCGTACTACGGTCGCGACGTCGCGATCAAGCTGTATCGCGAGAGCACCGGCGATGACGAGTCCGAGGCCCGCATCGCCCGCAAGATGTTCTTCAACGAGGCCCAGATGGTGGGCCGCCTGCAGCACCCCAATATCCTGCCGATCTTCGACGCCGGCGAGGAAAACGGCCGCTACTACGTCGTGATGGAGCACGTGCACGGCGCGCGCACGCTCGCCGCGTACTGCCGTCCCGATAACTTGCTGCCCATCGACGAGGTCGTGCGCATCCTGTTCAGCGCGGCGCGCGCGCTGCACTATGCCCATACGCGCGGCGTCGTGCACCGCGACCTGAAGCCGAGCAACATCATGCTCACCGTGGACAACGACGTGCGCGTGATCGACTTCGGCATCGCAGTCTGGCGCGACGGTGCGATCTCGAGCATCCGCGGCGTGGCCGGTTCGCCGAGCTACATGTCGCCGGAGCAGGTGAAGTCGGAGGAGCTCGGGCCGGCCACCGACGTGTACGCGCTGGGCGCGGTGATGTACGAGCTGCTCACCGGGCGGCGCCCGTTCAAGGCCTCGAACCTCGCCAAGCTGCTGCACCAGATCGTGTTCGCCACTGCGCCGCCGGTGCACAGCCTGCGGGTGGACGTGCCGGAGGACCTCGAGGAGATCGTCTGGCGGGCGATGCACAAGAAGCCGGAGGACCGCTACGGCAACAGTCTCGAGCTCGCGGCGGCGCTCACGCGCGTGCACCAGAAGCTTCGCCAGTCGCACAACGCCCTCGACGAGCGCGAGCGACTGACGATCCTGCGCGGCCTGCGCTTCTTCCACGATTTCTCGCACGGCGAGATCCGCGAGCTGCTGAAGGCGGCCGAGTGGCGGGAGTATTCACCGGGCCAGGACATCGTCCGGCAAGGCGACATGGACGATCGGTTCTACGTGCTCGTGGCCGGCCAGGTGGACGTGGAGGCGGACGAGCGTTGCGTCGGCCAGCTCTCGGTGGGCGACTGCTTCGGCGAAAGCTCGAGCGTGCCCGACGCGCGGCGCCAGGCGACGATCCGCTCGCGCAGCCAAGTGACGCTCCTGCAGGTGAGCTCGACGCTGCTGGAGACGCTGTCCGCGTCGTGCCAGCTGCGCTTCAATCGCATGTTCCTGCGCACGCTGATCCAGCGCCTGCAGGGCAGCGGCATCGCCAGCGCCTGATCGAGCGGTGTATCAGCCGCTCGGAAGGGTGGGGGTCCGGGCGTCCGGGTCGTCCTTGTCGTGCGCGACCATGGCGTAGGCCGAATGGTTGTGGATGGACTCGAAGTTCTCCGACTCCACCACGTAGGCGCGCACGCGCGCGTCGGCGTTCAGGCGCACGGCGATGTCCCTGACGAGGTCCTCGACGAATTTCGGGTTGTCGTAGGCGCGCTCGGTCACCCACTTCTCGTCCGGGCGCTTCAGGATCCCGTACAGCTCGCAGGACGCTTCCTGCTCCGCCAGCTCGATCAGCTCCTCCAGCCAGACGAAGCTGCCGACCTTCACGCTGATCGACACGTGAGAGCGCTGGTTGTGGGCGCCGTAGTCGGAGATCTTCTTCGAGCACGGGCACAGGCTCGTGACCGGCACGACGACCTTCACCCAGATCGTGTTGCAGCGATCCTTGCGCTCGCCAATCATGGTCGCGCTGTAGTTCATGAGGCTTTCGACGCCGGAGACCGGCGCGCGCTTGCTCACGAAATACGGAAAGCTCATCTCGATGTGGCCGGCCTCGGCGTCCAGCCGCTCGGTCAGCTCGTTCATCATGTCGCGGAACGACTTCACCGAGATCTCCCGCTCGTGGTTCTCGAGAATTTCCACGAAGCGCGACATGTGCGTGCCCTTGAAGTTGTGCGGCAGGTTCACGTACATGTTGAAGCTGGCGACCGTGTGCTGCTCGCCGCCGGCACGCTCCTTGATGCGCACCGGGTGAAAGAGGTTCTTGACGCCGACCTTGTTGATCGGGATGCGGCGCGTGTCGGCGCTACCCTGGACGTCCTCGATTGTGGCGTTCGGAATGATCGCTGCCTCGGTCAGATTCTTCATAGGTCCTCTCAGGCACTGCCGGCCGTGCGGAGTTCCGGTGTGCCGCGCCACAGGCGGACGGTACGCAGCACGGATTCCGGGTCCAGGCCGGCGCCGGCCAGGCATTCGGCGCGCGAACCGTGTTCGACGAAGTGGTCCGGCAGCCCCAGGTTCAGGACGGGTACCAGCACCCGCTGCGCGGCCAGGCACTCGTTCACGGCGCTGCCGGCGCCGCCCATGACCACGTTGTCTTCCAGCGTCACGAGCGCGTCGTGCTCCTCGGCCATGGCGAGCACCGTCTCCACGTCGAGCGGCTTCACGAAGCGCATGTTGACGACGGTCGCATCCAGCTCGCGCGCGATCTCCTCGGCGACCCGGACGAGCGCGCCGAAGGCCAGCAGCGCGACGCCGCGGCCGCGCCTGCGCACTTCGGCCTTGCCCAAGGGCAGCGCCTGCATTTCCTTGCGGACCGGCACGCCGGGGCCGGCGCCGCGCGGGTAGCGGATCGCACTCGGACCATCGAGCGTGACGCCCGTGTAGAGCATTTGCCGGCACTCGTCCTCGTCGGCCGGCGTCATCACCACCATGTTGGGGATGCAGCGCAGGTAGGACAGGTCGAAGGCGCCGTGGTGCGTGGCGCCGTCGTTGCCGACCACGCCGCCGCGGTCGATCGCGAACACGACCGGCAGGTTCTGCAGCGCCACATCGTGGATGAGCTGGTCGTAGGCGCGCTGCAGGAACGTGGAGTAGATCGCCACCACCGGCCGCGCACCCTCGCAAGCCAGCCCCGCGCCGAGGGCCACGGCGTGCTGCTCGCAGATCCCGACGTCGAAGTAGCGCTCGGGAAAGCGCCGCGAGTACTGCACCATGCCGGAGCCCTCGCGCATGGCCGGCGTAATGCCGACGACGCGCTCGTCCGCCTCGGCCATGTCGCACAGCCATTCGCCAAAGATGCTCGAGTAGCTCGGCCCGGCAGGCGCCTCCTTGATGATGACGCCGCCCTCGGGGTCGAACGGGCCCGGCCCGTGCCAGGCGATCGGGTCCGCCTCGGCGGGCCCAAAGCCCTTGCCCTTGCGCGTCACCACGTGCAGGAACTGGGGTCCCTTCAGCTCGTGGAGGTTGCGCAGCGTCTTCAGCAGCATGCCGACGTCGTGGCCGTCCACCGGCCCGATGTAGTTCAGCCCGAGCTCCTCGAACAGCGTGCCCGGCAGGACCATGCCCTTGACGTGCTCCTCGGAGCGGCGCGCCAGCTCCCATACGGTCGGCATGCGGCGGATGAGCTTCTTGCTGCCCTCGCGAATCGTGGAATAGAACTTGCCCGACAGAACCCGCGCCAGATAGTGCGACATGCCGCCGACGTTCTCGGAAATGGACATGTCGTTGTCATTCAGTATGACGAGCATGTCGACGTCGAGGCTGCCCGCGTGGCACAGCGCCTCGTAGGCAAGCCCCGCCGTTAGCGCGCCGTCGCCGATCACCGCCACCACGCGCCGGTCCTCGCCGTGCTGCTTGGCGGCGATCGCCATGCCCAGTGCCGCGCTCACGGACGTGCTGGAATGGCCGACCCCAAAGGTGTCGTACTCGCTCTCCCGGCGCGACGGGAACGGCGCGAGTCCGCCGAGCTGGCGGATGGTGCAGAGTCGATCGCGGCGCCCGGTCAGGATCTTGTGCGGATAGGCCTGGTGGCCGACGTCCCAGACGAGGCGGTCGTGCGGCGTGTCGTACACGTAGTGCAGCGCCGTGGCCAGCTCGACCGTGCCGAGATTGGCTGCGAAATGCCCCCCGGTGCGGGCCATCGTCTCCACGAGGTATTGCCTGAGCTCCCGCGTGAGGGGCTCGAGCTGATCCTCGGTCAGGCGACGCAGGTCCGCCGGCGAGTCGATGCGTGCGAGGAGCGGGTACTTGGCCTCGATGCCCATTTCTGGCGGCCGCCGCGGTGACAGGTGACGGGGGATTATCGGCCACCGCGCCGGCAGTGTCCAAAGCGCGGCCGTCAGCTGCGACGCTCCGTCAGCCAGCCCGACAGCCAGGCGAGCGGCCCGGCCGCGTCCAGCGGCGCCAGCGCGGCCACCGCCTGGTCGTGCAGCTCGGCGAGGCGCGCCTTGGCGCCGGCCATGCCCGCCACGCTGGGATAGGTGGGCTTGGCGCGCTCCACGTCGGCATGGGCGCGCTTGCCGAGGACGTCCGTTTCGCCCTCGATGTCGAGAATGTCGTCCTGGATCTGGAACGCGAGGCCGATGGCATGTCCGTAGGCGTCCAGGGCGGCCCGACGGGTGTCGTCGAGGTCGGGCAGGCTCTCCGCGGCCATCATCACGCTGGCGTGGATGAGCGCGCCGGTTTTCAGGCGATGCATGTGCTCCAGCTCCGCGAGCGGCAACGGCCTGCCCGCGGCGGCGAGGTCCATCGCCTGGCCGCCGGCCATCCCGCCGGTGCCCGACGCCCTGGCGAGCCGGCGGATGATGGCCAGGCGCCTGGCCGGCTCGCCGATCATGCTCGGCTCGCCGGAAAGGATCTCGAAGGCGAGCACCTGGAGGGCGTCCCCGACCAGCACCGCGGTGGCCTCGTCGAAGGCACGGTGGCAGGTCGGCCGGCCGCGCCGCAGGTCGTCGTCGTCCATTGCCGGCAAGTCGTCGTGGACGAGCGAGTAGGAGTGGATGAGCTCGACGGCGCCAGCCGGCCCGTCGAGCCGCTCGGGCGGAACGCCCAGGGTTTCCCCCGTGAAGTAGACCAGGATGGGGCGGATGCGCTTGCCGCCGCCGAGCACGGCGTAGCGCATCGCCTCGTGCAGCCTGCGCGGCTCCGCGGTCTGCCCTGGAAGCCAGCGGCCAAGAAAATGCTCGACGCGCTCTCGGCAGCGCGCCAGCCGGTTTTCCGGCGTCACTGACCGGGCTCGAACGGGCGGACGCTGGCGCCGCCGGACTCCTGAGCCAGGATCTCGACTTTCTGCTCGGCAGCCTGCAACGCAGCCTGGCACCGCCGGGTGAGGGCCACCCCACGCTCGAACGCGGCCAGCGACTGCTCGAGCGGCAGCTCGCCCTGCTCGAGAGTGGCGACCAGCGCCTCGAGCTCCGCGAGCGCACGCTCGAAATCCAGCGATTCGACCGGCGGATCGCCGCCTGCGGCGGGCGCGTCGGGGGTGTCTTTCTTGACGGCCATGGGTGTCCGGAAGGGAAGGGGGCGATACCATACCGGCCGGCGCTCGTCCGAATCAATCTGCCGCGATTGACACCCCGGGCGCGCGGGCGCTACGCTTCCGCTCGAATTTAGACTATGTCTAAACAAGGGATGTTCACCGGCCACGTCCGCGGCCGGATTGCAGTCATTGGAGGGGGTGAATCATGGCTGATCTGAATGGCAGCAAGACTCTGGAGAACCTCAAGTACGCGTTCGCGGGCGAGTCGCAGGCGAACCGTCGCTACCTGTATTTCGCGGCCAAGGCCGACGTAGAGGGCTACAACGACGTGGCCGCCGTATTCCGCTCCACGGCGGAGGGCGAAACCGGGCACGCGCACGGTCACCTCGAATATCTCGAGGCGGTCGGCGATCCGGCCACCGGCCTGCCCATCGGCCCCACGGCCAGCAACCTGAAGGCCTCGATCGCCGGCGAAACCCACGAATACACCGACATGTATCCGGGCATGGCCAAGGCTGCGCGCGACGAGGGCTTCGACGAGATTGCCGACTGGTTCGAGACCCTTGCGAAGGCGGAGCGCAGCCACGCGAACCGCTTCCAGAAGGCGCTCGACAACCTGGGCGACTGATCCGGCCGACGTCGCCGGCCACCGGCCGGCGATGTCCTGCCGCTTTACACCGGAGGAACGGATGTCCACCGATGTGCCGAACCGGCGAGAGGGGAGCCTGGAGGCACCTACACGCCACGCGCTCGACTGGAAGTCGCCGGGCTTCCTGGATGAAGGCGCCACCGTGGCCGAGATGCAGCGCATCTTCGAGATCTGCCACGGTTGCCGCCGCTGCTTCAACCTGTGCAACGCCTTCCCCACGCCCCTCGATAGATTGTGTCTATCGCCTTGATCGAAAAAATTCAATTCCGTTGACAGCGGCGTACGCTCTACCTTTCCCTTGGCAGGAACCGCCCGAACATGTGATGGAGGTCCGTTATGCCCCCCGAGAAACAACACACCCGAAGTGCCAGCGAAAGCGAGAGCCCTGCAATTCCGGCTCCGACTCCCAAGCGAGGCCGGCCGAGGACTAACGCCGACTGGTGGCCGAATCAGTTGGACCTCTCGGTGCTCCACCGGCATTCGCACCTGTCCAATCCGATGGAGGAGGACTTCGATTACGCAGAGCAGTTCAAGTCCCTTGACGTGGAAGCCCTGAAGCGGGACCTCATCGCGGTAATGACGACGTCGCAGGACTGGTGGCCGGCCGACTACGGTCACTACGGTCCCCTGCTGATCCGCATGACGTGGCACGCCGCCGGGACTTACCGCATCGCCGATGGCCGTGGCGGTGGCGGCGAAGGCCAACAGCGCTTTGCGCCCCTCAATAGCTGGCCCGACAACGCAAACCTCGACAAGGCGCGCAGGCTGCTCTGGCCGATCAAGAAGAAGTACGGGCAGAAGATCTCCTGGGCCGACCTGCTGATCGTGGCCGGCAACGTCGCCTATGAATCGATGGGCTTCAAGACGTTCGGCTTCGGTTTCGGACGGCCCGACATGTGGGAGCCCGAGGACGTCTTCTGGGGTCCGGAGGACACTTGGCTTGGAGACGAGCGTTATAGCGGCGACCGGCAACTTCACCAGACGTTCGGCGCCGTGCAGATGGGCCTGATCTACGTGAACCCCGAAGGGCCCGGGGGCAACCCCGATCCGCTCGCGGCCGCCAAGGACATCCGCGAAACCTTTGCCCGCATGGCCATGAACGACGAGGAAACGGTTGCGCTCATCGTCGGTGGCCACACGGTCGGCAAGACCCATGGTGCTGCCCCGGCGGTTGACCATGTCGGTCCGGAACCCGAGGGTGCTCCCATCGAGCAGCAGGGCCTGGGCTGGAAGAACAAGCACGGCAGCGGCAAAGGCCCCCACGCGATCACCAGCGGGCTCGACGGCGCATGGACCAACAATCCGATCAAGTGGGACAACGGCTTCCTGGAGAACCTGTTCAAGTACGAGTGGGAGCTCACGACGAGCCCCGCAGGTGCGAAGCAGTGGACGCCGAAGAATCCCGAGGCGAAGGGCACCGTGCCGGATGCGCACGACAAGTCCAGGCGTCACGCGCCGACGATGCTGACGACTGACCTGTCGTTGCGACTGGATCCGATCTACGGGCCGATTGCGAAGCGCTTCCTCGAGCATCCGGACCAGCTCGCGGACGCGTTCGGCAAGGCCTGGTTCAAGCTGCTTCACCGCGACATGGGCCCCCTCCCGCGGTATCTGGGCCCATGGGTTCCGGAGCCGCAGCTTTGGCAAGACCCGGTGCCGCCGGTCGATCATGAGCTGATCGGGGACAAGGATATCGCTGCCCTCAAGCGCACGGTCCTCGACTCTGGTCTGTCCATCCCGGACCTGGTTTTCGCTGCGTGGGCATCCGCGGCGAGCTTCCGCGGCACCGACAAGCGTGGCGGTGCCAACGGCGCGCGGATCCGGCTGGCGCCGCAAAAGGACTGGGAGGTGAACGACCCGGCCCGGGTGGCGAAGGTGGTGCAGGCCCTCGAGCGTATCCAGAAAGACTTCAACGGCTCGCAGTCCGGCGGTAAGGGTAAGAAGGTTTCGCTTGCCGACCTGATCGTCCTGGGCGGGTGCGCCGCCGTCGAGGAAGCGGCGAGAAAGGCCGGACACAAAGTTACGGTCGCGTTTACGCCCGGTCGCACCGACGCCTCGCAGGAGCAGACCGACGTCAACACGTTCGAATGTCTCGAACCGGTCGGCGACGGCTTCCGCAACTATTTCCGAGCGGACGATCCGCTCTCGCCGGAGACCCGCCTGCTGGACCGGGCCAACCTCCTTAGGCTGACCGCGCCCGAGATGACGGTTCTCGTCGGCGGCATGCGCGCGCTGAACGCGAACCACGGGCACTCGAAGCACGGAGTTTTCACCGACCGGCCCGGCACGTTGACCAACGACTTCTTCGTGAACCTGCTCGACATCGGCACGGCCTGGAGACCCTCCGCCGCGGATCAGAACGTGTACGAGGGCCGCGATCGCACCACGGGCAAGGCCAAGTGGACAGCGACAGCCGCCGACCTCGTCTTCGGCGCACACTGCCAGCTTCGTGCGCTGGCCGAGGTCTACGCGGTCGACGGTTGCGAGGCGAAGTTCGTGCGCGACTTCGCAGCGGCGTGGAACAAGGTGATGAACCTCGATCGCTACGACCTGCTCGCGCGGGGCAAAGGTCGACGTGCGGTGTCTGCCAGCGCCTGAGCTCGTTGCCGGTACCGCTGCCGCACGCGCAGGCGACGAGAGGGTCGCCTGCGCCAACTTGCGCTCGGAAAAGCGCTGGACGATTTCAGGTCGAGCACTTCGTCGCCTGGTTCGACGGGTGGAGCGGGCGATGCCGACTTCGCGCGGCGACGTGATTGGTTGCGGCACGGTCAGGCGGTCCTCGAACAGGAACGTCGCGTTCGGGCCCACCTGCAGCGTGCGGCGTTTCTTGTGCGTCAGTACCTGCGGGCGGAAATTGCGCGCGCTGTTTCGAATACTGCTCGAGGCAGGTGCAGGAGAGGGCTGCGCATCGAACGCATTTTCGAATCGGAAGGCATCGAGGATGAACTCGGCGCCTACAACCCGTTGATTCCGGACGGCAGTAACTGGAAAGCCACGTTGCTGATCGAATATCCGGATCCGACGCAACGCAAAACCGCTCTCGCGCTACCGAAGGGCATCGAGGATCGTTGCTGGGTGAGCGTCCGGTGAACATGCTCGTGTGTTCGCGATTGCGGACTAGGATCTCGAGCGCGAGAACGAGGAAAAGACTTCGGCCGTCACTTCGCGCGCTTCGAGTTGACGCGCCTTAATACGCGCCTCCTAACGGCAAGGGAACGTTCCACGCGATGTTCGGCGAGGCGCGCGGCGCGGCGCTGTCCGTCGGCATCGAGCACGAGCATCTCGACGAAAGCCTCTCGCCGGTGCCGCCCGAGATCCGCGAATCGCTGCTCGCCGACCTGCGCTAGTCTCCGCGCCTGGCCGCCGCGGGAAAGGAGCGTCGCTCCGTCAGCGGCGCCGGGGCGCGTGGGCGCGGGGTACTTGACACATGAGCCCGGAGCGAAGCGCGCGCCCCATGTCCGCGCGACACGCAGCCGGTCGAAGGCATGCGAACTGGCCCGTCCGGGCCGCTGATCGGCAGGCAGGCAGGTAGCAGCAGTCCGGGGATGCCGCACGACTGGTAGAATGCCGCCGGCCCGGGCACACCTGCCCGGGCCGCATCTTGCGGGCACCTCCCGGGAACCGATGAGCCAGGACTACAACGCGTCCTCGATCGAGGTCTTGAGCGGCCTCGATCCGGTCCGGCGGCGGCCGGGCATGTACACCGACACTTCGAGGCCGAACCACCTCGCGCAGGAGGTGGTCGACAACAGCGTCGACGAGGCCATCTCCGGCCACTGCCGGCGCATCGACGTGACCCTGTTCCGCGACGGCTCGCTGCAGGTCGAGGACGACGGCCGCGGCATGCCCGTCGACGTGCACCCGCAGGAAGGTGTGCCCGGCGTCGAGCTGATCCTCACGCGCCTGCACGCGGGCGGCAAATTCTCGCAGCGCAATTACCGTTTCGCGGGCGGGCTGCACGGCGTCGGCGTATCCGTCGTCAATGCGCTGTCGAAAAACCTCGAGGTGTGGATCCGCCGCGGCGGCAAGGAATACAACATGAGCTTCCGCGGCGGCGACAAGCGCGGCGAGCTCGACGTCGTCGGCACGGTCGGCCGTTCCAACACCGGCACGACGCTGCGCTTCTGGCCGGACGAGAAGTACTTCGATTCGCCGAAGTTCTCGCTGCCGCGCCTCAAGCACCTGTTGCGCGCGAAGGCCG
>Ga0268386_10000937_pt1 | contig 19518 bp, 16 predicted proteins | sample RVTome_15_FD_200260 | JGI IMG/M metagenome (GOLD analysis project Ga0268386, IMG submission 200260) | Soil microbial communities from uranium-contaminated site in the Upper Colorado River Basin, Wyoming, United States - RVT150D86... ...
CGCACGGTCCAACTCGTGCGAAATGAATTTCGCACTACATTCTTTCACAACCTCGCAACCCGCATGTCCCCCGCACGTCTCGACATCCAGATCGGCCTCGAGCGCTGCGTCGTCGAACGACCGGCGATGCTTGACGGGGCGCGGTTCGGACTGCTGATGAATCGGGCCTCCGTCGACCGGCATCTGCGGTTCGCCTGCGACGTGCTGAACGACGCGTACCCCGGGCGGCTCGCCGCGCTCTTTTCGCCGCAGCACGGGCTGTGGGGCGAGCAGCAGGCGAACATGATCGAATCGCCGCACGGCCGGCACCCGCGGCTGGGCGTTCCCATTTACAGCCTCTACAGCGAGACGCGCCGGCCGACGCCGGAAATGCTCGCGGGGCTGGACTGCTTCGTCGTCGACCTGCAGGACGTCGGTTGCCGCGTTTACACGTTTGTCTGGACGGTGATGAACTGCCTGGCAGCCTGTGCCGCGGCGGGGATTCCCGTGCTGATTCTCGACCGCCCCAACCCGCTGGGCAACGCGGTGGAAGGCCCGCTGCTGGAATCGGAGTACCGCAGCTTCGTCGGCGGCGCGTCGATCCCGATGCGTCATGGAATGACAATGGGCCGGCTCGCCGGCTTGCTGAATGGCGAGCAGGGAATTCACGCGGAACTGAAAATCCTCCCGATCGCCGGCTGCCCGCCGGAGACGATGTTCCACCAACTGAACCGGCACTGGATTCCGCCGTCGCCCAACCTGCCGCGGTTCGAATCGGCGCTGGTCTATCCGGGGCAGGTGCTGCTGGAAGGGACGAATCTCTCCGAAGGCCGCGGGACGACGACGCCGTTTGAAATCTGCGGGGCGCCGTTCATCGACGAGTTCGAGCTGTGCGATCTGCTCGGCCGACTCGACCTCCCCGGCGTGCGATTCCTGCCGGTGCGGTTTGTGCCCACGTTCGACAAATGGGCGGGGCAGAGCTGCGGCGGCGTCTCGCTGCACGTCACCGATGCCGGCGCATTCCAGCCGTATCGGACGTCGGTCTCTCTGCTGGCTGCCGTCTTCCAGCGCTGGCGGGATCGCGCCGCCTGGAATCCGCCACCTTACGAGTACGAGACCGAGCGGATGCCGATCGACATCCTCAGCGGAAGCAGCAGGCTGAGAACGTTATTGAGCCGGGGGGCGGCGTTGGCGGTCGACGATCATGACGAACTCTGCGGCGTCGACAAAACGTAGTGCGAAATTCATTTCGCACGATCGCCATCTTGTGCGAAATGCCCCTGTTCAACGAAAGAAGGGGCGCACTACGATTTGCGGGCCGATTGTCGTCGCAGCGCGCGTCCGGCGGGGATCAGCAGGTAGCGGATGGCGAGGCCGGAGAGAATCAATCCGCCGCCGATCCAGACTTCGACGGGGTTCTCTTCCCCCCACGCCAGAGCGACCCACACCGGGTTGAGGATCGGTTCCAGCAGCAGCAGCAGGCCGGCCTCCTGCGTGGGGACGTGGCGGATGCCGCGGGCGAACACCACGTAAGGCAGCGCCATCGACGTGATGCCCAAGGCGGCGATGAGCGACCACTGCACGGCGTCGATCTCGACGCGGCCGGCGACGACGACCCACGGCAGCAGGATCGCAACGCTGACCACGTGGTCCAGGAAGATCAGCCACGCGGAGTCTTCGTCGCGGAGTTGCCGCAGGCAGAGGATCACGCCGGCGTAGCTCAGCCCGGCCCCGAGTGCCATCAGATTGCCGGCCGTGTTCGGGCCGCCCCAGTCGCCAGCGACGATCCAGCCGATGCCGGCGACGGCCAGCAGCAGCGCGAGCAGGTTCCCGCGGTCGATGCGTTCCTTCAGGAACAACCAGCCGAACACGAACGCCCAGATCGAGGCGGTGTACTGCAGGAAGATCGCCGCCGCCGCCGTCGTGCGGGTCAGCGCGGTGATGTACAGCAGGTTCATCACGCCGAAGCAGAACGCCATCGGCAGCAGCGCCGGCCGCCAGCGGATGCGCTTCCACCTGACGAACGGCAGCAGAAACACGAGCGCGAACGCCGCCCGGTAACAGGCGAGAATCGGGCCGCGGCTTTCAAGCGGCACGTCCCAATTCACCAGCGGCGGGCTTTTTAGCACGACGCCGCTGGCGCTCCACAACAGCGCGGCGGCGATCAACAGCAATCGGCCGCGGCGGAGGTGGGAGTCGATTTGTGGAGTGCGGTGATCTTTCACCGCTTTGGATTCCGTGGTGTGCGGTGAGCCGTCTCCGCATTCGTTTCCTGAAGTGCCGTGAGGCATTACCGCTGCCGCCTGACCGCGTGCGTAATATCCAAAGCGGTGAAGAATCACCGCACTCCAAAACTTGCCCTACTTGCCTTCAAGCTGCAACCGCTTCTGCGGGTCTTCGAGGATGAACAGCTTGCCGGTGCGGTCGTCGTAGGCGTAAACCTGCCACGGTGGGAGCTTGGCGAGGTCGATACGGAACTTCTGCAGGTTTGCAACGTAGTCTTTGTAGGTCGGCCAGCGGCCACCGTTGAGTTCCTTATGGAGCCGCATCTGGTGTTCGAAGTTGGCCTTCGACACCCGGGAAATGGCGGAGAAATAGGCCGAGCCCAGGACGGTACCAGTCGTCGACTTTTCGAGAACTTTCCAGTCGGGATGCTGCTTCGTCGCCACGTTGTAATCGAGGAGATAGTCGGTCAGCACGCCGACGTTTCCCGCCGAGCCGGCCACGCGCCGCTCGCGGAATTGCGGCTGCTTGTTCTGGGGAATCGGATTCGGGTTCGGATTGGGAGCGGCCCGCCGCCGGCCGAATTCGTCGGCGTCGGCCACAATGCCGAACTGGTTCTCCATTCCGACCTTTCGGCCCGCCTGTTCCTGCGTTTTCGTCTTCTCTTCCGTCTTCTTATTCAAGTCAGGAAGGCAGCCGAGACAAACGGCAGCCAGAGCCGCCGGGGCAAGATAACGCGTCGCGTTCATGGCAGGTCTCCGTGGAGGGTCGAGAGTTGAGAGTTTGCCCTCTTTCCGTTTTCCGCTTTCCGCCTTCCGCTTTCCGTCATCCTATCGCTTCGCACGAACCGCCTGCAATGCCTTGGAGGCGGCGGTGCGGACTTCCCCCCGCGGGTCTTCCAGCAGCCGATGCAGGGCCGGTTCGATCGATTTCGCTTTCGGGCCGAGGGTTTTGAAGAAGCGGTACGACTTGATGCGAATCTGCCGGTCGCGGCTGCGGAGACCTTCGACCATCGCCGAGGCGGCCATGTCGGCGTTGCCCGAGATGAGCCAGATCGCTTCGGCGGAATTGATCCGCACCCAGCCGTCGTCGTCGTCGAGAGCGTAGTCGAGCTCGGGCAGCGCCTCTTTCGCCGGCGGGCCGATCTTGCCCAGGCTCAACGCGGCCCGCGCCTTCGCGTCGGCGTCGTCGAGCTTCATCAGCTTCCGCAACTCCGGCAGCGCGAGCGGGCCGAGCATCGCCAGCGCGTCGCCGGCGGCGTCGCGCACGGCGGGGGAGTCATCCCGCACCAGCGCATCGACCAATGGGGCGATGCCGTCGCGCCCCTTCCCCCGCATCGCCCCCAGGGCCAGCACGCTGCGGCGGCGAAGCTCGGAATCGTTGTACCTCAGGCAGACCCGCAGGCTGGGAATGGCGACGTAGGCGTCCGGCCCGATGATGGCGACGGCGTCGGCCGCGAACCGCCGCAGAAACAACCGGTCGGAAAGGCTGACCCCCTCGTCGCCGGCGTAGGTCAGCATCGAAACGATCGTCGCGACGGCCTTCGAATCGGCGGAGCCGATGCGGGCCAGCGCTTCCATCGCCGCCCCGCGAACGTAGACCGACCAGTCGGCGTCTTTCACGAGGCGGACCAGTTCGGGCGTCGCCGATTTCGCGACCGGGCCGAGCTTCGTCAGCGCTTTCAGCGAGAACATCAACTCGGCGTGCCGCCGAGAGTTGAAAGTTGAGAGTTGAGAGTTGAGAGTCGAGCGATTGTCCGTCTTCCGCCTTCCGCCTTCCGCCTTCCGCCTTCCGCCTTTCGGTTCCTTCCGCCGCCGCAGAAATTCGACGAACACCGGCACGGCCCGTTCCGCCCGCCGGCCGATGCGGCCCAGCAGAATCGCGGCCTGCGTCCGCGTGTGCAGCGGCACGTCCGCGTCGCGAACCAGTGCGATCAGCCCGTCCACCGCGGCGGTCCCCTCGGGGCCGCGGGGGTCGATGTTGTTGAACTCCGCGACCCACTCGGCCAGACGTTTCCCGCCGTATTGCCGCTGTCCAAGTGGCGGCTTTTCGGGAACGACGGGTTGTTTCTTCGTGGTGGCTTTTGTTGGCGATTTCGCGGGCGGGGCCGCGGAGGAGGCCTGCGTCTCGTCGCCGGTCTTCCGCGCGCAGCCGGAGATGAGCAGGGTCGTGAGGAGCAGAACGAGGGAAGGAAGTCTCACGGCGGTGGCACGCGTTCGACGCTTGAAACGGGATCGTCTCGTGAATTGTACCGCGTCGCGTGCGGATGGACAGCCGCGAAGTAGGTCCGCGTCGGCCCGACCGGACCTGGATGCGAAGAGTCGGGCGCACTCGAAAACTGCTCTGCCGCAGAGTCGATGGGGAAGTTCGCCGCGTTTTGGCCGACCGAGGTCCGGACGGGCCGTCCGGACCTACTTCTGCACGACGAGTTGGTTGCGGACGCGTTGCACGCCGGGTTCCATGCGGGCGAGGTTCTCCGCCAGCGTCTTCGTCGATTCGGAATCGACGGTGCCGGTCAGCACGACTTCGAAGTCGCCGCTGAGCGCCGCCGAAACGCCCTGCAACTGCGGCGTGCGGGCCGAAATGCGGGCGAACCGCGTGACGACGGCCGTGTTGACTCTCGTCGCCGTGTGCCGCGGGTAATTGAACGCCACGACGGTCACGGGGCGAATGGCGTCGCGGGTCTGGGGTGCGGCTCCCTGCCGTCCGCCGAACTGTCCGCCGCCGAATTGCCCGCCGCCGGTCTGGCCGCCGCGATTCGTGGTGCCGCCGCGCGTGTTCGCGTTCGTGCGGTTGACGCCTCGAAATGTGCTCGTTTGAGCGTTCCGTCCGCCCGTCGTCTGCCCGGCGTTCTGCTGGCCGATGAATCCGCCGGTGCTGTTGCCGCGGCCGACGAAACCGCCGGTCCCGGTAGCGCCGGTGTTCAGCCCGGTCTGCGTTCCGAAGGCGCTGTTTCCGGTTCCAGTCCGCCCCTGCATGCCGCCGGTCGCGGAGAGTCCCGTCAGCCCCGTCCCCGTGCCGCCAAACGCCGACGCCGAACTGCCGAACGCCGACGTCGACGTGCGACCGGCACTCGACGCCGTCGGCCCGCTGCTGCCGAACAGGCTGTTGGCCTGGGCGTGGGCCACGCCGGTTGCCGTCGTCGCGAACAGAGCGGCCGCGGATGCCGTCGTCAGGATTCGAAGTTTTGACATGGAAGTATCCTCCGGAGCGAAATCGTCCCCCGCACCGTCAACGCCGGTGCAGGTTTCGCGACGCAACCATGATATCACAATTTCGCGGGTCGGGAAGACCCTGCCGAGGCATACGACGGCCTTCCAAGGCCGTCCTACGAGCGCCGTCTCCTGTTACAACACCGCGGAACGCGAGGCGTACCGGCGGAATCCGGTCCTCACGGCAAGACCGCCTCCATCGAATCATTCGGCGATCGCAATGTTCGCGGTCCGGAAAACGTTTCAGGAACGAACGCACCCGCGCAACAAAGCAATTCGTTCGGTACCGCAGAACTCCGATGACCGGCATTCCCCGAGCCGGTTCACAGTACGCCGTACTTCCGGTAGGCGTCGGTGGCCTTCATGCCCGCCTGGATCGCGTCGCGGGTGACGTTCTCGGCGTGGACTTTGTTCCACGCGGCGCGAACGGCTTCCTGCTCGATTTCCCGCGGCACGACGACGACGCCGTCGACGTCGGCGATCACCAGGTCGCCGGGGCGGAACGGGACGCGGTCGATCTCGACGGGCACGTCGATGTTGACGACGCGGTGCCGGTGCATGCTGTCGTAAACGCAGGTGCCGCGGGAGAAAACGGGGAACTGCATGGCCGACATCTTCCGCACGTCGCGAACCGCCCCGTCGACGATCGCCCCCACGCAGCCGGCGTTGCGGGCCGCCGTGCTGAGCAGTTCCCCCCAGAGGCCCGAATGCATCGATCCGGCGGCCGCCGCGATGAACACGTCGTCCGGTCGGCAGGAATCGACGGCGAGCAGCTCTTTCTCATACGGCCGCGGGTCGTCGTGGGCCATCGCCACCCATAGCGTCGTCTTGCAGCGGCCGAGGAGGACGGTGTCGACCGTCAGCGGCTTCAACTCCACGCGCGGCGACTGGTTGCGATACCCCAAGCCGTCCAGCGCGTCGCAGACGACGGCGGAGTAGAGGGTCTCCCGCATCATGGGGAGGGTGATGGTTTCTGGGGCGGTGGTAGTCATCTGGTGGACTGAATTGACGAGGGGTGTACAGCGAGCGGCGGGGTTTATCCCCGCCGGGTGATCGCCCCCGCGCGGGTGATTTTCGCCGTCACCCGCCATTCGGACCTCCCGCCGGGGTCAACCCGGCGGCTCGCAATTGCTCACCGGTCCAAAATCCAGATATTCCGGAATCGTACCGGGTCGCCGTGGTTCTGCAGGAACAGAGCTCCCGGCTTCTCGTCGCTCTGCCGGCCGCCGGGGGTGACTTTCAGCTTCAGGTTCTTGTGAATCACGACGCCGTTGTGTTTCATCGTCAGCACGGCGTCCGCGGTCTTCATGCCTTTGTCGTTGAACTTGGCCGCGGTGAATTCGACATCGTACGTCTGCCACGACAACGGCGGCAGGCACATGTTGACCAACGGCTTCGCGACCTGATAAATCCCGCCGCATTCGTTGTTCTCGCCGCTGAGGCCGAACGAATCGAGCACCTGGCATTCGTACTGGTCGGCGAGATACATGCCGCTGTTGCCGCGACCCTGGCCGCGGGCATAGGGCATGAACGGCGTGCGGAATTCGAGATGCAGGGTGAAGTCGCGGAACTTCTTCTTCGTCCGCCCGCCGACGCCGAGCAGGTTGGCTTCTTCGAGCTTCATGCCGTCCCACTGGTCGACGCCGGTGCCGTCGAACAGCACGATCGCCCCGGCCGGCGGCTTGGCGCCGAGCGTGGGGGAATTTCGCAGCACTTTCTTCAGGCTGAACTTCACACCTTCATCGGCGGTGCCGGTGAATTCGCCGTCCTCGATCGTTCCCTTGAAGTTTTTGCCGGTGAACGTCGTTTTGCCGTCTTTGGTCATTCCCTTCAGCGTGACCTTGACTTTGCCGTCCCAGCCCGCGCCGGGAAGTCCCTTGGCGTAGAGAACGGCGTCGAACTTGCCGTCACCCAGGGCGACGACTTGCGCCCCGGTTTTTGTTCCCTTGCCGATGGTGCCGACGTATTCTCCCTGCACCTGAAAATCCGGCCCGGCGGTTTTCGCATCGAGGAAGGCGCGTTTCGTGTCGCGGCGTTTCACCCGCTGGGCGTGTGCGGGGTTGTGGTTCAGCATGGCCAAGACGACCGCGATGACGGCGGCGATTCTGACGTAACGAAGCATGAGAGTCTCCAGGAAGCTCGTGGACGTCGAGGAAGGGGGTCGGGTGTGGAAAATTCAAAATTGCGGCGGGAAAGGCTTGCGGTTGATCGAAACGTCTCTTCGCCGCAATTTTGAATTTTCCACACCCGACCCCTTGCGATAGATTACCCGGAATCGCCGACGGTCGCCAACGTTCCACACGGTCAACTTTCGATCGGCCGATCGCTATAGTGGCATTTCGCGGCCGCGGCGGACGCTGCCAGCGTCCGCGCAGATGCTGCCAGCATCCGCCACGATTCGTGGCGCTTCAGTACGAGTGAAACATGGACAACAACCTCTTCAAACGCATGTCGAACTTCATCCGCGCCGTCGGGGCCGACGACGTCGAGCATTCCCAGCGGACGTATCTCGCGCACGCCATCGGCGTGCACAACGACATGAAACGCTGGGGCTGCGACGACGAGCTGTGCCGGGCGGGGATGTTCCACTCGATCTACGGCACCGAGCTGTTCCAGCGATTCACGCTGCCGCTGGAACGCCGCGACGACGTGCGCGAGCTGATCGGCGAGCGGGCGGAGTGGTTCGCGTACCTGAACTGCGCGATGGATCGCGAGCAGTTCGACCGGTCGGTGTTTCAGACGGAAGGGCCGTATTCCGTGCTGGACCGTTTCACCGGCGAGCAGGTGCCGATGAGCGAGGCCGACTTCGACGAGCTGGTCCGCATGCACCTGGTCGACTGGCTGGAGCAGGTGGACCACTCGCAAAAGTGGGACTACCGCCGCGACGCCTACCGGCAGATGGCGAAACGGCTGGGGGGGCTGGCGGACGGGAAATACCAGAAGGTGTTCGCGCTGGAGCCGAGTGGAGGTTAGACCTGCTGAACCATCTCGTCTCCAAACACGTCATGAATTCCGCACAGGAACTCGGTCCACTCTGGTTCTTCGGTACGGCGTCTGACGACAATATTCGACTGGTCGATTAACTCGAATTCGACCGATCCATCGGCGATCATGACTTTCGCAACGCCATCTACTGCCCCGTGAATCTGATCGTCGAATTCAAAGTAGACGCCGCTGTTCTCCGGATGTTGATCATCGCTTTGGCGGCCGAATAGAACGTAATGGTGTTCCGCGGTGCCTGCGGAGTTTGAAGCCCCCCCAGTCCGTTTTTGAATCCACATTCTGTTGCGGCGAACTCCACGAGGCACATTCACGAATCACTCTGGCGCCGATCTTTGCGGGTGTTTGATCGGCTCTGGGGGGATCCAAGATCTCCCCTCCGGCGAAAGAAACGTATTTCCACCAAGGTGTGTCACCCGACGATCTCTGCAGATAACGCCGCGCGGCGGGTCGGGCTTCGCCGACGGTCAGCGGTCATTCGGCTGATTGTTTGCAGGGTTCGACGCCGTCATTGGTCGGTCTGCGGTTTGCGGGGGTGCTTGATCGGCTCGGGAGGGTTCAGGACTTCCATCGAAGCAACGAAGCAGTTCCCGGCAAGGCGCTTCACGCGTGGGTCGCGGATTTCAACCCGTCGCGGATACGCCGGTTTCGCGGCGGGGCGGGGGTCATTCGGAAAGCGATTGCCATTCTTCTCCGGATTCGTCATTGTCGGTCAGCTCCAAGGATTGCCTTTCGATTTCCTCTTCATTCGCAAGGACGACAACATCGAATTCGCCCGGATGGGGAATCTCGACTCGCGGTACGCGGATAATCATACTCACGCGCGCCAATCGGTCTGGCATCTCAACCGGTACGTCGCCCAGACGATAGATGACGCTGTTGTCGGATAGATCGTGGATCTCAATCGTAACATTATAGACGCCCAAGCCATTCGTGATCTGCAGAAAAACCTGGCAGCGTGGGAATTCCGCCGGAAACTCGTCAATCTGAACATAATCCATTATGCCGATCAGGCTCATCCGGCCGGTGACCTCTTCCACAAGCACCTGATCGCAGAGCAGCAGTGCCTTGCATCGCGGAAGAACGGCATTTGCAGCCATCGCTGGCGCTCCTCTTTGCGGTGGAATTCAGTACCATCATTGTAGACACCAATTCAGTTGTCAATGGAACACAGAATGCCCCGCCTCCTCCTCGCCGGCCTCTTCCACGAAACCCACACCTTCCTCGACGGCCTCACACCGCTCGACGCTTTCGCCGTTCGCCGCGGCGATGAGTTGCTGGGCGCACGCGGCGACGGGTCGCCGTTGTGCGGCGTGCTGGAAGTCGCCGCGGAATGCGGGTGGGAACTGTTGCCGACGGTCGACATGCGGGCGACGCCGTCCGCGACGGTCGCCGACGACGTGCTCGAAACGTGGTGGAACGAATTCCGCGAGCGCTCGGCTCCGGAGATTGCCCGCGGCGTCGACGGCGTCTTCCTCGTCCTGCACGGCGCGATGGCCTGCGAAACTGTCCCCGACGTGGAAGGGGAAGTCCTGCGGCGGATTCGCGGCCTTCCCGAACTGGCAAACGTGCCGCTCGTCGGCGTCTACGACCTGCACGGGAACATCTCGCCGGCAACCGCGGAACTCTCGCAGGGGATCGTCGCGTATCGCAACAACCCGCACACCGATTCGCGCGACTCGGCCGTTCGCGCGGCGAGGCTGCTGGACCGGATTCTGACGACCGGTGACCGCCCCGTCTGCTTGTGGGAACAGCCGCCGGTGATGTGGCCGCCGACGGGTACCGGCACGGCCGACGACCCGATGCGGACGCTGGAAGCGACTGCCCGCGAGATCGAGCGGTCGCATCCGGAAATCGCCGCCGTCAACGTCTTCGCCGGGTTCTCGTTCGCCGACACGCGGCACACCGGAGTGAGTTTCTCGGCCGTGACGTTCGGCGATCCGCAGATTGCCGCCGGCGAGTTGCGGAAGCTGTCGCAATGGGCGCTGGATCACCGCGAAGAGGGAAACATCGTCGACCCGCCGCTGGCCGACGTGCTACCGGCGATTCAACGGCACGTCGCCGCCGCGGAAACGCCGGTGCTGATCGTGGAACCGGCGGACAACATCGGCGGCGGGGCGCCGGGGGATGCAACGACCGTGCTGCGCGCTCTCATCGAAAACCGGATCGAAAACTCCGCCGTCATCATCAACGACCCGCTCGCGGTTTCGCACGTGAGTAATTGGAGCATCGGAGACAGGGGGACGATCTCCATCGGCGGCAAAGGTAGCCGATTGACCGACGGCCCGCTCGAACTCGACGTCGAGTTGCTCAACCACAGCGACGGCAAATTCGACCTCGAAGACCGCAACAGCCATCTGGCGTCGATGGCCGGCGTGCACATCGACATGGGGCCGTGCGCGGTCGTGCGGCACGAAGCAGTCCGCATTCTGCTGACGAGCCGCAAAACCCCGCCGTTCGACCTCGGCCAGTGGCGATCACAGGGGATCGAACCGGAGACGCTGTCGGTCATCGGCGTCAAAGCCGCCGTCGCCCATCGCCGGGCCTACGAAAAGATCGCGCGGCACAGTTACACCGTGGCGATGCCGGGACCGTGTTCCAGCGATCTGCGGACGTTTCCGTGGAAGTTCATCCGGCGGCCGGTGTTTCCGCTGGATGAGATCGACACCGCTTTGGTTTGTGGAGTGCGGTGATTCTTCACCGCTTTGGCTCGTGGCGGAGCCACTTTCCTTCCCTGGGACACCTCGACGCATCCAAAGAAAGCGGCTCCGCCGCAAGCGAAAGCGGTGAAGAATCACCGCACTCCAAAAAAACCGCCGCCGCACGAGTCGAACGACGGGGGAACTACTCCTTCGCCTTCGCGGACTTCCTGGGCTTCGCGGCTTTCAGCTTCGAATCTGACTTCGGAAACGCCGGCGCCTGGCTCTTCGCGCCGGACTTGGATTTCGCAGGTTCCCGCTTCTTCTTGGCGTCCTTCTTTTCCGGCTCGTCTTTGTCGACGCTCGTCTTTGGTTTGTAAGGGTGGGGGCGCTTGCGAACGACGGACATCTTGACGATCTTGTCGCCGTTGTCGAGCTTGTCGACCACGTCCATTCCCTTGACGACCCGGCCGAAGACCGTCTGGCCGCCGAGGCCGCCCGCGCTGGGGTTCAATTCCGGCCGGGGCGAGCGCAGGATCGCGAACAGCGAGCCTTCGGTGTCTTTGCCGTAGTTGACCATGCTCAGGCTGCCGCGGAAGTGCATCCGGGCGTCGTCGCCGGTCGCCTCAGTCGTGATCGTGTAGCCCGGCCCGCCGAAGCCGTAGCTGAGGTTCTTGTTGTAGTTCGGCTTCGTCTTCGGGTCGCCGGCCTCGATCGCCCGCAGCGGCTGCGCGTTGTAGAAATGCTGAGCGTCGTAGAACTTCGACTCGACGAGGCTGATGAAATTCGCGACCGTGTTCGGCGCTTCGTTCTCGAACAGCTCGACGATGATGTTCCCCTTGCCCGTCTCGATGAGCACCTGCGGCAGGCGCGTCTCCGGCGTGGCGGCGGTTTCTTTCTTTCGCAGCTTCAACTCCTTCTGCCACGACTTCTCGTAGTCGCGGGCAACATCGATGATGCCCGGGTCTTTGAGCCGGGCGTTCTTGTCGCGGGCCTTTCCGAGCAGTTCCGCCGCACGTTGAAAATCGTTGAGGTGGAAGTGCGCCAGCCCCGCCAGCCGCAGCACCGGGCTCCCGTCTTTTCCCGCCTTGATGAGCCGCTCGGTGACGGCAGCGACCTGCCGCTGGTCGGCAACGTCTTCCGCCAGCCGCGAGGCGAGCTCGCTGTCGGGGTCATCCGCGAGTTTCGCCAGCGCCAGCTTAACCATCTTCGGCGCGAGATCGGTCTTCCACTCGTTGATCAGCCGCTCGAACTCCTTCTTGATTTCCAGCTTCCGCACCCGCGACGAGACGGTGAATTCGGCTTGCAGGCCCTTGAGCCGGGCGTGCAGCTTCTGGCGGCGGGCGTCGAGCGATTGCCACTCGCGGAGCGAACCGGCGTCGGCTTCTTTCGAAGAGGCCGTCGCGGTCTGTTTGGGCTTCGATCGGTCCTTCGCGGGGGATTTCGGTTGAACGGCGAACGTGGCCGTCGCCGCGACCCCGGAAGGATGCGTCGCGGCGACTCCATCCAGGGCCGCGACGAACGCCGTCACGCCGGCGACGGAATACCGAACTGCGGACGCAGCATTCATAACAGTCTCCCAATCTCCGCCGGCCCGGCGACCGGGCGCAAGCAGATGGATACAAATTTCGCGGGCCGCTCCGGCGGCCACGCCGTTTGACAGCCGAGAGTTTAGGTCGATCGGCCCCCGGCGAAAAGAGAGAGCGGACGATGAAAGACGTCCCTCATCACTCCCCAGGACTTTCCGGCCGCTGCGACGATTGATAGAATGCCGCGTTCAGATTCCTCACCAAGACCTGATGGAAACCCGGCTCGCATGGCGAAGACACAGCGGAAACTCAAGAAGGCCAATCACGGGCGGCGGCCGGCCAGCGCGAAAGCGCGGCGGCAGAAGCGGCGGATGATCAAACTGTGACGCACACGTCTCGTAGCGTGGACTAAAGTCCACACTACCGTTCAGCGCGCAACGGCCCGCACCGCGTTTGCCAGCCGACGCATTCCCTCGTCGATGCCCGCGAGGTCCTGCACGCCGAAGCTCAGCCGCATCTGGTTCCGCGGGCGGTCGTCTGGGTCGCCCGCGTGGCAGATTTCTCCCGGCACGTACATCACGTTCTCGACTTTCGTGGCCTGCCGGAACAGCGGGCTGTCGAAGCCGGTGGGAACTGATTCCGGTAGCGTCATCCACACGTACAGCCCGCCGTGCGGCCGGACCCAGTCGACGCCGGGGAGGTCGGCGAAATACCGGTCGGCGGCGGCCAGCATCGCGTCCCGTTTCTCCCGGTACGACACGCAGAGGCGTTCGACGTGCGGGACGTAGCTGCCCCGTCGCAGCACCGTCGCGATCAGGTTCTGGTTGAAGTTGGCCGACCCGAAGTCTTCGTTCCCCTTGCGGTCGCAGATCGGTTCGACAAGCTCTTTGGGTACGACCCCGAAGCCCACGCGCAGCCCGGGGGAGAAGCTCTTCGAAAACGTCTGCGCGAGAATCACCGAGTCGTGCCGTTCGTCGCAGCTCCACACGCTGGGCAGTTCCGGCCCGTCGTAACGCAGCTCGCGGTAGGCGGCGTCTTCCAGGATCAGCAGCCGGTGCCGTTTCGACCAGCGGCGGGCGATCTCGACCATTTCCGCCCGGCGTTCGTGCGACAGACTGACGCCGCTGGGGTTCTCGTAATAGCTCACCAGGTAGATCAGCTTGACGCGGCCGAGTTCGCCGGCCTGCTCCAGCCGGGCGAGTTCGGCTTCGAGTGCATCGGGGCACATGCCGTCGTCGTCGGTCTGAACGGGGATCGCCCGCGCCCCCAGCCCCGCCAGCAGACCAAGAAAGACGAAGTACGTCGGGGACGCGACGAGGCAGATGTCGCCAGGGTCCAGCAGAACTTCGCCGACCAGCGACAGGAACTGCTGCGAGCCGGTCGTCAGAACCAGCCGGTCGACGTCGACGCCCAGTTCGTCGGCCGTGCAGCCCTCCATCCGCGCGAGGTGTTCCAGAAACACGCGGCGAAACGGGGCGGCGCCGGGCGTCGTGCCGTATTGCAGGGCCTCACGCGCCCGCGCCTCGTCGGCCAGCAGGTATTCCGCGGCGTGCAGGGTTTCGCTGGCGGGAAACGTCGACGGGTCAACCAGCCCCGCCGCCAGCGAGATGACGTCGGGGTTTTCCACCCCCTGCTGCATCAGAAAACTGATCGGCTGCCCGTGCGACCACAACCGCCGGCGGCTGAGTTGGCAGGGAGGCGATTGGGCGGGGGATTCCGTCTGGACTGGCATGGATCAAGGATGAGGGATGAAGGATGAGGGATGAAGGATAGCCACGTCGCTCATCCCTCTCCGGGCGTCAGACGCGGTTTCGTGACCGAGGTTCGCCGGTTGGTGCCGACTTTCAATTCTAGCTCGCGGGAATCGTCGCGTAGCGTGGACTTCAGTCCACGCGAGTGGTCAACGTCGGCATCGACGAGTTGCGTGGCTCGCGTGGACTAAAGTCCACGCTACGGTCACAGCACCAACACCAGACCGGCAATCTCCTGGATTTTCCCGTAGACGGCGAGCACGTCCCAGGCGGATTTGACGAACGGCTCCAGCGTCACCGCCACGTGCCGGCCGCCGGCGGTTTCCCGCACACGGTAGGGCGGGTCGAATTCCGATTCCAACTGGTCGCGGACGGCGGCGACGACGCGGCCGACGAACCCGCCGTCGGCGCGGCCGATGACCTTCCAGACGTAGACGCACGGAAACGCATGCGTCGATTCGAGCAGTTCGATGGCCGGGAGTGTGTTCATCAGATCTGCGCCGGAGTCACTTCCAAGAACCGCCAACGTACATTTTACGCGACGCGGACTCCGGATGACACCGCGAAAGAATATCAGGTGTGGGTGTGGCAAGGGGTCGGGTGTGGAGAATTCAGAATTGCGGCGGGGACGCGGATTCTGCGGGAGAAACGATGGCGCCGCAATTTTGAGTTTTCCACACCCGACCCCGAACGTCTTCGAAGTCGTCATTGCAGAAAACCGCCCCGTCGAGCACACTACGCCTGTACCGCCACTCCGACGGATCAGACACCCGGTGTTTCGGAAACACCGGGTGACTGATCCGGTTTGGTCGGGACGCAGATTCTCCCCCCAAGGATGAAACACGCGAGTCATGGACCCGCTCACCCAGTATCTGATCGTCGGCGTCATCTTCACCCTCGTGGGCTTCGTGCTCGGCTGGTACGTCGGCCGGGACGACAAAGAGCACGCGGAGGCGGCGCCGGCCAGCACGGCCGCGTCGAAAAAGGCCGACCTGATGGCCCTGGTCGACGAAATCCGCGAGACCACCGACGACCAGCAAGAACTCTGGGACGATCTGCGGAACCTGCTGACCCACGACCAGCAACCGACGAAAAACGAGATCCGGGCGCACAAACAGGCGAACCGCTGTTACGGCCAGTTGATGAAATCGTACCGCGACCAGATTTACCTCAAAGACCCGGACTATCGCGTCGTGCCCCGCAAGCTGTCGATGGACGTTTCCCAAAGCGAGCGGGACGCCGCGGGCCTCACCGAGTCGCTCGACCGCTACGAAGTCGACCAGAAACAGACGCACGTGCCGGTGCTGCTGGATCGGCTGTCCAGGCTCGAAAATTCGAACGAATCGCTGCAGCAGGAACTGGTCGCCGCCCGCGAGAAGATCGCGCAGCAGACCGTCTGGTTGGAACAGGCCGAAAGCGCCGCCCTGCAGGACCACCTCACCGAGCTGCCCAACCGCCGGGCGTTCGAGCAACGCCTGCGGGAGGTCGCCGCCGGACACGCCCGCTACGGCCGCCCATTCAGCCTGTTGATGCTCGACCTGGACCGCTTCAAACGGCTCAACGACACCTACGGCCACCTCGCGGGAGACTCGGTGCTGCGGCTGGCCGCCAAGCTGATGAAAGAAACCTGCCGCCTCTCGGACCACGTCGCCCGCTACGGCGGCGAGGAATTCGTGATCATCGCGACCGACACCGAGCTGTCCGGCGGCTGCCGTTTGGCGGACCGGCTGTGCGAACGGATGCGAAACGCGTCTCTCGTGTACGACGGCGCGACGTTGACGTTCACGTGCAGCATCGGCGTGGCGGAGGCGGACCGCGCCCGTAGCCCGGAAGATCTGATCGCCGCCGCCGACGCCGCCCTCTACGCCGCCAAAGACGCCGGCCGCGACGCCTTCCGCGTGGCCGCCCCCGCTGCCGCCGCAAGCGACGAGAGCCCGTCGGTCTACGCGGCCGATCCCGAACCCGCGGCACCGCGTCGAGCGGCCACGGTGGGAGCGCAGCGGGATTCCCAGCCGAAAGATCCGCACGCTTAACGCCGGAGCGCGCGGCGGGGCGCACGAATGGTAGCGGAATTCGTGAGAATTCCGCGGCGTGTCGGCGACCGGCGGAATTCTTACGAATTCCGCGACTTCCCGCAACATTGCGGTTTTCTGTCGGTGGCGCTAAAATCCCTAATTCGCCGCAATTCGGTGCCGCGAAATAGGGGGTCGGTCTCCGTTCACGGCCCTGTCCGGGAGTTCCGGGAATCGGCGTCGTGCGGAATTGATTCCGCAGGGTCGGTGTCTCGTGCGGAATAAATTCCGCACTACTGATTTTAAGCTGCCATGTTCGAAGGCATTACAAAGAGTCTCGGCAACGCCTTTTCGCTGTTCCGTCGCGGCGGCCGCCTGTCGGAAGCGAACATCCGGGACGGCATGCGCCTCGTCCGCCAGGCGCTGCTCGAAGCCGACGTCAACTACGAGGTCGCGACCGAGTTCATCAAGGGCATCACCGAAGAAGCCGTCGGCGAGCGGGTGCTCAAGGCGCTGAACCCGACCGAGCAGATCGTCGGCATCGTCTACGAGCATCTCGTCGACCTGATGGGGCCGGTCGACCATTCGCTGCGGCTGAAGCGCGACGGCATTTCGATCATTATGATGTGCGGCCTGCAGGGGTCGGGCAAAACCACCACCTGCGGCAAGCTGGCCCGCATGCTGAAGCGGGAAGGCTGGAGCTCGATGCTCGTCGCCGCCGACCTGCAGCGGCCGGCGGCCATCGACCAGTTGCACGTCATCGGCGAGCAGATCGAAGTCCCCGTTTACAGCGAACCGCCCGACAAAAGCACGCCGCTGAAGGTCTGCCAGAACGGGCTGGCCGCGGCGAAGAAGGCCGGGGCGAAAGTGCTCATCCTCGACACGGCCGGCCGCCTGCACATCGACGACGCGTTGATGCAGGAACTCTCGCTCATCGAACGCAAGCTGGAACCCGACCAGTTGCTGTTCGTCTGCGACGCCATGACCGGCCAGGACGCCGTCAATTCGGCCAAAGCGTTCAACGAAGCGCTGGAGCTTGACGGCGTCATCCTGACGAAGCTCGACGGCGACACCCGCGGCGGGGCGGCGCTGTCGATCAAGAAGGTGGCCGACGTTCCGATCAAGTTCATCGGCGTCGGCGAGAAACTGGAGGCCCTCGAAGAGTTCCACCCGGACCGGATGGCGAACCGCATTCTCGGCGGCGGCGACATCCTGACGCTGGCGGAGAAGGCACAGCGGGAATTCGATGCCGAGGAAATGCAGCAGCAGCAGGAAGCGCTGCTCAAAGGGAAGTTCACGCTGGATGACTTCCGCAAGCAGATGCGGCAGATCAAAAAGCTGGGGCCGATGCGGAACATCATGAAGCTCATCCCCGGCATGGGCGCGATGGCCGATATGGACCCCGACGCCAACCCCGAAGAAGACCTGAAACGCATCGAAGGCATGATCGACTCGATGACGGTCAAGGAGCGGCTCAACCCCGACATCATCGACCACAGCCGCCGCAACCGCATCGCCAGAGGCAGCGGCAACGAGCCGTCGGACGTCAACAAGCTGCTCAAAGACTTCGACAAGATGGCCGACATGATGCAGAAGATGGCCAACCTCGGCATGCGGGACCGCATGAAAATGGTCCAGGAAATGACCGCCGAAGGTGGCATGCTCGACCCCAACGCCAACGGCAAAAAAGAAAAGCAACGCAGCAAACGCGGCCCGCAAAGCCTGCAGAAGCTCCGCGAGGATCGCCGCAAGAAGAAGAAGGAAGCCAAGAAGCAGCGGCGAAAGAACCGGCGGTGACGGAAGAGAGTCGAAAGTCTCATAGTCGAAAGTCGAACGTCTTCCACTCGAAAACTGATCGACCTTCCGGCCTTCGACTTTCCGGCCTTCGACTTTCGACTTTCCGACCTTCGACCTTCCGACCTTTGACTTTCCGACCTTCGACCTTCCGACCAATCAACGGCATACACATTCAACCCGATTCACAATGAGGGAGACAGCGTGGCAGTTCGCATTCGCATGAAACGACTGGGGCGACGGCATCGGCCGTTCTACCGCATCTGCGTGATGGATCGGCAGAAGCCGCGGGACGGGGCGGCCATCGAAGAAGTCGGCACCTACGATCCCATGGTCCGCGACAAATCGCAGCGGGTGACGCTGAAGATGGACCGCATCGATTACTGGCTCTCCGTCGGCGCCCAGCCCAGCGACAAGGTCGCCACGCTGATCAAAAAGGTGAAGCAGAACAAATTCGGCACCGCCGCCGCCCCGCCCCCGATGACCCCGCCCAAGGAGCCGCCGGCGCCGGTCGATGAAGAAGCGACCGCCGATGCGGAAGCGGCAGAAACGGTGGAAGAACCCGCGGAGGCGTAAGCGGCGGGTGATACGCCCTGTGTCTTCGAAGGGCGTGGTATGGCCGCAATGCACCCCCTTCCCAAAGCCTCAGTGCGTGCCACCCAATCCGTGACTGACATCCAATGCGTTTCGACCTGCTCACCATCTTCCCCGAGATGTTCGACAGCTACCTCCGCCAGAGCCTGTTGAACAAGGCGATCGAACGCGGGCTGGTGACGATCAAAACGTGGGACATCCGAAACAACACGGCGGACAAACATCAGAAAGTCGACGACCGCCCCTTCGGCGGCGGGCCGGGAATGCTGTTGTGCTGCCAGCCGGTGTTTGACTGTGTGGAAGCCGTTCAGAAAGACGCCGCCGAACCGGGGCAACTCGTGATGCTCACCCCGCAGGGCCGGCGGTTGAATCAGAAGCTGGTCGAGGATTTGGCCACATTTCCTCGACTGTTGTTGTTGTGCGGACGATACGAAGGATTTGACGAGAGAATCCGGGAAGGGCTGCAACCGCTGGAAATTTCCGCCGGCGATTTCATCACCAACGGCGGCGAGGTCCCCGCGATGCTGGTCATCGACGCCGTCATTCGACTGATCCCCGGCGTCCTCGGTGACGAAACCAGCGCCAAGTACGATTCCTTCGCCCCTCGTTCCCAAGCTGGAGCTTGGGAACGAGGGGTGGAATACCCCCAGTACACACGACCCCGCGACTTCCGCGGCATGACCGTCCCCGACGTCCTGCTCACCGGCAACCACCAGCAGATCGAAGCCTGGCGGGAAGAGCAGAGCCGGCGGCGGACGCGGGAGTGGCGGGAAACGAACGAGGAC
>Ga0268386_10000938_pt1 | contig 19517 bp, 22 predicted proteins | sample RVTome_15_FD_200260 | JGI IMG/M metagenome (GOLD analysis project Ga0268386, IMG submission 200260) | Soil microbial communities from uranium-contaminated site in the Upper Colorado River Basin, Wyoming, United States - RVT150D86... ...
GCAGCGTTTCCCCGGCGCTACTCCGGCGGATGGGCACCCTATAGTCATCCAAGCTGGGAACCCATTGCCTCACGGTGGCCGCCAGGTAAGGGGTGAGGGCTTCAGCTGAGGCGACGATATGGGTGTCGGTGTCGTAGACTTTGATGCCATTGCGCATGGTTAATCCTCCTCAGATCGCTTGATTCGTAACGACGATCTCTGCATCCTCGACTGGCCATCGACGCGGGCTTGCAAACCTCACGTTAGGCGAAAACCTCAAGCGCGTCAAACCTTGATTAAAGTCGCTCACTCGTCTTCGACAGCTTCTCAGCGCTGGTCGCACTCAGTGCCTTCTCCCTACGAGAGGTTGCTCTCAGGCCGGTTTGGAGAAACGGAACCAGCGCGAGACATACCATAGCGAGGATCGCGAACATCGCGAACAGATCATGATAGCTCGCCATGGCTGCTCCTTCTCCCAGCTTCTGATGCAAAACAGCGCTGGTCATCTGGTTCAGCGTCTCACCGACTTGTCCATCCTGCACCAGCACCTCCCGAATGGCCTCGGTTGCCTGCTCGGTACCCAGGGGGTAGAGCATCTGACGTTCGGCGTAGAGCACCTGATGCAGTTCCTCACGCGACTCTAACAGCGTCGCGCTCAGCGCTACGCCCACCGCGCCGGCCAGATTGCCATACAGGCTAAACAGACCCGTGGCCATACGCAGCTGGTCGTCTGGAACCTGGCGCAGGCTGACCAACGTTAAGGGCGTATTGCAAAATGACTGCGCGGCCCGGCGCATCACGATGAGCCCAAGCAGGACCCCGCCGGTCGTCCAGACCTCAATCGCACAAAATTGCAGCGAGGTATAGATGAGCGCGAGCAAGCCCATGATCAACAAAATCTTGGGTGAGAATCGGTCCGCCAGTCGTCCGGTCATGATCGACATCGTCCCCATCACCAGGGCGGGTGGCAGAAAAAACAAACCGGCCTGAAACGGCGGGTAATGATAGATGCGTTGCAACATGATGGGGAGAAGAAAATTAGTGCCCCGGAATTCCATCGTGATCAGAAATGACAGCACGCATCCCATCGCAAACGTCGTATTCTTAAAGAGCCGGAGCTCGACAAACGGCGTGTCCGTCGTCAGTTCGGCGGCGACGAAGACCACCAGCAGAATGCCCGCGATGGCGAGCATCGCCACTAGGTACTGGGAGTGCCAGCCGTAACGCCGCCCTTCGCTCAGCGCCAACAAAAACAACACCAGAAAACCTGCCATGGAGAAGACGCCCACCGCATCAAACGGACGCGCCTGACGGTCTTCCGTCGGTGGCATCATGAAATAGACGATGGCAATGCAAAGCAATCCGATCGGGACGTTCAGATAAAAGATCACCCGCCAGTTGAGAACTTCGATCAGATGCCCTCCCAGGGCAGGCGCCACCGCGGGCCCGAAGGAAAAACTAAAATTGCTCAGCCCCATGGCAAAGCCGCGTTTTTCGGGGGGAAAGGTGCTGTGCAACACACTCATGCCGAGCGGCATGATCGGGCCGGCGGCGAAACCTTGCAGAACCCGGAAGAAAATCAGCGAATGGACATCCCAGGCCAGCCCGCAAAGGCAAGAAGAGCCGACAAAGGTGAACATGGACAGGAGGTACAGGCGTTTCGTGCCCAACTGCGCCCCCAGCCACCCCACCGCGGGGATCATTACGACTTGGGCAATCTGGTAACCGGTTTGCACCCACTGAATCCGGGCCAGGTCGGTTCCCAGACTACTCATCATCCTGGGAATAGCGATGTTCAACACCCCGATGTTTAACGCGATCGTGAGAACGCCAAGCAACACCCCCACGGTCGGCCACCAGTGAGAGCGCTGCGGTCCGGATTGCATATTGATCTGTTGCCCTAGCGAAGTCCGCTTTTTCCTTTGACGGATATTGACATATGGTCTAGTATACGGTCGGCTAAGTTGTTTTTCAAGATTGTCTGACAATTCTAAGCGCAAGGGTAGTGGGGAGACGTACGGAGAAAGGGGCGCTGATGTCACGACCGAAAAGTGATCGCTCAAGCCGTGACGTGCAGCGCCCGTCCTGCAGTCGGGCAGAGACGGCGTATCAACAGTTGAAGCACGACATTTTGGAGGGGGGGTATACCCCCCGGCAGCGTCTAGTGGAGACGGATATCGCCGCGCAATTGAACGTCAGCCGCTCCACCTTGCGGGTGGTGCTGACCCGGCTCCAACACGAGAGACTGGTTGAGATTCAGCCCAACCGAGGGGCGCAGGTGCGCGCCTTCAGCGTAGAAGAAGCGGCTGAGATCCTCCAGGCTCGCGAAGTGCTCGAAGGGCTCGTGGCCGCCCTGGCTGCTGAGCAGGCAACGCCCGAGCAACTCCTCGCGCTGCGCGATTTGGTCACACAGATGGAGCAAACGCTTAGCGCTGACGATCTGATCGGCTTGTTGCCACTGGCCAGCCGTTTTCACCAGATTGTCATCGAGGCGGCCCGTCAAACTGTCGTGGCCCGACTCTTGGACATGCTGCACGCGCCGCTGATCCGGCATCAATTTCGCATTATTCTGGTCCCGGGGCGCAAGGAGGCCTCGCTGGCTGAATTTCGCGACATTTTGAGCTGCTTGGAACAACGCGACGCAGCCGGCGCTGAACGCGCCATGCGGCATCACATGGCGCAGCTCGGCCAGTGTCTTCAGCAGGCCAGCCGTCTCCCCATCAGCTAGGAGAACGAGAATGCATTTTGGCATATTCATGGAATTTGAAACGCGCGATGGGCGGAGCCAACAGGAAGCATTTAGCGACGGCTTTGCATTGGTTGAAGCGGCCGACGCCTGGGGCTTGGATGGTGTGTGGCTGGGTGAAATGCATTTCAATCCGGCCCGCTCGGTGCTCTCCGCTCCGATTGTTGTGGCCACCTCGATTGCCACCCGCACGCAGCGGCTGCGGGTCGGGATGGCGGTGCAGGTGCTGCCTTTAAACAACCCCTTGCGCATTGCCGAGGAAGTCGCCACGGTGGACCAGATCAGCGGTGGGCGCTTCGATTTTGGCATTGGCCGCAGTGGCTCGGCCCGCGCCTATGACCTCTACGGCATTCCCTACGGTGAAAGCCAGGCGCGATTTCGGGAGGCCTTGACCATCATCCTAGAAGCTTGGAAGGGCGAACGCTTTAGCTACGCGGGCGAGTTTTACCAATTCGAGAACGCGATCGTGTCCCCGCGTCCCTACCAACTGCCGCATCCCCCCATCTGGATGGCGGCCACCACCGAGGAGACGTTCCCTCGGGTAGCGGAGATGGGTTTGCCGATTTTTGTCGGTCTACGCGGCATGGACACGGCGGATTTACGCGTGCATCTCCAGGTCTACCGCAAGGCCTGGCAAGAGGCCGGTCACGACGGGTCGGGCGGTGTCTATCTGCGCATTCCGGTGTACGCAGGAGAGACGGAGCAGGGCGCGGTGGAGGAGCCGCACGAGAGTATCCAGTATTATTTTCGCCGTCAGGCCGACCTGCAACGATCCGGCATGGGGCGCGCCGGAGCCGGGCCGGCCGAGCGGCGTCAAGCGCGCGCGGACCGCTTGGCCAATCTGACCTACGAGGAGATTCTGCACACGAAAGTTGCCTTTGGCACGGCGTCGGGCTTGGTCGATCGTCTCTCGCAACTGCAAGAAGAGCTCGGCCTGGATGGCATCGTGGCGGAGCTGGATGCGGGGGGGCTGATTCCGGCGGAGCGGGTGAAGCGCAGCCTGCACATCCTCACGCATGAGGTGATGCCGGCGTTCAAATAGCCACCTTTCAAGGAACCAGCTTGCAAGGAAAAGGAGAGAGGTGTGGGCAAGATACCGCCTGTTTTGTGGGATCACATCAATGCGGCTTTTCCAGCCAATGTGTGTTTGATCAGCATGACCCTGCCCGACGGCTTTGCCCAGGTGACGCCCAAAGGCAGCACGATGGTTTGGGATGGTGACACGATTGCCTACTGGGATCGGGGCAGCGGCACGACCCACGAATATGTCAAAGACGGTACGAAGGTGACGGTGTATTTCCGCAAGAGTGAATTGCGTGAGTCCGGGGTTTTGCCGTTAGGGGGTATTGCGCGATTCTACGGGACGGCGACGCTGCACCATGAGGGTCCTATTCGGGAAGAGGTGTGGGAGCGAATGGTCGAGCCGGAAAAGGAACGCGATCTGGATAAGCTAGGGCGCGCCGTGTTGATTCAGATCGAGCGGGCCGAGGATCTCCGGGGCAATCCGCTCACGGAATAAGCCGTCGATGTGCGTATCTGCAGACCGGCAGTGGATGGCCGTACGGCACCGCTGCAGTCTCGACCAACCTCGGAGGGCTTAAGCCATGTTGCAACGATCGTCTATTCAGGCTTCCGAAGCGGAGTTGCAGGACTTTTACGCGCAGCTCCAAGCGCAACACGTCACCCCGGCGTGGATCTCGGGCGGCATCAGCACCGAGCCCGTCAGTCAAGCCGTGCCCTATGTGTGGCACTGGCGAGACCTGCGTCCCCAAGCCCTGCGGGCGGCCGAACTGGTGGGCACCGAGCAGGCCGAACGGCGGGTGCTGCGACTGCATAATCCCGAGCTGTCCGGGACGTCAGCCAGCAATACCCTGGTGGCCAATATCCAGATTGTTATGCCGGGTGAGATCGCCCGCGCCCATCGGCATTCGGGGTCGGCCCTGCGCTTGATTATCGAGGGGGAGGGCGGCTATACGGTGGTGAACGGCGATCGCCTCCCCATGTATCCGGGGGATCTGGTGCTGACCCCCAATTGGACCTGGCACGATCATGCCAATGATACCGCTGCGCCGATGATCTGGCTCGATGGTCTGGACACGCCGCTCGTGCGCATGCTGGAAGCCGGGTTCTATGAGCAGTATAACGAGGAGGTGCAACCCGTCAGCGAGGGCATCTCCCGTTCGAGTGCGAAATACGGGGCCGGGGGCCTGCGGCCAGCGTGGGAGTCGGTGCCTGAACCGAAATCGTCACCTCTGTGGCGCTACCCGATGTCCCAGGTGCGCGATACGCTGGAGCGGCTGGCGGCGGAGGAAAACGGCAGCCCATTTGACGGGGTGATTGTCGAATACACCCATCCGCTGACCGGTGGCTCCGCCATGCCGACCATCGCGTGCTACATGCAGATGTTGCGTCCGGGAGAGCATACCCAGGCGCACCGCCACGTCTGCTGCACGAATTATCACGTCGTTGAGGGTTCCGGTTACTCAATGGTCGGTGACCGGCAACTAGAGTGGGAGGATAAAGATGTGTTCACGGTGCCGACGTGGACCTTCCACGAGCACGTCAACACCGGCAGCCAACCTGCGTTTCTGTTTAGCTTCAGCGACGCACCGGTGATGAAGGCGCTTGAGCTCTACCGCGAGGAGGCGAAGACGTAGCGCCATCTTCCCATCCATGATACGATGCTTCCGGAGCCGTGTTTCACCGGATCAAGGGCGAGGGGTTTTGTTAGGGTAGGGAATCACGTGTTGAGGCTCGAAACATCATGGTCTCGTCGACAGGTTTTGCACGTTCTTGGCCTCACTGCGGCCACGCTCATGATCCCCTTGCGGGGTCGGGCGCAGCTTCAGGAGGATATGGCTCGACGCGCCCGGGATCTCATCGAGACCTTAACCGATGCTCAGCGACGTCAGGTCCTGTATCCGTTCGATGCGGACGAGCGACGCGATTGGCACTATTTTCCCCGCAGTCGGCCGGGGGTGGCGTTACGCGACATGACGGCTGTGCAACAAGAGCGGGTCTGGGCACTCCTTGAAGGGGGGCTGAGCGAGCAAGGTTTTGAGAAAACCCGAGACGTGATTCGGACGGAAGCCATCCTCGGCAAACTCACCGGGCGGCGGCAATATCGCGACCCTGAGAATTACGCCATCGTCCTCTTCGGCGATCCCCCCTCTGGAAAGCCTTGGAGCTGGCGCTTTGAAGGGCATCACCTCTCGCTGACCTTCACGGTCATACCAGATCACGGGGTCGCCGTCACGCCCGCGTTTGTCGGCGCCAATCCCGCCACGGTGCCCGAGTCGCACGAACAGGCGGGATTCAAGGCATTAGGCCAGGAAGAAGCCCACGGCTTTCGCTTACTCCACAGCCTGTCGGATACGCAACGAACCACGGCACTCATTGCGTCTGAATCCTTCGGGAACATCCTCAGCGGCCCTGGCCGCGAGGGGCATCTGCAACAGCGCGTCGGCTTGGCGCTCGGAGCCATGACCGCGGCCCAACGCCAGCAGGCGCTCACGCTGATTGAAACCTATGTGAAAAACGTACGCCCAGAGCTAGCCAAACGGGAACTCGACCGCCTCGCGGCGGCGGGCATCGATACCATTCACTTCGCCTGGGCTGGCAGTCAGCAACCCGGGCGTCCGCATTATTATCGCTTGCATGGCCCAAGACTGGTAATCGAGTACGATAACACCCAAGATGAGGCCAATCATGTTCATGCCGTGTGGCATGATCCCACCAACAGTTTCGGCCAAGACCTGCTTCGAGCGCATTATGAAGCGTCGCATGACAAGAGCCAGTGACGCCTCGCCCGCCCAAAGTCGTTTGTTCTTCCGATCCGAATTTACGGTCGGTTCAGACCCCATGCCTGGTCCCGCCAACGGCGAACGCTTATCACGTCGAACCGTTCCCCTGCAAAGACGATCTGCCTCACGACCTTTTTTCCGTTGTCGCTTATGCGTTTCAGATAATCGCGAATTTGCATCCAGCGGGCTTCGCCGTCCGAGGTGCGGATCACCAGCAACACGGGGAACGCTTGCTCTCGTCGGTATGTCGCCCGTCGTGCCGTCGGAATTCGCAAGATCAGTGCGCCGTCACGCTTCCGCTCGCTCAGATACGAATCGCCGGACTTCCACTGCAGGAACAGGATTTGGCCAGTGGCTTTGTTGTTGTCGTCTTTGAACTCGATCTCCATGTTACTCCGGACCTTCTGTGGAGATTTGAAACAGAGCACCCAGATTAATGCTCCCGTGCTCCGCCGGAGCCTGGGGATTCGCCGTTCCCGGATTGCCCGGATTCAGATTCGAAGCCGTATCGTCCGGTGGAAACAGCACCAGGCTGCGAAGGAAGTCCAACACGCTGCGTTGGTCGGCGTGGGACAATTGCTCAAATTCTTGCCGTGAGGCCTCTGCCTCACCTCCGTGCCGGAGAATGACTTCGGGTAGATTAATGCTGCGTCCATCATGCCCATAGGGAGGCGTCGTCCCCACACCCCATAAGGGTTCTGTAACGAACGCAATCTGCAGGCTACCGTCGTAGTGGCGTTCGTGGAAAGCCGGTCCCAGATCGTGGCGCTTGAGATCGGTAAAGATATTGCGCACTTCAAACGCGTTTCCCTGCGGTAGCAACTGTGGGAAGGGCTCATCGTCTTCCACAATGTCAAACAGGGGAATGACGGTAGCAAAGAGCCGATTGAATATGCCCTGCTGCGCATCAAACTGGGTTTCCACATCTGCGACACGCCGGTCCTGTTCGATGGTGAGAGTCTGGACATGACAGTCCGCACATCCGATGTCCTGAAACAGAGCAAGACCTTGCTGCACAAAGGCATCGATTTCGCCACGTCCGGGCTTGAAGTAGTTCAGCAGATAGAACTCCATGTAATCGACGAGCGCCGGATCGATCTCATTCACGACCCCATCTGCATCACTATCTGCTGCGGCATCACAGACGGGTGGTCGCTGGAAGGTGTCAAGGTCAGGATCGAATACAAATCCTGCCGGACTGATAACGCGCTGCGGATTGTCCGGATCGGTGACGGCACACAGCACGGGATCAGACGCTTCGAGGCCCATTTCGTCCTTGAAGGCGCCGATGATGAATTCACGCATCGAGATCGTGCTGCCATGCGCAAAGAACGGACGGATACGTAGGTCGGGATCGACGCCTTCAACCTGTGAGGTATCGACCGTTCCATCGGGCAAGGCGAGAATTTGGCCATAACGGATCGTCTTGCTCTCGAGCGTTGCCGTGATCGGTTGATTGTCCGCTAGCGCTCGGTTGATGGCGTCCTCACGAATGGCGCGTAGATCAGCAGTGATCTCATCGGCTAGCATCTCAACGAGTCCCAGGCCGAAGAGGTGCGGCGCGTCACGACTATCGGGTCGGGTGGCGACATCGCCGCCAAAACCCGCGGCGCCACGTGGGCGTCCGTGACAGAGGGCACAACTATCTGCCTGCCCTGCACCCAAGGCCGGATTGTCCTGAATATTGCCGATTGCATCACGCTGGACGCGCGTGCTGGTCCCCTGGTTTGCAGTAAATTTGCGCTGGAAGAGTTGGCGGCCACGGCGAATGGCACGAGCCGGATCGCGCTTGATTAGATAGATCGACGATCCCGGCGTGAACATATCGCCGTGCCCCGCACCGATCTGTTCTGCAAGTGATTTACCTATAGCGCCACCCGGGACATGCGGTGTGGTTTGCGTTTCGTCTACGAGCTGTGCGTTAGCCAAGGCAACTGGCAATAGGAGTACGCTCACCCAGCTCAGCCTGATGTGACGTCTTCGTTTATTCATAATTCTCCTCCCTTGGCGACCTCACTGGTGCTTGCGATTCCGGTATCCTGAGGCCCTAAGGCAAGAAAGGTGCTACCCATCTGTAAAGTGGGGGAAAGAATCAGTGACAGGGTCTACTCAAAAAGACGTTTGGCAAGATTGGCAGTGAATTTTGCGAGTTATCGAGGCCCCCATAGCCGAACGGTGTTGTCGAATGCACCGGAGAGGGCGCAATGCCTGTCATAACTCCACACTCCGGACTGGCTGCGTGTGACCGTTGAATACGCGCAGGCATTGCCCTGTATCCACATCCCACAAACGCATGGTCTTGTCGTTGGTACCAGCGAAGGCACACTTTCCATCCACACTGAACGCATAGGTAACGACTTGCTCTTGGTAGTTGATCTGGATGGTCTTTTCCGCAACCTGCTCGCGCGCTGCCTCTGCCTCCGCCGTCTTTGGCTCCACCAACGGACGACAGACTTCGAGGAGCTTCACATACTCTTGCTCGCGAACGTCCGGGAGCCAGTTGATGTAAAGGAATGGCGGATTCTTCATCCGCCGGTTGTCCTTTCGACGGATAAGTCATTGCGAAGATCATTTGAACGATTGACATTTGTGCGTACAAAGGTCCATACTTGCAGTATGGAGAACACATGATTGATATGCTGCCCGTTGCAGGGTTCGACTGGGATGACGGAAACCCCGACAAGTGCCAACGGCACGGCGTGTCGATTGTGGAGATCGAGACGCTGTTTCGCGGAACGGTTGTTATCTTGCCTGACGAAGCGCATTCTGTCATGGAGAGACGCTTCAAGGCCGTAGGGAAGACGGAAGAAGGCCGACATGTCTTTATCGTTTTTGCACTGCGCGCCTATGAAGACGCGTTTTATATCCGCCCGATCAGCGCGCGGTACATGCACCGAAGGGAGATAGAAAGCTATGAAGAAGAAAATCCCGACCTTTAAAACCGATGAAGAGGCCGAAGAATTCCTCTCCACGGAGGACCTGTCCGAATACGATCTTTCGGGTGGCCAACCCATGCATTTCGAGTTTGAGAAAAAAGAGGCCCGGATTACCATGCGGGTGCCCACTTCTCTATTGGATGCCGTGAAGAAGAAAGCAGCGGCACGCGGTATTCCTTATCAGAGATTGATCAGAGAGACGCTTGAACAGGCAGTCACAACCCGCCATCAATAGCTTGAACTGGAGAAGGAGAAATCTTCGATCTTTGGACGGGTGTGACAATCCCAATGTATGGAAGCTTAGGGATTTATCGCCATCAAAATGTCCAGTCATCTGAGCGGTAATTTGTCCATTTTTCGGCAAAGTTAACCATCAAGTTGCCCCCAAGGCTCCAAACAACCGGGGAAGCACGATGTAGTTTTCAACTCGTTAACTCACTGTAGACTAAATTTCCAAATAATGTGCAACACTATCATATCCTTTTCTTCAGTATGAGCGGTGCGATATTGCCTCACTCAAGGAACTTCATAAAAATGGAGTCTTATATACTATCAAAAAATATAGTTTACTTTATGGAAATTTTATCGTTCATCATTGCGAAAAGAAGCTTACTAATAAAGATAAAAATAATTGACAGAGTACAAATAAAGGAGTAGATTAGCGTTCAATTGGCAATTGTCCAGCGCAAAGAGCATTGTTGCTTGCATAACCTTCTAGGATGATTTTGCCAAAATGAACATGAATATGGAACTTATGATGTTCGAGACAACTTTGGAGGTGTTTTCGTGCCACAATGAATTTGTGGAAATATTAGTAAAAAATATTTTTCATCGCTCCGCTCATCGTGGCTGGCAGCCCTGATGCGGGATTGCTTGTGATGCCGCCTGTTCTGCACCCTGATCCGCGATGGCCAGATGACGCATGGGTGCACTGACGCATATGTGAAGGAGGTACGGTATGAGACGGATGGTTGTCGTGCTGGTTGCAGGTGTCGCGCTGGCTGGCGTGATCGCCTCCATGGCCCCCGTATCTGGACAGGCCGATGGAGAGGCCGCGCCGATCTTCGACGTCACCCTCCCCCCCGGATACCGCGACTGGAGGTTGATCTCCGTGGCCCGCGAAAAAGGCAACCTTAACGATCTGCGCGCCATTCTGGGCAACGACGTCGCGATCAAGGCTTCCCGGGAAGGGCAGCTTCCGTTCCCGGACGGCACCATTATTGCCCGGCTCGCCTGGAGTTATGACCCGTTGGAGGAAAGCGAAAAAGCCTTTGGCCGTCTCCAATCGTTCGTGGCCGGGCCCCCCAAGAACGGGGTGCAGTTTATGGTCAAGGACGCAAGAAAATACGCCGCGACTGGCGGCTGGGGGTTCGCGCAATTTAACGACGGCAAACCCGCCGACGAGGCGGTGCACAACACCTGCTTTTCCTGCCATGAGACCGTCAAAGCGCGCGACTTTGTCTTCGCCCGTTACGCACCGTGATCCTGAGCACCACCGCAGAAAGGCATGAGACGAAGACCGCACACACATCAACCGGAGGCGGCAACAACCGTTGCCGATCTGGAAGAAGTGGTGCAAGGGGCGATCGGATCCTCAGATCTGATGGCGTTCGTCCGGTTTGATGCTGGCGAAGTCCTGCGTAAGGAACGAAGCGGACAAGGGCCTAAGATCCTCCGCCTCGTCGTCGGTAATCCAATCGTCATGAAGGAGATGGCGAAGACGGTTCCCGACGCAGCATCGTACGCGCCGGTAACGATCCTCGTCGACGAGCGCGCTGATGGAGTGCACCTGTCCTACGACTCGATGGCGAGCTTCATCGCTCCCTACGGGAGTCAGACAGCTCTCGCGGTCGCCCGGGATCTCGACGCGAAGATCGAGTGTCTGCTTGAGACGGCGGCGCGGTGACAGACAGAGGATGAAGAAGTACCGATCGGCTCCGGCCCTTCGCGCACCGAGAGGCTTCATATGTCAAAACGCTCCACGCCTGTGACCCATAATCCCGGCACGCCTCTCCGCAGTACTGCGGTGGGTCGGAGCAGCGCACAGTCCGTGGGCATGCCATCGATAGGTGAACCAATGTTTGCGATCGAGCCGTGAAGCGGGTTGCATCCGCAGGACCTTCTCGCGGGTGTTTCGGTGACAAGCAGCAATAGAAAGATGGGCAGGGAGATGGAAGCATATTCCAGTACGACGGAAAGGAGTTTGACCGTGATGCAGCGGGTGGCCATCTGCTTTACGGGGGGTGTGCTGGGTGCTCTCGCTGTGGTCCTTTTCAGCCACGTCCTTTTTGGCTTGGGAATTAGCGGCGCACTTGGAGTGAAGGGACCTGTCTCCTTGAAGTCGCCGGATATCTACCGGCCGCTCTTCTGGGGCGGGCTGTGGGGGATTCCTTTCGGGCTGTTCATCAAGACCGCCTGGGCGAGACTCTACCTCTTTGGTCTTCTCTACTTCCTGGCTCCGGTGTTGGCGCTGTTTTTGATCTTCCTGCCAATGAGCGGTGCGGGGTACTTCGGGCTGCGGCACGGTGGGCCGATGTTCACAGCGTACCTCCTGCTGGTCAATGTGCCGTTCGGCATCATCACCGCTGTGGCCGCGCGGGCCATCATCGGGAAACAGCCATAGGCATTTCACACGGAAGAGAAACCACTCTGGAGAGTAAGTGGCAAAAAATGCTGTTACAACACCCATCAACTAATTGATGTATAGATACTTCCTGTATAAGCTATGGCGTTGCCACCAAAGGCTGAGCTCGAATGGTGGTATCTATTTTATTTTGCGACAGAACGCGGCCGCGCTGGCTACGACAAATACCGGCATGATTTTAACAAGCTCATCTGGCAGGCGTCGGGCACAATCTGCCTCAAGAAGCGCCGCAGGCCTTTACCGAAGCGGTCCTCGACGTTGATGGTTATTGATCGGCGTTCACGCACGATCCCCACGCCCGCGCGCGGTGCTGCGGCGACATGTGTAACGAAAGGAGCAGTTATGGCGACAAAAATGCAGGCGGTGCAGATCAGCAAACCGGGTGGAGATTGGCAATTGGTCGAGCGGGTTATTCCTGAGCCGCGCGCCGGGCAAGTGCGCGTGAAAGTAGAAGCGTGCGGCATGTGCCACAGCGACGTGTTTGTCAAAGAAGGGCTCTGGCCGGGGCTTGCGTATCCACGGGTGCCGGGGCATGAAATCGCGGGACATATCGATGCCGTCGGCGACAACGTTACCGCATGGCGGCCAGGGCAGCGCGTTGGCGTCGGCTGGCATGGTGGACATTGTTTCGTCTGCGCACCATGCCAGCGCGGGGACTTCGCCATGTGCGGGCAGCGACAGGTCACAGGCGTCGACTTTGACGGCGGATACGCCGAATACATGATCGCACGGGCAGAAACCCTCGCGGCGGTTCCCGAAGCCTTGCCGGCCGAGGAAGCGGGCCCCTTTATGTGTGCAGGCGTCACGGTCTACAACGCACTGCGCCATGCGGGTGCGCGCGCCGGAGAGGTCGTCGCCGTGCACGGCATCGGCGGACTCGGGCATCTCGGCGTGCAGTACGCGCGACAGATGGGTTTTGAGACGGTGGCGATCAACCGGGGAAACGACAAAGAGTTGCTGGCGCGACAACTGGGCGCGCATCATTACATCGATGCGCTCGCGCAAGATGCGGTGACGGAGTTGCAAAAGCTTGGCGGCGCGCGCGTGATTCTGGCGACCGCGCCGAACGCGCAGGCGATTTCTGCCCTGATTGACGGCTTGTCGCCCAGCGGCACCCTGTTGGTGCCGGCCGCGCCGGCTGAGCCGTTGACGATCAGTGTGATGTCGCTCATCAGTGGCAGGCGATCGGTGGCCGGGTGGTATTCCGGCACCGCGCGGGATTCGCAGGAGACACTGGAATTCAGCGTGTTGAGCGCCATACACCCGATGATTGAGAAATATCCGTTGGGCCGGGTGGCGGACGCCTATGACCAGATGCACAGCGGCAGGGTGCGGTTCCGCGTCGTGCTCACCTTCGATGCGTGACGCATCATGACGGGGCTTTTCTGTTGGGGTGCGTTGCGCATTAAAGTGGATCAGCCTTCATGGCTCTCCAGGAACATGCTCCTGGAGGGCCAACAACGGATACCTCACTGTGCCAATCTCATGCACTCTGATTTAGAATGCCGGCGAAGCACTGGCTTCACCGACCCAAGACTCAGGCCAGGGGGTAGGTATGGTATCCAGGACGCGTGGTGCTGTACCTGGCGACCGCTGGTTTTACCACCGGCGTCATCCTGGCCGTCGATGGCGGTTTTATGTCGAGCAGAGCGTAAGCAGGACCTACTGGTTAATCTCAGGAGGCTGGAAAGCCAAGCAGGAAGTTGGCACGACACGGATTGGCGTCGCTGAGCCTCTCAGACAAACGGTCTTAGTGGCGGCTGACTCAGAGTTGATGTCCGCCTTTACAGATCTTCAAAAAAGGCAAGATTCGTGCCATCCACGAGGCACCTGATACCGACGAGGCGCATGCGGTTAACTTCAGCGACGATCCGCAGAAGTCGGTCCGGGGTTGACGCCGAGGCCGTGTGACGTATTCATGGACAGGTTGTCGCTCGAACGGACAACTTGTCACATCACGTGGCGGGTGCGTCGTGAAGTCCTGACGGGTCCGTGCCGCGATCATGGCGTCTGGGCTCACCTGTCGGCAAGAGGGTATGGAATTGACGTGCCTGGTGCGACAGGGCCGCCGTTCGCGGAGGAACGGGTCATCTATAACGATATCCCCTGGCTCGTGGGCACGCTGCCCTGCTATACGCCCTTGGTCAATCCGGAACTCGAAGGCGGCGATATCTGGCTCTCCTCTCGGTGAAATTTGCGGAAGCCGGGTCGTCCTCGCTGCATGTGCAGGTGCTGGCGGGCTTTGCGGGTGCAGCGATGCCACCCTTGCCTTTACTTCTTCTTCAGGATGGACCGCCACCCCGTGGGTTGTTGCGTCATCGTCAGCGGACGGGAAAACGTCCGAATATCATTGATGACATAGACGCACTCGGGATCGAGCTGTCTCGCAAGCTGCGCGATATGCGGGGTGGTTTTTCGGTGGCTTTCCACGCACAGCAGTTGCAGGGGACCATTCGCTTCTTCAATCCGGAGCGCCGCCACCTCGAACCCCTCTGCCCGCAACCTGGACGCTATGCTTGCCCCTTGCTGGGTCATAATGCTGACCAATTGCTCACCAAAGGCAAACCATTTTTCGAGCGTGATGCCGACGTAATTGCCCGCGCCAAAGCCAAAGGCGTAGGCCACCGCATAAAGGGGTTGATCGAGATTCTCCATGACCCGGGAGACCGCATAGATCCAGATCAAAATCTCGATGAAACCCAATATCCACGCTACTGCACGCCGTTCTTGGATAATGCTCACCGTGCGCAGGGTCCCCAGCGCTACGTCGACACACCGGGCGACCATAATGCCCAGGCTCATCAACAAAACACTACTATCCATCGCTAGGCACCTTCCATGGCTCCCATGTTAAGGGCGTTGCGCTCCCGTCTTGAAGACTTCCCTGTCGTAGCTCTGAGGCCATAGCATTCCTATCATCAGTACATTGTCCTTCGCTCTACCGATGTGCTTAGCGGCCGATGTGGGTTGGAATACCCCGTCCCTAGAGCAAGTTTGATGCCGCTCACTCGATCACCCGAGGAAGTCCAGGACGTTCAGCTGCGGCGTGTTGAGTACTCCATAGCCGCAGCATACAGCGTGGCAGTTGACCTGACAAGTTGTCCAATCAGCCAACAGGGTGTCACGGGTTTGAACGGTTCAAGTCTCCTGCGAATCAGGCTGCATTGCGCCATTCACCTCCGACACCTCGGAACACCTTGGTTCATGGGCTCCAGAAAATGAAAATGGCTATTGTTAGAGGAGGGTCTGGATGGGCGGGGTTGAGACAACTGGTATGGTCTTACCTAGCCGTTGCTCAGGTCACGGACGTGATTGCGTCCTCCTGTCTTTGCATTGACGCAGGGTATAGTCGCGTCACGCCAGGAGCACGTGTGCAGACGGCGCCTGGCACGGGTTTTGCCATATGTGGAGTCAAAAAGTATCGCGTTGTTCGCATAGGTCCATGAAAAAGATTGCAAAAGGAGTATAGAGGATGTCGATTGAACGGTTTTGTATTCACGACGTGGTGACGGTGCATCCGTCCGCAACCGTCACCACAGCTGCGGCCCGCATGGCGACCGAAAACGTGGGTGCTCTGGTGGTCATCGATGGCCACAAACCGGTTGGGATCGTCACGGACCGTGACCTCGTGCTGCGGGTCTTGGCTAAAGGGTGTGCCGCAGAGACGACCGAGGTGCGGGCTGTGATGACGCCTGATCCGGTGTGTGTCTCCGCCGACGCGTCGCTAGAAGGCGCCTTGTCCCGGATGAAATCCCGTCGTCTTCGCCGGTTGGTGGTCGTCAATAAGGCACAAGAGGTCGTTGGTATTATTACCCTCGACGACATTCTCGAACTGCTGGCGGAGGAGCGCCAGGCGCTGGAATCCGTGGCGAGTGTGATGCGTTCCGTGCGCCGCGAGCCCTTGTAGGACTTGCATACGCTATGGCATAGCTCGATACTGTCTTGTTCGACCTCGACGGGATGAGCACCCGGACGGTAACGATGCACACGGCAGCATGGAGGCTTATGACGTCGATATCCTCGTGTACCTTCAAGGAGTGAATCATGACCTTTATTCGGGCCACCCGGACAAATGGGGCACAAGTTCTGATTAATCTCAATCACGTCGCAGCCATGGAACATCAAGAGGCGGAAACGCTTAATTACACGGCCATTATTCTCGACAGCGGTCGTGAGATCGATGTGACCGAATCGCTGCAAGAGTTAATGCAGCAAGCAGATATACCATTTGAACCGTCATCATGAGCAACAGATTCACGTGTCTGGCGTCTGTCATCCCGCTATCTAACGGTTAGTCCAGAGGCCTGCTTACATCAGTTTATAGCTCTGGAGCGTGCGCATATATTGGCTACGTTCAAAGGCCTCCGGATCGGGGCATTGCGGCTGGCTCATACTGCCTTGCAGTTGCCGCACGGAGAGGTACTCGTGGGCTTCCATCCAGTCGCACATCCCTTGTTCGACGGTCCGAATGTGATCAATTCCATGTTGCAATAGAGCCGAACACATCATGGTGACGCTTGCAGCGGCCATGAGCACTTTGAGGACATCTTCTGCGGTGTGGAGCCCGCTGGTCGCCGCGAGGTCGGCCTGGATATGATCATAGAGAATCGCAATCCAGCGCAAGGGAAGGCGAAGCTCCTGGGGGGTACTAAAGAGAATGTGAGGCCCCACTTCCAGCGTTTCCAGATCAATATCGGGCTGATAGAAGCGGTTGAACAGCACCAGGGCGTCCGCCCCAGCGGCGTCGAAGCAATGGGCCATATGGGCCATGGCACTGAAAAAAGGGCTGAGTTTAAGCGCCACCGGAATGCTCACCACGGCTTTGACGGCGGTGAGAATCTCGATAGAGGGCGCCATCCATCGCTTCCTGCACCGATCCCGACGCGAGCAGGGCAAAGCCGGTGCCGCGCGTGGCCATGACATCGCTGTGATCGCAAAAAATGGACAGCGCCTGAGCGGCGATGGAGCGGGCCGCAACGTGAAACACGGTGGCCGTGAGCTCCCCGGCGATCTTGTACATATTGGGGAGCATGAGCAACAATCCCTGTGACGCGGTAAACGTGGTCGTCAGGGCGCCTGCCTGCAAGGCGCCATGGACGGCGCCCGCAGCGCCCGCTTCACTCTGCATTTCCACCACGGCCGGGACCGTTCCCCAAATATTCGGGGTGGTTGCCGATGACCACATATCCGCCCACTCGCCCATGGGCGATGCTGGCGTAATGGGGAAAATAGCGATGACGTCGTTCAAACGGTAAGCGACCGAGGCGACCGCCTCGTTGCCGTCAAGGGTTGACAAGATGCGCGCCATGGGTGGGTCCATCTCCCTGTTGGGGTTCTCTTTACCGCTGCCTATACTCGGTGCGGTCCGTTCGCTCCCAACGATCTGGAGGGCCGAGTAGATACGTATTGAGAGCCATCTGCTGCCGGCAGGAGCAAATCCTATACCATGGTCAGCCATGGTCCGAGCCGGACGCCGTTGACAGGCTTGTCTGATAGGGTTATTTCCGCCCCCTGAGCCACCTCAGCGCCCAACCCATCTGTGACAGATTGTCCGCATACAGAACAAGTTGTCAGGTCTTCATGAAACACCGTATGAGACGGACGGTAGGTAGTTTTGCCCATCTTAGTGGGGTCGGCGTCGATCAACGGATCTCGGATGTATGTGGCATGGGATTTGCTTTTCAGGTCAACGACAAAGCCGCGTTACATACGCCCCTTAACCATCCAAAGGAGACTGCCATGCCACCGACCACCCCATCGCCCTTCTTTATCCGCTGGTTTGCAGAACTGGGTCTTGGCGATATTCCGCTCGTCGGGGGAAAGAATGCGTCGCTTGGGGAGATGTATCGTGAACTCGCGGCTCAAGGTGTCAACGTACCCAATGGCTTCGCCATTACGGCTGAGGCCTACCGGCATTTTCTCCACGACACCCAATTGGACCAGCAGCTCCGGGCCATCCTGAGCGACTTGAACACCCATGACCTTGACAATCTTCGCCAGCGGGGACGGCGAATCCGCCAAGCCATCGTGGCGGCGCCGCTGCCGGCCGAGATCGAACGGGCCATCGTCGAGGCGTACGACCGTTTGGCGGCGGAGAGTCATGAGCACGTGGATGTGGCGGTGCGCAGCAGCGCAACGGCCGAAGACCTCCCCGATGCGAGCTTTGCCGGCCAGCAAGAGACCTATTTGAATGTGCAGGGACATCCGGCGCTTCTCGACGCCTGTCAGCGGTGCTTTGCCTCGCTGTTTACGGATCGCGCCATCTCGTACCGGGTGGATAAGGGGTTTGATCATTTTTCCATTGCCCTCTCCATCGGCGTGCAACGCATGGTGCGGTCGGACCTTGCTACGTCGGGGGTCATGTTCTCGATTGATACGGAAAGCGGGTTTCGCGACGCCGTGCTGATTAATGCCGCCTATGGGCTCGGCGAAAACGTCGTGCAGGGCGCGGTGAATCCGGATGAATATTATGTCTTTAAGCCGACTTTACAGCAGGGGTTTCGGCCGATTTTGCAAAAACGCCTCGGCACCAAGGAATTCAAACTCGTCTACGACATTGGCGGCAGCAAGATGGTGAAGAATGTGCCGGTACCGCCGGCTGACCGAGAGCGCTTTGCCCTCAGCGATGACGACATCCTCACCCTGGCCAAGTGGGCCTGTCTCATCGAGAACCACTACAGCGCCCAACACGGCCATCCCACCCCGATGGATATGGAATGGGCCAAGGATGGGCAGACGGGCGATCTGTTCATCGTGCAGGCGCGTCCGGAGACGGTGCAGTCTCAGAAGGCCCAAGATGTGATCGATGCCTATCACCTGCAACAGCGCGGCGAGGTCTTGGTGCGCGGCCGCAGTGTGGGGGAGAAAATCAGCTCTGGTCCGGTGCGCGTGATCCAAGATGTGCATCAGCTCCATGCATTCCAAGACGGCGAGGTCTTAGTGACGGATAAGACCGATCCGGATTGGGAACCGATCATGAAAAAAGCGGCGGCCATCGTCACCAATCGCGGTGGGCGCACCTGTCACGCCGCCATTGTCAGCCGCGAGTTGGGGTTACCCGCCATCGTCGGGTCGGAACATGCGACGGACCTCTTACAAGACGGTCAGATCGTCACCGTGTCGTGCGCGGAAGGGGAGACGGGTTTTGTCTATAAAGGGGGACTCCCGTTCGAGGTTGAACACGTGGTGCTCTCCGAACTGAGCCGCCCCAGGACGCACGTCATGATGAATGTCGGCAATCCCGAGGAAGCCTTCGCCCTCGCGGCGCTGCCCAATGATGGCGTGGGGTTGGCGCGGGAGGAGTTCATCATTTCGACGTTCATCAAGATCCATCCCCTCGCGCTCTTGCACTACGATCAGTTGGAAGATGGGGCGGTCAAGCGCGAGATTGATCGCCAGACGGTCGGATA
>Ga0268386_10000939_pt1 | contig 19516 bp, 17 predicted proteins | sample RVTome_15_FD_200260 | JGI IMG/M metagenome (GOLD analysis project Ga0268386, IMG submission 200260) | Soil microbial communities from uranium-contaminated site in the Upper Colorado River Basin, Wyoming, United States - RVT150D86... ...
CGCTCGAGGACGAGCTCGCCGCGCTGCAACGCCACAATGGAACCAGCCAGCCGGAATCCAGCAGCCAACCAACCACACCGGTGTCCGGGCCTCGTTGAGAGAGTCCGGTCCCGCAGAGAGAAGGGAGGCCACACGGCCTCCCTTCTCTTTCATTCGGCGATGTCGCGCCGGTACTGGACCCCGGGCCAGGTGATGCGTTCGGCTGCCGCATACGCCCGATCACGTGCAATGTCGATCGTCTGCCCCGTCCCCACCACGTCGAGTACCCGCCCGCCGTCGACAAAGAGCTTGCTGCCCTCGGCCACGGTGCCGGCGTGGAATACGATCACACCTTCGGGTAGGCCACCGTCGAGACCACGGATCTCGTCGCCCTTCTGTGGTGCGGTGGGATAGCCCTGGGCCGCCAGGACGACGTTGACGGTGGCCATCTCAGACCACTCGGGTGACCCTCCCTCCAGCACCTCGAGCACATCGCTCGTCATTCGAGGTAGGACGGCCTGGGTCTCCGGATCGCCCAGCCGCACATTGAACTCGAGGACCTTGGGCCCCTCGTCGGTGAGGGCCAGGCCGGCATAGAGAAAGCCGGTGAAGGGGTTCCCATCGGCCTCCATCTGCGCCAGGGTCGGGGCGATCACCTGGGCCATCGTACGGTCGACCAGGCCGGCGTCCAGGTCGTCCACCGGCGAGTATGAGCCCATGCCCCCGGTGTTGGGGCCTTCATCTCCTTCGAGGAGTCGCTTGTAGTCGCGAGCAGGCTCCAGTGGCTTCGCCCCGTGCCTGGTGCACACCGCGAAGACACTCACCTCCAAGCCGGCCAGATATTCCTCTACGACGACCGGGCCATTCTCGATCCAGTGATCGACCCAGGAGGCGGCGTCGGTCAGTGACTCCGTGACCAGAACACCTTTGCCTCCTGCCAGCCCGTCTGCCTTGACCACATAGGGGGCGTCCGCCCGCTCCAGATGTCTCTTGGCGGTTTCGGCGTCCGTGAAAGTCTCCGCCGTTCCGGTGGGCACCCCGGCTCGGGTCATCACGTCCTTGGCGAACGCCTTGGACGACTCGAGTCGGGCGGCCGAGCGGCTTGGGCCGAACACCGGGATGCCGAGACGTCGCAGCGCGTCCCCGAGCCCGGCTGCAAGAGGCGCTTCGGGCCCGACGACCACCAGGTCGACCCCGTGGAGCCGGGCCATCGCCGCGATGGCGCCGACGTCGTCGACCCCGATGCCCTCGACCAGCGGCCCGAGCTCGGCCAGGCCGGGGTTCCCGGGAAGGGAGATCAGTTCGCGCACTCTGTCGGAGCGGGCCAGGGCCCACCCCATGGCGTGCTCCCGACCACCTGACCCGACCAACAGGACCCTCATGGGATCTCGATCAGTTGTGTCCGCTCCGGGCCGACCGACACCCAGCCTATGGGAGCCCCGATTGCTTCCTGGATGTACTCGATATAGGTGCAGGCCTCCTTGGGCAGGTCGTGGTAGTGGCGAACGCCGGTGATGTCCCCGGCCCAACCGGTCAGCTCCTCGTACTCAGGCTCGCAGTGGTAGAGCACCGACTGCTGGGAGGGAAAGTGGTCGTAGTGATCGCCTCCGGCCCGGTATCCGGTGGCAACCTTGATCGTGTCGAACGCCGACAGGATGTCCATCTTGGTCAGAAACACCTTCGTCAGGCTGTTGATCCGCACCGCATAGCGGAGAGCGACCAGATCGAGCCAACCGCATCGTCTCCTCCGCCCGGTGACCGTGCCGTACTCGCCGCCCAGCTCGATCATCGTGTCGCCGATCTCGTCGTCGAGCTCGGTGGGAAAAGGCCCGGTTCCGACCCTCGAGATGTAAGCCTTGGCAACGCCGATGATCTCGTCGATCGTCTTGGGACCGATCCCCGAGCCCACGATGGCCCCTCCCGCCGTGGGGTTGGACGAGGTCACGAACGGGTACGTCCCGTGATCTATGTCGAGCAGGGTCCCCTGGGCCCCTTCGAACAGCACCTCCTTGTTGGACTCGATGGCGTCGTGGAGGAGGAGCGAAGTGTCGGCAACATGGGGCCGGAGCCGATCGGCGAAGCCCAGGTATTCGACGATGATCTCCTCGGGATCCATCGGAAGGGTGTTGTAGACGCGGGGGAGGATCTTGTTCTTGTCCTCGAGGGCCGCCTCGACCTTCTCTCGGAAGATCTTGGGATCGAAGAGGTCCTGCACCCTTATCCCGAACCGGGAGTACTTGTCGGTGTAGGCGGGACCGATGCCCTTCTTGGTGGTTCCGATCTGATTGTCTCCCAGGTAACGCTCGATGGCCGCGTCCAGCTTGCGGTGATAGGGCATGATCAGATGAGCATTCGAGCTCAGACGCAGCCGCGACGGGTCCATGCCCTTGGCGGCCACCATGTCCATCTCGGCTAGCAACACCGCCGGATCGATGACGGTGCCCGAGGCGATCACCGGGGTGCAGGTGGGGTAGTGGATCCCGGACGGGATCAGGGAGAGTGCGAGCCTCTGATCGCCGACCACGATGGTGTGCCCGGCGTTGTTGCCACCCTGGAAACGAACCACGTAGTCGGCGCTTTCGGCGAAGTAATCGACGACTCTCCCCTTCCCTTCATCACCCCACTGGGCGCCGAGGACGATCGTCGCTGACATGACGGTGAGCGACGGTAGCGGGCCGGGGTCAGGTCCCGTCCTCGTCGTCTGGCACTCCCGGAGATCCGGTGACGAGACGGTAAGTCGACTCGATACCCTCCGCCACGACCCGAATAGGTGCCGTGCCCACTTGATAGAGGCCGAGGCCGACCGCTTTGGGCAATTCGCTGAGTCGTGGGGCGCCCACGAAGCCCCGACGACCGAAGTAGATCCAGAGGGCAACGGCGCTCAACGCCATGGCCCCGATCAGTATCCAGAAACCCGTCGGGTCGTCGGCGAGTGGGATCTCGATGAAGTTCATGCCGAACACCCCGGCGACGAGGCTCAGAGGCAGCAAGATCGCGGAGAATACGGTGAGGACCCGGACGATCTCGTTCGTCTGGTCGGCTACCGCACCGCGATGGGTCTCCAGGACCGAGCCAAGTAGAGACCTGGCGGCCTCCAGCGACTCGAGGATCTGGGTCTGGTACTCGGCCACCCGCTCGAACTCACGTCGACTCGCCTCGTCGACGAGCCGGGTTTCGCCATCGGCGAGGTCTTCGTAGATCTGGCGCTGTGGGACGAGGACCCGACGCAACACGATGACGTCGCGACGCAGCGCGTATACCTCGGTCAGGGCGCGGGGGTCGGCGCGCATGGCGAGCTCCTCCAAGGAGTCGAGCTCGGTCTCGAGGTGGTCGATCAGGGCCGGGAAGCGACGACTTCCGACCATTGCCAGATGGGCCAGGAGCCCGGGCGGTGAGGCCACGGAAAGTCCTACCCCCTGCAAGAAGCGGTCGATGACGATCGATGTCGAGGCGATGTCCTCGTCGTGGATCGAGACCACGAAGTCGGGTCCGATGAAGAGATCGACCTCGCTGCCATCGAGACGTCCGCTGTCGCCGGTGCGGAAGGCGTTCAACACGACGTAGAGAAGATCGCGCTGCTCCTCGATCATGGGCAGGCTGCCGGCAGCGAGAGCGTCGGCGATGAGCGTCTCGGGAATGCCGAATTGGCGACAGGTCTGACGGATCGTCTCCGGGCTCTCCCCGGAGACGTCGACCCAAACCCAGCCACCGGCAGGAATCGCCGCGACCGAACCGACGCCCTTGATCGAGGGCGCGTTCTCTCCGTTGACCCACGTGAAGCTGGTTATCACCACAGCGATTATCGGCGGGCCGGCCCCTCCCTCCCGGTAATTGCATGCTGTGGCAACCACGAAACACAGCGTTCACATTGCAGCAACGGGTCGGCAATTGCGGTCGGATACAAAACACCCGGTTCACGCCACAACTGGAAGGAGGCATCGTGACCAAGACGGCTGCCGACGTCTTGTCCCTCGTCGAGGGCGAGGCTTATGAGTTCGTCGATCTGCGCTTCTGCGACCTGCCCGGGCAGGTGCAGCATTTCACCGTCCCATCCCATCAGCTGACAGAGGACTCGTTCGATGACGGCTTCGGGTTCGACGGCTCGTCGATTCGCGGGTTTCAGGACATCCAGGAATCCGACATGATCCTGATCCCCGATCCAGGTACCGCGGTCGATGATGTCTTCCGCTCCCGGAAGACCTTGATCCTCTACTGCTTCGTCAACGACCCGATCACCAACACCCCCTACGAGAAGGATCCCCGGTACATTGCCAAGAAGGCGGAGGAGTATCTGGTCAGCACCGGGATCGCCGACACCTCCTACTGGGGGCCGGAGGCCGAGTTCTACATCTTCGACGACGTCCGCTTCGGGCAGAACCAGAACTCCGGCTACTACTTCGTCGATTCGGTGGAGGGCGCCTGGAACTCGGGCGAGTTCGAAGACGGCGGCAACCTCGGATACAAGCCCCGCTACAAAGAGGGCTACTTCCCGGTACCGCCCACAGATCACTTCCAGGACCTGCGCTCGGAGATGACACACAACCTCGAGGCGGCCGGGATCACGATCGAAGTGCAGCATCATGAGGTGGGCACCGCCGGTCAGGCCGAGATCGACATGCGCTACGACACACTGCTGCGCACGGCTGACAACGTCACCCTCTACAAGTACATCGTTAAGAACACGGCGTGGGAGATGGGCAAGTCGGTCACGTTCATGCCAAAGCCGATCTTCGAGGACAACGGCTCGGGCATGCACACCCATCAGTCGCTGTGGAAAGACGGCGAGACACTGATGTACGACGAGGGCGGTTATGCCGGGTTGTCGGACACTGCCCGCTGGTACATCGGTGGGCTGCTGAAGCACGCCGCCGCCGTGTTGGCGTTCGCCGCGCCGACGACCAATTCCTACCACCGGTTGGTCCCCGGCTACGAGGCACCGGTCAACCTGGTGTACTCGAGCCGGAACCGCTCGGCCGCGGTGAGGATCCCCCAGTACAGCCAGGCACCGGCGGCCAAGCGCCTCGAGTTCCGCTGTCCCGACCCGTCGTGTAACCCCTATCTCTCGTTTGCGGCGATGCTGATGGCCGGTCTCGACGGGGTGCAGAACCAGATCGAGCCGCATGATCCGGTGGACAAGGACATCTACGACCTGCCGCCTGCCGAGCTCGCCGGTCTGCCTTCCGTGCCGGGAAGTCTTCCCGAGGCGCTTGCCGCCCTCGAGGACGACCACGACTTCCTGTTACAGGGTGGTGTCTTCACCCAGGGTCTCATCGACTCCTGGATCGAGTACAAGATCGAGCATGAGGTCGATCCGGTGCGGCTGCGACCCCATCCCTACGAGTTCCACCTGTATTACGACATCTAGCGGTTCGATCGCACAGCCGATCGAGAGGAGCGGCCGGGCGGCAGCCCGGCCGCTTCACAGATCTGGTCCCTGGGTTGGTTCTCGTAAGGCGGGAGCGTTACGCGCTGGCGGCGTTGTGGGTGTTGGTGACTTCGGTGTCGTAGTCGGTGGCCGCCTGCACGAACGAGTCGACGGCCGTGTTGCGGCGCTCCCCGGTGTCCGTGGAGCGGAGACCCGCCAGCGCCTCGTTGGCGCTCACGGCGGCCTGGTCGACATAACCCTGGAGTGAGGCGTGGTTCGCCTCCACACTGCTGGGGGATGTCAGCCCGCGTAGCTGGTCGGCAAGACCCTGGGTCGTCGCCACCACCGCCTCGAAGCGGGTCTCGGCGTCGGGATACTCGACCTCACGTGGGTCGGCATTGAACCCTTCGTTGACGGTGACGATCTCGGTGCGTTGGGCCTGGAGCTCCTCATTGATGGCGTCGATGGTGTCGAGGTAGGTCTGGGTCTCCGGGTCGAGCGGGGTCTGACTCTGGGTGGTGGAGGTAGAGCCCTCACCACCGTTACCGCCTCCCAAGGTCGTCGAGGTGTCCGGGCTGGACACCAGTGTGGTCTGGGTCGAGGCTTCGGGGAGCTCGCGTACGAAGAAATAGGTGAACGCGATCATCCCGAGGACGACCAGGGGGAGGATCCAGCGGCCCGGTTTCGGGTCGGGGTTGACTGCCATTGCAGAGAGACGATAGCCAACGACCAGTTGGTTCCCCGGATCCCCACCCCCGTGACGACCCCCTTGAACGGGTCGTCGCGCCGGCATACCTTCCAGATATGGAGCCGGAACGGGACGAAGTCTACGAGCGGATCCCTTGGGAGACGCTCGAGAAGAAGGGTGGCGACCGGCAATGGCTGGCCTACGCATTGGCCGGGGCGGTGGCTCTTGGCGCCCTCGGCTACTCATTCGTCCGCAGCCAACCGGCATTGCCTCCGGCCACTGTGGCCGTCTCGGCGCCTGTGACGGCTTCGGCCACCACGATCGAGGCCCAAACCACCCCACCGCCCTCCACCGTGGCCGGGCCCATCGTGGTGGCCGAGGCCGACCTCTATGCAATCGCCCCCGAACGGCTGATCGAAAGAGCGGCGGCACACGCCGAATGGTTCGCCGTCGAATACATGTCCGCCGACGGCACCGAGGAGTCGCGGCGGACTCTCTCCTCGCTGCTACCGGCCGGCGCACCAATGCCCGAGACGCCCGAGGGAACCCAAGTGTTCGTCGACTGGGCCGGCGCCACGGGCGTCACCGAGACAGGGGGGATGTCTTTCCGGGTAGACGTCGTGGTGAGATCCCTGCTCTCCACCGGCGAGGCGGGCTTCGTGCGTCAGCCGCCGACGATGGTGACCGTCGACGTCGAAGTGAACGAGAGCGGTCTCGCCATGGTGACGGGGTTGCCCTCGCTGTCTCCGGTGACCCCCTCGCCTTCCCCGAACCTTGGCCTGGTCGATATCCCGGAGGAGGTGGCCGTCGGGATCGAAGCGGGTCTCGAGATCGTGGGCGGGCGCCAGGCCACCGATGGCTCCTGGGAAGTAGTGGTGATGTTAGTGGGCTCGGACGGGGTGAGACGCCCGGTGACGATCCGACCCTGACTAGTCGCCGAAGTGACCCTCTAGGATCGCCGTCGCCTCGGGGGTGATGAAGTCCCATGAGCCGTCGGGAGTCTTGGAGATGGTCACGAAGTCAGCTGTGAAGAAGACGCTCGCCACGCCGTCGATCGCCAGCAGTCCGGCGAGAAAGGCCTCTTCGGGCTCGGACCCTCTCACGTGTGTCCCCGGGCCACCCACCGGCCGGCCCACCGAGAACTTCAGTGCGTTGGGGTTCGGGGTCTGCTCGACTTGCACGGCCATCAGGGCCAGAGCGTAACCAGTGGCCGCGATCGTCGCAGTCGACGTTGGTGGCACATTCACCGACGTCGTGGCAGTGGGAGACGGGAGACTCCGTGGCTTCAAGGTACCCACCACGCCTGATCAGTCGGTCGGGGTCGCCTCGGCAGTCCGGGGGGTCACGGCGGACGTCTTCTTGCACGGGACGACGGCTGCGACCAACACCCTGCTCGAGGAACGTGGCGCCCGGGTTGCATTGGTGACCGATGCCGGATATGAGGACCTGATCGAGATCGCCCGCCAGGATCGACCGTCCCTCTACGACTCGGCGATCGACCGACCACAGCCACTCGTGCCCCGGGATCGTCGATACTCCGACCCCGGCGCGGTCGGTGACGCCGATGTGGTCGCGGTGGCGTTGCTCGACTCTTACCGCGAGCCCGCGGCGGAGCGTGAGATCGCCAGTCGCATCTCGCTGCCCACCGTTCTCTCCTCCGATGTCTCGCCCGAGTTCAGGGAGTACGAGCGGCTCGCTACAACGGTGCTCGCCGCTTATCTGACTCCGTCGGTTGCCGACTATCTCACGGCCCTCGACCGGCGCCTCGCGATGGCGACCCGTCTGGTGATGACCTCCTCAGGCGGCTTGGTGCCGTTCCAACAGGCGACGGGTCTTGCTGGGCGTCTGGTGCTGTCCGGGCCAGCTGGTGGTGTAGTCGCGGCTGCCGCCGTGGGCGGGCATCACGGTCATGAGTCGGTGATCTCGTTCGACATGGGTGGCACTTCCACCGACGTATGCCGCATTACCGGTGGCGCTCCCGCGGTGGGAACCGGGCATCTGGTGGCCGGGAGAGTGAATCGGGTCCCTTCGGTGCCGATCCGCACGATCGGAGCCGGCGGAGGGAGCATTGCGGGGATCGACGAGGGAGGCGCGCTCCGGGTCGGGCCCCGATCCGCGGGCGCACACCCGGGCCCGGCGGTTTACGGACTGGGTGGTGTCGACCTCACCGTGACCGACGCCAACGTCCTCGCAGGCAACATCCCGCTCGACCTCGCGCTGGGGGGCTCTCTGCATCTGGATGTCGATGCCGGTCGGGAGGCTGCCCGGCGCCTCGCGGAGGTATCCGGGATCGAAGTGAGACGTCTCATCACCGGAGTGCTCGAAGTAGTCGAAGCCCATATGGAGCGCGCCCTGCGGGCGGTCTCCGTCGAGGAAGGCGCCGATCCCCGCGATTCGGCCCTCGTTGCCTTTGGAGGTGCTGGCGGCCTGCACGCGAGCAGACTGGCACGACGGCTGGGGATCCGGACGGTGTTGATCCCCCCGCACTCGGGGGTGTTCTCGGCACTGGGACTGTTGTTGGCCACACCACGGGCTGACGCCGTCCAGACGGTGGTGTTGAATGAGGGCGACGAGCGGCTCATCAACGAGGCGCGGTCAGTGACCGAACTGGCCCGCTCGACCTTTTCCACCATGTTCGGCTCGCCTCCATTGGTCATCGGTTCGACCGCCGACATGCGCTATCGGGGCCAGGCTCACGAGCTCGAGGTTCCCCTTGGCCCGGGTTGGGAAGGTCTCAGTGACCGTTTTCATCGCATCCACCACGAGCGATTTGGCTTCGACCGCCCCTACGAGCCCCTCGAGGTGGTGAATGTCAGGGCCACCTCCTCGGGTCGGCCCCCGATGACGTGGGCCGAAATCCCACGAGTCGACCCTCATCACGACCCCGTAGGTCAGGCGGGGGTCTGGAGGCGGGAGAGACTGCCGGGCGGATTCACGCTGACGGGGCCGGCGACGATCGTCGAAGACAACTCGGCGACCCTGATCGAGGGGGATGACCGCTTGACGGTCCTCGATGACGGAACCCTGGAGATAACGACATGAGTGTCTCGGAGGCAGTTGCGTACGTGCGGACGGCGCTGGCGGAGTCAGCCGACCCGGAGAGAGCCGCAGGGATGCAGGCGTACATGAAGACGGATATGCCGTTCTACGGCGTGCCCAAACCGGGACGCGCACCGATCCTCAGATGCTTGAAGAAGGAGTACGCCCCGGTCGACCACGCCGGGTACGAGGCCCTGGCCAGCGCGCTGTGGGAGCTCCCTCACCGGGAGGAGAAATACCTGGCGCAAGGAGTTGCCACGGGTTTTCCCCGCTTCATGGGTCCCGAGTCCATGCCGCTCTATCGACGGTTCATCGTGGAGGGCGCTTGGTGGGACTTCGTCGACGAGACCGCCACGCACATGATCCGGGAGTTGGTCATCCACCATCCAGATGAGATCTGGCCCGCCGTTGACCGATGGAACCAAGACGAGGACATGTGGCTGCGCCGCGCCTCGATCATTTGCCAGGTCGGCGCCAAGGAGCAAACCGACCCGGAGCGGCTGTTCCAGTATTGCGCGCAGAGGGCGCACGAAACCGAGTTCTTCATACGGAAGGCGATCGGCTGGGCGTTGCGTGAGTACGCCAAGACCGATCCCGATGCGGTTGCCGTCTTCACCAGCTCCCACCGCGAGACTCTCTCTGCTCTCAGCTTCCGAGAGGCCACCAGACAAATCGGCCATCTCGTCGGGTCATGATCGATCCCATCACCCTCGAAGTTGCCCGCAACCGCTTTGCGGCAGTGGCCGACGAGATGGGGGTAGTCCTGCGTCGAACGTCTCTGTCCCCGAACATCAAGGAGCGGGCGGACTGCTCAGCCGCGGTGTTCACTGCTGGTGGCGAGATGCTGGCTCAGGCCGAGCACATACCGGTCCACCTGGGCTCGATGCCTGCGTCGGTCCGGGCATGTCTCGAGCGGTTCGATCCGATGCCGGGTGTCCAGTACGCCGTCAACGACCCCTATCAGGGGGGCACTCACCTCAATGACCTGACCATCCTCGCCCCCGTCTTCGTGGGCGGGGCACATATCGCCTGGGTGGCCAACCGTGCCCATCACGCCGACGTCGGAGGCGAGGCTCCCGGGTCGATGCCCGCACACGCCGTACGTCTCGAACAGGAAGGGCATGTGGTCCCTCCGATGGTGGCGGCGCGCGACGGCGTCTGGGCCGAGGAGTTCCTCGAGCCCTTTCTCGACGCGTCGCGCACGCCTTGGGAGCGACGCGGCGACCTCGACGGTCAGATGGGGTGCAACGCCGTGGCCGTGCGTCGGCTGACCGAGCTTGTCGAGAGGGAGGGACCCGACAGGTACGTCGCCGTGTCCCGGGCACTACTCGACTACGGCGAGCGCAGGATGACCGCGGCGCTCGCCGCTCTCCCCGACGGGATCTACCGGTTCCAGGATTACATGGAGATGGGAGAGCGCGACATCGGGATCAGGGTGGCGGTGACGGTCGACGGGGACTCGCTCCATGCCGACTTCAGGGGAACGGACCCCCAGGTGGAAGCCAACTTCAATGCCGTGGAGGCGGTGACCATGTCGTGTCTCTACTACGCGGTCCGTGTCGCAACCGACCCGAGCATCCCAGCCAATGGTGGCAGCTATCGTCCACTGTCCCTGACCGCCCCCGAGGGCACGATCGTGAATGCCCGTCCACCGGCAGCCGTGGCCGCGGGCAACGTCGAGACCAGCCAACGGATCGCCGACGTCCTCTTGGGTGCCCTCGCTCCGGCGGCTCCCGACCGGGTGCCGGCGGCGGGTCAAGGGACGATGAACAACGTTCTCATCGGCAACGACGAATTCGCCTACTACGAGACCGTCGCCGGGGGCCAAGGGGCACGCCCGTTTCGAGACGGCCAGTCGGGGATACAAACGGGGATGACCAACACCCAGAACACACCCATCGAGTCGCTGCATCTCCATTACCCGTTTCGGGTGACCGCATACACCCTGCGTCGGGATAGCGGCGGGCACGGCCGGTTTCGAGGCGGCGACGGCATCCGCCGGGAGATCGAGTTCCACGCCGACGCGACACTCTCACTGATGGGCGAGCGTCGTCGTAATCCCCCTTGGGGCCTCGAGGGCGGGGAGCCGGGGGCCGTCGGCGAGGACTGGTTGATCAGGGCCTCGGGCGACCGCGCGCGTCTCCCGGGAAAGTCAACCGTGGAGGTGTCCACCGGCGACCGTCTGGTGGTCCTCACTCCGGGTGGCGGTGGCTGGGGCGAAATGGCGACGGGTGGGTAGCCTGAACCCGTGAGCCTCGTCGACGAACTGAGGGCGGTGCTCGGTGACGAGGACGTCCTCGAGCAGCCGGTGGAGTTGCATCTGTTCTCGAAGGACGCCTCGCTGATGCGGGGCCAGCCCAGTTGTGTGGCCTTCCCCGACAACGCGGCAGAAGTCGCCGAGATCGTCCGCATCGCAGAACGACACGGTGTGCCGATCGTGGCCCGGGGGGCGGGTACCGGCCTCGCCGCCGGGGCGAGCCCCACCGAGGGCGGCATCGTCGTCGTGTCGACCGCGATGACCGATATCGCGATAGACGTGGACAATCGCACCGCCTGGGTGGGAGCCGGCGTGATCAACCTCGATCTGTCCCGGGAAGCCTCCCCATATGGGCTCCACTTCGCTCCCGACCCTTCGTCCCAGTCGGCGTGCACGATCGGCGGCAACGTCGCCAACAACTCCGGAGGGCCACACTGTCTCGCCGAAGGCAGCACCACCAGCCACGTCCTGGGAATGGAGGTAGTGCTGGCAGGTGGCGAGGTGGCTTTCCTCGGGAGCCAGGCCCCGGATCCGCCTGGTCTCGATCTGAAAGGCGCCATCGTCGGCTCGGAGGGAACCCTTGGGTTCGTCACCCGAGTCCTGGTCCGGCTCCTTCCCATCGAGCCGGACGTGCGCACTCTGCTGATGAGCTTCGACACCGTCGAGGACGCGGCGCGGACGGTCTCCGATGTGATCGCGGCCGGTCTCGTCCCGGCGGCACTGGAGATGATGGATAGGCGGATGTGCGAGGTGGTGGAGAACTGGCTACAGGCGGGCTTGCCCATCGATGCCGAGGCGATACTGCTGGCAGAGGTGGTAGGTGAGAGTGATGGGGTGGCGTCCCAGGCAGGGGTCATCGCAGATATCGCCCGTCTCAACCACACCACCGACGTGGAGATCGCGGCGACCCCGGAGGATCGCGCTCTCCTCTGGAAGGCGAGGAAGTCGGCTTTCGGCGCCATCGCCCAACTCGCCACCGACTACTACCTGCACGACGCGGTGGTGCCCCGCACCCGACTCGTCGAGACGATGAAGGCCGTCTACGCCATCGCCGATCGCCATGGCCTCACGATGGCCAATGTCTTTCATGCTGGGGACGGCAACCTCCACCCGCTAATCGCGTTCGACGCCAGTGACGAGGAGGCCAATCGCATCGTCCACCAGGCAGGGGAGGAGATCGTGGCGGCGTGCCTGGCCGTCGGGGGCGCCTTGTCCGGCGAACACGGGATCGGTGTCGAGAAGAGAGATCTCATGGGGGCCAACTTCACCGAGCTCGATCTCGACGCCCAGGCGAGGTTGAAGGAGGTCTTCGACCCGGCCGGTGTTTTCAATCCACGCAAAGTCCTTCCCAGCGGCTCTCGTTGCTTCGACTTCGGGGGCATCCGGCGTGAGCTCCCGGACGGTGTCTGGGTTTGACCTATCACCCGGCCCACATCTCGTGGCTCGAAACCGAGATTCCGGGCGCACCGGGAACCGCGTTCCATCTCGCCCCGAAGACGGTGCGTGACGTGGAGTCCATTCTCCGCTACTGCTCGGAGAGAAGTCTCGTGGTCCAAGTCTGGGGCGGGGGCTCGCATTCGGGGTTCGGCGACCCCACGCCGCCCGACTTCGTCATGGCCATGGAGAGAATGGGTGAGATCGAGCGGTGGGAGCCCGACGACCTGACCATCGTGCTGGGAGCGGGGGCGCGCATCGAAGCCGTCGAAGCGATGCTCGCCGAGCGCAATCAGAGCCTGGCCTTGCCGGAGCGTCCGGGGCCGGCAACGGTCGGCGGGGTCGTCGCCGCCGGGATCTCGGGTCTGCGTCGGGGTCGTCTGTACTCCACCAGGGAGCGGGTCCTCGAGGTCAGCATGGTCACCGGTGACGGGAGACTCGTCCGCAGTGGGGGAAGAGTGGTCAAGAACGTCACCGGCTACGACCTCCATCGGGTCGCCGTGGGCGCCTTCGGGTCGCTGGGGGTGATCGTGTCGGTCTGTCTCAAGCTGTGGCCGACGCCTCCCGGGGCGGTCACGGTCATGGTGGACGACCTGGAGCGAGCCGCGGCGGTCGTCCGACCGCTGGCGGTCCTCGAGACGTCCGGCCAGATCCAGGTCTATCTCCAGGGCACCGAGGCCGAGGTGGAGTCACAGGCCGATCGTCTCGGGGGCCGGGCGATGGCTGGCTTCGACTGGCCGGCCGATCCGCGCGACGCCTGGAGATGGTCGCTGCGGGTTCCCCCCGCCATGACCGGCCCTGCCGTCACCCGTCTCCCCGGTTCCTGGAGCTATATCGCGGTCCATGGGGTGGGTGAGGTGCGGGCGGCATCACCCTCCGTGGACGGCGCCGAAGACGTGCGCTCGTGGGCTCAGTCGCTCGGTGGCCATCTCGTGATGGTCGCAGGAGATCCGTCCGTGTTCGATCCCTGGGGGACGCCACCTCCGGGTCTCGACCTGCAACGACGTCTCATCGCCGAGTTCGACCCGATGCGCATCCTCAACCCGGGTCGGCTGCCCGGAGGCGTGTGATGGGCTGGGTCACCGAGCATCATCCCACCACCGACGAGCTGAATGCCTGTGTCCAGTGCGGCCTGTGCCTCCCGGTCTGCCCAACGTTCCGGTTGACCGGCAGGGAGACGGCCTCGCCACGTGGCCGCCTCCACGCCATGTCGGCGGTCCATGAGGGGCTCATCGAAGTCGACGAGACGTTCGCCTCGATCATCGATTTCTGCCTGGGGTGTCGCGCCTGCGAGCCCGTCTGTCCTGGTTTGGTGCCGTACGGGCGGGCCCTCGAGGGCACCCGAGCCGAGATCGACGCCCAGATTCCTGGTCGGCAAAGGCAGTACAACTGGGCTCTGGGAACCTCTCTCGGCTCACGCCCCGTTATGCGGCTCGGCGGCTGGGCGATGATGATGGCACAAATCCTGGGACTGACCGGATTGGCGCCGCGGAAGTACCGGGGCATCGGGACGGGCTTGCGTCGGCTGCGGGGTCGGGGACAGTCGATGATCGGCCACGTTGGCGGTCCCGGGGACGCCGGCACCGTCGGCCTCCTCGCCGGATGCATCCAGGATGAGTGGTTCCGGCCGGTCAACAGGGCCGCGGTGCGGCTCTTGGAGAGAGCCGGCTACACCGTCGCAGTGCCGGAGCGACAGACCTGTTGTGGGGCCCTCGCGGCCCACGACGGGAAGGCCGACGCCGCCGAGAGTTATCAAAGGCAGAATGCAGATGCTCTCGGTGGCTACGACATGGTCGTGGCCACCGCCGCCGGATGCTCCGCCCACCTCGCCGGGTATCGGTGGATGGGTCACCGCCCCGAGACCTTGGATGTCACGGTCGCCGTCGCCCGGGCCATCGGGGACGGTCGGCTCCCGCGGGCCGCTGACGCTCGTGGCCCAATCGCAATACAAGACCCGTGCCATCTCCGGCATGCTCAGCGGGTGATCGAGGAGCCGAGAGAGGTGCTTGCCGCAGCCGGATACGAGGTCATCGAGACCGACCCTGCGGGGCTTTGTTGTGGGGCGGCCGGCATGTACACCGTCCTCCAACCCGAGGCTTCCGGTCGGCTGGGGAGCCAGAAGGCTGGTCAGGTGAGATCCACGGGTGCAATGAAGGTGGCCTCGGCGAACCCCGGCTGCGAGATGCAGTTACGCAGCCATCTCGAAGCTGGCTACGAGATAAGACACCCGATCGAGTGGTATCTCGCCGCCCTGACGGCGGAGACCCTGATCTGAAGGTTATGGTCGCGCCGGTGACGGAGAGCACAGCCAAACCGGCGAGCCCGGGTCTGCTGAAACGCTATGCGATCTTGGCCTACGGGGCCTTCGGAACGATGGCCGATGTAGGCCTCATGGTGTTGGGTAGCCTCCTCGTGGGACTGGCCGCTGCGGTTCTCCTGGCTGGATTCGGGCTGGTGGAGGTGACCGGCGAGGAGCTGTCCACCGGTGAGTTGCTGATCTCCGCAATCGTCCTCGCCGTCATCGGTCTGTTCTGTCTTGGGGTCGCCTCCGAGGGCCCTCTGGGCCGGGGTCGTCGGCTCGTCGGTTTCAAACTCTGGGAGGTGGGGATCGGACGAACGATCGCCGTTTTCGTCTGCGGCTTCGTCTCACTGCTCCTCTATGACCTGATCGGTGGTCTGCTGGAATCGGTTCCGTCGCCGCTTTACCGGGGGACCGCCGGCTTCCGGGCGGTTGGGGTCGCCGGGATGACCGCCATGCCGTTGCTCGGTGTGCCCTTGTCGCTCCTGGTCCGCGCCACCCCCGACCGCCATGCCTGGATCCGACAGGCCGACATCCCCGTGATGTTCATCGTCTGGACGGTTGCCGCCATGATCATCCTCACCTAGCGCCTCTCTCCGTACCGTCTGGGTGTCCTCAGAGCGGCTTGGCGTATACCAGGATCTCGTGGGGCACACCACCCACTCGTTTGATGGCCTCGGCGGTCCAGCCCAGGTTGGGGAGTTTGATGTCCAGCTCGGTGACACCCCGCTGTGCTGCGAGGTCCACCAGACCGTCGAGTAAGGGGAGCAAGCCTTCGGGTGTGGTGGCGAACCAGTGGGTGCGCATCCAATCTTCCTCCGGTTGGCCCACACTGACCCATCCCGCCGGGGACTGCAGCAACTCACCCATCGTGGTCACGTCGCCGGGTCGTGCCGTCCGCCACTGCCAGCCGAGGGCGATGAGCTCGCGACCCTCACGGGCGAGCTCGCTGGCCGCCCAGAACAGCCAGGCCGCATCGGCGTCGGATCCGGGAGCCGGGCGCAGGCGGTACTGGTCGGCCGCCCGGTGGCCCGAGTCGACTTCGAGATCGGCGTAGACCCATCTCGAGACGTTGCGGTAGCCGAGACCCTCGACCTGAGCCCGGGCCGCCAGGTTGTCGGATTCGGTGGCGAGACGCATCACCCGTGCTCCACGCGCCCGCGCCCACGCCGCGCCGGCGTCGTTGAGTGCCGACCCCAATCCCCGACGACGATGCGCGGGGTGGACTCGAGCCCCTTCGATCCAGGCCTCGCTCTTGGAGAGGAGAGTGACGTGGGCCACCGCGACCGGGGCATCTGAGTCGTCGACGCACACGAGGACCTCCGAGCCCTCGCTGTCGAGCCATTGCGGCATTCGCGCCGGGACATAGTCGCCCCAGGAGAAGGTTCCGCTGGTCCAGGGCGCGATCGTGTCGACGTCGTCGTGACGGGCCGGTCTGATCTCGATCGCCATGGCTACATCCGGTCGGGAACGGTGATGCCGAGCAGGTGGAGCAGTGTCTCGAGTGTGCCTGCCGCCCATGCAGCCATCGCCAGCCAGGACGCCTGACGGGTGGGGTCGGGCTCGCTGAGGATGTGGCATTGGTCGTAGAACCGGTTCCAGGCACCCGAAAGCGTGTACGCGTATTCGGCGACGTGGTTGGGGGCCCGGAGATCGATGCTCCGCTCGACGACCTCGGGAAAGCGGAACAGCTCCAACATCAGATCGCGCTCGGTGTCGTTACTCGGGGCAATCATCTCGTTGGCGACCAGATCCCGTTCGGCCGCTTTGCGCAAGATCGACCTTATGCGGACCGCCGCATATTGCAGGTAGGGCCCGGTCTTGCCCTCGAAGGAACTGAAACGGTCCAGGTCGAAGACGTAGTCCGAGGTACGGTTGTTGATGAGGTCCCCGAACTTCAGGGTCGCCACTCCCACCTGGAACGCAATTCGATCGCGCTCCTCCTCCGGGTAGTCCTCGGCGATGTGGGCCTCGTCGATGCGGGCGCGCGCAGCGGTGCGCACCATCTCGATCACATCTCCGAGCCGCACCACGCCGCCTTCCCGGGTCTTGAAGGGTTTGCCGTCGGGCCCGTTCATGGTGCCGAACCCGACGTGCTCCATCACCACCTCGTCGCCTGCGATCCCAGCCTTCCGAGCAACCCTGAAGACCTGGGTGAAGTGGTCCCCCTGTCGTCGGTCGACGACGTAGAGCATGAGATCGACATGCAGGTCGTCGACACGCATCGCCACCGTCGCCAGGTCGGTGGTGGAGTAGAGAAATCCGCCGACGGACGAGCGCAGGATCAGCGGGGGCCACTCCCTGTTGTCCTCCGGTTGGTCGACGCGGACGATCAAGGCGCCATCGGACACCTCGGTCACGCCGGCGGCTGCGACCCGCTCGACGAGGGCGTCCAGACGGTCCGCAACGTCGGATTCTCCGTACCAGAGGTCGAACTCGACGCCGAGGGCGGCGAAGTCCTCACGTTGTGACTGCTCGGACACGGTCTTCATCTGCTGCCAAATCGCCCGATGACCCGGATCGCCCCGCTGGAGCCGAACCGTGGCGACCCGGGCGCGGTCGGCGAATGCCTCGTCCTCGCGGGCCCGCTCCGAGGTCTCGGGATAGATCCGCTGCAGGTCGGCCAGAGTGATGGCGGTCGGGTCGATCCCCTCCTCCTCCACGGCGCTGATGAGCAGACCCATCTGGAAGCCCCAGTCACCGAAGTGGGGGTCACGGATCACATCGTGGCCGGCGAAGGCGAACAGCCGGGCCAGCGAATCACCGATGATGGTGGCCCGGAGGTGACCCACATGCATCGCTTTCGCCACGTTCGGCCCGCCGTAGTCCACGAGCACTCGGAGCGGGTCCCCTTGCCGCGCGAAGCCGAAGTGGTCGTCGGCGGCCGTGGCATTGGCCCACTCCGCCAGGACCTCGTCGGTGACGTCGATGTTGATGAAGCCGGGCCCGGCCACGTCGGCCGTGGCGATCTCGGGGTCGGCCGAGAGGGCCTCGGCCACACTCGCCGCGATCGCACGTGGCGATTGCCCGGCCTGTTTGGCAGCGGCCATCGCCCCATTGCATTGGAACTGGGCGAGCTCGGGGCGCTGTGACGGCAGTACCTCACCAAACTGGGCGGGAAGTCCGAGATCGGCGAAGACCTTGCCCACCTTGTCACTGAGATGCGACTGCAAAGACATCGCGGCAGACATTAGGTGACAGGGCTTTTCATCCGGTCTGTGAAGGGCTGTGGCGCGTGACGCGTCGTAGACCCTCACAGAACGGTTAGGAGAAGACCGCCGTTTTCGAGCCGAAGAGGATCACGCGGTCCTCGGCGTGGTAGCGGACCGCACGGGAGAGGACGACGCGCTCGACGTCGCGACCGATGCTCACCATGTCCTCGGCGCTGTTGGTGTGGGTGACCCGGGCGACGTCCTGGTCGATGATGGGGCCCTCGTCGAGATCGGTGGTCACGTAATGGGCGGTGGCTCCGATGAGCTTGACCCCCCGGGCGTGGGCCTGGTGGTACGGCCGGGCCCCCTTGAACCCGGGGAGAAAGGAATGATGGATGTTGATTATCCGGCCGAACAGTCGGTCACACACATTGGCGGAGAGGACCTGCATGTATCGGGCGAGCACGATGAAGTCGATCCCCAGCTCATCGACCCGCGTCAGGAGAACACGCTCGGCCTCGGATTTGGTCTCGGGAGTGACGGGGACGTGCTCGAACGGGATCCCATAACGTTCGGCGAGAGGGGCGCAGCCGGGGTGGTTGGAGATGATCAACGGGATGTCGATGGCGAGCTCTCCGTTGTGATGGCGAAACAGGAGGTCGAGGAGGCAGTGCTCCTGTTTGGAGACCATGATGAGGGCGCGGCGGCGCTGCTCCGACGGTCGGACCGTCAGCTCGCCGGACAGCTCCACTGCTGCCTCCACGAGCGTCGTCCGCACGACGTCCGCCCCGCGCGGCGAGTCGAAGACGGTCCGGAGAGCGAAGACGTTCGTCTCAGGATCGCCGAACTGGGCGCTTTCGGTGATGTTGGCATCCACCTCGAGGAGGGCGCCGGTCACCCGGTTCACGATCCCTGGTCGATCGGGGCACTGCAGCGTGAGCACGTAACGGGTCATCTGCCAAACCTCTCGTCTCGCCAGCGGACAGCCTCCTTCAAGCCCTTCTCGGCCGCAATCCGCTCGAACTCGACACGCTCGGGGGAGCGGGCACTCTCGATCTCTGCGCCGATCGCCACGCCGGCACGCAGCGCCTCCCGGAAACCCGCGCTCTCCCACGCCGCGTTGACTGCTCGCTTGGTGAGCCGCATCACCTCGCGGTCTACTACTGCCAGCCGGCCTGCCAGCTCCAGGGTTTCGTCTTCGAGGGAATCATGTGGCACCACCCGGTTCACCAACCCGATCGCGTGTGCAGAGGCGGCGTCGAGCCGATCGAACCCGGTGAAGACGAGCTCCTTGGCTCGCCGG
>Ga0268386_10000940_pt1 | contig 19508 bp, 17 predicted proteins | sample RVTome_15_FD_200260 | JGI IMG/M metagenome (GOLD analysis project Ga0268386, IMG submission 200260) | Soil microbial communities from uranium-contaminated site in the Upper Colorado River Basin, Wyoming, United States - RVT150D86... ...
TTCGTCTGGCAGGAGCCCAAGGGTATCGAGAAGGAGCTGCGCATCCCGCCCGACGTGTACGGGCCAATGCACATCACCTGGGAATCGGCCGACCAGGGTTTCTACTACGAGGACAAGGGCTTCGTCGTCAACCCGTGGGTGAACCGCTTCAGGGACGCGCCGATTCCGGAGCAGCTCAAGCAGGACATGATCTGGATGGAGACATTCCGCCAGCCCCCGCGCCGCGAGGACTGGGAGAAGTGGCTCGACGGCATGACCTACCAGCAGTTCATCACCGACGTGATGGGCATTCAGTCGGACGTCGCGAGCTATCTCAACCCGCAGATGGCGGCGATGGGTTGCGGTCTCGGCACCGATGTCGCGTCGGCGTATTCCGCGTACCGGTTCCTGCAACCGGGCGTCAATGCGTACGACCGTTACCTCGGTGTCGGTGACGTGACCGATCAGGTGTGGCTCGCGAGCTGGCCAGGCGGCAATACGGGCCAGCTTCGCTACATCGTAAAGAACATCATCCCGGGCGCCTTCCCTGGCGGCATGGGCCTGAGTGAGGTGCTGTTCGGGCCGGTGCAATGGCAGAACCTCGACCGGGCGAACGAGCCCGTGCGGATGCGCCTGTCCTCGCTGGTCGTCGACATCCGCCACGACGGCCCGCCGGAGTCGGCGAAGTCGGTGCTGCTCACCTATCTGAAGGATGCGCAGCTCAAGCGCGTGACCGCGAAACGGGTGATCGTCGCCGGCCAGCAGCACCTCAACAAACGCATCGTCGCCGACCTCCCGGCGCCGCTTAAGACGGCGATGGATGCGTTCATGCACGCCCCAATCTGCACCGTGAACGTGGCGCTGCGAAACTGGAAATTCCTGGAGAAACTCGGGATCAGCGCGGTGCGCTGGTTCAACGACTTCGGCTGGTTCTTCAGCCTGCGCCGCCAGATGATCATCGACGGCCGGGAGCCGATGCCGCTCGACCCGGCGAAGCCGATCGTCATCACGATGTACAACTCGTTCTGTCTGCCCGGCCTGCCGGTCGCACAGCAGACAGTCGCCGCGCGCATGGCGCTGTTCGGCATGTACTTCAAGGACATCGAGCTCGCTGTCCGCAGCCAGTTCACGAAGATGTTTGCGTCGTCAGGCTTCGATGCGGCGCGCGACATCGCCGGGATCACCGCGAATCGATGGGGTCATGCCTACGTCGTGAGCCCGCCGTATTTCGCGTTTGGCCGGGACGGCCAGAAGGCGCCGCGTGACGTGGTGCGCGCGGGCTATGGGCGGCTGCGCTTCGCACATTCGGAGCTCGAAGGCGCGCAGATGTGGGAAACCGCGGTCGCCGAGGGCGAGCGCGCGGTGAAGCAGTTGATGGAGGTCGCGTGAGATGAACGTTGCAAAGTGCGCGAGGATCGCGGTCGTCGGCGGCGTGGCTGCCTTGTGGCTCGCGTCCGGGAACGCAGCGTCAGCGGCGGACAGCGCCGAGCTGGCGGCCTTCAAGCAGGCGATACGCGCCAAGTACGACATGAAGGAAAAGGCCTTCCACGACCGCGATGGAGAGACCATCGTCACGAAGTTCTACGCCGAGGACGTCGTGTCGGCCGGCGAAGGCTCACCACTGCACCGCGGCCGCGCGGAGCTGCGCAAGCTCTATCAAACGCCCGAGGTGATCGAGAGCGAAGTACGAATCACGTCGTTCCACACCCACGTCAACGGCAACGCGGGTTGGGACTGGGCAGATTTCCACGTGACCCCCGCGGATACCAAGGTCGCGCCGTTCACCTTCAAGATCCTGTTCCTGTGGGAGAACGTGAACGGTGAGTGGTGGTGCAAGGGCGACATGTACGTGGTGGACAAGTCGGGCGGCGCGCCCGCACCCGCGGAAGCCGCGACGCACTGAACGTATGCGGACTGGTTCCGGCGATGGTTTCACGCGCGGCCAGCCGTTCGCGCTGGTACATGGGTTGTTCGCTATCCGCCAATCCTTCAGTTTGCTGCTGCGGCAGGGTTCTCGCTGCAGGCTCGAGTGTGTGTCGTGGCGGCCGTTGACAACGCTCAGTGCGTTGGCCGATGGTATAGGTGATCTGACCGACTCCCGGAGGTACACGCGCGGCGGGTTCCGTCGTCCGTAAGAAGGGGATTCAACATGCGGTCCAGAGAGAGAGTCGTCCTGGTGTTTGCCGTCGGTGGCGTGCTCGCCAGCGCAGCCGTCGAGGCTCAGGTTCTCGAGGAAGTGATCGTCACCGCGCAGAAGCGTGAGGAGAGCCTGCAGGATGTCGGAATCTCCGTGTCCGCCTTCTCCGGCGACCAGCTTAAGGCGCTCGGCGTCTCGAGCACGGTGGACATCACGCAGCAGGTGCCGGGCCTGCAGCTGTTCACCTTTTCACCGGCGTTCACGGTGTTCAGCCTGCGTGGCGTCTCGCAGAACAACTTCCAGGACAACCTCGAGGCGCCGGTGGCCGTGTACATGGATGGCGCTTACGTCGCCAGCATGAACGCGATCAACTCGCAGCTCTTCGACATGGCTCGCGTCGAGGTGTTGCGCGGGCCGCAGGGGACCCTGTTCGGCCGCAACGCGACCGGCGGGCTGATTCATTTCCTGACGCGCAAGGCCGAGGACGACGAGGCGAACGGCTACCTCGAAGCGGGCGCGGCCGAGTTCGGCACCTACAGCGTCGAAGGCGCGGTGGGCGGCGGCTTTTCCGACACGATGCGCGGCCGGCTTGCCGGTCGCTGGCAAGTCTCCGACGGTTATGTCGAGGCGGGCACGGCCTTCGATGTGCCGGCCACCGGACGCACCTCGCATGGCGCCGACGGTTACGCGCTGCGCGGCAACCTGCAGATCGACGCCACCGACGACGTGCTCATCGACCTGACGACCGCGTATTCGAAGGACGACGACGTCCCGAGCGGGCAATACGTCGTCTCGCTTGCGGGCTTCGACCCTGACACGGGGCTCGGCGCGTTCACCGACGCGATCGATCCGGCCACGGGTGAGCCAACGGACTTTTCGCCCACGCCGATCACTGGTGACGTTCACGAGCACTGGTCCAACGAGGACCCTTTCTTCGACCGCGAAACGACCGCGCTCACCGCGCAGATCACCGCGCAGCTCGGCGGGGCGGAGTTCGTCTCCCTGACCAACTGGCTCGAGATGGACAAGTTCTATATCGAGGACGCGGCCGGCGGGTTCGGGTTCTTCCCGTACAACACGATCAACGATTACGACCAGTGGTCGCAGGAGTTCCGGCTGTCAGGCGACGCGGAGCGCCTGCGCTGGACACTGGGCGCGTACTACCTCGACATGACCTGGGACACGTTTCAGTCGGTGGCGGGTGCACTGATACTCGGGGGCACCAGTAACACGCAGAAGATGTCGACCTTCGGCGTGGTCGATTCGCGCAACTGGTCGGCCTTCGGGCAGGTCGAGTACGACCTCGCCGAGCAATGGACGGTGGTCGCGGGGCTGCGCTGGTCGCAGGACGACAAGGACCTCGATATGCGCCGGGTCTACGAGGACGTGCCCGAGGGGCAACCGCCCGTAGAGCAGTTCAACATCGATAACGTCGCGATCCCTGGGATCGACACGATCGACTACGGCGACTACGCGGCGCGGCTGCAATTCAACTTCAAGCCCGCCGACGGCACGCTGCTCTATGCGTCGTTCAACCGCGGCATCAAGGGTGGCAACTGGTCCCTCGACCCGCTGGGCGGCGTTCCCGACGAAAACCTGCAGCATGGCGAAGAGGTGCTCAAGGCCTACGAGCTCGGGCTCAAGACCGACCTGTGGGACGGCGCGGCACGGCTCAACATGGCGGCGTTCTACTACGACTACGACGACTACCAGTCGTTCTCGATCCTGGAACTCACCCCGCAGGTGGCCAACTCGGACGCGGAAGCGACGGGCGGCGAAATCGAGCTCATCGCGACGCCCGTGATGGGTCTCGACCTGCTGTTCGGGGCCGCGTTCATCGATTCGGAGGTCGAGGCGGTGACAACCGTGTTCGGCGGCACGGTCGAGGCCGAGTTGCCGACCGCGCCGTCGGTCAGCCTCAATATGCTCGCGCGGTACGAATGGCCCGCGCTCGGCGGGCACTTGTCCGCGCAGGTGGACGGCAACTGGAACGACGACCAGTTCCTCGAGGGCACGAATTCAGAAGTGTCGTTCGAGAAATCCTACTCGGTCTGGAACGCCAACGTGGGCTACCGGACCGGAAACGACCGCTTCCGCGCCATGGTGTACGTCAAGAACTTCACCGACGAGGAGTATCGGCTCTACAACCTCGACCTCGGCTTGCTCGGTTTCATCGAGCAGGTGTACGCGCCGCCGCGACAGGCGGGCATCACGCTCACCGTCAACTGGTAGGGCATGTTCCATCGGAGGGATCAGCCATGACCGCACCCAATCCAACGACTGGCATGCCCGAGCCGGCGGGGCATCGACGTCGTCGGGCTTCACCGGCTCGACCGAGGTCGGCAAGCTCTTCGAGAAGTATTCGTCCGAATCGAGCATGAAGCCGGTCTGGACCGAGTGCGGCGGCAGGGGTCCGAGCATCGTCTTCGCGGACCCGCTCGAGGCGCAGGCGATGCTGGGGCCGATTGCGAAGGCCTCGCAGCGGGCCCGTGTCTAGTCGCTCCGCGCATCCCCCTTGTACGAGGATGAAGCCGGGGAGCACGCCTCGCCGTCTCGCAGCTGCAACAGGAAGCGCCGCGGCGGTGCCCCGTACTCCCGGTTGAAGCACCGCGTCATGTGGGACAAATCGTAGAACCCCCATCGCAGCGCGATGTCGGTCAGGGACTGGGACGCCCCGGCCGATTCGAGCGATTCGCGGCAGGCCGCGAGCCGACAACGTCGGATGTAGCCGCCGACGGTCGTGTCCTCGCCCTCGAACACCGAGTGCACGTAGCGGGTGCTCAACCGCAGGGCGGCCGCAATCGTGCCCGGCCCCAGCTCGCGCTCGTGCAGATGCTCGCCGATGTACACCTTGATGCGCGCCAGTTGACCGGCGCGCGACCTCGAGCCGGGACGAGCCCGGGCGTTCAGTACCGCGCCGAGTAGGTCGAGGATGTTGGCCTCGACCCGGCGCATCATCGGTGCGGCCAGCCGGTTCATCCGCGCGGCGACCTGGAACACGAAACTGCTGAGCAATCCGCAATCCGCGTCGTCGCCCGCCATCCGCACGCCGAGAAACTGGTCGGGGTCGGGCGTCATGCGGCGCATGATCGATTGCGGAACGACCAGCACGGGCATGTCGTAGGGGCCACGGAAACGTAGCGCATAAGGCTCGGCCGTCGAGCAGAGGACGAAATCGCCCGGCCGCACGTGGACGTCGCGGCCGCGCTGAGTCCACAGCGATTCACCCGCGCGCTGGAACTTGACCAGATACGGCGGGTCGTCGATCCGGGCGATGTCCTGCGGCAGGCGACGGACCTGGAGCGGGCTCGTGGAGACCCGCACCAGCTGCACCCGCCCGAGATCGGTCGATTCGAGGCTGGCCTCGAACGCGGCGCGCACGCCCCGGTCGATGTCCAGGGTCATGCGGCAGAAGACGCCGTCGACGATGCCGTGAAAGTAGTCAAAGCGCTCCCGCGGCTGCGTCGTCGCCAGCGAGTAGGACTGGTACATGCGGGCTACTCGGCCACGCTGAGAGCGGCTTCCCGCGCCTCGATCACTTCGAGCAAAGGGTGCTGGCGCGAACGCGCGACCTCGTCGGCGGTGAACGGCGCGACCCGCCGCGCCGCCTCCGCGCTGCTGAACTCGGCCAGCACCCAGTTCAGCACCTCGGCGGTCTCGGCATCGTCCAGGGTCGCCTGGGTGACGCCCGGGACGCGCAGGACGTAGTCGCGTCCCTGTGGCGAGGTGCTGATCCTCGCCAGCGTGTGCCTGAACGAAGGCACCTTTCCTTCGAGACCGAAGCCCGCCTCGCCGTGGCAGCCCATGCAGTGGATCAGGTAGTTCTGGCGTGCACGGTTCGCGTCGGCGAGGGCGTTGCCCGCGAACAGAAGGATGGGGAGAAGCAGGGCAGCGCGCATCCTCAACCGGCCTTGTCGGCGACGCCGACGATGCGCGAGACCGTGCAGTGGTAGGGAATATTGGACTTGCTGCCTACGCACCAGTTGTAGTCGTTCGCGATCGGCGGCCGGTAGATCGGGCCATCGCCTTCGTTGCGGTTGCACAGGCAGCGCCCGCAGGAGGCCTTGCCGCAGCAATCGTTGTAGGAAACGATGTAGTCGCGCCCGTCGGCGGAATTGCGGCAGGTGCCCACCCAGGTGATCGGCGCCGGCTCGGTACCGGGCGGGCAGACCGTCACGGACCCACCGCAGCAGGCGCAGAGGAATCCGTCGATCGCGCAGTATCGCCAGTAGTCGCAGCTGGCCGGATCGCCGGGGTCCTGCGCCTTGCCGGAGGCATTGGTTGCGGCGCCGCGGGCAACCGGGAGCAGGGGCAGGCTGGCAGCACCCACCAGCAATCCGCCCAGGCTCCGAAGCAGGCTGCGCCGGGACACGGCTCCCGCCAGTCTGCGGCTCAGGCGCTCCACCACTTGATCGAGATCAGTCATCGAAATCTCCCGGCGGACGCTCCAGCGTCAGGCAACATCGCGGCGCGTGCTTACCTGCATCCACTCCTGCAGCGAAGCGACCCCGCGCTCGCGTGCTTCGAACAGGCTGTCGAGGTGCTCGCGCGAATTCACGAGCCCGCTGGCGCGGACGATGCCGGCGCCGTCGATCAGTACGGCGTGCGGCAGGCGGCCGGCGCCGTAGGCGATGCCGAGCGCTTCGGACAGCACATAGGTGAACTCGCCAAGGTGTTCGGCCGCGATGAAGTCCGCGTGCTCGAGCCGCGGACCATCGCTCGCCAGTACGACGCGCACGCGGGGCTGTTCGCGCCGCCGGATCGAGCGCAGCGCCGGCAGCAGCGTCTTGCAGACAGGACAGCTCGGCGAGACGAACACGAGGAGCGTATCGGCATTCGACGGATCCGCGCCGCCGATCCGCAGCGGCGCACCGGTGAAGTCGCTGGCCGCGACGACAGGCGCCGCTTCCCCAACCACCGGCCCGGTCCCGAGCTTGAGCGCTCCGGCCTGCGGCAGCCGCTGGTGGAGGATGCCGATCTGTCGTGCGAGCGCGAGCACGGCGATCGCGAGACCGACCACCACGAGCCAGAGCACGGCAATCGCGATCCAGCCGGCTGCGTTCACGGCCGGGCACTCCCGAGGCCTGCGTGCGCGGTGCGTTGCAGCGAATCCTGTGCGGCGTAGAGCGCCGCAAGGGCGAGCACCGCGCCCACGATGGTCACCACGTCGAGAGACGTGAGGCTGCGACCCATCGTCGGAAGCGTCGCGGCAAGCGTCGCCGCCGCCAGGCCAAGGTTGCGAATCACCATCCACCCGCCGATGCGGTTGCGCTGACCGGCTCCAAGGCAGCCGCAGTCGATGCTCGTGCGCCCCCGCAGCAGGTTGATGCCGATGGCAAGCGCATAGGAGACGAGCAGCGCGGCGGCGAGGAACGCGCCGATGCGTCGCGAGGCTGCAAACGGCAGCATCACCGCGGCAAGGCCCTCGAGGGTTACGAGGCTCACGGCCGAGGCCGGGTTGAGCGGTGACGGCACGAGGCGATAACCATCCAGCGCCGCGCGAAACCGTGACCAGTCCGCGAGCTTATGGAGCACCGCCGCGCCGAACAGCAGCGCGACGCCCAGCGCGATGATCGTCGAAACGGCGGGGTCGAGCGCGTACACGGGCTATCTCAGTAGGAGACGAGCGTGGTGGGCGTGAACCCGATCTCACCAATCGACCGCAGCAGCTTGCCGCCCTTCGGGTCGTAGACGTCGACCTTGGGCGCGCCGATGAAGATCGCGAACAAGACCGGGTTGGCGTCCTGCGTGATGTTGATGGACGTGGCCGGACCCTCGAGCGCAATCCGACCCTGCCGCTTGCGGCTTGCGAGGTCGTAGACCCAGACCTCGGTGCCCGGATCTTTGTGGCTGTATTCACCGCCCACGTGCATCAGGCTGTAGAGCCGTCCGCTGGCGGCGTGGACCGACAGGTGCTGCATTCCTCCGGGCCGCCACGACGCCTTCCGGTCCGCCGCATCGAGCAGCGACCAGCGGGCGCCGGCCTTGGTGGTGCCGCCCGCCGTCTGCACGGGCACCACGTCGCCCGCGAAGCTGACGAAGTACCAGGTGTCGCCGCGTCGCACGCCTTTCTCGGTGACGGGGTCCTTGACCGCATCGAAGAGTTTCGCGGTGCGGGCCTTGCCCGCCGCCTTGCCGGCATCGTCGAGCCGCACGGTGAGCGCGGTTCCGTCGCCGCACAGGGAGAAGAAGCTGCGCGGCCCGGTCGGGTAGACCAGGGCACAACCTGCGATGTCGATCTCGCCGACGAACTTCCGCGCCTTGACGTCGACGACGCTGACCGTCTGCGCCGGCGTGTAGTTGTAGATCACCAGGAACCGGTCGTCGTCCGTGAGCGCTGCGCTCGCGGTCATCGGCATGTGGCTTCCGCGCTTCGGCGGGATGCCGACCTCGGCGACGGGTGCGAGCTTGCGCGGATCGTAGACCGTGACGACGTCGGTGCGCGTTCCGCGGGTCCCACGCGAGAAATAGACCTCGGGGGAGAGGATTGCCGACCGGTTGCGCGGCACCACCACACCGTTGAATCCGAATCCCGTGCTGAGCATGCCGCGCATGGTCCCGGCGTCGCCATCGACCAGAAAAGCCTTGCCGTCCGCCATGTGGTGAAACACCACGTCGTTGACCCACATCCAGTGCGGGCCGGGCTTGGCGGGCAGGTCGCTCCCTACCAGCGGTTCCGGCTTGAGCTGCGCGACGGCGGGGCCGGTCCAGCTGGCCGAGGCCAGGGCCATCGTGGCGAGGATCCGCGTTCTCGTCTTCACAGCTGGCATGGCGACCGCTCCGCGATGACTTACTTGAGCTTGACCCAGGTCGTCTTGAGCTGCGTGTACTTGTCGAGCGCATGCAGCGACTTGTCGCGGCCGAACCCCGACTGCTTGTAGCCGCCGAAGGGCACGGTGATGTCATGCGCATCGTCGGAGTAGGCATTGACCGCGACGCTGCCGCAGCGCAATGCGCGCGCGAGCGTGTGGGCCTTGCTCAGGTTCTGCGTCCAGATCGCGCCGGAAAGACCGTAGGTGCTCGCGTTCGCGATCGCGATCGCCTCCTCGGGCGTGCGGAAGGTGATGGTCGAGAGCACGGGCCCGAAGATCTCTTCCTGCGCGATGCGCATGTCGTTGCGCACGCCGTCGAAGACGGTAGGCTCGATGAAGAACCCGCCGCTCTCGATCCGCGCCCGGCCGCCGCCGGTGACCAGCCGTGCGCCTTCCTTCCGTCCAGTGTCGATGTAGCCGAGCACCCGCTCGAGCTGCGAGGCCTTGGCGATCGGGCCGAGCATCGTCTGCGCCTCGAGAGGATCCGCGGGCGCAAGAGCCTGGCCGACGCCCTTGATGATCTCGAGCACCTGGTCGCGGGCCGACTCCTCGATGATCAGCCGGCTCGCCGCCGCGCACACCTGGCCGGTGTTGAGGAAGATCATGAACGCCGCCGTCTGCGCCGCGACGGCGAGGTCGGGCGCGTCGGCGAAGACGATGTTCGGGCCCTTCCCGCCGCACTCGGTCCAGACCGGCTTCATGTTGGATTCGGAGGAGTACTTCATGAAGAGCTTGCCGACCTCGGTCGAGCCGGTGAACCCCACGACGTCGATGTCGGGATGCCGGCCGATGGCCTCCCCGACGGCCGGTCCCCCGATCACGACGTTGAGCACCCCCTCGGGCAGGCCTGCCTCCTGCGCTAGCTCGGCGAATCTGAGCGCGGAGAGCGAGGTCTGCTCGTCGGGCTTGAGAACGACGCTGTTTCCGGCGGCAAGCGCGGGCGGGACCTTCCAGCCCAGGAGGCCCATCGGCCAATTCCAGGGCAGCACGGCGCCGACCACGCCGATCGGTTCCCTGGTGATCAGGGCCAGCACGGACCGGTCGGTCGGCGCGACCTCGTCGTAGAGCTTGTCGATCGCCTCGCCGTACCACTCGAGGGCGTTGATCGCCCACTGCACGCAATAGTCCTTCGAAATCGAGATCGGCATGCCCATGCAGAGCGTGTCGAGCAGCGCGAGCTCCTCGCGGTGCTTCTCGACCAGCTCGGCCAGCTTGAGCATGACCTTCTTGCGCGCCCGCGGCGCCATATCGGACCAGGCACCCGAATCGAAGCTCTTGCGCGCGGCAGCCACCGCGGCGTCGACGCCGCGCGGACCGGTGTCGGTGAGGGATGCAATGCTTCGCCCGTCGATCGGGCTTACGCAGTCGAATTCCCGCACGCCTGCGCGCTCGTCGAAACGTCCGGCGATGAACGGCCGGGTCCGCATCGTCAGCGCCCGGGCTCGCGCCCGCCAGTCAACCACCTGTGCTGCCGTCATGACCCTGCCCTCCTGCGTCGTTCGCGTCTGCCCGGGCCCTGCCCGGCGGTGCGCGAACGCGCGAACGCGATACTCGGTCGTTTGACCGATACGATCCGGTATGGCGGGCAGCATTGTCAACGGCGTGCGCGACCCTCGTGTGGCGGGCGCGTGATTTTGGCGCGAGGCGCTATCCTCGCCGCAGCAGCGGAGCGACGATGAGCAAGAGCAAACGACCGACAGCGACGCGGCGGGCGCGGCGCCCGCCCGGGCAGCGCCGGCCCAGGGCCGCGCGCGTCGAGGAGATACTGGTCGCGGCGCGTCACGTGCTGGCCGCGGAGGGCTACGCAGAGTTCTCGCTGCGGCGCATCGCACGTGAGGTCAAGATCCGCCTCAGCACGCTGCAGCATTACTTTCCCTCGAAGGACGACCTGTTCCGCGCGGTGGTCGAGACCACCGTCGCCGACTATGACGCGGCCTATGTCCGTCACGCGGCGGAGTGGGGCAGCACACCGCGCGCCCGGCTCGGCGGGATGATCAATTACCTGCTGAGCGACCTGCGCAACCCCGACACCGCCGGCTTCTTCATGGAATTCTGGGCCAGGGCGCTGCGCGATCCCGTGGCCGAGGAACTGATGCGCCGCGCCTACAGGCACCATCGCGATCGCGTCCGCATCGCAATGGCGCCGCTCAACCCGTCACTGCCCGGACGAACCGCCGAGCACCGCGCGATCATGGTCGCGGCGCTCATCGAGGGGATGACGCTCTTTATCGGCGGCAACCGGCCGGGCGACAGTGGCCTTGCCGGTATCGAGGCGGAAATCGAGCGCTGGGTGATCCGGATGGCGCGCGAGCGCTGAGTGTCTCAAGGCTCTGCGGTCTGCAGCGCGTCCTCGAGCGGCACGAGCACGAGGTGGCTGTACGTCCACGACCAGTCGAGCGGCTCGTAGACGCGACTTGCGTAGACGTTCCTTCCGTCGGGAGTGAACGACGGCTGCACATACGCCGCCGCACCCTCGGTGACCTGTCGGAGCGACGATCCATCGGGCCGCACGAGAAACAGCTGCCCGCCGTTCGGACGTCCGGTGCGCGCCGAGCTGAAGATGATCCAGCGGCCGTCTGGAGACCACATGGGGTAGCCGTCGTAGGCGGCGTGCCCGGTCAGGTTGAGTTCCTTCGCGCCGTCCATGTCGGCGACGAACACCTCGCTGTTGCGGGCGACGCTCTTGAGCGCCCAGTCCAGCCCCGGCGCGTCGATGATCTTGCGATAGGCGATCCTGCGGCCGTCGGGTGACGGCACCGGGTAGGTGCACACCGTCCGGCAACGGGTGTGTTGTTTCAGATCGCTGCCGTCCGGCTTCATGCTGAACACTTCGTGCCACTGCCGTGCCCAGTCGGCGTTGCGATCAGGGGTCGTGCGTGCGGAGTTGAAGAAGATCCGGCTTCCATCCGCGGACCAGTGCGGATGGGAATCGTCGCCGGGATCCTGAGTGAGCCGCTTGCGGGCGCTGCCGTCCGCGTTGATGACGAAGATCTCGCTCTGTCCCTCGGTCGTCGCCGCGTAGGCGATCTGTTGCCCGCTGGGTGACCAGGCCGCGACGACCGGATCGTCCGCAGTGTCGACAAACAGCCGTACGCTCGCGCCGTCCGGATCCGCCGTGTACAGCGCCCAGCGCCCGCTGCGGGTCGACTGGAACAGGAGCCGCTTGCCGTCCGGGCTCAGCGACGGGTAGGCATCCTCTACCCGGGTGAGCGGTGGCGGCTCCCCGGCGAGAGGAAGCGCCATGATCGCCGCGGCGAGCATCATGAACATTGTGACCTCCGAGGCTCGGACTCAGGGCGCGAGACTCAGGTTGCGCATGACCCGGACGAGAAGACCGTTCAATGACTCGATCTCGCGTGGCGAGAATTCCGCGAATGCGCGATGGTAGACGCGACCGGCGACTTCCCGCACGCGTCGCACCGCATCCAACCCGCGCGGCGTGATCACGACCTCGGTGACGCGGGCGTCGGTACTGCGCGTGGCCAGGCGCACCAGTCCGGCCCGCTCGAGCCTGCGCACCACGCGGGTCATGGTCGACAGCCGGATCACCGCCTGGACGGCGATCTCGCTCACGCTGCGGGGGCTGCGCTCGTGCAGGATCATGAGCGCCCGCCAGGTCGGCAGGTCCATGCCGATGGTCTTGAGCGCGTCGGACATGTCGATGGCGTAGCGGCCCGCTATCCGGTTGACGAGATAGAACGGGTAGTCGGCGATCCGGAAGCCCGGCGAGGCCGGATCGGAGCGCAGTCGGGCGCCGGCGGTACGGCCGTTCCGGGCGCGGGCGGTGGAGCTCACGGCAGGCAAGCGCGGCGCGGGGATACTTGCAAAATCACGTGATCAGGAGCGTATCATCGAAGCATCTGCGCTGCCAGCGGGGGACGCGTGGCGGAAAGATCCTTCGCAAGAGAGGTCGAGTCGCTTCGTCTCGGGGCGGGCGAGACCTTCGAGGGCGAGGCCATCCTCGCCGTCACCAAGGCCTTGCTGCAGGCGGGCGTGGCCTACGTCGGCGGCTACCAGGGCGCGCCGGTGTCGCACCTGATGGACGTGCTTGCGGACGCGCGCGGGATCCTCGACGAGCTCGGCGTGCGCTTCGAATCGAGCGCGAGCGAGGCGACCGCCGCGGCGATGCTCGCCGCGTCCGTCAACTACCCGATCCGCGGCGCGGTGACCTGGAAGTCCACGGTCGGCACCAACGTCGCCTCGGATGCGCTCTCGAATCTCGCCTCGGCGGGCGTTACGGGCGGCACGCTGATCGTGCTGGGCGAAGACTACGGCGAAGGCGCCAGCATCATGCAGGAGCGCACCCACGCCTTCGCGATGAAGTCGCAGATGTGGCTGCTCGATCCGCGCCCGGACTTGCCGGCCATCGTGCGGATGGTCGAGCAGGGGTTCGAGCTCTCGGAGGCGAGCAATACGCCGGTGATGCTGATGCTGCGGATCCGCGCCTGTCACATGCACGGCCGCTTCGTCGCGAGCGACAACCGCCGGCCTGTCTTCACCGTGGCGGATGCGCTGGCGGCGCCCCGGCGCAGCTACGACCGGATCATCCTGCCGCCGTCGACCTACCAGCAGGAGCGGGAAAAGATCGACAAGCGCTGGCCAGCCGCGGTCGAGTTCGTCGCTCGGCACGCGCTCAACGAGCGGCACGACGGCGATCTTCGAGACATCGGCATCGTGCTCCAGGGCGGCCTCTACAACACCCTCCTGCGCGCGCTCGAGCGCCTCGGCCTCGCGGACGTCTTCGGAGCGTCGCAGGTGCCGCTGTACGTTCTCAACGTCACCTACCCGCTGGTACCGGCCGAGCTCGCGGCGTTCGCCGCGGGCAAGCGTGCGCTGCTCATCGTCGAGGAGGGCCAGCCGGAATACCTCGAGCAGTCGATTGGCCTCGCGCTGCGCCAGGCGGGGCTTGCGACCGAGGTGATCGGCAAGGGACCGTTCCCGCGCGCGGGCGAGTACACCGGGGCGGTCATGCGCCAGGGCCTCGAAACCTTCGTCGAGCGCTACCGGCCAGAGGTGCTTCGGCCTGTGCATACGTCCGCGGCCAGTTCGCAGCGACCTGTGCGGGAGCAACCGCTGCTGCCGGCGGCGGCGCTCGCCGGGGCGGTGCCCGCGCGCCCCTCGGGTCTCTGCACAGGCTGTCCTGAGCGCCCGCTCTTCACGGCGATGAAGCTGATCGAGCGAGAGCGCGGTCCCATGCACGTCAGCGCCGACATCGGTTGCCACTCGTTTGCGACGCTCCCGCCGTTCGATCTCGGCGCCAGCATCATGGGTTACGGGCTCGGCGCCGCGGGTGCGGCTGCACTCGAGAACGGCTCGACGGGCGCCCGGCCGGTGGCGCTGATGGGCGATGGTGGGTTCTGGCACAACGGCCTCACGAGCGGCATCGGCAACTCCGTGTTCAATCGCCACGACGGGCTCACCATCATCGTCGACAACGGCTACTCGGCGGCCACCGGCGGTCAGTACGTCCTCTCCTCCCGGGCGGACGTTCCGGAACGGAAACTGCGTAATCCGATCGAGCAGGCGGTCCGCGGAGTCGGCGTGACCTGGGTGCGGCGCGTGCATACCTACGACATGAAGGCCACGCTCGGCGCGCTGCGCGAAGCGCTCTCGACCTCCGAGCCCGGCCCGAAGGTGCTGATCGCGGAAGGCGAGTGCCAGCTCAACCGGCAGCGGCGGATTGCACCGCAGCTCCGCAGGCGCATCGAGGCGGGGCAGCGCACGGTGCAGCAGAAGTTCGGCGTCGACGAGGACGTGTGCACGGGCGACCACTCCTGCATACGCCTGTCCGGCTGTCCCTCGCTCACGGTCAAGCCCTCGTCTGACCCGCTCCGGAGCGATCCGGTCGCGCACGTCGACGAGAGCTGCGTCGGCTGCGGTGTCTGCGGCGAGGTCGCGCATGCGGCGGTGCTGTGCCCGTCCTTCTATCGCGCCGACGTGATCACGAACCCGAGCCGCCTGGACCGCTTTCTTGCACGCTTGCGCGCGCGCGTGGTCGCGTGTCTGGCCGGCAAGCCGGAGCTGCGATGGATCTGACCCGGCGCCCGGTGACGCTCATGATCGCAGCGCTCGGCGGGCAGGGCGGGGGAGTCGTCGCCGACTGGCTGATCCACGTCGCTCGCCACGAACGCCATCTCGTCCAGGCGACCTCGGTTCCCGGTGTCGCGCAACGCACCGGCGCGACCTTCTATTACCTGGAGTTCTTCCCCGAGGCAGCGTTGCCCGGCGACGGACGGCGACCGGTGATGGCGCTGATGCCGAACCCGGGGGACGTCGACATCGTCGTCGCCGCCGAGGCGCTCGAGGCGGCCCGCGCGGTGGAGCGTGGCTTCGTGACCGCGGATCGAACGACGCTGATCGCGTCTACGCATCGCGTCTATACGATCGGCGAGAAGTCGGCACTTGGCGACGGGCGTGCGGACGCCGGCCGGCTCGCCGCGGAAGTTGTGCACGGCGCCAGGGCCTATCTCGGGTTCGACATGGCCGCCATCGCCGAGGAATCGGGGGCGCTCATCAGCGCCGTGCTATTGGGCGCCGTGGCCGGCGCAGGCGTGCTGCCGTTCGGCGATGACGCCTATCGTACGGCGATTCGGGCCACGGCCCGATCGGTCGACGCGAACCTGGCGGCGTTCGAGGCCGGCGCGGCTGCGGCGCGCGCCACTCGAGTCCGGGCGGGGACGTCAGGTCGAGTGCCGAGCGCTTCGGCGCCTGGCGCGACAGTCACGCCGCCCACGGTGTCGCCGGCCATTGAGCTGCCTGCGGCGCTCGCCGGGCGGATCGACACCTTCCCCGACGCGCTTCGGCCCGTGCTGCGTCTCGCGGTCACCCGGCTGGTCGACTACCAGGATGCGGCGCACGCGGCGCAGTACCTCGACCGTGTCGCCGCAGTCCTCGCCTGCGAGCCGGAGCCCGCGGGCGAGCTTCGACTCAGCCGGGAAACCGCGCAGGGGCTCGCGCTGTGGATGAGCTTCGAGGACACCATCCGCGTCGCGGACCTGAAGACCCGTTCCGATCGCGCCGAGCGGATCCGCGCCGAGCTGCGCACGCGCAAAGACCAGGTGGTCACCATCAGCGAGTTCATGAAGCCGCGCGTCGAGGAGATCTGCGGGACGCTGCCGGTGCGCATAGGGAAGGGCCTCCTCGCGTCGCCGGCCTGGCGTCGTCGTCTCGGGCGCTTCACGGGCGACCGCACGATCACCACGACTTCGATCGGCGGCTTTGCGCTGCTGCGTGCGGTCGCCGGGCTCAAGCGCTGGCGGCGCAGTACGTTGCGTTATCAGGAAGAGGACGCACGCATTCGCGACTGGCTGTCGCGCATTGCCGCTCTTGCCGGGCGAGACTACGCGCTGGCAGTCGAAGTGGCGGCCAACCAGCGACTGGTCAAGGGTTACGGCGACACGCACGCTCGCGGCTGGCAGGGCTACACGCGACTGCTGGAGGCCGCAGGGCGGCTCGAAGGCCGCGCCGGCTCGGCCCGGACGATGCAGCAACTCCGCGAGGCGGCGCTTGCCGACGAGCACGGCCGCGCCCTCGACCGTGCGCTCGCCGAACTCGACCGGGCGGTGGCCTGAAGAGACGGCCTGGGCGACCATGCGCGGAGGAGAGGTCCGTTGAACCGGTATCGAGACGACCCCGAGGCCGTACGGGCGCTGGTCCACGAGGACTGTGTGCACCGCGACGTGTACCTGAGCCCGGAGATCTTCGAGCTCGAGATGCGTCATCTCTGGCGCAACACCTGGATCTACGTCGGCCACGACAGCCAGGTGCCGAACGCGGGTGACTACTACACGACCGAGCTGGCGCGACAGCCGGTCATCATGCTGCGCGATGTCGAGGGCGCCGTGCGCGTGCTGATGAATCGCTGCGCGCACAAGGGCGCGAGCCTGCTCTCCGCCCGCGAAGGCCACTGCGAAGGCGGCCTGCTGCGCTGTCCCTATCACGGCTGGACCTACCGGCTCGACGGCTCGATCCGCACGATCCCCATCAAGTCCGGCTACGAAGGTACGGGACTCGCCGCATCGAGCGCAGCCGCCGGCATCGTGCCGGTGCGCAACGTCGCCATCCATCGCGGGTTCGTGTTTGCGCGCCTGTCGGAGACGGGCCCCGGGTTTCACGAATACTTCGGCGACGCGTTGAGCTCTATCGACAACATGGTCGACCGCTCGCCACTCGGCCGTCTGGAGGTCGCCGGCGGCACGCTGCGCTACCTGCACGACAGCAACTGGAAGATGTTCGTCGAGAACCTGAACGACACGATGCACCCGATGGTGTCGCACGAATCGGCGGCGGGCACCGCGAAGAAGCTCTGGGCCGGCCGGCCGGCGGACGAGCCGAAGCCGATGGCGATCGAGCAGTTCCTGCCGTTCGTCAACGGCTACGAGTTCTTCGACAAGATGGGGGTCCGGATCTACGACAACGGCCACAGCTACACCGGCGTGCGCTACTCGATCCATTCCGCGTACTCGGCGATCGGCGACTACGAACGGCTGATGGATCAGGCCTACGGCGCCGAGCGCGCCCGCGAGATTCTGGGCGAAGTGCGCCACAACACGGTGTACTACCCGAGCCTCACCATCAAGGGCGCGATCCAGGCGATCCGCGTCGCGCGACCCATCGCGCCGGATCGCACGTTGCTCGAGAGCTGGACCTTCCGCCTGGCCGGCGCGCCGGATTCGCTGCTGCAGCGGACGCTGCTTTACACGCGGCTCATCAATGCGCCGACCTCGATCGTCGGTCACGACGACCAGCACAACTACCACGCCATCCAGGAGGGGCTCGCCACCGACGGCAACGAGTGGGTGAGCCTGCATCGAAACCACACCGGCGCGGAGGCCGAAGGCCTCGCAGGCGACTACAACGGGTTGAGCGAAGTGTCGATGCGCGGCCAGTACCGGGCCTGGGCCCGGTTCATGACGCTCGATATGCCGCCGGCGAGCGCGCGTTCGTGACCGACGCCCCCGCGACGGCAGCCGAGCTCGAGCGATTCGTCTACGACGAGGCGCGGCTCATCGACGAGAAGCGCTTCGACGAGTGGTACGAGCTCTTCACCGACGACGCGCGCTACTGGATGCCCCTCACGCGCGGCCAGCCGGACGGCGAGAACCACACCTCGCTCTTCTACGAGGACAAGCTGCTGCTCAAGGTGCGGATCGAGCGTCTCAAGAACCCGCGTTCGTTCTCTCAGCATCAGCCGAGCTGGTGCCAGCACGTCCTGCAGCGCCCAGTCATCGAGGAGGGCGACGCCGGGACAGGCCGATATCGGCTGCGAACTCCGTTCGTGTACGTCGAGTCGCGGATGGATACGCAGCTGGTACTGGCGGGCGTGGTGAGCCACCGGCTGCGGCGAGAGTCGGGAGCGCTGCGCATCGAGCTCAAGAAAGTCGAGCTCACCAACTGCGACGCGGCCCTGCCGTCGATCCAGCTCTTCCCCTGAGTCCGGCTGCGTGCGGGATATCGGCGGCACGGTATACGAGTCGTTTGCAGCCAGCGCGGCGCGCTGGACGGAGCGACCGTTCCTTTACGTCACCGCAGGCACCGCCGCGGCCTATTGTCTAGCGCCGCACGAATACACGTACGCGGAAGTCACGGGCGAAGTGGAGCGCCTGCGCTCAGTCTACGCACGCGCCGGTTACGGTCACGGCCACCGCGCCGGGCTGTTGCTCTTCAACCGGCCGGAGTTCGTGTTTCACTGGCTGGCGCTGAATGCGCTCGGCGTGTCGGTCGTGCCGATCAACCCGGACTGGCGCGCCGATGAGCTCAGCTTTCTCGTCGGCCACAGCGAGATCGCGCTCGCCGTGGCGCCCGTCGAGCGACATCCCGGACTCGCCGCCTCCGCCGCGGCTGCCTCCAGGCGGATCGCGCTCGCAGCACCGGACGGCACCGACGTCGCGGCCCCGACCAGCACCGCGCCGTCGTCGAGCACAGCGCCGTCCGTGGCCTCGGAGTGCGCGCTGCTTTACACCTCCGGCACGACCGGCCGGCCCAAGGGCTGCATCCTGCCCAACGAGTACTTCCTCTGGGCGGGACACTGGTACGCCGGGCTGGGTCACCTGTGCGAAATCCGGCCGGGCGCGGAGCGGATGATCACGCCGCTGCCGCTCACGCACATGAACGCCATGGCGTGCTCGACGATGTGCATGTTGCTGACGGGCGGTTGCCTGGTTGCGGTCGACCGGTTTCACCCGCAGACGTGGTGGGACAGCGTGCGCGAATCCCGGGCGACGGTCATGCACTATCTCGGCGTGATGCCGGCCATGCTGCTCGCCGCGCCGCCCAGGACCACGGACCGCGAGCACGCGGTGCGATTCGGCTTCGGCGCCGGCGTCCAGCCGAGGCATCACGCGGCGTTCGAGGAGCGCTTTGGTCTGCCGCTCATCGAAGCCTGGGCGATGACCGAAACCGGAGCGGGCGGCGTAGTGATCGCGAACCGGGAGCCGAGGCAGGTCGGCACGGCCTGCTTCGGCCGCCCGGAGGAGCGCGTCGACTATCGGCTCGTCGACGGCATGGGCCACGTCGTGCCGGCCGGCGATGCCGGCGAGCTGCTGGTCCGCAATCGCGGTGCGAAGCCTCGATTCGGTTTC
>Ga0268386_10000941_pt1 | contig 19497 bp, 14 predicted proteins | sample RVTome_15_FD_200260 | JGI IMG/M metagenome (GOLD analysis project Ga0268386, IMG submission 200260) | Soil microbial communities from uranium-contaminated site in the Upper Colorado River Basin, Wyoming, United States - RVT150D86... ...
CTCGTGCCCCCGGCCGCCCCCACCCCCGTCGCCGATGGCGCCGCCGGGTGGATTCGCCGCTTCTTCGCCCCCGCCCTGGCGGCCGGCGCCGCGCTGGCGATGGTGGGGTTGGTCGGGACTGCGGCGCCGGCGCTCGACGGCATGGCGTCCGGTGGCGCCCTCTTCGAGAACGTGGGGACGAACCTGGAGGAGGCGGCGCCCGGAGCCGAGGCCGACGGGGCAGGCCGGGACGGCGAAGCGCCACAGGCCAGCGGCATGACGCTCGGCCCCGCGGAGGGCGAAGGCAGCGTCACCTCGCAGGAGAGCCAGCGCGATGACGCGGAGCGGTTCCAAACGATGGACCGCGACCTTCCTGCGGAGCGGTCTCCCTGGCCGATGGTGCTGTTCACCGGCGTCGCGCTGATGATCGGTGCCGCGCTGCTCCGCTGGATCCTGGCCCCGCGCGCCGGCTGACCGGCCCGACCCCTAGAGCGCGAGGCGTCCCGCGGCGATGGCACCCAGCAGCAGGACGACCAGGACAGCAGCCACGACCACCGCCGCCCACCCGGAGTCGCGGAAGGTCTGCGGTGGCGGAGCGGGTCGCGGAGGCCGTCGTGTGCGCGGGATGGGAACCTCACCCGGCTGGCGGACCGTGCGGGGTGCCGCCCGCGTGTCGGCAGCGGTCGCCCGCCACGAAGCCCACGTCCGCGTCGACGATGGCTGGGCCGGGTTGATCACCGTTCGCGATGCACCCCAATGGCCGCCCGCCGGCGTGCCGGCGGAGGGATGGGTGCGATCGTAGTCGGCGCGCGACGCCGGGTTGGAGAGGATCGCCCACGCCTCATTGATGCGCCGCATGCGCTCGGCCTCGGTCGCCGCCGACTCCGACGCGCCGTGCAGGTCGGGGTGATGGCGCTTGGCGAGCCGGCGGTGTGCGCGCGCGACCTGGAGCGGTGTGGCCGTTCGCGGCACGCCCAGGGTGGCATAGGGATCGAGGACGCGTCGACCGTGCATCGCGCCGATTCTACGGTCGAACGGCGGCGGTCGATCAGGCGGCTCGCAGGCCGCCATCGGTCTAGACTTCTCGGACCCATGGCCGACCGCAGACCGCTCCTCATGCTCATCGACGGGCCGAGCCTCGTGTACCGCGGCTACTTCGCGCTCCCGCCGCTCACGATGTCCGACGGCCTGCTCGTCAACGCCGTCTTCGGCTTCCTCCAGATCGTGCTGCGCGGCATGCAGGACGTGAAGCCGGACTACGCGATCGTCAGCTTCGACCTGGGGAAGCCGCAGTTCCGTTTCGATGCCTACCCGGAGTACAAGGCGGGGCGCCCGAGCATGCCGGACGACCTCCGCGCCCAGTTCCCGATCGTCCGCGAGATCTGCGAGATGCTCGGCATGCCGATCCGCGAGCTGGAGGGATACGAGGCCGATGACGTCATCGGCACGCTCGCGAAGAAGGCCACCGCCCAAGGGGTCGATACGATGATCGTGTCCGGCGACCTCGACGGGCTCCAGTTGGTCGACGACCACGTCCGTCTGCTCACGACTCGCATGGGCGTCGCCTCCACCGTCATCTACGACGAGGCGAAGGTCATGGAGCGCTACGGCCTCCACCCGGAACAGATGCTCGACTACAAGGCGCTCAAGGGCGACGCCTCCGACAACATCCCCGGCGTGCCGGGGGTGGGGGAGAAGACCGCCAGCAGCCTCCTCCAGCAGTTCGGCAGCCTCGACGCGATCTACGAGCACCTCGACGAGGTGAAGGGCAAGATGCGCGAGCGCCTGGCCGGACACCGCGAGTCGGCCTTCATGTCGCGCGAGATCGGCCGGATCCTCACCGACCTTCCGGTCGACCTGGGCCTGGAGGAGGCTCGGACGGGTCGATACGACCGGCGCGCCGTCGCCCAACGGCTTCGCGAGCTCGAGTTCCGGTCGCTCATCGACCGCCTGCCGGCCTCGAGCATCGCGCCCACCGGGCACGACGGCCCGGAGCGCGAGACGAAGGGCGGGCTTCAGCTCAGCCTGGACCTGCTCGGCGGCGCCGCGCCGGCGGAGGCGACCGACGCGCCACGGGAGCAGCCGAACCCGCTGGCCGATCCGGGTGGGGCGATCGAGCACGTCGACCCGCGGATCGTGCGGACCGACGGCGACCGCGCCGAGCTGGAGACCTGGATGGCGGCGCACGAGGGCGGGATCGGCATCGGCTGGTCGGCGGGGGCGGGGCGACCCCTCGAGCGTCCGCTGTTCGGGATCGCGCTGGCCGGCGCGGACGGGTCGAGCTGGTACGTCCCGTGGGACGGGGAGCGCGACCTGCCGGCCTGGTTCGGCCGCGACGATCGCGATCTCGTGGGGCACGACCTCAAGCAGCTCGTCGTGATGCTCGGCGCACGCCGGGTGCCGCTCGCCGGGGCGTGCTTCGACACGCTGGTCGCCGGCTATATGGTCAACCCGGCCCTGCGGGCGCAGACGATCGACGACGTGGCAGCGACGCGGTTCGGCGGCACGCTGCCCCCGAAGCCTCTCAGCCCGGAGACCGGCGCCGAGGAGGTCGGCTGCGCGCGCCGCGCCGCCGGCGAGGCCTTGACCGCGCTGCTCGCACGACCCGGGCTCGAGCAGGAGCTCGCGGACGGTGCCCTCGGCGACCTGTTCGGCGAGGTGGAGATGCCGCTGGTGCCGGTCCTCGCCCGCATGGAGCTCGCCGGGATTCTGCTGGATGGAGTCACGCTGGCGGCGATGCGCGACGAGTTCGCGGCGCAGCTCGCCGGGCTCGAGTCGCGCATCTACGACCTGGTCGGGCACGAGTTCAACATCGGCTCACCGAAGCAGCTCGAGGTCGTGCTGTTCGACGAGCTTCAGCTGCCGGTGCTGAAGAAGACGCGCACCGGACGCTCCACCGATGCGTCAGTGCTCGAGGAGCTGCGGCCGCAGCACGAGGTGATCGAGCTCATCCTCGAGCACCGCCAGATCTCGAAGATGAAGTCGACGTACGTCGATGCGCTGCCGACCCTGGTGGACCCGGACGGCCGCCTCCACACGACCTACCAGCAGGCGGTGGCCGCCACCGGGCGGCTGTCGAGCACCGATCCGAACCTCCAGAACATCCCGATCCGCACGTCGCTCGGCCGGCGGATTCGGCGCGCGTTCGTCGCGCCGGGGGGCAAGCTCCTGCTGGGTGCCGACTACTCGCAGCAGGAGCTCCGGATCCTTGCCCACGTCTCGGCCGATCCCGGCCTGCGCGCCGACTTCGACGCCCACTCGGACATCCATCTCGCCGCCGCCGCGCGGGTGCTCGGCCTCTCGCCGGACCAGGTGGGGCCGAAGGAGCGCAGCGTGGCCAAGATGATCAACTACGGCATCGCCTACGGCCTCTCCGACTACGGCCTGGCCGAGCGGCTGAAGATCCCGCGCGAGGAGGCCCACAAGTTCATCGCCGACTACTTCGCCGCCTACGAGGGGATCCGCCGCTACACCGTCGAGATGAAGATCCTCGCCCGCGACCAGGGCTACGTCACCACGCTCCTCGGCCGGCGCCGCTACCTCCCGGAGCTCACCGCGCGGAACGGCGCGCTGCGATCCGCCGGCGAGCGGATGGCGATCAACATGCCGATCCAGGGCACCGCGGCCGACGGGATGAAGATCGCCATGGTCCGCGTCGACGAGGCGCTCCGGTCCCGCCAGCTTCGTTCGCGGATGCTGCTCCAGGTGCACGACGAGCTCGTGTTCGAGACCGATGAGGCGGAGCTGCCCGACCTCGCCGGGTTGGTCGAGGAGATCATGGAGGGCGCCCTGCCGCTCGACGTCCCCCTCGAGGTCGACCTCAAGGTGGGCGCGAACTGGGAGCAGATGGACCGATACGAGCGCGACGCGGACGGCGGCTGGCGCCGGGTCGAGAAGTCGGCGATCGAGGTCGCTCGCGAGGAGGCCGACGAGGCGGTCGCCGCCGAGCTCGTCTGACCCATGCCGGAGCTGCCCGAGGTCGAGACCGTCGCCCGTGACCTGCAGCGCTGGGTCGCCGGCGCAACGATCGTGGACGCCGCGGTCCACTGGGATCGCACGGTTCGCCATCCGCAGCCGCCGGAGCGGTTCGTGGCGGAGATCGGTGGCGCCACCATCCGGCGCGTCGACCGGCGGGCGAAGACCGTCCTCCTGCACCTCGAGGATGGGCGCGTGCTGACCGTGGCGCTGCGGATGACCGGCGCACTCATCGTCACGCTGCCCGGGACGCCGGAGGACCCGTATGCCCGCGTGGTGTTCTCGCTCGCCGACGGCCGGGAGCTGCGGTACCGGGACGTGCGCAAGTTCGGCCGGATCGGCCTTTGGCCGGGCGGCGGGCTGCGCGGGATCGGCGCCGGACGCGGCACGCGGTCGCGGAAGGTGGCGGAGGGGAGCGGACGCTATCGGATCGGCGAAGTGTTCAGCGGCCATGGGCCGGAGCCGTTGGCGCGGTCGTTCACGCTGGCTCGCTTCGCGGCCCGCCTGGCGGGGCGCAGGGCGAAGCTGAAGGCGCTCCTGCTCGACCAGTCGTTCATCGCCGGCGTGGGGAACATCTACGCGGACGAGGCGCTGTGGCGGGCACGGCTCCACCCGCTCCGGACGGCGGACACGCTCGACGAGCGTGACCTGCGACGCCTGCATCGGGCGATCCGCCAGGTCCTCCGCGAGGGGATCGCGAACCGCGGCGCGAGCTTCAGCGACTACGTCGGTGCCGATGGCGAGCCGGGCGCGAACGCCGAGCGGCTGGCGGTCTATCGGCGCACGGGCCAGCCATGCTTTCGCTGCGGCCGCCGCATCGAGCGGATCGTCGTCGGGCAGCGGAGCACCCACTACTGCCCGCGTTGCCAGCGCGAGCCGGTAGCACCGGGCGCCTGATGAAGGTGATCGGGCTGACCGGCAACATCGGCTGCGGCAAGAGCACCGTGGCGGGCATGCTGCGCGACCTCGGGGTGGCGACGATCGACGCCGATGCCGTGGCGCGCGAGATCCGTCACAACGACGCCGACGCGCGGGCTGCGATCCAGCGACGGTTCGGCACCTACGACGCCGCCGACCTCGGCAGGATCGTCTTTGCAGATCGCGCCGCGCTGCGCGACCTCGAGGCGATCCTCCACCCGCGCGTTCGTGGCGAGATCCGATCGCGCCTGGCCGAATTGTCGGTGGGCGGGATCGAGGTCGTGGCCGTGGAGGTGATCAAGCTGCTGGAGTCGCCCCTCGCCGACGCGTGCGACGAGATCTGGGTGGTCCGCTGCGAGGAGGCCGATGCGCTGGCACGCCTGGCGGCATCACGCGGGATGGACGAGGCGACCGCCCGTCAGCGGCTGGCCAACCAGTCCTCGCAGGACGAAAAGGTGGCCGCCGCCGACGTCGTGATCGACGGGTCGGCGCCGATCGAGGAGACGCGCCGCCAGGTGGAGGCTGCCCTGGCGGCGCTGCGCGAGGGCGGCTAGGGGAGCTCGGCCACCTCCGGCGCCGGGAACTCGAACTCCTCGAGGAGACGGTCGAGGGTGGACCCCTCCGTCTCGGCCGTCCGATCGTCCTCGGTGGCCCGCAGCACAAACGTGAACTGCGCGCCGGCGGCCTGGAGCTCAGTGATCTTCTCTGCGGTGGCGAGATCGGTTCGCAGGATGTAGAGCGTCCCGTTGCGGGACAGGATGTCCATCCGCTGGAGCGTCGTCTTCGTCGATGGGCCGGCCACCAGGGTCGGGCCGACGGGATCCGGCGCCGGCTCCTCGTCATCGGCAGCGGGAGCGGCCTCCGCGTCCTCCGCCGGTGTCACGGTGAGCGTGGCGATGAGGTCGACCGGCTGGCCCGGCTGGAGCGTGCCGCCGACCGCCCGTTCGTCAGGGACCGTCATGCTGACCGCACGGAGATCCGGCATCGACGGGTCGTACTCCTCGTCGGGACCCAGGATCGAGAACGTCGCCCCCGCATCGGCCGAGGCGAGCAGGTTGGGCGTCAGCAGCTGGCCGGCGTTGATGGGAACGGCCGCGATCCGGCCGAGCACCTGGTCGAGCGAGACCAGCGCGGCGTCGCTCGTCGGGTCGACCGGCACGTTGCGCATCACGACGTCCGACTCGGCGATCGTCTTCTGACTCGGGATCTCCTGCGCCGCGACGACCACCTGGCGCATCTCGACGTCCGGCGCCTCGGTCAGGCCGCTCGCCTGGAGGGCGATGTAGACGGTGGCCGCCACGAGCAGGGCGACGATGATGCCGACGGCGATGTAGACCTTCGATCGGCGGGTGTTGCGGTCGGAATATTCGAGCTCCACGAGAGCAGATCTCCGTTACGTGCTTGATGACCAGGGAATGAGTCGGGCGTGCTGGACTTCGCGCAGGGCGCTGCAGTCCGGGTCGGGGCAGATCGAGCTGATGGCTCGACCGCGGATGGTGTTGCTGTCGACGTCGGCGACCTGGAACATTGCGAAGCCGATGATCTCGACGTACTCCCCATCGCTCGGTTCCGCGTCCACGTAGAGGGTCGCGCTCGCGAGGCGCGTCACGGGCTGACCGTCACTGTTCGTCGCATGGGCGCGGACGGCGAAGCGGTAGCAGCCGCTCGCCAGACCATCGGTGTCGACCGTCATGGTCGACGAACCGGAAGGCCCGTTGGCCGGCGTGACCAGCGGCTGCGAGAAGCTGACGGTCATGCCCGCGGGCGGGCTCACGGGGGCCAGGACGCAGGTGGTGAGCGAGCCGGGATCCCAGCCGAGCGCGACCTGGGAGGCGCCCGATGTCTGCCACCCATCGGGGCGAACTTGGAGGTCGTAGGTGACGGCGTCGCCGGAGTTCTCGGCCGAGGCGGAGAGCGACGAGTGCTGGGCGATGTCGAAGTTCTGCGTCGCGCCGCCCACGTAGACCGGCACCGGGTGCGCCTGCGACTTGATCGGGACGCTCGAGGTGCCCTTCAGCCAGACCGTGTAGATCCCGGGCGGGATGTCGTTCGCCTCGTGGCTGTCGAGGTCGATGATCTGGCTGTTGGCCGTGCCGGAGAAGGTGAACCCGTCCGGGTTGAAGAGCGGCTCGTTCATCGTCCCGGCCGCCGGCGGGTCGTTGCTCTGGATCGGCAGGATGTTGTCGGTCGGATCGGCGGCATGGGTGTCGCCGATCAGCTCCAGCTCGACGGCCCCGTTGAACTGGTCGTTCCGGGTGACCGTGAAGCTGTGGACAGTGGTCGGCTCGCCGGTGGCGGGCATGTGCAGCCCGTTCGGCGGGAGGATCTGGAAGTCTGGGATCGCCTTCACCGTACCGTCGTAGACCGCGAGCAGGATGCGGTCGCCCGGGCTGTAGATGTCGTCGAATGCATCCACGAGATGCCCGGTGTTGTGGCCGGAAAGCGTCGCCACCTGGAGCGCGCCGGTCGGCGTGGCCGAGACGGCCGGGAAGCCCGGGCCCGGGTACCCGCTGATGACGTACTGGGCCTGCTCCGCCTTCATAATGTTCTCGTTCACGCCCGGCTCGGCGCCGTTGTAGTACTCGCGAGTCGTCAGGTCGCGGTAGTCGCGAATGTCGAGGTTGATGAACCCGCGGAACTCCGAGCTGTTGTGGGCCTTGCTGCCGGTCCCGTAGATCTCGAAGAGCGGGCCGGGCGTCCCGGTGCTCGCCGGGAAGCGGACGTCGTAGCCCAGCGGGTTGGCATCGATCTGGCCGCTCTGACTCGTCGCCTCAGTGGCCAGCACGTCGACGAAGCCGCCGCCAGGGCCTGGCGGGGCGGTGTAGCGGCGCGCGACGATCGGGAGCGCCGGCTCCTGGACCAGGGTGCAGTGTGCGCGGGCACCCACGCCAAGCGTCGGGATGCCGACGACGCGGGCGAAGGTGGTGGACACCTCCGCCGAGATCGCGACTCGTGCCGATCCGGCGGAGACGACAACCCCGCTCGTCAGCTCATCGGCCTCCAGGGAGGCGTTGCCGTCCTGGTCCTCGTAGACCGCCGGGTCGGCCATGACGCCCAGCGTCCCGGAGGGTGAGCCCTCCATGTTGATGCCGGCCACGCGCCGCGCCTGTTCCGCGGCGGCCGAGATGTCGGCCACGGCTGTCGAGGTGAGCGACTGGCAGGCGGAGAGGGCAGCAGCATCCGCAGCGGTCTGGAGGTGTCGGCGCTCGGCCATGAGCCGGCCGACGTCCACGGCAATGCCCGTGATCCCGAGCATGACGACGAGGCCGAGCGCGACGAGCACGAGGACCTGTCCACGCTCGGAGGCTGGATCGGATGCTGGCGATCGGGGAGGCATCAGTTCATCACCATCGCCGCATCGGCGGCGATCTCGAAGAGGCCGTTGCCGTCCGGATCGAGGATCGCGTCGAGCAGCGGCACGACGAGCGCCTGGTTGTAGTGAAGCTCCACGCGGACGAGGCACCCGCTGCCGGCATGCACCGTGCAATGCGTGGCCGCGTTGCCGGGATCGGGGCACGCCGCGCCGGGGGCGGTGGCTCCGGCGCAGTAGGAGACGGTGATGTCACCATTCGTCCAGCGGTCGTGGAGGCCGTCACCCGTCAGGTCGGAGCCGGTCGGGCACGGAGTCGCGGCCGTGAAGTTCGGCGCGCTGGACCGCAGGAATCCGAAGGCGGCGACCGATGCCTCGACCGCGGCGGTGCAGCGATCGACCCCCTCAGCGGCGTGGCCGTCCGATGCGTCGTAGCGGAAGATCGTCGCCTCGCGGGCTCCCTCGCGGGCGGCGTTCGTCAGCGAGACGTTGGCGCCGAAGATGAGGCCGAACTGGATGATCCCGACGACCACGACGAGGAGCGGAAGGAGCACCATGGCGAACTCGACCATCGCCTGCCCGCGGTCGCGCGGGCGCTGGACACCATCCGGAGAGGCCGGTGTCGGATCGGGGCGCGGCAGATCGTTGGGCACCATGGTTGAGGGTGTGGATCCTGTTTCGAGTTCATCGGTGAGCGGGCAGCCACTTGATGATGGAAACGAGGCGGTGGTACCGATATAGGCCGTTGGGGACGGTCCGCATGGGACCGATGGAGGACGAGGCCCCGGATCCGGTCCTGGCCGCGCCGGTGCGCGACCCCTCGCGTCGCTAGAATCGGACCCCCATGCCAGACCTCAGGGTGCACGCCCCGTACGAGCCGACGGGCGACCAGCCGACCGCGATCGCCTCGCTCGTCGACGGCATCGGCCGCGACCTGAAGCACCAGGTCCTCCTCGGGGCGACGGGCACCGGAAAGACCTTCACCGCCGCGAAGCTCATCGAGGCGGTCCAGAAGCCGACGCTGGTGATGGCGCACAACAAGACGCTCGCGGCGCAGCTGTACCAGGAGTTCAAGGAGTTCTTCCCGGACAACGCGGTCGAGTACTTCGTGAGCTACTACGACTACTTCCAGCCCGAGGCCTACCTCCCGCGGTCCGACACGTACATCGAGAAGGACTCTTCGCGGAACGACGAGATCGATCGGCTCCGGCACAACGCCACGCGGGCGCTCTTCGAGCGGCGGGACGTGGTCATCGTGGCCTCGGTGTCGGCGATCTACGGCCTCGGGGCCCCGGTCGACTACGGCGCGACCGTGATCAGCCTCAAGACAGGCGGGCGCTACCGCCGCGACGGCATCCTCCGGCACCTCGTCGACCTCCAGTACCAGCGCAACGACGCGGCGCTCGGCCGCGCGAAGTTCCGGGTGCGCGGCGATGTCCTCGAGGTGCAGCCGCCCCACGGCGAGTACGTCGTGCGGGTCGACTTCTTCGGGGACGAGGTCGAGCGTATCGTGGAGATCGACGATCTCACCGGCGAGGTCCTCGCCGAGCGGTCGGAGGTCAACCTCTACCCGGCCACGCACTACGTGACGCCGCGCGAGAAGCTCCTGCTCGCGATCGACAAGATCGAATCCGAGATGGATGAGCGGGTCCGCTGGCTCGCCGACCAGGGGCGGGACCTCGAGGCGGCGCGGCTTCGTCAGCGCACGCAGTTCGACCTCGAGATGATGCGCGAGGTCGGGTTCTGCTCCGGGATCGAGAACTACTCGCGACACCTCGCCGGCCGCGAGGCGGGGGAGCGGCCGTGGACCCTGATCGACTACTTCCCGACCGACTTCCTGCTGATCATGGACGAGAGCCACATCAGCATTCCGCAGGTCCATGGCATGTACAAGAACGACCGGACGCGGAAGGAGATCCTCGTCGACTTCGGGTTCCGCCTGCCCTCGGCCCTCGACAACCGGCCGCTCACCTTCGAGGAGTTCGAGGACCACATGAGCCAGGTCGTCTACATGTCGGCGACCCCGGGCCCGTACGAGACCGAGCGCGCGGAGAACGTCGCGGAGCAGTTCATCCGGCCGACCGGCGTCGTGGACCCGACGATCACCGTCCGGCCGACCGGCGGCCAGATCGACGACCTGCTGGCCGAGATCCGCGCGACCGTCGAGCGCGGCGAGCGGGTGCTCGTGACCACGCTCACGAAGAAGATGGCCGAGGACCTCGCCGACTACCTCGGCGAGCTTGGGATCAAGGTCCAGTGGCTCCACTCCGAGGTCGACACGCTCGAGCGGATCGAGATCCTGCGCGATCTGCGGCTCGGGGTGTACGACGTCCTCGTCGGGATCAACCTGCTGCGGGAGGGCCTCGACCTGCCCGAGGTCACCCTCGTCGCCATCCTGGACGCGGACAAGGAGGGCTTCCTCCGGTCCGGTGGGTCGCTCATCCAGGTCATCGGTCGGGCGGCCCGCAACATCGGCGGCCGGGTGATCATGTACGCCGATCGCGTCACCGACTCGATGCAGAAGGCGATCGACGAGACCGATCGGCGCCGCGCGAAGCAGGTCGCTTACAACGCCGAGCACGGCATCACGCCCGAGACGATCATCAAGGAGATCCGCGACATCCACGAGGGCCTGCGACGGGTCGCGGAGCAGCGCGCGGAGCTCCAGGTGGCCGGCAAGGAGCCCGAGGAGCTCGCGGCGATGACCGGGCGGCTCGAGGCGCAGATGAAGGAGGCGGCCCGCAACCTCGAGTTCGAGCGCGCCGCGGCGCTCCGCGACGAGATCCTCCAGCTGCGCCGGCTCCGGGAGGAGCTCGCTGCGGCCCCCGGCTCGATCCCCGCCGAGGTCTACGCCGCGGCCGCGGAGGACGATGCCGCCGGCGCGCGGCGGGGGAGCGAGTCGTCGCGCGTCTTCAGCACCGCCACCACCCCGAACGTCATCGCCGCCGGCTCGCGACGACGCCCACCACGCCGGAGACGACCCTAGATGGCCGGCACCATGCCCCATGCGATCTTCGTGGAGACCGATGTCGACGGCGCGGGCCTGGCCGGCGCCTACGCGGCCGAGCTCCCGGGCTGCGCCGTCTTCGCGGCCACCGACGACGAGGCGGCCGGCGCGATGCCGATGCGGGTGAGCCGCTTCACCGCCTGGCTGCGTGACAACGGCGAGCCGGTGCCGACCTTCGTCGGTGACAACTGGTACGAGGTCGAGCGGGCCGCGGCGATCGAGGCGGACGGGGCACGGCGCCGCGCCGCCTTCACCCTGGACGAGCTCCCGCCGTCCGACGAGGAGTTCGCCACCTGGTTGCGCTGGCTCGAGCTCGCTCGCGAAGAGCTGGCCGATGCCCTCGACGCCGGCGATCCGAGCGCGGCAGGCGAGCAGCTCGACGCCATCGAGCGGCAGGACATTGCCTTCGTCCGGGAGCTCGGCGGGCAGGCGCCGGAGATCGCCTCCGATCCGGTGGACCGCCTGTACGCGGCCCGCGATGCCCTGACCGATGCCCTGGAGGCCGCGGGCACGCTCGCCGACGGCGTGCGGCGGGTCCTGCGGCTCGCGATCGCCGACGACCTGCGCGCCGCCGAGGCCCTGCGCAGCGCCGCGTGATCGAGCTCGCCACCGCCGCACCGAAGCGCCTGCGTCACACCGGCGACTGGCCCACGCCGACGCCCCGGCGCGCCCCGGCCGGGACGGAGCTTCGGGCCCTCCAGGAAGCGATGCCGCATTGCGAGGCCGACGTGCCCCCGGTGCTGTCGGGGGACGGGTCGGAGCGGGCGATGCTCATCGGCCAGGCCCCCGGGTGGCGCGAGATCGAGACCGGGCTGCCCTTCGCGTGGGACGCCGGAAAGCGCCTGTGCGGCTGGTTCGCGGCCGCCGGCATCGGCGTGGACGACTTCCGCGAGCGCTGGTACGTGACGAGCGTGGGGAAGTGCTATCCGGGGCGGGCGCCCGGGTCGTCGGTGGATCGGCCACCGTCGCGCACGGAGATCGAGCGTTGGTCCCCGTACCTCCGCCAGGAGCTCCGGCTGGTGCAGCCGGCGCTGCTCGTCCTCGTCGGGTCGCTCGCCCATCGGATCGCCTTCGGCGCGTCGGTCCGGCTGGACGAGCTGGTCGGGCGCGAGCTGTCGTGGGACGCGGCGCGGGGCGCATCGGTCCTGTGCCTTCCCCATCCGTCGGGCGCGTCCACGTGGCTCAACGACCCGCGGCGAGTCGAGCTCTGGCGAGAGGCGATCCGGCTCCTTCGTGACCGATGGGCGGAAGTGACCGCGTGAGCGGCGAGGCACGGTGGTGGGGCGGCGCGCTCGCGGCGCTCGTCGTCTTCGTGGTGTTCATGCTGGTGGTGGGGAACCTCGGTGCGCCGCGCCCGGAGGTCGACCCGTTCACCGTCGACGAGCTGCTCGCCGAGGGGCCGCCGGCGGACCGCTTCGGTGCCGAGGAGCTTCACATCGTCGGCTGGTACGCCGAGCTCGACGGGGACTGCGAGGGGGACGACGGCGGCGCGGATCCGTCCGTCTCGTGGCTCCAGCGCGACTGCCCCCTCCGCATCCTCGTTCCGTCACAGCCGGCGATGGACGTCACCCAGCAGGAGCTGCTCGCGGCCGGGGTTCGGCTGGCGGCGCCGCTCGGCAACGTCTTCCCGTCGCGCGCCGAGCCGTCCGGCCCGAACCTGCGCGGGCAGCAGCTCGTCTTCGTCGGCGCGTTCGATCACGCCACCACCGACTCGTGCGTGCCGGATCGGCTCGAGCGCTGCCGGAACACGTTCGTGGTCACCGACTACGACGAGCAGATTCGCTAGGGTCGTTCAGCTCCCGGTCGTCATATCGAGCAGGCCGGCCTGTCGCGCCCGCTGCATGAACCAGGCGAACGCCGCGAGCGTCAGGGGCAGGACGATTGCGGTGCTGAGGACCAGGAAGAGCATGACGGTCCCGTCCGACAGGTTGCCGATCTCTCCGGGCGACCCCTGCCCGAGCAATCCGCGCCGCGAAGCCTCGAGCCACCAGGTGGTCGGGAACGCGTAGGCGATCGGCTGGATGAAGCTCGGGAGGATGTCGACGGGGAAGATGGCCCCGGAGACGAGGTAGAGGGCTCCGGCGATCGCCTCCGGATACGACCACGCCTCCTGGCGCAGCTGGAGGCACCAGCCGGCCATGAAGATCCCGAGCGCCATGACGGCGACGAATCCGAGCACGGTCGCCGGGACGAGGTACAGGAGGTTCGGGTCGAGGCGCACGCCGAGGAAGACGACGCCGACGCCGAGGGTCAGCACGACCGCCACGAGCGAGGTGCCGACTCGGGCCAGCGACCTCCCGAGGAGGAACGGGAAGAGCGAGCTCGGCGTGACGACGACGTACTTCATCATCCGGTAGCGCTCGCGGTCCTCGAGGATCGACTGGACGAGGCCCCCCATCACCCCGAACACCACGTTCCAGAGCGCGGCCCCGACGATGAGGAACTGGAGGAACTCCGTGCCCTGCCCGCCGGTGATGATCTGGAACATCACCACCAGGATCCCGGCGGCGGCGAGCGGCTTGGCGAGCGTGTAGACCGCGAACAGGAACGGGTCGGACCAGTTCGCCTCGATCGCCCAGCCGAGCCGGATCGCGGTGTGGAAGCTGCGCCACGCGTCTGCGAACGTGATCCCCGGCACCGGAGCGCTGCGATCGATCACTGCCATCGAAGCGTCAGCCGTCCCTCGCGGCGAGCGAGCGTCTCGAGCCAGCCGAGGGCCAGCCGCGCCCCGATCAGGAAGACGACTCCCATGACGGCGAGGATCGCCATCTCGGTGCCCACCGGGAGAACGCCCTGGCTGGCGGCGCCGGGGAACACGAGCTGGCGCATCGCGTCGAGGCCGACGGCGAGGGGGAGCGTGGCGACCACCAGCCCGGAGACGACGCCGAGGTGCCGGATCGGGAAGTTCACCCCGCCGAGGAAGTAGATCGGCTCCTGGAGGAGCTGGGCGAGGTGGAAGGCCTCACGGCCCCAGAGCAGGAAGAGCGACGCGAAGAGCATCCCGAGACCGTAGAGCGGGATCATCGTGAGCAGGAAGACGGCGACGAGGAGCAGCGGCTGCTCGATCTGGTAGCTCACGCCGTAGAGCAAGGAGCCGATGACGATCACCGCCAGGGCGCGCGAGCTCGTCATCACCAGCCCGCCGATGGCCATCCCGGCGAGGATGCTCATCAGGTGCATCGGCGCCGTGAAGTAGAGCTCCAGGTTCCCCTGGTCCTTCTCCCAGTAGAACTGGGCCGCCATCATCCACACGACGTTCAGCCAGAAGGCGGTCATCGCCCCGCCCAGCACGACGAAGCCGACGAACTCCTCGGCGGCGCCGAGCGCCCGGTAGACGAAGACGAACGCGCTCACGGCCAGGAACGGGAGCAGGATCTCGAAGAAGACCCACGACGGTTCGCGCGTGAGGCCGATGATCCGCGGATAGGCGCGGCCGACGATGGCGCGCAGGTTCGTCCGGACGATCCGCCCGGTCGACCAGTAGGCCGCTTCCCGCGGATTCGTGGCGGTCGCGCCCCGGAAGCCGCTCACGTCGCCATGGCCTCCGAGCTCTCGTCGTCCTCACCGAAGCCGCGCCCCACCAGCTCGACGAAGACGTCCTCGAGGCTGGGCTCCGACTTCGCGAGGCCGATGAGGTGGGATCCGTGTTCGGCGACCGCGGTGACGACGCTCGTGAGCGCCGAGTCGTCGGCGAGCGCCACCTTGAGCGCCACGCGGTCGGCACCGGCGGCATCCGTGCCGTCGCCGTCCGAGGGAACGGCCGAGAGGACACCGGGGAGCGACGCCAGGGCCGCCAGGCCGCCGTTCTCCGGCAGCCGGTCGAGCTCGATCCGGAAGATCGACTCGGCCTGCACCCGCCGCCGCAGCTCCTCGGGTGTGCCCAGCGCGAGGATCTTCCCGCGATCGACGATCGCGATCCGGTCGCAGAGCTGCTCCGCCTCCACCATGTAGTGGGTGGTGAGCAGGAGTGTCCGCCCCGGCGCAGCGGCCTTCCAGGCCAGGGTGTGCTCGCGGAGGTCGCGAGCCGCGGCCACGTCGAGGCCCAGGGTCGGCTCGTCGAGGAACAGCACCCACGGGTCGTTGAGCAGGCCGCGGGCGAAGTTGAGCTTCTGGCGCTGGCCGGTCGAGAGGGAGCGCACCTTCTGCTGGCGCTGCTCCTGGAGCCCGACGATCTCGATGAGCTCGTCCACGCGACGCCAGCCCTCGCGATTCGGCAGGCCGTAGAACTGGCTGAACATCCAGAGCTGCTCGCGGACGGTGAGCAGGCCGTATCCCGACTGCTCGTTGCCGGCGACCATGTTGATCACGCGCCGGATCTTCGCGGTCTCGGTCACCACGTCGAACCCGGCGACCTTCGCCGTCCCGCGCGTCGGGATCAGGAGCGTCGTCAGGATCTTGATCAGGGTCGTCTTGCCGGCGCCGTTCGGGCCGAGCAGGCCGAAGTATTCCCCGGGCTCCACGTCGAGGTCGACGCCGCCGAGCGCGGTCACCGGCTCGGGCTTCGCCTTGTAGACGCGGGTGACGCCGCGGGCGTGAATGGCAAGGTCGTCAGGCATGGTGGGGCGGCACGAGCTCCGAGGTGGGTCGGCGGGCGGGACGGAATCCTAGCACCGCCGTCGGCGATCGGGGATGCGTCATCCGACGTAGACAAACCGAACAGGCGTTCGCATCGATCCGGTTCCTGCTACGATGCGCGTCCGATGCCCTCCGACAAGATCGTGGTTCGCGGTGCCCGCGAGCACAACCTCAAGAACATCGACGTGGAGATGCCGCGGGACCAGCTGATCGTGATCACTGGCCTGTCCGGCAGCGGCAAGTCGAGCCTCGCCTTTGACACCATCTACGCCGAGGGCCAGCGCCGCTACGTCGAGTCGCTCTCGGCTTACGCGCGCCAATTCCTCGGCCAGATGGAGAAGCCCGACGTCGACCAGATCGACGGGCTGTCGCCGGCGATCTCGATCGACCAGAAGGGCTCGTCCCGCAACCCGCGCTCGACCGTCGGCACCGTCACCGAGATCTACGACTACCTCCGCCTGCTGTTCGCACGCATCGGCCGCATGCACTGCCCGATCTGCGGGCGCGAGATCGAGCGCCAGACCGTCGAGCAGATGGTCGACCAGGTCTACGGCCTCCCCGAGGGCACGCGGGTGATGCTCATGGCGCCACTCGTCCGCGATCGGAAGGGCGAGCACGAGAAGCTGCTGGCCGGCGCCAAGGCCGGCGGCTTCGTGCGCGTCCGGGTCGACGGCGAGCTCCGCGACCTCGACGAGGAGATCGAGCTCGACAAGAAGTACAAGCACTCGATCGAGGTCGTCGTCGACCGCCTGGTCGTCCGCCAGGCCGATGACGACGGCGCCGCTCGCCCCGACGCGAGCCGGATGGCCGACTCGATCGAGACCGCGCTCCGGCTCTCCGACGGCCTGCTGCTGCTCAACCTGCCCGATGCGCCGCCGAAGGAGGCCGATCGGCTGTTCAGCGAGCGCTACGCCTGTCCCGAGCACGGCGGATCGTTCGAGGAGCCGGCGCCCCGGAACTTCAGTTTCAACTCGCCGCACGGCGCCTGTCCCGACTGCACCGGCCTCGGGTCGCGCCTCGAGATCGACCCGGACCTCGTCCTGCCGAACGACGAGCTGTCGGTCGACGACGGCGCGATCCTGCCGTGGCGTCGCATGGCGGCCTCCGACAGCTGGTTCGCGAAGATCCTGGACGCGGTGGCAGAGCACTACGGCTTCCGCACCGACCTCCCCGTTCGCGATCTGAGCGACGAGTCGCGCCGCATTCTGCTGTACGGCAATCGTGGGGAGCGCGTCGCCGTCCAATACCGCGCCCGGAACGGCAACGTTCACACGTTCAAGACGACCTTCGAGGGCGTGATCCCGAACCTCACGAGACGGCATCGCGAGACCGGCTCCGATGGCATGCGCGCCGAGATCGAGCGGTACATGACGAACGCCCCATGCCCGACCTGCGGGGGGATGCGGCTGAAGCCGGAGTCGCTGTCGGTGACGATCGCCGGACGGAACGTCATCGAGACCACCCGGCGCTCGGTGACCGATGCGCTCGCGTGGTACGACGCCCTTCCGGCACGCCTGAACGACCGCGAGAACCAGATCGCGCGGCAGGTGCTCAAGGAGATTCGGGCGCGCCTCGGATTCCTCGTCGACGTGGGGCTCGACTACCTCACGCTGGACCGCGCCTCGGGAACGCTGAGTGGGGGAGAGGCGCAGCGGATCCGGCTCGCGACCCAGATCGGCTCGAGCCTGATGGGGGTGCTCTACATCCTGGACGAGCCGTCGATCGGGCTGCACCAGCGGGACAACGACCGGCTGATCGCGACGCTCGTCCGGCTCCGGGATCTCGGGAACACGCTGATCGTCGTCGAGCACGACGAGGAGACGATCCGCGCGGCCGACTGGGTGATCGACATCGGTCCGGCGGCGGGCGAGCACGGCGGGCGGCTCATCCACTCCGGCCCGCTGGCCGACCTGCTGGAGAATCATCGGTCGGTGACCGCGGCGTACCTGCGCGGTGACAAGGCGGTCCCGGTGCCGAAGCGGCGGCGCAACGGCAAGGGCGACTCGATCGTGGTGCGCGGAGCGCGCGAGAACAACCTCAAGGAGATCGACGTCGCCTTCCCGCTCGGTCGGTTCGTGGCCGTGACCGGGGTGAGCGGCTCCGGGAAGTCGAGCCTGGTGACACAGATCCTTCACCCCGCCCTCGCACAACGGATCTGGGGCTCGCGGGAGCCGGCGGGGAAGCACGATCGGATCGAGGGCATCGACCTCATCGACAAGGTGATCGAGATCGACCAGTCGCCGATCGGTCGCACGCCACGGTCGAACCCGGCGACGTACACCGGCCTCTGGGCCCCCCTGCGCGAGCTGCTCGCCGCCGTGCCGGAGTCGCGGCTGCGCGGCTACAAGCCGGGGCGCTTCAGCTTCAACGTGAAGGGCGGCCGCTGCGAGGCGTGCGAGGGCGCCGGGATCGTCCAGATCGAGATGCACTTCCTGCCCGACGTCTACGTCGCCTGCGAGGTCTGCAAGGGGAAGCGCTACAACCGCGAGACGCTCGAGATCCACTACAAGGGGAAGAACGTCGCCGAGATCCTCGAGATGACGGTGGAGGAGGCGCTCAAGTTCTTCGACGCCGTGCCCTCGATCAAGAACAAGCTCCAGACCCTGTCCGACGTCGGGATGGGCTACATCCACCTCGGACAACCCGCCACCACGCTGTCCGGCGGCGAGGCGCAGCGCGTGAAGCTCTCCACCGAGCTCAGCAAGCGTGCGACCGGCAAGACCTTCTACATCCTCGACGAGCCGACGACCGGCCTTCACTTCGACGACGTCGCGCGCCTGCTCCAGGTGCTCGGCCGGCTCGTCGAGAGCGGGAACACGGTCGTCGTCATCGAGCACAACCTCGACGTCATCAAGACCGCGGACTGGGTGATCGACCTCGGCCCGGAGGGAGGCGACAAGGGAGGGCGCCTGGTCGCCGCCGGGACGCCGGAGCAGGTGGCCAGGAGCCGGGACTCCCACACCGGGACGTACCTGCGACCGGTGCTCGGGGTGGCCGAGCCCGATCCGCCACCGGACGCCCCGAAGCGTCGGCGCCGCGAACCGGCGGTCGCCACGACGTAGGCCGGCCGGCGCGCCGGTCACGGTGGCTCGAGCCGCAGGCCGAGCTCGGCCAGGAACGGCGAGGGGCGCTCGGGGTGGAAGGCGAGGATGAGGCGCCGCGTCGCACGGGTGAGCGCCACGTATGCGAGCCGCCGTTCCTCCTCGACCGCGCGGGCCGGGTCGTCGGCCTCGGCCAGCGAGCGGCGGTTCGGCATCCGGTCCGCCTCGAACCCCACGATGACCACCGTCTCCCACTCGCGGCCCTTCGACCCATGCACCGTCGCCAGCTCGACGGGTGCGTCCGGATCGCGCAGGGCGGCGATCCGCGTCCGGGCCGCGTCGTACGCCCCGAGGAAACCGGCGGTGGTCGGGAAGCCGGTGGACCAGCCGAGCAGCGCGTCGAGGGCGGCGTGATCGTCGTCGGAGAGCTGATCGGCACTCGGCTGGGAGCGTTCCCAGCCCCGTGCCCGCCGGAGGCGACGGAGGACGTGGAAGGGGTGGTCGGGGTCATCGGAGTCGCGCGCCCGGTCGACCAGCGCGACCAGTGGCTCCGACTCGACGATCGGCTCGACGGCTGCCGCGTGGCGCACGCCGGCACGGACGAGCGCCAGCATCACGGGCGTGAGCTCCGACCGCGTGCGGGTGAGGAAGCAGCAGGAGCGACCCGCACCGTCCTCCGATGCGGCGAACCG
>Ga0268386_10000942_pt1 | contig 19495 bp, 11 predicted proteins | sample RVTome_15_FD_200260 | JGI IMG/M metagenome (GOLD analysis project Ga0268386, IMG submission 200260) | Soil microbial communities from uranium-contaminated site in the Upper Colorado River Basin, Wyoming, United States - RVT150D86... ...
GTGGGTCCACTTGAGCCCGTGGCGCCAGTGGCGGCTGTCGCCGTCGCCCTTCCAGACGATGCGCGCGGTGGCCGGGACGGGCTGGGTGTCGCCCGGGAAGGTGAGGTGGAGGAGGAGCCGCTCGCCGACCGCGAGGGGCCGGTCGGTCCAGACGCAGGCCCCGCCGGCCGAGATGTCGGCCACCTGTCCGGAGAGCGCCTTGACGTCCGTCTCCATCGACAGCCCGAGCGGGTTCGTCGGAAACAGGCGGAGGCAGCGCCGTCGGTCCCGTCCGGTTGGTGACATCTCCCCCACCTGCTCAGCACCGCTCTCACTCGGGAGGACCCGCGCCCGGGACGGGCAGGCCCCCTGGGGTGGACCGCGCCGGTGTGGACAAGTAGCAAGCCGTGTGCCCGGCAGGGGAATGGAGGGGCAAGCCCATGACGAGACTCGTGTTATGGCCGGGGGGACGCGGCGGGCGGGCCCGGCGCCTGTCCGAAAGCTGGTACCTCCGGTAACGTCCTCCGTCCTGACATCGGCCAGCTCCCGCCAAGGTCTGCCGCCGCCTTGCCGTCCGGTCAGAAGGTGACGCGAAGGGCGGCGCCCACGCCCTTGCCACCGGGCGCCGCGGTGAGGCCAACGCCCAGCCCGATCCGGCTCCGCGGCTCCTCCACCCGCTGCCACCGGTCCTCCTTGACGGCGGCGCCGATGATCGTCCCGCCGACCACGAGGGCGGCGGCCACCAGCGCTCCCGTGAGCTGCCTGGCGAGCTCCGCGCTCGCCACGCCCAGGCACTCGGGGGTGAAGCCCGTGCACCTGGCCTCGGGGAGGGTTGCCGTGACGGCGACGACTCCCGCCCCCAGGATCGCCCCGCAGGCGAGCCCCTGAAGCGTCCGGCGCTTCCGCCCACGGCTCACCTCGAGCCGCTCCACCCGGGAGTGCTCCACGAGTACCGGATCTCGTCCCCCGTCGGGAAGCACCGTGAGAGAGGCGTCGTCGGCCCTCAGGAGGCGCCCCGTGAGGACACCGTCGTCCTTCCGGGCGCCCTCGATGCGCACCCGGACCCGAGCGCCCTCGGCGAGCGCGGGCCCGGCCATCTCCTCGGCGCCCGCGGCGCTGCCCGAGAGCGCGATCAGGGTGAACGTCGTCGCCATCGTTCGTCGCATGGTCGGTCCTCCTCGGCCGCATGATCGGCACCCCGCTTCGTAGCAGCCGGCATGCCACGCCGGGTCGAGGCCGGTCGCGTTCGGCAAGCGCATGGCCGACGGGGCGATCGCGGTCCGAGGCCGGGGAGCGAGCTGGGGGCTTCGGCCGCGGCCGCGCAGCGACTGAGCGCGAGGTGCCCAGTCGATTGGCGACCGAGAGCGGCCTCCCCGCGATCCCAGCCTCGAGATCTCCGGCCTAGGGCGGTGGGAGCAGGTGGCGCGACACCAGGTCCGCGAGCAGGAAGTTGCCGCGGTCGTTGAGGTGGACGTCGTCCGACAGGAGGTCCTTCGCCTGGAGGCCATGCCGGCGCAGGTACTCGCCCCAGGGTTCCCAGACGTGGACGAGCCCGAGGCCGTGCCGCTCCGCCAGGGCGGGCAGCCACTCCACCGAGTGGCGCTCGTGCCACCGGTAGCGGGCGAGGTCTCCCGGCCGGGCGTCCCCGGGCATCCAGTCCACGTGGTCGGAATGGACCAGGATCTCCGCCCGGGTCCCCGCCCGCAGCGCCGCGATCGCCTCCTCGTAGGCCGGCTCGGGGCCGTAGGCGTGGAACACGACGAGGTCCGGCTCGAAGCGGAAGACGTCCTCCTCCAGGACGAGCCGCAGCCGCGACGCGTCCCATCCCCCCCGCGCGTGGTTCCGGATCACGAGGCGGACGCTCGGCCAGGCCCGGCGCAGGCGGTGGGCCACGATCTCCCACCACTCCTGCCGCGTGATCGACTGGCCGTAGAAGAGGACCCGCACGGTCTCGGGCCGGGCGGAAGTGCTCGCGGCCAGGCGGGCCCGGGTGCGGGCGAGGCCGCGGCCGGGGACGGACGGTGCGGGGGGCGGGGGCGGGTAGTCGGCCACCCGCGGGCCGGCCGCGGCGAGGTGGCGCAGGCGCGCGGCGGAGAGGAGCAGCGCCCGGGCCTGGTGATAGGAGGCGAACCAGTTCCCGCTCTTCCCGGTCAGGAGCGTCCCGTGCTCGTCGAGGCCCAGGTAGACCCCGCCGTGCTCCTCGTCGGTGAGGGTGTCGCGGGTGAACCGCCAGGTCCGCTCGAAGGCGTTCCAGTACCGGGGGGTCGACGCCCCGTGCCGCTCGTGCATGAGGAGGACGGCGTTCAGCGCCTCGTAGAGGGCCCACCACTGGACCGAGCGGTCGAAGGCGGGCTCGAACGGCCAGCCGCGGTCGAAGAGCCGGCCCGTCTCCGGCTCCCAGCCGTAGGCGAGGGTGTGGTCCACGAGCATGCGCGCCGCCCGGGCGGTGCGCGGGTCGCCGGCCTGCCCCAGGGCCTCCGCGGCCTCGAGGAGGAGGAAGGCGGTCTCGATGTTGTGACCGAAGGAGGTGGGCCCGGGGACGGGCCGCCCGTCGGGCAGGAGGTACTGGTGCAGGCAGCCGGGCTCCACGAAGAAGCGGTCGCGCACCAGCTCGAGCAGCTCCCCGGTCCGGCGCCGGAGGAGGGGATCGTCCCAGACCCGCAGCAGCTCGGCGAACGCCTCGAGGAGGTGGATGTGCGGGTTCATCCCCCGATAGGCCGCGGGGGAGGCGAGGGCGTCGAGGGGGGGCCGCACGTCGTCGAGACCGAAGGGGAGGGGCCGGCCGTCCTCGAACACCGCCCCCCGGTACCCGAGGCTTCCCTCGTCCCGGAGGCTCTCCTCGATCCAGCGGAAGCCGCTCTTCGCCAGCTCGAGCGGCTCGGGGTCGCCGGTGGCGTGGTGGGCGGCCGCCAGCGCGTAGACGGCGAAGGCGTTGGTGTAGGCGAGCTTCAGGCCGGGCTCGGGGACGGAGGAGCGACCGTCCAGCCGGACCGAGGAGCGGAAGCCGCCGCGGGCGCCGTCCCAGAAGGCGTCACGGACGTAGGCGACCCCGTGGCGGGCCCAGGCCACGTACTCGTCGCGGCGGAGGGGGTCGGCCTCGGCGGCCCGGGCCGCCGTCCAGGTCAGGCGGGCCTGGTAGACGACGAAACGGTCGGGATCGGGGAGACGGGTCCAGTCGCGCCGGAAGCGGACGTGGAACCCGCCCGCTTCCCGGTCGACGGCGACCGGGAAGCGCACCCCGAGGACGTGGCGCTGCAGGTAGGCCTCGAGCTCCTCGGCCCGCGCCCGGTACTCCCGCGCCGTGGGCTCCCAGTCGGCGGCCGGGCCCGGAGCGGCGCCGGGAAGGAGCCCCGCCGCGATCACGAGCCGCCACCCGACGCGTCTCGCCATGGAACGCTCCACTCGCCGGATCAGGGCGCGCATGCTAGCACGCGCGCCGCCGACGGCCCCCGGGGAAGCCCCTTCGGAGACGGGGACGTGACGGGCGTCACGCCGGCCCGGGCGGTCCGGCTCGTCTACGGTCCTGAGACGCGGGGGCGATTTCGAGCAACACGATCATGCGGCGCGAGCCCGACCGTCTGCCCTCCTCCCCGGACGACCAGCCAGCCGGCCGCTACGCCTCGGGGCACGCCCGCGAGAGCCTGGTGTGGATCCGCGCCCTGGCGAGCGCGTGGGAAGACGGCCGCGCGCGGCCGGAGGGCGAGCCCCCGGCCCGGCGGGAGCGGGCGGAGCGCCCGGGTCCCGGCGCGCGGGAGCGCCCCCCCGGCGCTTCCCGACCCTAGCTGCAGCCGCTCGTGCTGCCGCAGTTCGCGCAGCGGTAGCAGGAGCCGTTGCGGGTCATGATGCTGCCGCAGTAGTGGCAGGGGGGAGCGTCGGCCTGGGCGCGGAAGCTCCCCTCCGAGGTCGACGGCCCCCCCGTCGCCGAGGCCCGAGGCAGGCCGGTGAGCGGCTTCAGCGAGCCCTCGCTCGGCTGCACCCCCACCGCCTCCTGGTGCTCGGTGGAGAGGAACTTCGAGGCCAGGTACCGGAAGATGTAGTCGGTGATGCTCTTCGCGTACGGGATCTCCGGGTTCTTGGTGAAGCCCGAGGGCTCGAAGCGCACGTGGGAGAACTTCTCCACGAGCGCCTCCAGGGGGACGCCGTACTGGAGGGCCATCGAGATCGAGGTCGCGAAGGCGTCCATCAGGCCGGAGATCGTCGAGCCCTCCTTGGCCATCACGAGGAAGATCTCCCCCGGTTTTCCGTCCTCGTACATCCCGACCGTGATGTAGCCCTCGTGCCCGGCGATGGAGAACTTGTGGGTGATCGCGTGGCGCTCGTCGGGGAGCTTCCGGCGGGCCGGGCGCGGCTCGGCCGCGGCCACCGCCACCGCCGTCGCCGCCTTCGCCTCCTCCCGGGAGGTGGACAGGGGCTGGCTCCGCTTGCAGCCGTCGCGGTAGACCGCCACCGCCTTGAGCCCGAGCCGCCAGGACTCGACGTAGGCGTTCGCGATCTCGTCGGGGGTGGCGTCGGTGGGCATGTTCACGGTCTTGGAGATCGCCCCCGAGAGGAAGGGCTGCACCGCCGCCATCATCTTGACGTGGCCCATGTAGTGGATGGAGCGCTTGCCGTTCGCGGGGGGGAACGCGCAGTCGAAGACCGCGAGGTGCTCCTCCTTGACGTGGGGGGCCCCCTCGATCGTCTCCTTCTCGTCGACGTGCTTGAGGATCTCCTCCACCTGGGCCGGGGGGTAGCCGAGCCGGCGGAGCACCCCCGGCACCGACTGGTTGACGATCTTCATCATCCCCCCGCCCACGAGCTTCTTGTACTTGACGAGGGCGATGTCGGGCTCGATGCCGGTGGTGTCGCAGTCCATCATGAAGCCGATGGTCCCGGTGGGGGCGAGCACGGTGACCTGGCTGTTGCGGTAGCCGTGCTGGGCCCCCAGGGCGTAGGCCTCGTCCCACACGTCGAGGGTGGCCTGGAGCATCTCCTTCGGCACCTGGGACTCGTCGATCATGTGGGCGTGCTGCCGGTGCTTGTCGATCACCCGCATCATCGGCTCGGCGTTCCTCGCGTAGCCGGCGAAGGGCCCCATCGCGGCCGCGATCCGCGCGCTCTGGGCGTAGGCCTCGCCGTGCATGAGGGCGGTCACCGCGGCCGCGTAGGAGCGGCCGCCGTCGCTGTCGTAGGGCAGGCCGCGGTCCATGAGGAGCACGCCCAGGTTGGCGTAGCCCAGGCCGAGGGGGCGGTAGTCGTGGCTGCGCCGGTCGATCGCGGGGGTGGGGTAGCTCGCGTTGTCGACGAGGATCTCCTGGGCGGTGATGAGGGTGCGGCAGGCGGCCCCGAAGCCCTCGGCGTCGAACTCCCCGTCCGCCCCCACGAACTTCATGAGGTTGAGGCTCGCGAGGTTGCAGGCGGTGTCGTCGAGGAACATGAATTCCGAGCAGTTATGAACCGCCAAACCATTGGCAACAAAGTGGTTCGTCGATTCCTCGGTGAGGTCGAACACGGGCTCCTCGCCGCAAGCCTCGATCGACTCCACCCGGTCCGCCAGCTCGTCCTGGTAGGCGCCGAACGCCGCGTTCATCTCGCGGAGGGCCGCCGCCTTGGGGCTCGCCGGGTCGAAGCCGATCTCGCGCTCGAAGAGGAAGCGCGAGGTGCGGCTGATGCGGAGCGAGTGGACCTCGCGGACGGCATAGGCCTTGTCGCCGCCTCGACCGTCCGGCAGCATCGCCTCGCTGTGACCGGCGCGCCGCTCCCGATAGAGCTTCGACTTGATTCCGAAGCCGAGCAGCAGGATCTGGACCTGCTGGAGCAGATCGAGGGACGTGGAGTCGAGGGCCACGTACTGGCTCTTCTCGCCGTAGTTCGCCACCGTCCCGTCGGCGGTGAACAGCCCGCGCAGCACCCCCGCCAGCGAGCCCTCGTCCAGCTCGAACACCGCGGGGGTGAACCGCTTGCGGTGGCTGCCCTCGTCGAGGACCGCGAGGTCCTTGAACAGGTCCACCACCGGCTGGGACGAGAAGCTGAGCCGGGAGCCCGAGCCCTTCGTGGTGACGTGCACGGGCGAGGGGTTGCCCACCCCCGAGCCGACGGCCCGGCGGAGCGCCTTCTCCTCATTGACGCACGCGGCGATCCGGGCGAGGACGCCCGCCTCGTCGGCCGCCATCGTCAGGGTGACGATCTCCTGCTTCCGGCCGGCAGCGAAGGAGCGGCTCAAGCAGCCGTCGCCCACCGCCACGCCGACCGCGAGGGCGAGCCGGTCGCCCAGGGCGCGCCGGCCGAAGCCCGGCCCCTGGAGCTCGAGGCGGTCGCCAACCTGGAGGTCGCGCACGGCCACGTCGCCCCGGTCCCGGGTCCAGACCTTGTGGTCGGCGGTGATCCGCACCTCGTAGCCCGCCCGGGTGCGCAGGCGGAAGACCGGCTTCGTGCCGGTCGGGAAGACGCGGGTCACCAGGTGCGGCTGGCCGTCCAGGCCGATGACGCGGGCGGTCCGGCCCACCAAGGCGTCGATCCGCCGCCAGCCCTCGGCGGTGGCGACGAGGGTGTCGCCGGTGACGCAGGGGTTCGACGCGTTGATCCGCTCGGTGTTCGCGCAGGTGTGCCAGTCGTTGATCGTGGTGTCGAACTGCATCCCGGGGTCGCCGCACTGCCAGGCCGCCTCGGCCATCATCTTCATCAGGTCGCGGGCCTTCATCGTGTCGCAGACCTGCTCGCCGAGCACGTAGCGGGTCTGCCAGTCTCGGTCCTCCACCACCGCCCGCATGAAGTCGTCGGTGACCCGGACCGAGTGGTTGGCGTTCTGGAAGAACACCGAGTCGTAGGCCCCCCCCTTGACGTTGAAGGAGCCGTCGTAGCCGGCGTCGATGAGGGCCCAGGCCTTGCGCTCCTCCTCGGCCTTGCTGTTGATGAACTCGACGACGTCGGGGTGGTCCGCGTTGAGGATCACCATCTTGGCCGCCCGGCGGGTCTTCCCCCCGCTCTTGATCACCCCCGCGAAGGCGTCGTAGCCCCGCATGAAGGAGACCGGGCCGGAGGCGGTGCCCCCGCCGGCGAGGGGCTCCCGGGAGGAGCGGATCGACGAGAGGTTGGAGCCGGTCCCCGAGCCGAACTTGAAGAGCATCCCCTCGGTCTTGGCGAGGCCGAGGATCGACTCCATCGTGTCGTTCACCGAGTTGATGAAGCAGGCCGAGGCCTGGGGGTGCTTCTCGATCCCGACGTTGAACCAGACCGGGCTGTTGAAGGCGGCCTTCTGCTGGACGAGGAGGTGGGTCAGCTCGTCGCTGAAGGTCTCGAGGTCCTCCCCGCTCGCGAAGTAGCCCTGGGCGTCGGCCCAGTGGCGGATCGTGTCCACCACCCGCGAGATGAGCCCCTTCACGCTGCGCTCCCGCTGGGGAGAGCCGACCTGCCCGCGGAAGTACTTCGAGGCCACGATGTTGGTCGCGGTCTGGCTCCAGGTCGCCGGGACCTCGATCCCGTGCTGCTCGAAGACCGGCTGCCCCCGCTCGTCGTTGATCACCGCCGAGCGCAGCTCCCAGCTCAGCTCGTCGTAGGGGTGTCTCCCCGCCTTCGTGAAGTAGCGCCGGAAGGTCAGGCCCTCTCGTTTCTCCGCCGGGAGGGTCGGACGGGCTTCGGCTCGCTTCTCCACGGGGTGGGTGGACATGGGGACACCTCTCTGCCTTGGATCGTTACCAGGTGACGACTCTCCGGTCGATCGGGACCGCGCTCCCGATCCCCCGGCGTGTTCCAGTTTTTCGCGCCTGCGAGGCTTGGCGATTATGGGGAAGCCAAACCGGGACTGTCAAGCGGAAAACACAAGATCTTGTGGTTCATGTTTCGCGACCACCAACATATTGTCGCACAATGAGTTAACCTGGGCAAGGCCTCCCCCCCCTCCCGGCCCGTATCCTCGATTCGTCATGGATTTGCCGCTGCAGCGTCGCGATGCTCCAAGCCACAATCAGTCGGCGGAACAGCCGATTGAGCCTTGTCACATCACGAACAACTTTAGCTCAATGTCTTAACCTACAGACATAAATGGAGTTAGGGTCCGCTCGTCACACGCCGGAGCCTCGCGGCGACCCGAGCCCGCCGGGGATGTCCGTCTCGTAGACCTCTTCCCTGTAGGGCCGGAAGCCACGCGCCTTGTAGTTGGGCAGCGCCGCCGGGTCGTCGAGAGTGCAGGTGTGCAGCCACACCCGGCGGGCGCCGAGCGACCAGGCGGTCCGCGCGGCCTCCGTGAGGAGGTGCTTTCCGAGGCCGCGACCGAGGTACTCGGGCAGGAGGCCGAAGTAGGCCACCTCGACCGAGCCGTCGTCGTGGCGCTCCAGCTCGAAATAGCCGGCCGGGGAGCCCCGGACCCGCATCACCCACACCGACACGTCGGGATCCGCGAGCCGGCCCCGCACCTCGTCGTCGCTCCAGGGCAGGCGGTCCACCCAGTGATAGGCCCGGCCGACCTCGCCGTAGAGGTAGCGGAAGAACGAGACCGGGCAGTCGAAGGCGCGCTCCACCACCACCGACGGGTCGTCCAGCCGGGCCGAGAGGAGGTCGCCGGGACGCGTCAGCTCCAGGTACGTGCGGGTGACCGCCACGCTCGGCACGGCCCGCTCAGCCGCCGAGGCCGGAGAGGGTCCGGCTGGCCCCGAGGCGAGCGGAGGCGGCCGCGGGGTCGAGAAGGGCGGGAACCCGCTCGGCGATCCAGCGGCGGGCGGCCTCCGCGGCGCGGTCGCCGCGGCCCTGGGCGAGCGCCCACGCGGCCTGCTCGAGCAGGGGCACGGCGGCGGCGAGGGACGCCGCCACCAGGGCGAACCGCCGGGCCGCCGCCTCGACGAACGCCGGGCCGCCCTCGGCGGACCTCTCGGGGAACGTCTCGAGGGGCCCGAGGCGGCAAGCCGCCTCCCTCGCCAGGCCGGCGACGGGGGTGCCGCCGAGGGCCTCGAGCCGCCGCCGGGCCAGCCCCAGCCAGGCGGCGAGCGCGCCCTCCCGTGATGTCGCCCGAAGCGCGTCGAGGCTCAGGACGTTCGTGGTGCCTTCCCAGATCGGCAGCACCTGGGCGTCGCGCAGCCAGGCCGGGAGGCCGGTGTCCTCCACGTAGCCCGCCCCCCCGAAGCCCTCCAGGGCCTCCGACGCCACCGCCACCGCCTGCTTGGCGGTGAGCAGCTTGGCGAGGGGCGTGAGCAGCCGCAGCGCGGCCCGCTCGTCGCCGCCCCCCTCCCCCGCCTCGACGCGGCCGTAGAGGCGCGCGCACTCCAGGGTCAGGGAGAGGGCGGCCTCGTACTCGACCTGGAGGTCGGCGACCGTCTCGACGTGGAGGGGCTTCCTCGCGAGGACGTCGCCGAAGGCCACCCGCCGCCCCGCGTAGTCCCGCAGGAGCTGGAGGAGGCGGGCCATGATCCCGCAGGCGTTGATCGCGTTGTGGAGGCGCGTCACGTTCAGGAGGGGGGCGATCTTGCGCACGCCGTGGCCGAGGCCGCCGACCGGGAGGGCGGGAGCGCCGTCGAGGGTCAGCTCGGCGGTGGGAAGGGCGCGGGTGCCGAGCTTGTCCTTCAGCCGGTCGACCCGGATCCCCCGGAGCCGTCCCGAGGCGTCCCGCAGCTCGAGAAAGAAGAGGGACAGGCCGGACGAGCCTGCGGCCGCCCCCTCGGGCCGGGCGAGAGTGAGGGCGACCTCGCTCGTCACCGCCGAGGTGAACCACTTCGACCCGTGGAGCCGCCAGGCGCCGTCGTCCCCCCGACGGGCCTCGGTCTCGGTCACCCCCACGTCGCTGCCCCCCGTCCGCTCGGTCATCCACTGCCCGCTCGTCCAGAGGCCCTCGGGGTCGCGGCTCGTGAGGCGGGGGACGACCCGGGCGGCCAGCTCGCCGCCCCCGTCCACGTCGAGGAGCGTCCGGGCCGCCCCGTCGGTCATCGCCAGGTAGCAGGTGTAGATGGCCGAGCTGGGGCCGTAGAGGTCGAGGAGGGCGAACTGGTGGAGGCGGGCGAAGGGACCGAGCCGGCCCCGTTCGTAGGGGATGGCAGTCAGCCCCCAGCGCGCGGCCGCCCGGTGCAGCTCCCGCCAGGCCGGCGACACGACCACCTCGTCCACCCGCCGTCCCCAGGCGTCGTAGGGGACGTGGCGCGGCGGGTCGGCCTGGGCCCGGCGCGCCAGCTCGGCGAGCGGGCCGGCCGCCTCCTCGCCGAGCCCCCGCCACTCCGGCTCCAGGCTCGCGTGGAGGTCCGCCGGGAGGAGCCGCTCGAGCGCCTCCGCGAGGGCCCGGTCGGCCTCGAACGTGTTCGTCAGCCGAGGCGGATCCTGATGGAAGCCCTCCGCGCCGGCTTCGTGGGTGGCGACGCTCTTGCTCGATCCCATGCCTCCCCAGTCTAGCGCCGCCGGGCGCCGGGGCACGTCACGGCCCCACCTCGAGCGGGCCCGGGCGGGCCGGCAGCTCGCGGCCGAGCCGCAGCCAGCGGGCCGGGCGCGCCGGGAACCGGACCTCCCCCCGGCCGCCGCGGGGATCGCGGTAGAGCGACAGGGTGGCGTCGGCCAGGCTGGCCTCCGCCGGCACCTCGACCCAGGCGACGCCGTCGGCGGAGACCTCCACGCGCGGCCGTTCCGTCCAGGGGGCGTCGCTCAGGACGAACACGACCCGGCCGACCGGGCGGGGCGCGCCGAGGTCCAGCTCGATCGCCCGGGACGACCACCGGGTGGGCACCGGGGTGGCCGCGGCCACCTCGCGGGCCGAGGGCCCGGCGGGCACGTCGTAGACGCGGGTGCCGTCCGGGAAGGCGGCGGCCCGGGACAGGGGCAGGTCGGCTTTCGACACGAGGTGGCGCACGTCCACCGCCCGCAGGAAGCGCAGGGCCTCCGCGTCCGGCCCGTGCTCGAGCAGCTCGAGGGCGCGGTCGTAGGGCCGGGGCAGGAAGCCGGAGTCCCCGTTCAGCATCGGCCGGAAGTGGGCGATGCCGTCGAGCATCACCCGGGTGTCGTCCTCCCCGAGGGGCAAGTGGGCGATCGCGCCCTCGCGGCCGGCCAGCCAGCGGGCGGCCGGGGGAGGCGGCTCGTAGGCGCCGAGCCGCAGCGGGAGGTTCGCCGACTCGGTCATCAGGGCGAGGAGGGCGAGGAGGGCCGCGAGGCGCCGGCGGCCGGCGAGGGCGAGGCCGGCCAGCACCGACAGGGCGAGGACGGCCAGGAGGGAGAAGCGCGAGAGAGCGCGCACCCCTCGCACGAGCACCACGTGCTCGTGGAGCCAGCGGTAGAGCGCGGTCTCCGGGCCGAGGGAGAAGACCACCGCGAATGCCGAGGCGGCGAGGGCGACCGCGCGGTAGCGGCGGGGGGCGGCGGCCAGGCCGGCGATCCCGAGCACGAGCAGCCCCAGCCCCGGGAAGAGCGTGTCGGGGACGTTCTCCGCGTCGAGGTGCCGCTGGCTCAGGGGGCCCCAGAAGCCCGTCCCGCTCGCGAGGTACGAGGCGGGGGTGGCCGCGTAGATCGACACCGTCTCCAGGGTGAACTCCACCCCCTGCACGGCCCGCATGCGCAGGTAGGGGCGGACGGCGGGGGCGAGGAGCAGCCCCGCGAGGAGGAACCCCGCGGCGAGCCGGGCGAGGTCGCGGGCCCCCAGCCCGCCGAACAGGGCCACGAGCGCGGCCACCGCGAGCGCGGCCGCGGTGATCGCCCCGAGGTAGACCGACGCCAGCCCCTGCAGCGCGAGCAGGAGGCCGACCGCGAGGGCCCGCCGGAGCGTCCGGCGCTCCCAGAAGCGGTCGAGGGCGAGGAGGGCGAAGGGGAGGAAGAGCGTGGCCTGGGCGTGCAGGTGGGCGAGGCGCGTCCAGCGGTGGGCCCCCGCGGCGAACGCCGCCCCCGCGACCCAGGCGGCCAGGCGGTCGCCGCTGACCCTCCGGACGAGGAGCTGGGCGCCGAGGCCCGAGACGAGGAGGCACGCGAGCAGCACCAGGTTGTAGGCGAGGACCGGCCCGCCGAGGCCCTGGGCGGGCGCGCCCAGCACGGCCGGGAGGAGGAGGTTTTCCGAGAACGCGAGGGCGTCGGGGAGGGGGTGGAAGATGGGCGCCTGGAAGACCCGGCCCGGAGCGCGCGCGAGGGCGTGAGCGTCCCAGGCCAGGATCCAGGCGTTCAGCCGTCCGTCCGGGCGGTCGACCGGCCCGTGGCCCGCGAGGTCGCGGGCGAGGGGCCAGCTCATGACCGCGAGGAGGAGGGCGTAGGCGGCGGCGGAAAAGGCGAGCTCGCGCCGCGTGACCGGCCCGGGAGACGGCGGCCTTCGCGGGCGGTCCCAGGGGACGGCGAGGACGAGGGCGGCGGCGAGGGCGGCCAGCACCAGGGCGAGGGCGTCGGTCGCCCACCACGCGAGCGGGGATCCCCGCGGGCCGAGGTAGCGGACGGGGATCGGCTCCTCTTGCCCCCCCCGGCGCGTCCAGAGGAGGCGCAGGCGGGGACCCGGGCCCCGGTACTCGAGCCGCACCTCGATCGGCTGGGGGCCGGCCGCGAGGCCGACGTCGGTCGCGGCGTCGAGGGGATCGCCCTCCGCCGCGAGCACGGTGCGGCCGGAGAGGACGACCTCGGCCCGGCCCCGCCCGGCGACCCGGAGCCGATAGCCTCCCGGCTCGGGGACGTGGAGGGGCCCCGACCAGCGCAGGCTCCAGCGGCGCGTCCCCGCGAGGTGCCGCAGGTCGCGACCCAGCACGTCCACCGGCCCGGGAGGGAGTCGGCCGAGCACTCCCTCGGGGCCGCTCACCTCGAGGGGAAGGCCCGCGGGCCCGCGCAGGGCGACCACGAGGGCGAGCGCCCCCGCCGCGAGCGCGGCCGCGAGGAGGAGCGGGCGCACGGGCCGGGGACGACGCTCCCGGCCGGTGAGGGCGGCCACGATCGCCAGCAGCAGCGCGGGCAGGGCGAGCGGTCCCGCCCGAGCGTCGACCGGCGGCTCGGCGTGGATCGGCCCCCAGCGGGTGACCGCGAGGACGATCAGGAGGACGACGGCGGCGAGCCCGGCCCGCGAGAGGCCGGAGACGAGGCGCGGCAACTGCCCCCGCCCTATCCCTGGTCGGCGACCGGGACGACGGCGCGTCCGCGGATGAGGGCGGAGTGCCCGCGGGGGTCCATGGCTTCCTCCTGTTCCCGCCGGCGGGCGGGGCGGCTGCATTCTAGCCGCGGGCGGCCCGCGGCCGGGGCGGCTCGCGCGCTCCCGCTTTGACTCCCCCTCCCGTCTCCGGGGATACTCGCGGTCGCCCTCGGAGGAGCGTCAGCGATGGCCCGTCCGGCGAAGAACGACCTCGGGGCCGACCCGAGACCGCGCGACCGCATCCTGGAGGCGGCGGCGCGCCTCATCTGCGAGAAGGGCTACGACGCCACCTCGATCCAGGACATCGCCGACGCGACCGGCCTCACCAAGGCGGGCCTCTACCACCACATCCGGAGCAAGGAGTCGCTCCTCCTCGAGATCCAGAACTACGGGATGGACGTCTTCGAGGAGAAGGTGCTCACCCAGGTGGAGTCGATCGCCGATCCCCTCGAGCGGCTCCGGGCGTGCATGGAGAAGAACATCCTGCTCGTGACCGGGGGCTGGAGCAAGGAGGTCACGATCATCCTCCACGAGCACGCCACCCTCACCGGGGAATCCCGCTCCCAGATCAACGCCCGCAAGAAACGCTACGTGCGCTTCCTCGAGACGTCCTTCGCCGAGGCGATCGAGGCCGGGCGCATCCGCCGGGTGAACCCCAAGGTCGCGGCCTTCGCCTTCCTGGGGACGGTCCTCTGGATCTACAAGTGGTTCCGGCCGGACGGCCCGATCTCCGCCGGGCAGCTGGTGACGGACATGGAGGACGTGTTCTTCGGCGGGCTCGAGCCGAAGGTGGAGGCCCCCCCGGTGCCGCGGCGGGCCCGCCGTCCCTGAGGCGGGAAGAAGCGGCGGCCCGGACGCGTTAGAGTGCTGAGGGGCGCGCGGTCCGCCTCGAGCGGCCCTTCCCCTGCTCCCATGCTCCGCCGCCTCACCCTCGGCCATGTCTTCTATCTCACCCTCGCCGGCCTCGGCCTGCTCCTGGCCGTGCTGTTCACGGTCGTCCTCGAAGGCTCGCGCCGGTCGATCGTGAGGAGCTCCGAGCAGCTCCGCGAGGCCTGGAGCGACCGGATCGACGATGCTCTCCTGCGGGGCCTCGGGCGGGCCGAGGACGCGCTCCTCGACCTGGAGCGGCAGCTCCAGTCGGGGACCTGCCGCCCGGAGGCTTTCCTCTCGGTGGAGAGCTGCCTCTACGCCGCCCTCCTGAACGACCCGGAGCTGGCCGAGGTGACCCTGACCCGGGCCCCCCGGCCGGACGAGCGGGGGGCGGTCTGGCAGGTCTCCGTCTTCCGGGAAGGGCCCGAGGAGGGGAGCCCGATCGTGACCCGGCGCACCGCCGCCGAGGGCGGTCGTTTCGTCTCGGCGGTTCGCACGCGGCCGAAGGACGGAGGGTTCCGCGACACCCCCCTCGTCGTCCGGCCGGGCGAGGTGGCCGACCCCTCGGGCCACTCGACCTTCGTCACTCCCACCACCCGCGCCTACGGCCGCCTCGTGTGGACCGACCTCTCCTGGTCCGAGGTGGACCTGGCGCTCCCCGAGGACCGGCGGCGGGTGGTGCTCACCGCGATGAAGACCCTCGAGGACCGGGAGGGCCGCTTCCTCGGCGTGCTGCGGGTGGGCTCGCGGGCCGAGCAGGTCGACCGCGTGGTCCAGATGCCCCTGGCGTCCGGGGGCGGGGAGGACCCGCACCGGAAGTTCCTCTTCGACGGCGAGGGACGCCTCGTGACCCGCCTCTCCCCGGCCGACCGCCTCACCGGCACCGCCGCCGACGCGCTCCGGGTCGCCCCCGCCGCCCTCCCCCCGGAGGTGGCGGCGGCCCTCCGTCATCCCCTCCTCGCGCGGCTCGGGGAGGGCCGGCCGCGCGCGTCGGGCACCCTCGAGGCGGACGGCCGGCGCTTCCTCGTCAGCTTCCGCACCCTGGCCGACGCGGAGGGGCGGCTGCCCGAGGGCGGCATCTGGGACTGGCGGATCGGGATCGTCGTCCCCGAGGAGGCCTACCTGGCCGGGCTCGTGCGCACCCGCAACCTGCTCCTCGGGGGGGCGGGGGCGGTGATGGGACTCATCCTGGCCGGTGGCACGCTGGCGGTGAGAGCGGTGCGGCGCGGCCTCGCCCGCATCGTCGGCGAGACGGCCCGGCTGCGGCGCTTCGAGTTCTCCCCGGCGGCTCCCCTCTCCCCGTTCGCCGACGTGCGCGAGACCATGGAGGCGCTGGAGCAGGCCAAGACCGCGATGCGGGCGATGGGAAAGTACGTCCCGGTGGAGCTGGTCCGCGAGCTGTACGCGGCGAACCGCGAGCCCGTGCTGGGGGGCCGGCTCCAGGACGCCACCCTCATGTTCACCGACATCGAGGGCTTCACGAGCCTCGCCGAAGGGCTCGTCCCCGACCGGCTCGCCGAGCGGCTCGGGCTCTACCTGGAAGCGATGACCGCCGCCGTGCACGCGACCGGGGGGACCGTCGACAAGTACATCGGCGACGCGGTGATGGCCCTCTGGAACGCTCCCCGCCCCCAGCCCGACCACGCGGCGCGGGCCTGCCGGGCCGCCCTCGGCTGCCTGGCCGCGACGGAGGCGCTGTACGCTTCACCCGCGTGGGGGGGCCGTCCCCCCCTCGTGACCCGGATCGGCCTCCACCGGGACTCGGTCCTGGTGGGGCACTTCGGCGCGCCCGACCGGATGAGCTACACCGCGCTGGGAGACGGGGTGAACCTGGCCTCGCGGCTCGAGGGGCTCAACAAGCAGTACGGAAGCCGGCTGCTCGCGAGCGAGGCCGTTCGCGAGGCGGCCGGGGAGTCCTTCGTCTTCCGGCGGCTCGACCGCGTGGCCGTAAAGGGCAAGACCCAGGGCACCCTCGTCCACGAGCTGCTCGGCGAGACCGGCTCGGTCCCCGCGGCGCGGATCGAGACGGCCCGCGCCTACGAGTCGGGGCTCGACGCCTACTTCGCCGGAGACTTCGCGGCCGGCCTCGGGCGGTTCGAGGGGCTCCCCGACGACCCGCCCGCCCGGGCGCTCGCGGCCCGCTGCCGCTCGCTCCTCGCGGAGCCCCCGGCTGGTCCCTGGACGGGCGTGTACCTCGCCCGAAGCAAGTAGCCGCGGTCAGGCCCGTTCGGACCTTCGCTGTCCCTTTGCCGTGGGACGATCCAGCCCGTCGACCCCCAATGACGCGGGAGGACGGGCTGAGAACGGACGGTCCGCTCAAGATCCTGTTCCGGAAGCACGCCGAGGACCTCCTCGGCCTGCTCGGGGACGATCGCGCCACGCTCCGGGCGGTCGAGGATGTGGAGATCCAGAGCCTCCAGCGGTTCGTCGACGGAATCCTGCAGCTCGAGCGCGACGGGACCGTCTACTACCGGCACGTGGAATTTCAGGCCGATGACGCTCCCGACGTGGCGGCCCGGTGCTTCGAGTACAACGCCCACCTGTTGATGCGCTACGCGGCCCCGGTGGTCACGACGGTCGTCTACCTCTTCCCGCCCGGGCCGCGGGAGGACCCACTCTTCGTCGTGCGCGTCGGCGAGCGCGAGGTGAACCGCTGGCGGTTCGACGTCGTCCGTCTCTGGCAGCTCGACGCCGGCTCCGTGGTCGACCAGGGCCCGCCAGGGCTCCTGGCCCTGCTGCCACTCATGCGCGGGGGCTCTGACTGGAGCCTCCTCGAACGAGCGGCCCGGCGGATAGAGGAGGCTTTCCCCGCCGAGGTGCTGTCGGAGGCGGAAGCCGTGTTGCTCCACCTGGCAGGTCGGCACTACACTTTTCCGGAGATCAGTCGGATTCTGAGGAGTCGGAAGATGTGGATCGAGTCGAGTGTGTCCCGGCAGGTCTGGAACGAGGGGCGGAACGAGGGGCGGAACGAAGGGCGAATCGAGGCGGAGCGGGAGATCTGCCTGAAGATCGTCCAGGAGTACCACCCGGCCTTCGCGGCGGCGGCGGCACCTGTCATCGAGGCGTGTGACGACGCCGACCGCCTGTCCGAGTGGGCCGTTGCCGCCCCGCGACTTTCCGACGTCGAACTCGCCCGCGCGCTGGGTCTCGGTACCGGCCCGGGAGGGGGCGGCTAGAATCTCACTTCCTTGACCTTCCCCTTCTCGAACACGACCGTCAGGTCGGGGTAGGTCCAGCGCGCGTTCTCGCCGAAGACCAGCTCGTCACCCGGGCCGCCCAGGATTTGCCGCACCTCGTCGGGGGACATGCCGAGCCGGATCTCGGCACGGTCCGTCCCTTCCGCCTCCGATCCGCCCCCGCCGGCGAGCGCGGCCGCGGTCGCCCGGGGAAGCGGGCTCGAAGCGAGCGCGGTGGTGACCGTGGGCCCGGAGGGCAGCGCCGGCGCGGGCCACGCCCTCTCTCCGGCCCCCTCCAAAGCGGGGGCGCGCCGCCAGGCCGAACCGTCCGGCTTGGGACCCTCGGGGTAGTTGTAGGCTAGCTCCTTCTCGAGCTTGGCCGCCCGGGCCGAGGACTGCGAGTGGTCGCCGAAGAAGAAGTTCGTCACCTTGCCGGGCTCGCCGTACTTCTTCGCGAAGCGGTTCCACAGCCGCGGGCCCTTGGTCACGTCGTAGCCCGCCTCGTAGGCGTAGCGCAGCCCCACCCGGTCCGCCTGGTCCTCCAGGCCCCGGCCGTAGCCGTTGCTCCAGGCGAGGGCGGTGAACCCGCTCGCGAGCTGGACGACCGCCCGCTTGGTGTCGTCGTCGATCGACTCGGCGGCCGCGGCCACCCCGAGGGCGGCGAGCTGGATCCACATCTGCTTCTTGAACTGGCGGCGGGTGTGCTCGTGGGTGGCGTGGGCGAGCTCGTGGCCGAGCACGATCGCCACCTCGTCGTCGTCCATGTCCTCGAGGAGGCCGCTGAACACGTAGAGGGCGTAGTTGCCCATCGCGAACGCGTTCCACTCCTCGTTCTCGATGACGTAGACGCGCACGTCCTCGGGCCGCCGGTAGGCGGGGAGGAGGGAGTCCACGATGCCGCGGGCCCGCTCCCAGCGCGGGCCCTCCTCCTCGATCCGGCCGATGCTCTGGATCCGGCCCCCGCCCTCCTCGTAGAAGCGCCCGGCTCGGCGGTACTTCTCCTCGGCCTCGTTGGTGGCGGAGAGGACGTCGCCCTCGAACATCGCGGCGGTGTTCGGCTTCGCCTCGACCTCGCGGGCCTCCAGGGCGCCGTCGGCCCGGCGCCGGCCCCGGGCCTTGACCTCGTAGCCCAGCGGGATCGACGCGAGGTCCCGGGCCTCCCCCCGGCCCTTGAACCTCATCCCCGGACCGGGACAGACCCGCTGGGCGTCCACGAGCAGGCAGCCGCCCCTCACGAACTCCGCGTAGCCGTCGACCCTCTCCTCCGGCCCTCGCGCCGCCGGGGCGGCGGCTACCGGAGCCGCCGTGATCAGGACCCCCATCACCGACGCACGCCAGCTCATCCTCGGCCTCCTCCAGCGACTACGCGGGCGGCCGGCCCCGCCTTCCCTTCCCGAAACAGGATAGCGCGGCGGTCGGAGGAGGAGGTGTGCCGGCTCACCTGAGGAGGGTGAGCCCGGTCACTCGCGGCCGATCCTCCGGAGGCTCAGCCCCGCTTCCGCGGGGGGTCGAAGAAGGGCAGTCCCACCACGGTCACCCCCGCCTGCCGGCGGCGGTGGTCGACCGTGAGCTCGATGTCCAGGCGAGTCCCCGGCCCCGCCGCGTCCGACTGGACGGTGGCGAGGGCGATCATCTTCTTGAGGGTGGGCGACCAGGTGCTGCTCGTGGCCTTGCCCACCTGGACGCCGTCGCGGTAGACGGGCACCGAGACCCGCGACGCGGTGGTGGGGAGCTGGGGCGCGAGTCCGACCTCGTCGTGGAGGCGCTCCACGTCCTCCCAGCTCACCTCGAGGCCGACGAGCTGCCGGGCCGCTCCCCGGCGGGCCTCGAGGCGGAGGGCGGCCTGGCCGATGTAGGGGGCCTTGTCCAGGTTCACGAGCCGCCCGAGGCCGATCTCGAACGGCGAGTACGCCTGCGAGGGGATGAGGGCCTTCCTGGCCCCGAGGTAGTCCACGTCGGCGAGGATGAGCCCCGCCTCGATGCGGGCCACGTCGAGGGCGAGCATCCCCGCGGGGGTCACGTCGTAGGGACGCCCCGCCTCCATCAGGGCGTCCCACAGGGGGACCGCCCGGGCGGCGTCCACCCAGACCTCGTAACCCAGGTCGCCCGTGTAGCCGGTCCGGGAGACGTCCACCGGGATCCCCGCGATCCGGGTGGACAGCACGCGGAAGTACCGGAGCGACGCCACGTCGCCCTCCGCGCACGCGCGCAGGACCTCCCGGCTCGTCGGTCCCTGGAGGGCGACCGCCGCCGTCCGATCGGTCACGTCCTCCACCTCCACCTCCAGGCCGAAGGCGTTCTCCCGCAGCCAGCGCAGGCTCGGCTCGGCGGCCGTCCAGCGGAAGAGCTCCTCCCCGAGGCGGGAGACCGTGCCGTCGTCGATGACCTTGCCCGCCCCGTCGCACCAGTGGGTGTAGGCCACCTGGCCGACCGCCAT
>Ga0268386_10000943_pt1 | contig 19490 bp, 22 predicted proteins | sample RVTome_15_FD_200260 | JGI IMG/M metagenome (GOLD analysis project Ga0268386, IMG submission 200260) | Soil microbial communities from uranium-contaminated site in the Upper Colorado River Basin, Wyoming, United States - RVT150D86... ...
GATCGATCGCCTTCCGCCCGAGGACAAGTCCCTGCTCCAGACGGCGGCCGTCATCGGTAAGGACGTCCCATTCGCGCTGCTGCAGGCGATCAGCGAGATCCCGGAGGAGACACTCCGCCATGGCCTCTCCCGGCTGCAGGCCGCCGAGTTCCTGTACGAGACCGCCCTCTTCCCCGAGCTGGAGCACACCTTCAAGCACGCGCTGACCCAAGAGGTGGCCTACGGCGGCTTGCTCCAGGAGCGCCGGCGCGACCTGCACGCCCGGATCGTGCGGGTCTTCGACAGCCTGTATCCGGGACGCGCGGGGGAGTTGACGAGCTGGCTCACCCTGCACGCGTTCAGGGGGGAGCTGTGGGACCGCGCCGTGGCCTACCTGCGTGGCAGTCAGCTGCCCAACCTCGATGGGTATCTGAGCGGGTTCACGGGAAGCGACGACCCCGGCGCGGCCTGGTGGGTGGGAGATCACGAGCACGCCATCAGGGCTCTCGGGATGCACGGGATGGATACGAGCGATCCGGGCGCGCCGAGGATCGTGCATGCGTTCATGCCGCGGGCCACCGAGGGGTACTCGATCAAGGAGACCTGGAACGTTCTCGGCATGCGCGCCACCGCCAGCCAGGACACGATGCTCCAGGGGGCCTTCGTGCCCGACCGGTACATCGCTCGCGTGGTGTCCGCCGGGTTCGCCGGCGCCGACCTCTTCATCCTCGCCATCTTCGCGTGGGCGCTCACGGGGTTCGCGAACGTCTACTACGGCCTCGCCCAGCGTACGGTCGACCTGACGATCGACAATCTCAAGACCAAAACCTCGATCGGCGTCTCCAGCGGCTCGCTGATCCATCACCCGGAGGTGCAGCACGCGATCGCGGACATGGTGATCGAGCTCGAAGGCATCGTCCCGCAGCTGGATCGCCTCGCCGACGACTGGACCCAGGGGGTGGATCACGGCGGTGCCTGGCCCGTGAAGATCGTGGCCGCGAAGTACCGGACCGTCGAAGCGGCGTGGAAGGTGGTGGACACGGCGTTCGATCTCGCCGGGGGCTACGGTATCTTCGCCGCCTCCGGGATGGAGCGCATGTTCCGCGACGCCAGGCTCAGCCGGATCCATCCGGCCAACTCCGCCCTGACCCACGAGGTCGTCGCCAAGCTGACGCTCGGCATCAATCCCGACGCGCAGCCGCGCTGGGGGTAATCGTCGGCTCGTCCCGAGGGTGACCGAAGGGCGGGAGCGTGAGAGCGCGCGTCAGCGACGTGCGCCGTCCTGGCGCGAGGAGTCCTGGTCCAGGCGGACCTCCGTCCGGGGATAGCCTGGCAGGATGCGCCCGGCGTGCTCCGGTTTCGTGGTCTCGACGGCGACCGCCAGCAGCAGGTCGCTCGACCACCGCCGCCGCTCCCGCGCCGGCACGAGGTAACGGATGGTGCAGTTGGTCCACGCCTCGCCGAGCGAGAGAAACACCCGCGGCTCGCTCTCCACGTCGAACGCCAGGCGCGCGCGCTCCAGCAGACGGCGATACTCCTCGGCCGGCTCGCCCATGCGCTTGCCGACGAGATCCATCGCCACGCGCTCCAGGACCCGCGAGGTGTACGGCAGGTCGCTCTCGTCGGCGACGGAGATGGTGACCTCGTCCCACACGTACGGGAAGTCACGGCTGTAGTTGATGATGTTCGAGCGCAGGACCTCCCAGTTGGGAAACGTCACCATCGCGCCCGTGGCCTGGGCCCCGGCCACCGACTTGCCGGGCCCTCCGGCCTCCCACACCGTCGTCGTCAGCACGTCGATCTTGTACACGTCGCCGAAGACCTCGCCCACCTCGATCCGGTCGCCGACCCGGTAGTACGTCCGGAAGGAGTTGAGGAGCCACCCCGTGAAGCTCTCGATCGGCGTCTGCAGCGCCCACGAGAGCGCCAGGCCGACCAGCCCGACCGAGCCGAGCAGCGCCCGCGCGTCGCCCGCCAGGATGCTCAGCGCCGCGGAGATGGCTATCAGGAAGAGCCCGATCCGGACGAGCGCGCTGATCGCCTCGACCTTTTCCCAGCGGGAGAGCGTCCGTTGGAGCAGGCCCCGTGCGAGCGTGCCCAGCAGCACGGCAGCGGCGACGAGCACGAGCGCGATGGCGATCTTGGGCAGCATCGCGTAGAGGCCGAGCAGGAGATCGCGGACGGTGCCCGTGGCCTCCTCAAGCGCCGCGGCCGGATCCGATGCGACCGGAGGCGCGGCCTGCTCGATGGCCGGCGGCGCTGCCGTCTCCTGGCCGTTCAGATCTTGCACGCCAAGGAGCATCAGCAGGATCGCAGTGACCGCGACGGCGAGCACCGAGCCCTGCCGCAACCGCCGCAGCCGCGCGCGGGCGCCGCGCTCGAGCGCTCCCAGTCGCGGCGGGGGGCGTCGCGGCCGCGGCCGGGGCGCGGGACGCCGAGGTGTCGCCCGTGTGCCCGCGCGAGCGGCTGGCCGGTGCGGCCGGGTCGCGCGCCTGGGCCGGTGGTGGTCGTTCACGATACGTCGAGGGCGGCGCCCGCCGCGGAGGCGCCGGTGACCGGCGCGTGGCAGGCGCGTTGCTGGGGAGAGGACATCGCGGTACCTTCCACAAGTTTCGTGTACAAGTTGTGTGCCGCCGAGGCGATGGTACGAAAGGACAGGCATGAGCACGGAGGCCAAGGCCGGACCCGGCGTCGCGCGCGCCCGCGTGCCGCTGGTGGACAAGGAGACGGCGACGCCCGCCCAGCTCGCCGTGTGGGACCGCATCGCTCAGAGCCGCGGCCGCGTGGCCGGGCCCTTCGCCGCATTGCTGCACAGCCCCGAGCTGGCACGACGCATCGCCGAGACCGGCCACTACGTGCCCTTCGAGGGGCCGCTGACGCAGGCCGAGCGCGAGCTGGCCATCATCACGGTCGCGCGCCTGCTCGACGCCCAGTATGAATGGGTGGCGCACGCCGTGCTGGCGCGCAAGGCCGGCGTCCGCGACGAGGTGATCGCCGCCGTTCGCGAGCGCCGGGCGCCGGCCGGGCTCACGCCCGCCGAGGCCCAGGTGCACGGCTACGCGGTAGCCCTGCTGCGCGAGCACCGCGTCAGCGACGAGACCTTCGCCGCCCTGCAGGCGCGCTTCGGGCTCGAGGGGCTCGTCGACCTCACTGCCACCGTCGGCTATTACGCCATGATCGCCTGTGCGCTGAACGCGTTCGGCATCGAGCCCACGCCGGGAGAGCCGCTGCTGCCCACTTGATTGGGCTGGGGGCCCCGATATGGCCCCCAGACCCCCTCGGATCCGCGCGGAAGGAGGAGTGAGCATGAACGCGAAGACCTTCCCGATCTTCGATTGCGACAGCCACATCGTCGAGCCGCCGGCCATCTGGGACGAGTATGTGCCGGCCAATGTCCGGGCCTGGGCGAAGACCCAGTTCCACTTCCATACCGATACCGACGTTCTGCTGATCAACGGCCGGGCAGTGCCGGCCTCGCGGGAGCGGTCGAACGCCGCGGAGGTCGGCTGGCCCGGCTGGAGCAAGAAGGACGTCGGGGCCCTGACTCCCGGCACACCGGAGTGGCAGGCGAAGTTCGGCCGGCTCGCCGGCTGCCGCGACCCCCGGGCGCGCCTGGCCGACATGGACGCGCTCGGCGTGGATCAGGTCATGCTCTTCCCCTCCTGGTTCGTGCGCCTGCCCCTCGTCCGTGACCCGATGGCGGCACGGATCCTCGCGACGGCCTACAACGACTGGGTGGACGACTACGCCAGCGCCGATCGCCGACGCCTGTTCCCGTGCGCCATGCTGCCCATCCAGAGCGTGGAGGATTCGATCGCCGAGCTGCGGCGGGTCGCGCGGAAGGGCTTCAAGGCCGCCGCGGTCCGCCCGTGCGTCTGCAACGGGCGCTATCCCACGCTCCCGGAGTTCGACCCGCTGTGGCGAGAGTTCGAGGAGCTCGGCGTCGTGCTGGCCATGCACACGTTCCCATCGCGGGAGGCGCTGACCCCGGAGTGGGCCGAGCGCATCGCGCGCACGCGGGGGAGCGGAAACGGCTTGCTCTTCACCGACGAGCCGGTCGTGTACTCGCCTGGGCAGTTCGTCAGCAATATCGTGTTCAGCATGGAGCCGACCATCGACGCCTCGGAGACGCTCGGCTTCATCTTCGAGGCGATGACCTGGCTCACCACGGTGCTGATGACCGGGTGGCTGGAGAAGTTCCCGCGGCTCAAGTGCGCGGTGCTGGAGTCGAACGCCACCTGGTTGCCGCTCGTGCTGGGCCGCAGCCGGAACTTCCTCGACCTCTACGCGTTCCAGCGCGGGCCGAAGGTCGCCGACCCCTACGAGACGTTCTACCGGCGGTGCTTCGTGGCCTTCGAGGGCGACGAGGAGACGGTGTACCGGCTGTGGGACCTCTACGACACCGTCGGCCTGTGGTCATCGGACTACCCTCACCACGACGCCGAGGACGCCTGGGAGGCGCTGGAGCTCATGGCCAAGCACAACGTGCCCGAGGCCACGCAGCGGCGCCTGCTCGGCGACAACGCCCGACGCCTGTACGGAATCGACCCGGTCATGGTCGTGACGGAGCGCCTGAAGGAGCACCGACCGGCAATCCTGCCCTGGTGAGCTGCGGAGCGCCCGGGGAAGTGAGGGGTCGGCTGATCGTGGGAGAGCCCGGCGCGCTTCAGTCGTATCGCCTCCGAGTGGCACCGCGCTATGATCGCCCCAGGACCCTGACCCGGATCGTCTCCGGGCATCATCGCGCCTTCCCACCGGCGGCGCGGAGGTCGCATGAGGCGTTATCGGTTCATCGTCGCGCGGGACCACGAGCAGCTCTACGAGCACCTCGTCAGATCGCTGGCCGACCAGGACGAGGTCGAGGTCATCCTCGACCGGCGCCTGGAGCACCGCCGGCGGGGCGGCGGCACGCCCCGTCCCGAGCGGCGGGTGCAGACACGGGTGGCCGAGGGGCTGCGCGTGTTCGGCTGGGCGTTCGTCAAGATCGAGCGCGATTGACGTCGAGCGTTCGGTTACAATCGCGCCAGGAGGCTGCATGACACCGTCGATCACCGTCTACACCAACGTCGGCTGAGGGCCCTGCCATCGAGCGACAGAGTATCTGTCGCGCAAGGGCGTGCCGTTCACCGAGCGCAATGTCGGGAAGGACCCGACCGCGCGTCAGGAGCTGATGGAGCTGGGCCTGATGTCGTTGCCGGTCATCCTCATCGGTGACAAGCGCCTGACCGGCTTCAATCCCAACGCGATCGACGCCGCGCTGGCCGAGTAGGGCGGCCCGGCCGGCGAGGCGAGCCGAGAAAAGAGCAGGACACCCATGAGCGAGCTCGCGAAGCCCGCGCAGGCCAACATCGACAAGATGTGGGCGTATGCACGCAAGTACGCGGAGAAGTCGGGAACCTCGCTGCACCCCGATGTCAGCGTCACCGAGACGGTCGTCGAGGGGCTGGCAAGGCACATCGAGCAGGTGGGCCGGCCGCTCTGCCCCTGCAACTTCTATCCGGACCCCGCCGCCGAGGCCAAGCTCCGCCGCTGGATCTGTGCCTGCGACGAGATGCAGAAGTACAAGTACTGCCACTGCCTGCTGTTCGTCACCGCCGAGGGCGTGCCGATCACCGAGTACCTGCCCGAGGACCACGAGGGCCGGCAGGCTTACGGCGTGGTCAAGGACCCCTCGCCGGGCAAGGGACGTGCAGTGGCCCGGGTGCTCGAGAAGCAGTCCCAGGAAGGCGAGGGCGCATAGGCGTTCGCCGCCGCGGCCGTGGTCTCGCACCATCCCACCGGGAGGGGTTTCGTGAGCGCGCATCGTGAAGAATTCATGGTCCCCGGGATGTCCGAGCCCGTCAGTCACTTCACCCACGTCGTGCGGGCCGGCCGGCTCGTCTTCGTCTCCGGCTGCGTGGCTACCGACGCCGAGGGGCGCGTCGTCGGCGGCGACGATGTCGTGGCCCAGACCCGGCAGGTGCACGAGAACATCAAGCGCTGCCTGGCCGCGGCCGGGGCCACCTTCGCCGACATCTGCAAGGTGACGGTGTTCCTGCGGAACATCGGCGATCGCGAGAAGGTCAACACCGTCCGCCAGGAGTACTTCGGCGCCCATCGGCCGGCCAGCACGCTGGTCGAGATCTCGCGGCTGGTGCGCGACGACTACCTGGTCGAGATCGAGGCCACCGCGGTGCTGCCCGAGCGCCGGCCCGTGACGACGCGCGCGAAGGCGAAGGCGCGGCCGCGGCCGGTCCGGCGGCGGAGGAGCTAGCAGCATGTCGGGATATCCGGGGACGCCACGGCTGCGCCGGGGCGTCGCGAGCGATGGGGGGCTTGGGGGCCATGTCGGGGCCCCCAACGTCGAGCACCCGGGTGACCGAGGAGCGCCACGGCTTGGCCGGGGCGCGACGAGCGACGGGGGGTTTGGGGGCCATCTCGGGGCCCCCATGTTCGATTAATGCCGACGGTCCGCCTGCGCGACGGCGCCGAATACCCCGAGCCCGCGCGCCGGGCGTTCGAGCTGAGCAAGCAGTGGTTCAGGTACGACTTCCCGCAGCCGGCCGCGATGACCCGGGTGATGGCGTGGGACCCGCATTTCGGTGGGCCTCACGGCCGGGCCATGAAGCGGGCGATGGCGCCGGGCGAGTTCAGCCGCGGCGAGAAGGAGATGGTGGCGGCCGCCGTCAGCGGCGTCAACGCCTGCGACTACTGAGTGCAGGCGCACACTGCAGCCGGGAAGCTGCAGGGAATGACCGGCGACGCGCCGTGGTACGAGGCCGCGATGGTGGTCGGTATCACCAACGCGCTCAACGTCGTGGCCGATGGGCTCGGTGCACTGATGACCCCGGTGAAGCCGGGGGCGTGCCCGGCCGAGGTCGGCGCGATCTACGACGACATCCGGGCGTTCTACGGCGGCTCCGGCGAGATCCCGACTCCCTTCGGCCTGGCGGCGCAGGATCCGGGCTACCTCGGTGATCTGTGGGCGGCAGTCAAGCGCGCGTTCACCGACAACCAGCTCAGCCGCCGGCTCAAGACCTCCCTGGCGTTCGCCGTGTCGTTGACCACGCGCTCGGCCTTCGGCACCGCCTTCCACCTGACCGAGATGCGCCGGCTCGGTGTGGGGCAGGGGGGCATCATGGAGATCGTAGGGGTCACCCAGATGTTCTCGTCGTACACGAAGATCGCCGACACGCTGCAGCTCGAGCCCGACATGGGCGACATCGCGCCCGTGGATCAGACCCCGGCGCCGGGCGGTAGCCCACCGGCGTAGCGCCATGGCGTCGCCGCCGCCCGAGAACCTGAGCCGGGCCATCGATCTCTGGCGGGAGGCCTACCGCCACCAGATGGCGGGTGAGCTGGACCGCGCGGTCGCGCTCTACCAGGAGTCGATCCGGATCTGTCCGACGGCCGAAGCCCATACCTTCCTGGGCTGGACCTACTCGTTCCAGGGGCGGCTCGACGAGGCCACTCGCGAATGCCACCTGGCGATCGAGATCGATCCCGATTTCGGCAATCCCTACAACGACATCGGCGTCTATCTGATGCAGCAGAACCGGCTCGACGAGGCGGTGCCGTGGCTGGACAAGGCCAAGCGGGCCCGACGGTACGAGCCGCGACACTTCCCGTACATGAACCTGGGCAGGATCTACCTCAAACAGGGGAAATGGTGGGAGGCCTTGCGAGAGTTCGAGGCCGCCGTCCGGGCCGCCCCGAAGGACGAGGGCGCCGCCAAGGCCCTGCATTCCCTCCGAGGCCGCCTGAATTAGTCGCTGGCACGGGGTTCGCTGGTCGCCGGGTGTGACGCCGCGACAATGGTCCACCCCGGTGCGGAGGTGGCCCGGGCGACCGTATCCGCTCGGCGCGACCTGGGACGGCTCCGGCGTCAACTTCGCCCTCTTCTCCGAGAACGCGCAGGCTGTCGAGCTGTGCCTGTTCGACGATGGCCGGGAGACGCGCGTGCCCGTGACCGAGCAGACCGAGCACGTCTGGCACGTCTACCTGCCGGAAGCCCGGCCGGGCCTCCGGTACGGCTACCGCGTTCAGGGCCCGTGGGATCCGGCCGCCGGCCACCGCTTCAACGCCGCCAAGCTCTTGCTCGATCCCTACGCGCGGGCGCTGGACGGCACCATCGAGTGGAGCGACGCGCTCTTCGGCTACCAGGTGGGCCATCCCGACGCCGACCTGGTGGCGGATGGCCGCGACAGCGCGGCGGGGATGCCCAAGTCGGTCGTCGTCGACACCGCGTTCACCTGGGGGAACGACCGGCCGCTGCGCACGCCGTGGACCCAGACGGTCATCTACGAGATGCACGTCAAGGGGTTCACGGCCCGTCACCCGGGCGTGCCGAGACACCTGCGGGGGACGTACGCGGGCCTGATCGCCCCGGCCGCGCTCGCGCACCTGCGCGACCTCGGCGTGACGGCGATCGAGCTGATGCCCGTCCACGCCTTCGTGGCCGACAAGCACCTGCACGACCGCGGCCTCACCAACTACTGGGGTTACAACTCGATCGGCTTCTTCGCTCCCGACATTGGCTACGCCTCCTCGCAGGCGGCCGGCGGCCACGTCGACGAGTTCAAGACGATGGTCAAGGTGCTCCACGAGGAGGGCATCGAGGTGATCCTCGACGTCGTCTACAACCACACGGCCGAGGGCAACCAGCTGGGGCCCACGCTCTGCTTCCGCGGCCTCGACAACGCAGCCTACTACCGGCTCACCGACGACCGTCGGTACTACGTGGACTTCACCGGGTGCGGCAACACGCTCAACATGATGCATCCGCGCACGCTGCAGCTCATCATGGACAGCCTGCGCTACTGGATTCTCGAGATGCACGTCGACGGGTTCCGGTTCGACCTGGCCTCGGCGCTGGCGCGCGAGCTGGGCGAGGTCGACCGGCTCGGCTCGTTCTTCGACATCATTCACCAGGACCCGGTCATCTCGCAGGCCAAGCTGATCGCCGAGCCGTGGGACCTGGGCGAGGGCGGCTACCAGGTCGGCAACTTCCCCAATCTCTGGGCGGAGTGGAACGGCATCTATCGCGACACCGTGCGGGCGTTCTGGAAGGGCGACGAGGGCCAGGTCGGCAGCATGGGCCACCGGCTCACGGGCTCCAGCGATCTCTACGGCCAGGGCGGCCGGCGCCCCTACGCGTCGATCAACTTCGTCACGGCCCACGACGGCTTCACGCTCGCGGACCTCGTGTCGTACAACGACAAGCACAACGAGGCCAACGGCGAGGACAACCGCGACGGCCACGATCACAACCTGTCCTGGAATTGCGGCGTCGAGGGGCCGACCGACGACGCCAAGATCGTCGCCCTGCGTGAGCGCCAGAAGCGCAACTTCCTGGCCACGCTCCTGCTCTCGCAGGGAGTGCCGATGCTGTCGGGGGGCGACGAGATCGGCCGCACCCAGCACGGCAACAACAACGCCTACGCCCAGGACAACGAGCTGTCCTGGCACGACTGGAGCCTCGACGGCCGCCGCCGGTCCCTCCTGGAGTTCACACGGGAGCTGATCCGGCTACGACGGCAACACCCGGCGCTGCGGCGCAAGCAGTTCTTCTTCGGGCGCGCGATCTACTCCGACCTCAAGGACCTCACGTGGATCCGGCCGGACGGGCGCGAGATGACCGGGACCGACTGGCAGAACCCGGGCACGCGGGCCTTCGCCCTGCGGCTGGCCGGCGACACGATCGAGGAGGTCGACGAGCGGGGCGAGCGGATCGTGGACGATACCCTGCTGATCCTCGTCAACGGCTTCTGGGAGCCGCTGTCGTTCGTGCTCCCCGCCCACAAGAGTGGCGTGCGCTGGGAGCCGCTGCTCGACACCCGCGCGGCGAGGCCCCCGCGCCGCCGGACCCTGCGCGGCGGCCAGACGTACGACATGGAACCGCGCTCCCTCGCCGTGTTCCGCCTCGCGTAGGCGCCTATACCCGGGTCTGCCGGCCCGACCAGTACGGCTCACGCAGCAGGCGCTTGACCAGCTTGCCGGCGGTGTCGCGCGGGAAGTCGGAGTGGAACGACACCTCCCGCGGCGCCTTGTAGTCGGCCAGCTGGCGGCGGCAGAAGTCGATCAGCTCGGCCGCGGTGAGGACGGCGCCGGCACGGAGCTGGACGGCCGCGTGCACGCGCTCGCCCCATTCCGGGTCGGGGACGCCGAAGACCGCGGCGTCCTCGACGGCCGGGTGACGGTGCAGGACGTCCTCGATCTCGGCCGGGTAGACGTTCACGCCGCCGGAGATGATCATGTCGCGCTTGCGGTCGCAGACGTAGACGAAGCCCTCGTCGTCGATCCACGCCACGTCGCCGACGCTGAGCCACTCGCCCCGCGCGGTCTCCTGCGTGGCCTGCGGGTTCTTGTAGTAGCCCTCGAACATGCCCTCGGAGCGGCGCACGTGCAGCTCGCCGGGCTGGCCAGACGGCAGCGGGCGACCGCCGTCGTCCAGCACCGCCAGCTCGGTGCCGGGCGCGGCCCGCCCGCACGAGTGCGGCTTGCGCAGCATGTCGTGGGGGCCGAGCACCGTGTTCACCCCGAGCTCGGTCGAGCCGTAGAATTCGTAGAGCACCGGCCCCAGCCAGGCCAGGATCTCCTCCTTCACCCGCATGGGGCAGGGCGCGGCCGCCATGACGATGGAGCGCATCGACGACACCTCGTAGCGCGTGCGGACCGCGGCCGGCAGGTCGACCAGGCGCTTGAGCAGCGTGGGGGCCATGAAGGTCGTCGTGCAGCGGTGGCGCTCGATCGTGCGCAGGGCGTCCTCGGCGTCGAACTTCCGCATCACGACCACCGTCTGGCCGAGCAGGTGCGCGAAGGAGGCAAAACCGCCGGGGGCCGAGTGGTAGAGCGGCCCGGCCACCAGGTGGACGTCGTCCGCCGCCACGCAGTTCAGCGCCGCCAGGCGCGGCAGGAGCGCGGCAGGATCGGTGGCGCGGCGGAGGGCGCCCTTGGGCTTGCCGGTGGTGCCCGCGGTGTAGATCATCGAGCCCCCCAGCCCGGGCGGGGCGTCCACCGGCGCCGGCTGCCCCGCCGCCAGTAGCTCCTGTAGATGGCAGGCCCACGGCCGGCGTTCCTCGCCGAGCATGACCACGTGGCGGAGCCGGGACAGCCGCGCGCGCACCCGCTCGAGCGTCGGCACGAAGGCATCGCCGGCGAACACGGCCACCGCGTCGGAGTCGTCGAGGATGTAGGCGACCTCGTCGGGGGTGAGCCGATGGTTGATCGGCACCGGGATCGCTCCGAGCGCGCGGGCGGCCGCCGAGGCCAGGAACACCGCCAGGGAGTTCTCGGCGTAGAGGGCGGCGTGCTCGCCGGCGGCGACGCCGAGGCCGGCCAGCGCGTGCGCGAGCCGGTTGCGGGCCTCGTGGTACTCCTGCCAGGACAGCCGGCGCTCACCGTCGATCACTGCCGGCGTGTGGGGGTGGGTCTGGGCATGGCGGGCAAGGATGTCCATACCCGCGATTCTTATCACAGGCCGCCCCGGATGGCCCGCAACGTGCACATGATCCGGGCGATGGTCACGACCTCCGGCCCGTCGCCGACCCCGGCCGCCCACCGAGGGGAAGGCCGGGCGCTGCTCGGTCCGTCCCCGCTGCTGACGCTCGTCGGCCTCGTGCTGGCCGTCGGCTGCCTGTACTGGGCCCAGGCCTTCCTGATTCCCGTCGCGCTCGCGGTCCTGCTGACCTACCTGCTCTCACCACTCGTCGAGCTCCTCGAGCGCTGGATCCCGTCCTCCGCCGCCGTCCTCACGGTGGTGACGCTGGCGTTCGTCGCGCTCGGGGGCCTCGTGTGGGTGCTGACCTTGCAGATGTCCGCGCTCGGTATGGAGGTCCCCAAGTACCGGGACAACATCCGGGAGAAGATCGCGGACTTCCGGCTCCTCGGACGCGGAACCGGACTGGAGCGCGTGCAGGAGACGGTGGAAAGCGCCGCCAGCGAGGCCGAGCACGCGGTCGAGCAAACCAAGCCCCCGGCGGTCCGGCAAGAGAAGCCCACACCCGTCGTCATCCAGTACGAGCGGGGCCTGTGGGATCTGCAGGCGGCGGTCGGCGCGTGGATGGAGCCGCTCGGACGGGCCGGTCTCGTCGTCATCCTGGTGCCGTTCATGCTGCTCGGGCGCCTGGAGCTGCGCAACCGTGTGGTGCGGCTGTTCGGCTTCGGCCGGCTGGCGTTCACCACCCGTGCGCTCGACGAGGCCAACAGCCGCGTGAGCCGCTATCTGCTGAGCCAGACGGCGATCAACGCGGCATTCGGCGGCTTGGCGGCGCTGGGGCTCTTCTTCATGGGGGTCCCGTACGCGCTCTTGTTCGGCCTGCTCGGCGGGGCGCTTCGCTTCATTCCCTACGTGGGCCCCTGGATCGGCGCGCTGCTGCCGATCGCGGTGAGTCTGGCGATCTTCCCCGGCTGGACGCGGCCCTTGCTGCTCATCGGGTTCTGGCTCGCGCTGGAGCTGTTCACCAACCTCGTGCTCGAGACCGTGTTCTGGGCCAAGAGCGCCGGCGTCTCGCACGTCGGCCTGCTGCTGGCCGTGGGCTTCTGGACGTGGCTGTGGGGCTCGATCGGTCTGGTGGTCGCCACGCCGCTCACCGTATGCTTGCTGGTCTTTGCCAAGCACATCCCAGTGCTGGAATTCCTGTGGATTCTGATGGGCGACGAGCCCGTCATCTCGTCCGAGATGGTCCTCTACCAGCGGCTGCTGGCCATGGACCAGGACGAGGCCAGCGGCATCGTCGAGCAAGCCCTCGCCGAGGGGCCGCTCGAGCATGTCGAGGACCAGATCATGATCCCGGTGCTCGTGATGGCCGGGCGCGACCACGCGCGCGGCCGGATCGACGCCGAGGAGTATCGGTCCGTGGTCCAGGCCGTGCGGGACATTGCCGAGGAAGTGGCCCCGGCGGCGGCCGCGGGCGAGCCGGCGCACCGCGTGTTCGGCGCCGCCTCCCGCGGCGCCGCCGACGCCGTCGGCCTGCTGATGCTCCGCGACCTGCTGGCGCCGGCCCGCGTCGCCCTGACCGTCGCCTCGCCGGAGCTGCTCTCGGCCGAGGTCGTCGACGCGGTGCAGGGGCACGGCGGCGACATCGTCGTGGTGAGCGCCCTGCCCCCGGGCGGTGTCGCCCAGGCGCGGTATCTGTGCAAGCGGCTGCGGATCGGCGCGCCGGGCGTGCGCATCGTGGTCGCGCGGCTGGGCGGGAACGAGGAGGTCGAGGCCGTGCGCCAGGCGTTGCTCTCGGCTGGGGCCGATGCGGTCGGCACGAGCCTGCTCGAGACGCGCGACCTCGTGCTGCAGTTCGTGCGGGTCCGGCCGGAGACGCCCGAGCCCGTGGCCTGAGCGCTCGGGCGACTTCGCTAGGCTTCGGCGCGGGCGGTGTCGCGAGTGGGCCGCGGCTTCACGGTGAGCACGGGGCAGGGCGCGATGCGCAAGACGCGCTCGGCCACGCTGCCGATCACGAGGCGATTGATGCCGGTGCGGCCGTGAGTGCCGACCACGACGAGGTCGGCGACCTCGTCGGTCGCGGCCCGGGCGATCTCCTCCGGTGCCGTACCGGTCCGCAGCCTGTAACGGGCGGTGAGCCCGCGCGCCGTCGCGGCCTCGACGCGCTCGGCGAGCCGCTGCTCGACCCACGCGCGCTGCTCCTCCCACACCCGCTGGATGGTCGTGACAGCCACCTCGGGATAGACGGGAAGCTCGACGAACACGTGCACCAGCACCAGCTCGGCCTGATGGATGCGCGCGAGCTCGCAGGCGATCTCCCAGGCAGTCTCGGCCGTGTCCGAGAAGTCGGTCGCGCACACGATTCGCTTGAACATACCGACACCTCCGCGTCGGGGCGGCCCTGCAGCGCCCATGGGGGAGACGTCTCGGGGCACCGTTACAGGCCTTCCAGGAACCGCGCGATCGCCTGGCCGATCTCGACGGGCGAGTCCTCCTGCAGGAAGTGGCTGCCCCTGACGGTCACCTCGTGCTGGTTCGGCCATGTGCGGCAGAACTCGCGCTGGGCACCCACCAGGATCGAGCCCGGGTTGCCGTTGACGAAGAGCTTGGGCAGGGGAGCGCGGCTCAGCCACGTCGCGTACTGTTGCACCAGCACCGCCACGTCGGCGGGCTCGCCCTCGATCGGGATCTCGCGCGGCCACGTCAGCGTGGGACGGCGGTCCTCGCCCGGCTCACGGAAGGGCTCGCGATAGTGCTCCATCTCCTCGGGCGTGAGGCCGCGCAGCACGCTGGCGGGCAGGATGCGCTCGACGAAGACGTTCTTGGTCAGGATCATGTCCTCGCCGCCGGGCGACCGCAGCGCCTGGAAGATCGTCCTGGCCGCCTCCGGCCACTCCGCCCACGTCACCGGGCGCACCAGCGCCTCCATGTAAACGAGCGCCTTCACGCGGTCGGGATGGCGCCGCGCCCAGTGAAAGCCGAGCGCCGAGCCCCAATCGTGGACGACCAGCGTGACGCGACTCAGGTCGAGCCCCTCGAACCAGGCGTCGAGATAGCGGACGTGGTCGGCCAGGCGATAGCGGCCGTCAGGGGCCTTGCCGGAGCGCCCCATACCGATGAGATCGGGTGCCAGGCAGCGGCCCCGACCCTCGAGGTGGGGAATGACGTTGCGCCACAGATAGGAGGAGGTCGGGTTGCCGTGCAGCAGGACGATCGGCTCGCCGACGCCGACCTCCACGTAGGACATGTGACTGTCAAGCACGGCCGAGCGCCGCCGCTCGTACCAGTCCACCGACGAGATTCCCCCTTCGGTCATCCGGCCCTCCCGCTCCGGTGATAGTAGCCCAGGTCCCGGTGCCGCATTTGGCCCCCCCTCGGATCCATGCGAGGCCGGCTGTCCGCGGGAACCAGCGGTTACGTTTACAGGCACTGGTGCGGGGAGGAGAAGTTGTAACTCCCACAACCAGAACCAGGGAAAAACTCTTCTCTTTATCGAGCCGGCGTGTCAAAATCGCACCGGCCCATGAAATCTGTTTCACAGCGGCTTACTGCCGCGTTGCTCGTCGCCGTGACGTCCTTCGCCGGCTGCGGCAGTGGACGTCTCGTGTTGCCTTTCACGATCGACCCGGCCGCGCCCGCCTCGCCGCCCTACGACAGCGCGCAGCTCGTCACGCACCAGGACGCCATCCGCGGCATCGCCGCGATCCTGATGCGCGATCTCCTGCTGCCGATGCCGACGGTCTTCACCGCTTATGTGTATTCGGGCCGCCAGGGCTTCGAGCGCGGGCTGGTGATGGACGCGCACGTCTCCCCGGTCCGCGCGGCCGAGCTGTCGGAGTTCGCCGTGGGCATCGGCAAGCGGCGGCAGCTGCTGCTCAACGACGAGGGTGGCGCCGCCCGCGGCCGGGAGTGGTTCCGGCTCATCGCGCACGAGCTGGCCCACGTCTCCCAGATCGAGCTGGCCCAGGGCGAGGGGCGCGCCGAGCAGTGGCTGGCCGAGGGCATGGCGGAGTGGGCGGCGTTCAATGTCCTGGAGCGTCTCAGTCTGGACACCGTCGAGCACCGGCGCGCGATGGCCGTCGCCGGCATCCGCAACCACGCCGCCCTGGTGGCTGCTCGACTCGATCTCGAGACGCTCGGCAATCCGCGCGGCTTCACGGTGCGTCACCTGCGCGAGGGCTCGCTGCCGACCTACCAGCTCGCCTTCCTCATGGCCGACTACCTCATCACGCGCGACGGCTTCCCGCGCGTCGTCGCCTACTTCCGCTCGTTCGAGCGCAAGCAGGACCGTCACGCCAACTTTCGCGACACCTTCGGGCAGAGCCTCGAGCAGTTCGAGCTCGAAGTGCTCGGCCACCTCAAGAGCGCCGTCCGCTGACCCGGCGGGGGACCTCGTCCCCCTGCCGGGATCGCGTGGCCCGACGCACGATGAGCTGCGCAGCACCGCAGATGTGTGTCCGTCCCTTGCGCGCGCTGGGCTGTATACTCGGACGCGGAAGGAGCCTCACGGATGGCGAGTGTCAGGAGTGGTGGGATCGGGATTCTGTCCACTGCCGCGATCGTGGCCGCCCTGCTGAGCCCGGCGTGGGCGGGGTCACCGACGGACACCCTGCGCGAGTATACGGAGACGGTCCAGAAGGTTCTGGACGATCCGGCCCTGAAGGCGGACGACCGGCGGCACGAGAGGCGAGCGGCGGTCCGCAAGGTGGCCATCGAGGCCTTCGACGTCCAGGAGACCGCCCGCCGCGCTCTCGGCCCGCACTGGCAGCAGCGGACCCCGACCGAGCGCGAGGAATTCGTGCAGCTCTTCGCCGACCTGCTGGAGCGGACCTACATCGCAAAGATCGATCTCTACGGTGGCGAGCGGTTGAAGTTCACCGACGAGCGGGTAGACGGTGACAGCGCGGTCGTCCGGGCACGTGTGCTCACGCGCCAGGGGGCCGAGGTCCCGGTCGAGGGACGGATGCACAAGAAATCCGACCGCTGGCTCATCTACGACGTCGCCATCGAGAACATCAGCCTCATCGCCAACTACCGCTCGCAGTTCGACCGCATCATCCGCACGTCGTCCTACGCAGAACTGGTGAAGCGTTTGCGTAAGCAGGGCGAGTTCCTGCAGGACAAGGAGCGGCGCGCGGGTGGCGCGTGAGCACCCTGGCCTGCCTGGCGGTCGAGGTGGTCGGCTGGCCGACCCGCTTCGTCGGCGGGGACGGCGCCAATCGCCGTGTCTTCGATGAGCCGCTGCCGGACGGCGCCACCGTCCGCAGCGTGCTGCGGGGGCTGAGCGCGCGCTTCCCCGAGCTGGAGGCCGCCCTCTGGCACGGTCACGAGCTGGGCGAGCACATCGAGGTCCTCGTCAACGACGCGGTGCTCGGCATCGATCACACGCTGGACTCGCCCGTGACGGCCGGCGACCGGATCATGCTCCTCGCGCAGTTCATGGGGGGGCGGTGATGGCCAGCTACCGCATCATCGCGTGGAAGGACATCCCGGCCTCCGTCGAAGCCAGCGACGGCGCCGACGTCGTCACGGTGCCTCTCTCCGAGCGGTTCCAGGCGCTGATCGACTCGGTCGCGATGCAGATCGGCGCTCACGACGACGCCTATCTCGAGCACTGGGGGGCCACCGAGGGCGAGCGCTCCGGCTCGGCGCGCGAGGTCGGCGCGGCGGTCGCCGCCGAGCTCGAGACGCGCTTTTCCGAGTTCACCGCGCGGGCGTTGCGACAGGCGTAGCCACCCACCGCGGGGCGGCGACCGCGTGGGAGTCCGAGTCCCGTCCGGCCGGTGGGGCGCGGTCCTGGCTGGAAGGGAAATGGGTGGGCGAGCCACGGGCGGCCGGGCCGCTCGTGGGAGGATGGGGGGGGCGGCGGCATGTCCAGGGTGATCTCCGCGAAGCTCGTCGAGGATGTCGCGCGCGAGCTCATGACGCGGGCCGCGATCGACATTCCGGCGGACTATCGGCAGGGGGTGGAGCGGGCGCGTGACGGGGAGCGGAACCGCATGGCGCGGTTCGTGCTGGACGAGATGCTCCGAAACTGGGAGATCGCCAGCGCGGAGCGGCGGCCGATGTGCGCGGATACGGGGTTGCCGCGGTACTACGTGAGGGCGGGAAACGAGGCGCGCGTGGACGGCGGGTTCGTGGCGCTGGAGCGCGCGCTCCGGCGGGCGACGGCGGAGGCCACGGCCGCGATCCCGCTCCGGCCCAACCGGGTGCACCCGCTGAGCCGGGTGGATCACAACAACAACGTGGGCGTGCACGCGCCGGAAGTCACGTACGCGTTCGAGCCGGACGCGGACTGGATCGACGTGACCACCGTGCACAAGGGGGGGCTGTTCGGCAGCGACTACCGCATGCTGTTCCCGGCCGACGGCGTCGGCGGTCTCAAGCGGTTCTTCCTCGACACCCTCATCGAGCACGGCAAGCGGGGGCTGGCCTGCCAGCCGGCGATCGTGGGCGTCGGCATCGGCGGTGCCAAGGACACCTGCGTGCGGCTGGGCAAGGAAGCGGCCTGCCTGCGCACCGTCGGCAGCCGCAATCCCGATCCGGAGATCGCGCGGCTCGAGGCGGAGCTGACCGCGCTCGGCAACTACATCGGCATCGGCGCCATGGGCTTCGCGGGGACCTCGCTGGTGGTCGCCACCCACGTCGAGGTCGCCTTCTCCCACACGGGAGGCATGCCGGTCGGCATCCACCAGTTCTGCCTGTCGTCCCGCCGGGCGACGGCGCGGATCCAGGCGGACGGCCGCGTCGACTTCCGCGCCGATCCGGGCTGGTTCACGGAGTACTACCGCCGCGCGGGGATCGAGTGAGCGGCCCGGCCCGCCTCGACGAGGTCCAGATGCGCGAGGTCCACCTCACCACGCCGGTGGGCGACGCCGACCTCGCGGCCCTGGCGCTCGGCGACGTCGTCTACCTCAGCGGCGCGCTCTACACCGCGCGGGAGGGCGTCTACCGCAAGGTGGTGGACGAGGGGCACGGCCTGCCGGAGGCGGTGCGGGCGCTGACGAACGTGAACTTCCACTGCTCGCCGGCGGCCAGCGTGCGGCCGGATGGCACCTACGCCGTCGAGGCGGTCACGGCGACGGCCAGCTTCCGCTTCGGCAAGTCGATGAGCCGCTGGTTCGAGCACTCGGGGGCGAAAGTCGTCGTCGGCAAGGCCGGGCTCACCGAGCTGGCATACCGCGAGTGGTTCGTGCCCCACGGCGCGGTCTACCTCACGACGGTCGGCTATGGGCTCGGCGCCACCTACGGGCGCTGCATCAGGCGCGTGGTCGACGTGCACTGGCTGCGCGAGCTGGGGATCGCCCAGGCGCTGTGGGTGCTCGAGGTCGAGCGCCTGGGCCCCTTCCTCGTGGAGGGCGACCGCCAGGGCCGCAGCCTGTTCGCGCTGGCCAACCGCGAGATCAACCTGCGCCTGGACGAGGTCTACGCCGGCCTGCCGCCCTACGCGCTGGGGCGTTTCGGCGAGACCACCGCGCGGACCGACGAGGTGGTGTAGCGGAGCACCGCTCGAGAACGCCTGCGCCGACCGTCTTCGCCAGGCGCCCGCCGAGAATTCACACGGCTGTGACGAGCGGCCGGCCGCCGCGCGTCACTCTCGCAGATGGCGAGACGTGGTCTATCCTCTCGACAGGGGGCGGCGATGAGGCTGCGGATATCGCTTGGACTGGCCCTGGCGGTGCTGGCCGCGGCGGGCCCGGCCGGCGCCCAGGTGCCGCGGACGGGGACGCCGGCGCCCGACGTCGCCGGCGGCGGACCCTGGGTCAACAGCGCGCCGCTGACGCTGCCGGCGCTGCGCGGGCGCGTGGTGCTGGTGGAGTTCTGGACCTATGGCTGAATCAACTGTCGCAACGTGATCCCGCAGTTGCGGGACTGGCACGCGCGCTACCAGCCGACCGGGCTCACGATCGTGGGTGTCCACAGCCCCGAGTTCTTCTGGGAGAAGCCCCGCGACAAGGTCGTCGAGGTGACGCGGCGGCTCGGCATCCTGTACCCGGTCGTGCAGGACAACGATCACGTCATCTGGAACCGGTGGGGCGTGCGCGCCTGGCCCACGCTGGTGCTGGTCGACAGGCGGGGGACGCTTCGCTACCGT
>Ga0268386_10000944_pt1 | contig 19479 bp, 16 predicted proteins | sample RVTome_15_FD_200260 | JGI IMG/M metagenome (GOLD analysis project Ga0268386, IMG submission 200260) | Soil microbial communities from uranium-contaminated site in the Upper Colorado River Basin, Wyoming, United States - RVT150D86... ...
CAACGCGTACACGGAACCGCTGACCGCTGAAAGCTGATCGCTGACTGCTGATCGCTACCACAGTGAAATCTGAGAGACAAATCCTCAGACCGGCGGCGCTAGGTTCCTAAGGCTGGAGCTCGGCCGTCACCGTCGTCCCTCCCATCTGCGGCAGGGAGGCGCTGGTCTTGACCACCTTGCGGGAGTCGGTGGCGATCCAGAGGGTGATCGAGCCCGGCTCACCCTCGGCCGATGAGATCTCGGCCTTCCAGGCCTTGAAGCTCCCCGCCGCCACCGCCACGTCCTCGGTCCCGAGCACCTTGAGCTGCTTCAAGGCGACCTTCTGGCGCTGGACGTCGAAGTTGCGGAAGCTGGTGGCGTAGCCGTCGGCCAGGGGCAGGCGGGCGAGCGCGTCGTAGGCGCCCGGGCCGTCGGCGAACAGCGCTCCGCCCAGGTCGACCTCCACGGGCTTGGACTGGCCGGCAAGGGAGAGCGTGCCGGTAGCCTTGCCGTCCTTGAATTGCAGCTCCACCTCGATGGGTCCCCGCTTGATGTTCCTCTTCGTGAGGATGAGCGTGCCCTTCTCGAGGACGGCGGTGTCGACCGCGTCGCCGCTGGGCAGCGTCGTGGCATCGGTGACCACCCACGCGCCGCCCTCGTCCTTGATGCTGCGGGTGAGGGTGATGGGCAGGCTCTGGCCGCCCGCGGCGAGCGTGCCCGCGTACGTGGCCGTCCCGGGCGCGAGGTCCGAGGTCGGCCGCGGCACTTCCACCGCGGCCGGGTCCACCTTGGTGGCCAGCTCCACGGTCTTCGGGTCGACGGTGATCTCCGTCAGACGCGCGCCGACATCGGGTGTCATGTCCTTCTGGCGGCGTCCGTTCAGATGCTTCGCGAAGAACGCCTCCGCGGCCGCGAACAGGGCCATGCTGTTGACCGGCCGCGCGAAGCCGTGGCCCTCGTCGGGGGCCAGGATGTACTCGACCGGGAAGCCGCGATCGCGCAGGGCGATCACTATCTGCTCCGACTCGGCCTTCTTCACCCGCGGGTCGTTCGCGCCCTGGGCGACCAGCAGGGGCGTGCGGATCTTCTGCGCCGAGTTCAGGGGCGATTGGCGCTCCAACTCCTTCTTCCCCTCGGGCTCGTTGGGATTGCCCATGCGCTCGTGGAAGATGATGCGGCCCGCCTCCCAGTAGGGAGGGATCGACTCGAGCAGCGTGATGAGGTTGGAGGGTCCGACGATTGAAACCGCGGCGGCGTAGAGGTCCGGGGTGAAGGCGACACCGGCGAGGGTTGCGTAGCCGCCGTAGGAGCCGCCCATGATGCCGACCCGCTTGGGATCGGCGATGCCCTGGGCGACCAGGTGCTTCACTCCCCAGGTCACGTCGTCCTGCATGCGGTCGCCCCACTGCTTGTTGCCCGCGTTCAGGAACTTCTTGCCGTAGCCCGTAGACCCACGGAAGTTCGGCTGCAGCACCGCGTAGCCGCGGTTCGCCAGGAACTGCGCCAGGTTGTCGAAGCCCCACGAGTCCCGGGCCCAGGGGCCCCCGTGGGGGAGCACGACCAGCGGCAGGCTCTTCGGCGGGACGCCCTCGGGGAGCGTCAAGTACGCCGGGATCTCGAGCCCGTCGGAGGAGGGATAGCGGATGGACTTCACCGCGGCCATGTGCTCGCGGGGGATCCGCTCGCGCACCGTGTACTCGAGCGTCAGCTTCTTGGTCTTGCGGTCGAAGAGGTAGCGCGCGCCGGGGTCGCGGTCGCTGCTGGCGGTGATGAACCAGACGCCGTCGTCGGCAGTCGAGGACCCGAACGAGATCTCCTTGCCAGCCAGCTTCTCCTCGAGCAGCTCGTGGTCGGCCTCGAAGGCCTTGTCGCGGAAGTACACCCGCTCGCGCTCGTCCTCGTAGGCGGTGGCGACCAGCTCGTCGGTGGCGTTGGAGAAGAAGGCCTGGCCGAAGTCCACCTTCCCCATGGGGTCGGACTCCACCACCACCTCGGCGCCGGTGGCGGGGTCGAACAGCACCAGCCTCACGAGGTCGGCGTCGCCCTTGTTGGTCTCCATGTAGACCCGCTTGCCGTCCTTGTGGAAGCGGGTCGGGCCGCAGGTCTCGAAGACCGTGCAGGTATAGACCTGCTTGAACCCGTCCTCGTCCACCCGTAGGACCTCGGTGTCGCCGTCGTCGGCGATCCGCACCGCGAGCCGGAGGCTCCCCTTCAGGTCGAACTCCCACCCGGCGATCCGCTCGGTGTTCTGGCGGACGAGGGTGCGCTCCCCGGTGGAGATCCGGACCCGGTAGACGTCGTGCCAGGAGGCGTCCCGGTCGTTGAGGCCGACGTAGATCGTGTCCGGATCGGCCTTGGGGACGGCGTAGATGTACGCCCGCGCTCCCTTGGCGTCGGTCAGGTTGCGCGCTGGCGGCGCCTCCTGCCCCTCCGCGGCGGCGGAGGACGGATCCACGGCGTAGACGTTGTAGTTCTCGTCCCCATCCTTGTCCTGGACGAACAGCACGTACTTGCTGTCCCGGCTCCAGAAGAACCCGGGAATCGGCCGCTTCGCGTCCGCGGTGACCAGGCGGGCCGAGCTGTAGGGCTCGCCGGTCTTCTTGACCCAGACGTTGCGGGTCTCCTTCCAGGGCTTCAGGAAGGCGATGTACCGGCCGTCGGGGGAGATCTGGGCGGCGGCGATCTCCGGGTTGCCGAAGAACAGCTCCCTGTCGAGCAGCGGCGGCAGGCCCGCCGAGGGGGAGGCCTTGGCCGGCGCCGTCCGGGCCGGGGCCGCCGCGGTCTGAGCCAACGCAACGATGGGCAGGAGGGCGGCGGCGGCGAGTGCGATCGGGCGGAGCGCCGCGGAAGACGCGAGCTTGCTTCTCATCTCATCAGACCTCGTCATGCGAAGGGCGGGAACCACGCGTCGCCACGCGGCGGCTGGACAGGAACGGCTCTCGATGGCTTCATACGGCCGGGGTGCGGCCGAAGTTCGGCCGCGGGCCGCCGGCCCTGATCGCTCGGCCCGAACCCTATGATCATGGAGGAGGGGGGTGGGCTCGTCAAGGCTGCGGACGCCCCGCGAGGAGGGGAGATGCGCATCGCCGTCGCTTCGGACCACGCGGGCTATCGCTACAAGAGCCTGATCGCGGACCACTTGCGCGGGCGGGGCCACGACGTGGTGGACTACGGGACCGGCTCGGAGGAGCCCGTCGACTACCCGGAGGTGGTGCGCCCGGTCGCGCTGGCGGTCGCCAGGGGCGAGTGCGAGCGGGGGATCGTCGTCGGGGGCTCGGGCAACGGCGAGGCCATGGCGGCGAACCGGGTGCGTCGGGTCCGCTGCGCCGTCTGCTGGAGCGTGGAGTCGGCCCGCCTGGCGCGGGCCCACAACGACGCCAACGTGGTCGCGCTGGGCCAGCGGCTGATCCCGGAGGCGGAGGCGTACGCGATCGTCGACGTGTGGCTCGCGACGCCGTTCGAGGGGGGCCGCCACATCGCCCGCATCGAGAAGCTCGACCGCGACTGAGGCTGGCGACCTACCAGCTGTGGAGCGTGCCGTCGAGCTTCCGCGCCACCGGGAGATAGGCGCGCTGGTACGGATACCGCGCGGCCAGCTCCTCCTCGATCTCCACCCCCAGCCCGGGTGCGTCCCCGGGGTGCATGTAGCCGTCCTCGAACCGGTACTGGTGGGGGAAGACGCGGTCGGTCTCCGCGGTGTGCGGCATGTGTTCCTGGATGCCGAAGTTGTGGACGCTGACCCCGAAGTGCAGCGCCGCCGCCATGGACACCGGCGAGAGGTCGGTGGCGCCGTGGCAGCCGGTACGGACCTGGTACATCTCGGCCAGGGCGGCGATCTTCCGAAGGTAGGTGAGGCCGCCGGCGTGGACCACGCTCGCCCGCAGGTAGTCCACGAGCTGCTCCTGGACGAGCTGGCGGCAGTCCTCCACGTCGTTGAAGACCTCGCCCACGGCCAGCGGCGTCGTGGTGTGTCGCCGGATCAGGCGGAAGGACTCCGGGTTCTCCGCCGGCACCGGGTCCTCCAGCCAGAACAGGTGGTACGGCTCCAGCGCCTTGCCCAGCCGCGCGGCCTCGATCGGCGTGAGGCGGTGGTGGACGTCGTGGAGGAGGTGGACGTCCGGGCCGACCTCGCGGCGGACCCGCTCGAAGAGCCCCGGCGCGAAATCGAGGTAGCGCTCCGTGCTCCACCGCGTCTCCCGGGGAAGGCCTTTCTCGGCCGGCTCGTAGGGCCCCTTTCCGTGGGCGACGCCGTACGCCCCCTCGACGCCGGGGATCGCGCATTGCGCGCGGACCGCCTTGTAGCCGAGGGCGACGTGGCGGTTCACCTCGGCCACGGTGGTCTCGACGTCCGGTCCGTTGGCGTGGGCGTAGACCAGCACGCCCTCGCGCGAGGCGCCCCCCAGGAGGCGATGGACCGGCATCCCGGCGGCCTTGCCCAGCAGGTCCCAGAGCGCCACGTCGACCGCCGCCACCGCGGTCATCGCCACGGCGCCCCGCCGCCAGTAGGCGCCCTTGTGCAGGTAGTGCCAGGTGTCCTCGATGCGGCGGGCGTCGCGGCCGACCAGGAGGGGGACGACGTGATCGCTCAGGTAGCTGGCCACCGCCAGCTCGCGCCCGTTGAGGGTGGCATCCCCGATCCCGTGAAGGCCGTCCTCGGTGTGGACCTTCAGGGTGACGAAGTTGCGGCCCGGGCTGCACACGATCACCCGGGCGTCGACGATCTTCAAGCGGGCTTCAGCTCCTCCAGGCGCGGCCTCCCGGGAACTCGTACTCGTCCGCCGACTCGGGCTTCATGGCGATACTGTAGCCCGGCGCGGTGGGGGCCAGGTAGCGGCCGCCCCGGGTCCGGACCGGGTCCACGAAGTGCTCGTGGAGGTGGTCGACGTACTCCAGCATCCGGTCCTGCAGCGAGGCCCCCACGCAGATGTAGTCGATCAGGGAGATGTGCTGGGCGTACTCGCACAGCCCCACGCCGCCGGTATGCGGGCACACCGGCACACCGAACTTCGCCGCCATCAGCAGGACGGGAAGGACCTCGTTCAACCCGCCGGTGCGGCAACTGTCCACCTGGCAGAAGCGGATGGCCTTGGCCTGGAGATACTGCTTGAACATGACGCGGTTGTGGCACACCTCGCCGGTGGCGACGCCGATGGGGGCGACGGCCCTCGCGATGGCGGCGTGGCCCAGGACGTCGTCGGGGCAGGTGGGCTCCTCGATCCACCAAGGGTCGTACTTCGCCAGCGCCTTCATGTGGGTGATGGCCTCGCCCACGTCCCAGCACTGGTTGGCGTCCATCATCAGCTTGCGCTCCCACCCGATCTCGTCGCGCATCAGGGCGGCCCGGCGCATGTCCTTGTCCAGGTCCCGTCCGACCTTGATCTTGAAGTGCTGCCAGCCCTCCGCGAGGGCCTCTCGGCACAGCCGCCGGACCTTCTCGTCCGAGTAGCCGAGCCAGCCGGTGGAGGTGGTGTAGCCGGGGAACCCGTTCCTCAGCATCTCCGCCTCCCGCTCGCTCCGCGTGGCCGCGTTGCGGCGCAGGATCTCCAGGGCTTCGTCGGGGGTGAGGGCGTCGGTGAGGTAGCTGAAGTCGATGACGGAGACGATCTGCTCCGGCGTCATGTCCGCGACCAGCTTCCAGACGGGCTGACCTTCCTTGCGCGCCCACAGGTCCCAGACCGCGTTCACCACCGCTCCGGTGGACATGTGGAGGATGCCCTTCTCGGGTCCGAGCCAGCGGAGCTGCGGGTCCTGGGTCAGGCTCCGCCAGAAGGTGCGGAAATCCTCGGTTATCGACTCCAGGCTGCGGCCGAGGAGGTGCCGCTTGAGGGCCTGCACCGCGGCCACGCACAGCTCGTTGCCCCGTCCGTTGGTGAACGTGAGCCCATAGCCCGTGAGGTCGCCATCTGTCTCGAGGACGACGTAGGTGGCCGAGTAGTCGCCCAGGTTCATCGAGTCGGAGCCGTCCAGCTCCCGCGAGGTCGGGAATCGGATGTCGCGGGCGCGGACTTCCGTGATGCGAGGCATGCTCAGATCCTTTCAGGGCGGTGCGTATCGCCGCCGGGTCGCAACGCTCGTTCCGTCGCTGGAGGCAGGGCCTTCATGCCGCGGCCCACCTGCGAGCCCGGTCCTGCAGCGCGGCCCTCTCGGGGTGCCAGCGTGAAGGCAGGACCACCTTCGGCGCCGCCGGCTCGCCGCGGAAGGCCTGGGCCAGCAGCTCCAGCGCCGGCCCGCATGTGGTCGGCATGACCACCGTGGCCGCCAGCTCCCCCGAGTCCACCATCCCCTGGCCGAAGCCGGGGAGCCCGTCGATGCCGAAGGTGGGGAGCGTTCCCGCGGCCATGCCGAGGGCTCGAGTGGCTCCCCTCGCCATCTCGTCGTTCTGGCTCACGATCGCGTCGAACGCCCCGCGGTCGCCCAGCGTGCGGGCCAACCGCGCCACCGCCTCCCGGCCGCCTTCTTCGGTCCAGTCGCCGTTGGCCACCGTCAGGTCGGCAGGCCATCCCTCGACCGCCTGCCGCATCCCCTCGAGCCGGTCACGCGCCGAGGAGGTGTCCGGAGGGCCCTGGACGTACAGGACCCGCCGCCCGCACCCGGGACGAAGCCGGCCGGCCTCCTCGAACCAGGTCCGGTACTGCAGCCCCTGCTCGAGGCCGCAGCGCCGCTGGTCCGGGGTGACCACGCTCAGCGCCGCGCGGGGGAAATCTCGCCGGGGCCCGTCGAGGTCCACTTCGCGGTTGAGGAACACGCAGGGCACCGAGCCCCGGGCGGCGTTGGCCCCGATCCGCCCGTACCCCCCCTCCTTGATGGGCATGATCACGAGACCGTGGACGCCGTTCTCCGCTTCGGGCGGCCGGGCCAGGGCGGCGTAGATCTGCTTGATCTGCAGCTCGAACTGCCCGTCGCCGAACGAGGCCTCCAGGCGGATCCTCAGGCGGCGGGCGGCGTCGCGCCCCTCGAGCAGCAGCGCCTGTTGGTAGGAGCTCTCCTTGGAGATCAGGAACAGCGCGACCGTACGCGCCCCCGACGGGGCAGGGGCAGACGAGGTCACGCCCTCTCCACGGTACCCGCCCGCCCCAGGGAGAACCCGAAGTAGTCCCGGGCGTTGAAGAAGCAGATGTCCTGCACCATGCGCCCCAGCCCCTCGCGGTCGTCGGGGACCAGCCCGCGCCGGACGTCGTTCCCCAGCAGGTTGCAAAGCAGGCGGCGGAAGTAGTCGTGCCGCGAGTAGGACAGGAAGCTCCGGGAATCGGTGATCATCCCCACGAACCGGGAGAGCAGCCCCATGTTCGACAGGGCGTTCATCTGGGCGGTCATCCCGTCGAGCTGGTCCAGGAACCACCAGGCCGAGCCGTATTGCATCTTCCCGGGGACCGAGCCGTCCTGGAAGTTCCCGCACATGGTGGCGGAGAGCTCGTTGTCGCGGGGGTTCAGGTTGTACAAGATCGTCCGCGCGAGCTGGTCCGTGCGGTCCAGCCGGTCGAGGAAGCGAGCCAGGGGGGCCGCCTGCTCGAAGTCCCCGATGGAGTCGAAGCCGGTGTCAGGCCCGAGCCTCTCCCGGAGCCGGCTGTTGTTGTTGCGCCGGGCGCCGAGGTGGAACTGCTGGACCCAGCCGCGGGCGTGGTCCATGAGGGCCAGGCGGTGCAGGAGCGCCGACTTCAGCTTGAGGGCGTCCTCCGGGGCCAGCTCCCGGCCCGAACGCAGCCGGTCGAAGGACCCGCGGATCTCGGCGTCGGTCCAGTCCTCGGCGAACACCGCCTCGAGCCCGTGGTCGGAAAGCCGGCAGCCCGCCTGGTGGAAGGCGTCGTGGCGGGCGTGCAGCGCCTCCATGAACGATTCCAGGCTGGGGATGTCCATCCTTGCGGCTGCGGCGAGGCGGTCCACCCAGGCGTTGAAGGCGGCCGGGTCGTCGATCGCGAGGAGGGCCCGGTCGGGGCGCCAGGTCGGGTAGACCTGGGTGTCCGGGTCCTTGCGCCGTGCCAGGGTGGCGTGCTGCTCCAACGAGTCCGACGGATCGTCGGTGGTGCAGACGACCGCGGCCCTGAACGTCCGGAGCAGCCCCTGGGTGGTGAAGTCGTCCCCCTTCAGCAGCTCGTTGCAGCGGGCGTAGATCTCGCCGGCGGTTGCCGGCGTCAGGAGCCGGTCGATCCCGAACGGCCGCTTCAGCTCCATCTGGGTCCAGTGGAAGAGGGGGTTCCTCAGGGTGGCGGGGACGGTGCGGGCCCAGGCCTCGAACTTCTCCCAGTCCGAGGCGTCGCCCGTGCAGAACCGCTCGGGCACGCCGTTCGTGCGCATAGCCCGCCACTTGTAGTGGTCGCCTTCCAGCCAGACCTCGGTGATGCTGCGGAAGCGATGGTCCTGCGCGATCTGGTCGGCGGGGAGGTGGCAGTGGTAGTCGATGACCGGTAGCTGCTCCGCGTAGCGATGGAACAGCTCGCGGGCCAGATCGGTCTCGAGCAGGAAGTCCTCGTGGATGAAGGGCCTCATCGCGCCGGTGCCTCCGCGTCCCCGAGGTTGGCGGGTGCCAGGGACGGAACCAGGAAATGGATGATGGCGAGCGCCACCAGGTACGTGAACCCGGCCATGAAGAAGATGAGCACGTAGCTGCCGGTGCGCTGGAGGATCTCCCCCACTACGATGGAGATGAACATCCCGCCCACCGCTCCGGCCATGCCCCCGAAGCCGACCACCGAGCCGACCGCCCGGCGAGGGAACATGTCCGAGGTCAGCGTGAAGATGTTGGCCGACCAGCCTTGATGGGCGGACGCCGCCAGGGCCACGAGCCCCACCGCCACCCACAGGTTCTTGGCCTGGGAGGCGAAGACGATCGGCACGACCGCCAGGGCGCACACGAGCATGGCCGTCTTGCGCGCGGAGTTCACCGTCCACCCCCGGCGGATCAGCGACGAGGAGAGCCATCCCCCGCCGATGCTCCCCACGTCGGCCACCAGGTAGATCACCACAAGCGGCGGTCCGATCGATGTGAGGTTGAGCCCGTGGTTGCGGTGCAGGAAGTCCGGGATCCAGAACAGGTAGAGCCACCAGATCGGATCGGTCATGAACTTCCCGATCGCGAAGGCCCAGGTCTGGCGATGGGGGATCAGCCGCGCCCACCGGATCGGGGTCGTCGCCTCGGCGGGATCGCTGCGGATGTAGGCCAGCTCGGCGGGCGAGAGCCGCGGGTGCTCCTCCGGGGGGCGGTAGACGGCCAGCCACCAGGCCAGCCACAGGAAGCCGGTGAGGCCGGTGGCGATGAAGGCCCACTGCCAGCCCCAGTGGAGCGTGATCCAGGGGACGATGAGGGGGGTCAGCAAGGCGCCGACGTTCGTGCCGGAGTTGAAGATCCCGGTGGCCAGCGCCCGCTCCTTCCGGGGGAACCACTCGGCGACGGTCTTGATGGCGGCGGGGAAGTTGCCGGCCTCGCCCAGGCCGAGGAGGAACCGCATCAGCGCGAATCCGGCCGCCGCGCCGCCCAGGAGGACCACCGAGAAGCCGGTGGTCGCGTCGAGGTTGAGGGTGGGCAGCTTCAGCCAGGGGAAGCGGTCGGCGGCGCCATGGCCCACCGCCGCCAGGCTCCACAGCACGATGGCGATCGAGAATCCCAGACGGGTGCCAAGGGCGTCCATCACCTTGCCCGCCAGCACGAGCCCGATGGCGTAGGCCAGTTGGAACGTGAAGATGATGGCCGCGTAGATCCGCTCGTCGTGCCAGCCGAACTCCTGGACGAGGGTCGGCTTCAGGATCCCGATGACCTGGCGGTCGACGTAGTTGACGGTCGTGGCGACGAACAGGAGGGCGCAGATCACCCAGCGGTACCAGCCGATCCGCGGCCCGGCGGCCGCCGTCCCCGGTTCCTTGACCGCCGGTACTCCCGCTGTCATCGGCACCCCCTTCGTGCTCGTCCCGGCTCCTACTGGTTCACCCCGCTGGCCAGGAACCCACCGTCCACGGCGATCACCTCGCCGTTCACGAAGCTGGCCGCTTCGGAGGACAGGAACACCGCGGTCCCGGCCAGCTCCTCGATCCGGCCGAAGCGCCGGGCCGGAGTGCGGAGCAGGAACTCACGGCCCCGCTCGGTGCCGTCCAGGAGCTGGGCGTTGAGGTCGGTTCGGAACACGCCGGGGGCGATGGCGTTGACGTTCACCCCGCGCGGGCCCCATTCCACCGCCAGCGCGCGGGTCAGCCCGGCCACCGCCGACTTGCTCGCGGTATACGCGGCGACCTCGAAGAGCCCGACGAACGACGACAACGAGCCGATGTTCACGATGCGGCCCCAGCCCCGCTCCAGCATGCCGGGCGCGAATGCCTGACAGGCCCGGAACGTCCCGGTCAGGTTGGTGTCGAGGATCGTCCCCCATTCCTCCGGGCTGACCTCCAGGCTAGGCCTGCGCTTCGTCATCCCCGCACAGTTCACCAGGATGTCCACCCGGCCCAGGGCCGCGACCACGGCGTCGCGAGCCGCCTCCAGGGAGGCACGGTCGGTGACGTCCGTGGTGACGCGGACGGTCCGCCGGCCGCGCGCCTCCACTTCGTCGGCGACGCGCTCCACCTCCTGGCGCCGCCGGGAGGTCGGGACGACGTCCGCTCCGGCCTCGGCGAGGCCGTGCGCGAGCGCCCGCCCGATCCCCGAGGTGCCCCCGGTAACCACGGCCACCCGGCCGTCCAGGCTCAGCGCGCGGTAGCTCACCGCGGGGGCCGGCGGGGAAGTGAGGGCCTTTGTGCTTTCCGCGGGGGCCGCTCGGCGGGGTAGGGCTCGGACGCCTCGGGCTGCGGCGTCTCTTCCTCGGACGCTTGCGCCATCCGGGCCAGGTCCAGGTGATCGCTCATCTCGAGCTGGGCGCGCTCCGCCTCGCGGTCCCGGATCGCGCGGTAGATCCGCCGGTGCATATCGGCCGACTCCTTCAGGTCCCGCGCCCGCTCCACGGTCAGCCGGCGCCGCTCGTAGACCAGGGCGGACACCGTCTCGATGAGCGTGGCGAGCACCGGGTTGCCGGAGCCGGCGGCCACCGCTCGATGGAAGCGTACGTCGTGGAGCAGGAAAGCGTGGGGGTCGGAGAGCGAGGCGAACATCCCCGCGACCTCCTCGGCCATTGCGGCGAGGTGCTCGCCCCTCGCGCGCTCCGCAGAGAGCCCGGCGGCTCCGACCTCCAGGACACGGCGGGCCTCGAACATCTCGTCCCGCGTGAAGCCGTGGAGCGCGGCGAGGAAGCTCAGGGGGCCGCTACCCAGACGGGGAGGCCCACCCATGATGAACGTCCCCGCGCCCTGCCGGGCCTGCACCACGCCCATGGCCGCGAGGGAGCTGAGCGCCGCACGGACCGTGGGGCGGCTCACGCCGACCGCGGTCGCGAGCTCCCGCTCGGGGGGCAGCCGATCTCCAGGCTTGAGCTTCTTGCGGTCGATCAGCCGTCTGACGTGCTGGACGACCTGCTCGGCGGCTACGAAGTCGCCCGAAGCCGCCGGCATCACCGGCTCCGTTGTCATACCTATCAGGGCTTCAACCTCCAGAATGGTCATACTTCAATACCACTCTCCCGCAGGGGTGTCAAGGCCAGATTGGGAGCCCAGCGCCGGGATATTAGCGCTTTGTTTTCTGTGACTTGTTAGGATGACGCCGATCTCGCTCGGGCCTCAGGCCCTGGGGCGCGGCGACCCCCCAATGACAAAACCACTGAGCCCGGCCAACAAGAAGCTGGTAAGACCAGTTACGCAAACGGGCGGAAAACACCGGGCCCACCGGTCAGGCGTGTGGCGAACCCGCCGCGCTGCGGGCGCTGCGCAGCCGGTCCAGCGCCACCGCTATCACGATGATGACTCCGATGATGATCTCCTGGATGTAGTTGGGCCATCCCATCTGCTGGCTGCCGTTGCGCAGGAACGCCATGATCAGCGCTCCAATCATGGAGCCGAGGATCCCCCCTTCGCCCCCCGACAGGCTTCCACCCCCGATCACCACCGCGGCGATCACGTCGAGTTCGGCCCCCGCAGCGACGGTCGGATCCCCCTGGCGCAGGCGCGACATCTGCATGACGCCGGCCAGGCCGAAGAAGAGCCCGGCCAGGGAGTAGACCCAGAGCTTCAGGCGGTCGGTGTGGATCCCGCACGCCCTCGCCGCCGCCTCGTTCGAGCCCAGCGCGAACACGTGCCGGCCGAAGACGGTGCGGCGCAGCACGATCGCGACCGCCACCGCGAGCACGAGGGTGAGCCACAGGCCCGGGGCCAGCACCAGCCACTCCGGGGACGGGAACGTCACCGCCAGCTCGTTCACCCAGGTGGGGGGCGCGTTCACGGTCTGCTCGTCGGCGACCCACTTCGCTACCCCCCGCGCGATCCCGAGCATGCCGAGGGTGGCGATGAAGGGCACGACCTTCAGCCGGGTGATCGCCAGGGCGTTCACCAGGCCCACCGCTCCGCCGGCGGCCAGCGCGAAGGCGATCGCGGCGAAGGGACTCCACCCCTCCCGGAGCGCGAGCGCGGTCACGACGCTGGTCAGGGCGATGGCGGAACCGACCGAGAGGTCGATACCGCCGCCCACGATGATCAGGGTCATCCCGATCGCGCCCAGCGCCACGATGACGGTCTGGGAGAGGACGATCCGCAGGTTCCGCAGCGAGAGGTACTGCTCGGGCGTGTCGGTGAGGACGGCGAAGGCCGCGATGACGAGGACCAGGCCCAGGAGCGGCCCGAGGCGGTCCAGCCAGGCCCGGAGCCTCACGCCGCCGCGTCCGTGCCGAGCGCCGCCTGGAGGACGGACTCCGGCGTCCACTCGCCGATCGGCCGCGCGGGGAGGAGCCGCCCGCGGCTCATCACCGCCAGGCGGTGGCAGAGTCCGAACAGCTCGGGCAGGTACGAGCTGACCATCAGGACGGCCTTCCCGGCCGAGGCCGCGCGGGCGACGACCTCGTAGATCTGCGCGCGGCTGCCTACGTCGATCCCGCGCGTGGGCTCGTCGAGGAGAAGCACCTCGGCCCCCTGGTGCAGGAGGCGGGCGAGGGCGACCTTCTGCTGGTTGCCCCCGGAGAGTGTGCCCGCGGGCTGCCACGGCGTCCGCGCCCTGACCCCGACGTCCTCGACGTGGCGGCGGGCCTGGGCCTCCTGCCGGTCCAGGCTCAGCCATCCCCCCCGGGCGCAGGCGTGCATGGCGGTCATCGTGACGTTGTCGGCCACGGAGAGCCCCAGCGCCAGCCCCTCGCCCCGGCGGTCCTCGCTCAGGTAGCCGAACCCTTGCCTGAGCCGCGCGGCGGGATGGCCCCGGCGCGCCAGCGCCCGGCCGCGGAGCGCCACGGAGCCGGCGGTGGGCGTGTCGAGCCCGAAGATGGCCCTGACCATTTCCGTGCGGCCCGATCCGATCAGTCCGGCGATCCCCAGGATCTCCCCCCGCCGCAGATCGAAGCTCGCCGCTTCCAGGGCGGGAGGGTTCGCGAGGCCGCGGACCTCCAGGAGGACCTCGGCCTCGGGAAGGGGCGAGCGCTCCGGGAACAGGTGGTCGACGGACCGGCCGACCATCAGGGCGATCAGATCCTCGTTCGTCACCGCTTCCAGCGGGCCGGTGCTGATGCTCCTTCCGTCCCGCAGGACCGTGTACCGCTCGGCGATCTCCCTCACCTCCTCGAGGAAGTGGCTGATGTAGACGACGCTGATGCCGTCCGCGGCGAGGCGCCGGATGAGGGCGAAGAGGCGGTCCACGTCCTCGCGGGGCAGGCTGCTGGTGGGCTCGTCCATGAGCACGATCCGCGCCCGCGCGGCGATGGCCCGGCAGATCTCGACCACCTGTCGCGCCGCCACGGGGAGGTCGGAGACGCGGCGGTCGGGGCCGAGCGCCGGGTGCCGGAAGGTCTCCAGAACCTCCAGGGCCAGCCGCCGTGAGGCGTCGAGGTCCAGCCAGCCCAGCCGGGACGGCTCGACGCCCATGAGGACGTTCTCCATGACCGTGAGGTGCGGGAACAGGGACAGCTCCTGGTGGATGAGGGCCAGGCCGGAGCGCCGCGCCTCGAGCGGCGAGGCGGGAGCGTAGCCGCGGCCCGCCAGATCCATGCGGCCGCGGTCGGGACGGTGGGCACCGGCCAGGATCCCCATCAGCGTGCTCTTTCCGGCGCCGTTCTCGCCGATCAGGGCGTGGACCTCGCCCTCGCGGAGCGCCAGGTCGACGCCGTCCAGCGCCACGGTGGGACCGAACCGCTTGGCGATACCTTCCAGCCTCAAGATCGGCAATGGACTGACCATTCGGAGCTACGACGGAACGCTGACGAGACCAGCCATGGAGAGCGGCCGGACCCTAACATGCCCGCAAAGAGGCCGTCAAGGCCGAGCAAGTCGCTGAAAGCGCTCGCGGAGCCTCGAAAGCGGCGGATCGGCGTCGACGAGAGATTGGAATGACCTGTCGGATCGCTCGTCGTTGACAGGTCCGGCCGAGGGATGGTACAAGACCGGATTCCCGAAGGCCCAGATCCCGTGCGAGCCGAGAGGTCCAGCGATTCCGTCGCCGCGGAACAGGTGATCGCCCACGTGCGGCGGCTCATCGAGGACGGCTCGCTGCGGCCGGGCGACCGGCTCGCCCCTGAGCGCCTGCTCGCACGCCAGGTCGGCGTGAGCCGGCCGAGCGTCCGAGCGGGCCTGCGCTCCCTGGCCGCGATGGGGGTCGTCCAGACCCGGCAGGGCGCCGGGACGTTCATCACCGATGGTCCGCCCGCGTTGGTGAGCGAGCCCCTCAGCCTGCTGGCCGCCCTGCACGGGCTCAGGCTAGGGGTCATGTTCGAGGCGCGGCGGGTGCTGGAGGTCGGGACCGCGGCCCTGTCGGCCGAGCGTGCCACGCCGGAGCAGGTGGCCGCGATGGCGGAGGAGGTCACGGGTATGTACGCCTCGCTGGCCGACCCGCAGGGTTTCCTCGTCCACGACGTGCGCTTCCACCGCACGGTGGCGGCCGGCGCCGACAACCCCGTCCTGACCGCCCTCATCGAGATGGCCTCCTCGCTCTTCTACGAGCACCGGCGGATCACGATCGAGAAGGCGCGCAACCTCCGCGAATCCGCCGACATGCACCGCCGGATCTACCAGGCGGTGCGCGCGCGCGATCCCGAGGCGGCCCGCTCCGCGATGGAGGAGCACCTCCTCGCCGCCCAGACCGCCCAGGCCTCCGAGGAGCAACCCAGCCCGGAGCCGGGCCCGTCACCGCGCGCGGGTACCGCCGGCTGAGCGGCCGGATGAGCCGAGGTCTCCGGGCGCGCCCCCCTTTCCCCGGTGGGGCCACGCCGTATCAGCGCTCCCGCGCGAACTCCTGAGAGAGGACCTCGATCTCCTCGCCGCCGGCGCGCTTCGACAGGATGACGACCCGGTAGCGGAAGCGCGCAGGGCGGCCTGGCTCGACCGCGAAGCCGAGCCTGTCCTTGCCCTCGGTGAACACCCGCGCCCCGAGCGGGTTGGCGGCGAAGAGCCCGTAGCCGCGGGCGTGCCAGTACGTCGGGAACCCGGGGTTCTCGGGGTGGTCGAGGATCGCCACCGTCACCTCTGCGCCGTCGGCGCGGCCGGTGAGGAGCGCCCACCGGCCCCGGGTACCCCAGACCGCCTCGCCCTCGACGCCCTCGCTCGTGAGATAGCGCCCGCCGGCCTCGCCCGCGCGGGCAGGGTCGACCTTCGTCGCCCGTCCCTGCCCGTCGAGGAACGTCCGCGCCCGCTTGGAGGAGTGCTCCAGGCTGCGCGCCACGCGAAGCCCGAGGAGCCCCTCCTTGTTGTCGGTCATGGCCACCCGTCCCTTCGTGGCCTCCAGCGACGTGATCCGGTCGACGACGCGCGCTCCCTCTCGGGCGTGGAACACGAAGCGCGTCCGCTCGTGGAGCCCCGCCTCGCCTCCCGGCATCAGCCAGTCCATCTCCACCTCGAGCACGGCGCGGCCCACTCCGCCGGCGGCGGAGACCACACGGGCATGCCGTACGGTCCCCATCCGTGTCTGTTCCTCGGCCGGCCGGGCGCTCGAGTTGTTCCAGAAGTCGACTCCGTTCACGTCGCCGTAGTTCAGCCACAGGCCGACGTGATGCGGGTGGTCGGCGCTGTCGCCCGGCCGCGGGTCGAGCGGAAAGCCTCGGGTGACGGCCTGGCCGCGGTCCGAACGCAGCGGGTACAGGACGGGCTTCTTGAGCGCGGGATCGTGGCGGTACGAGGTGAACAGGTCGCCGCCTACCATCACGTCGATCCGATGCCGTGCCTCGTCGGGCTCGAGGCGCACCTCAGGAGCGGCGGCGGCCGGGGACGGCGGCGCCCCGCGCGGCGGCGCCGCGGCGAGGACCGCGGCAGTGGAGACCACCGCTGCGCACGTCCCGGCGACCGCGCCGCGCCGGCTCCGGCGGCTAACGGCTGGGGAAGGCGGAGGGAAGCTCATCGATCGTCCTCGCGAGCGGGTCGGACGCGGTCGCGTCCCCGGATCGAACGGATTGTACGTCAGCGTGCCGGCTGCTGCTGCGTGAGGCAGTGCAGCGTCCCCAGGCCCCAGACCAGGTCGACGGCGTGGATCCCCACCACCGGACGGCCGGGGAAGAGCTCGGCGAGGGTGCCGAGGGCGGCGCGGTCGGCGGGGTCGTTGAACGTCGGCACCAGCACGGCGGCGTTGGCGACGTAGAAGTTGGCGTAGCTCGCCGGCAGCCTCACGCCCTCGAAGACGAGCGGCGCGGGCATGGGCAGGGGGATCACCTCGATCTTCGTCCCGTCCCTCAGCCGGGCGCCCTCCAGCCGTTCCCGGTTCTCCTGGAGCGGCCGGTAGTTCGTGTCGGACGGATCGTCCTCCTGGCACAGGACCACGGTCCGAGGCCCCACGAACCGGCAGAGGTCGTCCACATGGCCGTGGGTATCGTCACCGGCGATGCCGCGCCCGAGCCAGATCACCCGATCGATCCCGAGCGCGCCGCCCAGGACCTGCTCCAGCTCCGCGCGGGAGAGCCCGGGGTTCCGCGGCTGGACCCGCTCGTCGAGCAGACACTCCTCGGTGGCGAGGAGGTCGCCCCGCCCGTTCACGTCGATGGCGCCCCCTTCCATCACCACGGGCGCCCCGTTCCAGCAGCACCGGCGCAGCTCGAGCCCGAGCGCCGCCGCCGCCCTCTCCGGCACGCGGTCGTCCCGGCGCCAGTCGGGGTAGCGGGCCCAGGCGTTGAAGCGGAAGCGGGCCACGGCGACCTCCGGGGCGGAGCCGTCACGCCGGACGAAGATCGGCCCGAAGTCCCGCGTCCAGCCCCGGTCCAGCGGGAAGCGGAAGAACTCGACGCGGCCCGGATCCACTCCCACCCGTGCGAGGAGGCGGCGCGCCCGTGCCTCGTCGCGGTGGGACCGCACGATGATCCGCACCGTCTCTCCGGGAGCGATCCGGCGCACGATCTCCCCGTAGACCCAGGGGATCGGCGCGAACCTGCCCGGCCAGTCCGAGAGCCGGTGCGGCCACGCGACCCAGGTGGCCTCGTGGGGCTCCCACTCGGCCGGCATGCGGAGCCGGAGCGGACCCCCCCTGCTCAATCGAGGAATCGGCGATCGATGCCTTCGTACGCGTCCACCCGCCGGTCCCGGAGGAACGGCCAGTTGCGCCGGACCTCCTCGATCCGGCCGGGGTCGACCCGGCCGACGACGATGGCCTCGGCGTCGACCGGACCCTGGGCGATCACCACCCCGAACGGGTCGCAGAGGAACGAGGAGCCCCAGAACTCCAGGCCGGGCGACTCGGGCACGGCCCGCTCGTGTCCCACGCGGTTCACCACCGCGACGTAGACGCCGTTCGCGATGGCGTGTCCGCGTTGGATCGTGCACCACGCGTCCCGCTGGGCCGCGCCGGATGCCTCCTTCTCGTGCGGGTGCCACCCTATGGCGGTCGGGTAGAACAGGACCGTGGCCCCCCTGAGGGCGGTCAGCCGGGCCGCTTCCGGGTACCACTGGTCCCAGCAGATGAGCGTCCCGATCCGGCCGGCGCGGGTGTCGAAGGCGCGGAAGCCCAGGTCGCCCGGGGTGAAGTAGAACTTCTCGTAGAACGCCGGGTCGTCGGGGATGTGCATCTTGCGGTAGAGGCCCGCCAGGTTCCCGTCGGCGTCGATGACCGCCGCGCTGTTGTGGTAGAGGCCGGGCGCCCGGCGCTCGAACACCGGGGCCACCACCACCACGCCGGCCTCGCGGGCGGCCGCGCCGAGGGCTTCGGTGCTGGGCCCCGGCACGCCCTCCGCGAGGTCGAACAGCCGCGCGTCCTCGGTCTGGCAGAAGTAGGTCGAGCGGAACAGCTCGGGCAGGCAGACCACCTGGGCTCCGGCGGCGGCGGCCTCCTTCACCTTCGCCACCGCCCGCTCCAGGTTCCCGGCGGGACCCGCTCCCATCGCCATCTGGACGAGGGCGACGTCGAAGGCCGTCGGCGTCGGCGTCATCGAGCGAGTCTACACCGCGGGCCCGCCGCCGCCCGGATGCCGGGTCAGCTTGCGGTGCCTCCCGCCGCCACCCTTGGCGCCGCGGCCGCCGCGGGTCTCCGGGGCAGGAACGCGACCGCGACCGCGCCGATGGCGGCCAGCCCGGTCAAGAGCAGTAGGCGATCCCCATGGCCCGGCCGCGCGCCTTGTCGAACCACCCCGAGAGCACGACCTGGTTCGGGAGCGGACCGCCGAAGACGTAGCCGAGGGCGTTGAACACCTAGAACAGGTAGAACGCCGACAGGGTCGTGACCTGGGCGAGGCCCACCAGGGCGGCCCCGGCCATGAGGATGCCGACGATCATGATGCGCTTCGGGCCGAAGCGGTCGACGATGAACCCGGCCAGGAAGCCGACGACGACCGCGACGAAGACCTTGCTGTAGGCGTTGCCGGACGTCACCTGCTGGCGCGACCAGCCGAGGTCCCGGAAGAAGAAGTCGTAGAAGAACGGCAGCCCGTACAGCGCGAAGCCGACGATCGAGAACAGGGCCAGGAAGGTGGGTGGAGACCGCCAGGATCCGGTCGCGGCCTAAGGCGTCGCCCCCGCTGGTGGACCGGGTCATGCGCGCTTGGCCTCCTTCGCGGCCTTCAGCCGGGCCGCGTCGGGGTGCTGGGCATAGAACGGATCGAGAGGGAAGCAGCCCGACACGAGGCCGTTGCGCGGGCCGTTCGTGCAGTCGCTGAACGTGCGGCAGATCTTCTTCCTCTGGAGGGGGGCGCCCGCAAGGAGGTCCGCGGGCATCTCGGGATAGGAAAGCGCCATACGGCCCAGGCCCACGAAGTCCGTCCCGCCCTCGCGGACCGCGCGCTCCGCCACGTTGGGCAGCCACTCCTGGAGGTAGCTGTACGCCGAGCCGACGACGACGAGGCCGGGGAACTCCGCCTTGAGTCGCGCGGTGGCCGCCACCTGCCGGGCGACGCCCATGAGCGGGTCCTCCGGAGGGCTGTAACCGTCGACGGGCGGGAACAGCGCGGGGCGCTGGATGTGGGGGCTGTAGTACGGGCTGCCGGCGGTGAGGCACACCCACCGCACGCCGAGCTCCTCCAGCAGGCGCAGGAAGGCACGGCCGTCCTCGAGGGC
>Ga0268386_10000945_pt1 | contig 19472 bp, 17 predicted proteins | sample RVTome_15_FD_200260 | JGI IMG/M metagenome (GOLD analysis project Ga0268386, IMG submission 200260) | Soil microbial communities from uranium-contaminated site in the Upper Colorado River Basin, Wyoming, United States - RVT150D86... ...
GGCAGTTTTTCGACGGCGTCCCCTGACAATAACGGTCGGGTCAATGCCACGCTGACGCTGGAACGCTGAAGCGGATGGCAAAGGCCAAACGCCTGATCGCCCTGGGCGTCGTGGCCCTGCTCGCCGGGCTGGTCGTCACTTTCCCCGCGCGGGTTGCGTACCAGTGGTTCGCTCCCGGCGGACTCGCCCTGAGCGGCATTTCCGGCTCCATATGGAGCGGCGCGGCGGCACAGGGGTCGGCCGGCGGACTATTCTTGAGCGACGTATCGTGGCGATTCCGGCCCCTGTCGCTGCTTGGCCTGAAGCTGGGTTACACCGTGGCGGCAAAGCTGCCCTCCGGATTCCTGGAATCCGATGTTGCCGTCGGCATCGGCGGAAGCGTGCATTTCAGCGAGCTTGTTGCGGCCATGCCGCTGGCAACGTTCGCCGCTGTACTCCCCATGAACGGCATCGAAGGCGGGCTCCGCATCGAGTTCGGAGGGCTGGTGTTGACGGACGGTTTCCCCAGCCACGCAGACGGCACCGTCGGAATCTCAGGTCTCCTCCTTCGGGCCCTGTCGCCGACCGCCCTCGGAGACTACCGCGCGACTTTGCAAACCGGCGACGACGGCATCATCGGGGGCATCGAGGACCTCTCCGGGGTTCTGGATGTCACCGGCGACCTGGCCCTCGGCCAGGACCGGACGTACTCGGTCGTCGGCCAGGTCGCGCCGACGCCGAACGCGCCGCCCACCGTCCTCGAGCAATTACGATTCCTCGGCTCGCCCGATCAGCAGGGAAGACGCGAGTTCCGCTTCGAGGGCAGCTTGTGATCGCCCCGGGGAACTCTGCAGATCCGGATTGATGCGGCCTCATATGACTGGTGCAGGTTTTTCCTGGAGGCCCGGCGCGACTGATACCTCCCGAAACTGCTGGAGCAGCGGGAAGTACAGCGCTGTACGAACCGGTGTTCCGGGGTCCGCGATCAGGCCGCGATAGAGGTTCGCGTACCTTTCGAGCTGTCGGCGGTAGCGCTCCGACTCCTGCTGCAGAAACTTTTCGAGGCCGCCGCCCTCGTGCGTGCTTGCCTTGTAGTCGATGATCCAGTGAACCCCGGCATCGTCGATCCGAACCCGGTCAATCACGATGGACTCGATCCTGTCCTGCCAGACGCCGGTGACGGCCAGTTCCGCGTGCCCGCTGCCGGACAGAATCCACCGCCCCTTTTCGTCAGCGAGGATGCCGCGGAGTCCCTGCAACGCACGTTCGCAAACGTCCTCGACGTCCTGCACGGGCACTCCGAGCTCTTTCGCGAAGTTCCGCGCGGACGGCAACAGCCGATCGAGATTGTCGGTGTCGACCGTCAACGTTCCGCTGGCAACACGATGAAGCCACCGATGCAGGATAGTCCCGGCGTGCCGTGCGGTCGATCCTACCCAGTAGAAATCGACCTGCTGATCCGGAACCAGGCCGGCATGCTCGGGATCACGCCGAATTCCGGGCAAAGCCGGAGGCAGAGCTATTTCACGACCGGGCCGAAGGTGCCAGAGCACCGGCAGTTTCAATGCGGAATCGGGCGGGCGCGGCGCTGGCAGTCTTCCCGCGGCCGCGCTGGAGTCGCGGAAAGTCTTTCGGAACTGCGCGCTCACGGCGGGCCACAGGCTGTGCAGCAACGCTCCCTTGCGCGGCTCGCCGGGTTCGCGGCCGTCCTGCGATAACGGCACATGCCCGACCAGGTGCAGCGAGCGGCGCGCGCGCGTGCATGCGACGTACAGCAGGCGGTCGTGTTCGAGCCGGCTCTTGTCGCGCTCGATCGTTTCGATGAAGTCGTGTAACCGGTCGTGCTCCACGTCGGCACGTCCACTGACCGGACTGATGATCATTGCGGGCCCGTCTCCGGTGTCCGGAAGGTTGAGCCAGCTGAGTATGGACGGCTCGTCCGATTTCGTCGTTCTTCCCAGCCCGTACAGCACGACATGATCGAACTGCAGACCCTTTGCCTTGTGCATCGTCATCACGTGCAGGCGGCAATCGGTCGCGGCCTTTCCCGACACACGTTCCTGGTCAAGCCTGGCTTCGAGTTCTGCGACATCATGCACGGTACCGGCTGTGTCGATCGCGTCGAGGACGTCGAAGAACTGGTAGACGTTGTCCGTCTCTTCTTCTGTGCGCAACATGAGTGGCCCGCGTAGCCGGTACCAGGCCTGTTCGACGGTGTCCCTCAGCGACCGCGTGCCGTGCCCTGTGATGAACGGCGTTATGGTTTCCCTGAAAGACTCGATGGATGCTCGCGCCTCCGGAGACAGCGCGAGGAACCGTTCATCGTCGTGCAACAATTCCCAGACCGTGCGGTTCCTGTCGTTGAACACAAGCCCGTGAAGCTCGGTCCAGGTGAGACCGACCCAGGCCGCTCGCAAGAGCGCGAGCCAGGCGATGCGATCGCCTCGGTGGGCGATCGCTCTCGTCAGCGCGAGCAGGTCGATGATTTCCGGAAGGTCTGTGAGACGATCAATCTCCACCGCGTGATACGCGACGCGGGCCTCGCGCAACCGCGCCAGCAGCAATGGCAGTTGCGTTCGGCTGCGGACCAGCACGGCCGTGGACTGGTTCGGGGAAGTATCGACGCAGCGGCGAATTACGTCGACGGCAAACGCGGCCTCTTCCTCGTAACTCGGTTCGAACAAAGGATAGATATGATACTCGCCCGAGTTTCGGAGGCTTTCCACCGGAACCGACGCTGCATATGCGATAGCGCCGGCGGCGATATCGTCGCGCTCCGGCAACGTCATTGCGAACACCGTGTTGAACCAATGCACGAGATGCTCGCCGGAGCGAAAGTTGCGGCGCAGTACCAACGGCTCCATCGCTACCGGGCCAAGGCCGCGCGAACGTGCAAGCAGGAACTGGCCGACCTCCGCGTCGCGAAAGCGGTAGATCGACTGCATCGGATCGCCAACGCAGAAGAGCGTTCGGCCATCGCCCGGTTCCCAACCGGCCACGAGTTTCTCGATGAGCCGGTATTGCGCTATTGACGTATCCTGCATTTCGTCGATCAGCAAATGCCGGATGCTGTAATCGAGCAACAAGCCCACGTCGCCCGGATTGTCGGCATCGCCGAGCGCGGCCGAAGCGGCAAGCGCCACCTCCGTGTGATCAGTGACGCGCAGTTCGCCGAACAGGCGGCGTAGTTCTGCAACAGCCAACGGCAACACCCTGATCAGGGCACGCAGCACGACCCACTGCGCATCGCTGTAACGAGGATCGGGCAGCCGGCGCACGCAGTGCAGTTCGGAGGCGAGTTCCTCATGCTCGCCCAGCAACTGCAGCAACTCGAGCATCCGCCGTTTCTGTTCGCCCGCCGCACGGGGAAACCCGTCATTCCTGTTGACGGTCTTGCGCCAGTGTCCGGAGTGCGTCAGTAGCAGCGCGGCAATGGCGCGCCATTGCTCGAGGTAGCGTGCGTCAGCGGGCGGGAATGTTTCGCATTCGGTGAGCGCCGAGCGGGCCGACGCTTGGCGCGCAGCCAGGTTTTGTCCCGCGTACCGGCAAAGCTCCGCAAGCGGCGTCAGGTGCTCATCCGGCATCAGGCAGCGTAGACGGGCGAGTCGTGCGCTTACCTCGTTCGCGATGCTCCGTTCGAGCTTTCGCCGCACACGCTCGTCCAGAGCGGGCCGAGAGATGCCCGCACCGGTCATGTTCAGCCACTGGTCGCGCTTTGCCAGCATTCGCGCGATGTGCCCGATGTAGACGGTCGTGTTGTTATCCAGGTGCCCGAGGACCTGCACCACGGCGTCGTTGGCGGTGCCCTCCGTCAACAAAAAGTCGAGCGTGCCACTGGCCGCACTGCGATACAGCTGCGTGAGTTCATCGTCGGTGGCGATCCTGCCGGAGCTGCCGAGTCCGGAGCTGAACGGCAGGGAGCGTGCGATTCCGGAGTTGAGCGCGTCCAGCGTCTGGATGCGCATGCGCCGCGGCGATTCGAGGAGCTTCCATCCATTCTCGCGATCCCGTTCCAGCACTTTGCGAGCCGCATCCAGAGTTACCCGGTAATGTGCTTCCTCTGCAATGACGCCGGACTTCGCATCGCGCATTGCATGCAGGGCGCGAAGCAGCATTTCCTGCGCCGCCTTCCTGGTGAAGGTGATCGCTACGACTTCTTCCGGGTAATCGACGGTCGAGAGGATTTTCAGGTAACGCTGGATCAGCAGTTCGGTTTTCCCCGATCCGGCGGGCGCCTGAACGATAAAGGAGCGGTTTGTATCAAGCGCGGCGGAGCGTGCGTCGAGGTCCGCGGCAATGAGCGCCTCGTCATCGACCACGTTTCAGTTCCTCTGTTCTGCTGAGCACGTTCAGCGGCCGACTGTCGGCCGCCGCCAGCGCGGTGTTGAGCCGCAGGTCGCCGGCAGCAAGCGATGCCAGGGCCTGGTCCACCGTTCTTTTCCAGCGACCAAGCCTTTGTTCCCACAGTTCAGGCGGCAAACGGTCCCATTCGACGTTCCCGCCCGCGCCGCGGTACACGATGTCCCGGCTGTCGACGTTGATGAGTACGATCCCGCCGACGGGATCTTGCACTGCGGATGCGTATACGATCAGCTGCAATTCCTTCGGCTCGCCATCTCTGCTCAGCAACGACTTTACGGCACCGGTCTTGTAGTCGACGATCAGCAAAGCGCCATCCGGAAGGCGATCGATACGATCGGCCCGCAGGTCCAGCTCCACGCCATAGCGGGAATAGCGGATCGACTCTTCGACCGACACCACCCTGAATTCCTGCCGCCGGGTTTCCGCCTCCAGAAACTTGCGCAAGATGACCCGCAGCCGCCTGCGTTCGATAGCGAGCAGACGCAGCAGGACTCCGTCGGCGAAACGAAGTTGCCGTGCCAGTGCCGCATCGACAGCGCCCTCGATGCGATCGTCGAGGTCCTCCGCCCATGCCGAAATGTCCCGCGAGGACGGCTTGTCCTGCAACAGGTGATGCAGGGCGCGGTGGATGATATTGCCACGCGTACTCGCGGACAGTCCGGGCTCGATCGTCTGTAAGTCCTTCACGCCCAGCCTGCCGTAGGCAAACGCAGAGAATGGATCGGCCGCCTGGCGCTGTACCGTCGCCGAGCCACCGATAACCTTTTCGCCCGGCCGTATGGCCGGTGCAGGATCCTCCCTTGCACGACCGACGGCGTTGCGATCCGCCAGCGTTGCCGCGAACCAGCCGGGATCCTCCACCTGGACCGGGTCAGCTCCGGAGTATGGGGACAACAGCGGGCTTGCCTCCAGTTCCAGGTCCTGTTCCGTTGCCGGCCAGCTCAGAACCACGTCTGTTCCGCATCCTGCGAGACGTTGCAGCACCAGCCGGGCAAACTCGAGTGTGTCCGCCGGTGTGGCATCCGGCATTCCGAATTTGCGCTGCATCGTCCGCGACAGGAGAGGCGACGGATGCGCGGTTGGCGGCCACTGCTCTGCGTCGAGGTGGCAAACCCATACATGATCGAACGCGAGGCCAGCGGCTTCCAGGGTGCCGAGCAGCTGCACTGTCCCGGGCTCCGTCTCGGGCTGATAAATCGTTTCCGCGGCGAAAAACGCAAGCCGGGAAACTGCTTCGGCAAGGTCGATACGCGGCTGCACGATGTCGAGCCGCGACAACTCGTTCAGCAACTCGCGCCAACGATTAACCAGTTGAAACTCGGAGGTATCCAAAGGCCTTTCGCCGGGCCAGCCGAGTTCATGTAACAGCTGGTCGATCCTCGAGGCCCACACGGACGGTGACTCCGGCGTTTCCCGCGCCGATTCCATCGCGGCGACCAGTTCCACCCGCTGCAGCCAGTCGACCGACTCGGGACTTTGATCCCTGCCCCGCAGCGCCACTGCGAGACTTGCCGGCCTCCAGTTGCGATCGGGCAGCCGGCGCAATTCCATTTCGAGCCGACAGCGTCCATCGGTCATCGAAAGGCCCGCGAACGGTGTTCGCAGCAACATACTGACATCACGCGTCGGCAGTCCGCGGCCGGTCCAGGATAGCCAAAGCAGCGCAATACGTATGAGCGGATACTCCGCAAGCCGCCGGCCATACGACACGTTGACTGTGGTTTCCCCTTCCACGCCGGCATACTGCCAGCCGGGCATCAGCCCTTCGCGGATGAGCCGCGCCGCCCGCGGCGCATTCTGTTCCAGACGCGGACAGACGATAGCTATTCTCGCCCCAGTGTTGCCATCGACCAGCCGTCGCGCCCACAGCCCCGCGGCTCGCAATTCGGCGTCACCGCTGGCGCAGCATACGACGTGAACCCTGGCGTTCCGTTCGATGCGAACCGCCTCCTCTACCGTCGCTCCCCGATTGGTGAGCGCGAGGAACAGCCGCAGGGCAGCAGGCACGAGCCGATCGAAGCCTGCGTAGACGACTTTTGGCGGAGCTTCGATTTTACCCTGCTCCACCAATTCGGTGACAAGCTGGCCAAGCTGTGCGTGATCGATCCACGGCCGAGAATCCAGCTGACGCTGAAAATCCGTGGCGATGATTGCAAAAAGTTGTTCGTCGTCGGTGTTCGCGTACCTGCGAAGCTCGGCGACCTGCACGTTCCAGTCGTGAATCCGTTGCCACGCCTGCTGCGCCTGGCGAACCAGGCTGTCCGGCGCCAGTATCCGGTCTCCCGCGTGTTGTCTCAGCAGGCGCTCCCAGATGACAGCCGCCGCCTGCGGGTGAAGGCGCAACGGCACCCGCTCCGAGGTGACGCATCGGTCCAGCAATGAATTGAGCCACACCGTCCACGGCAGAATGCGCGGCGTGGGCCAGCTGCGGAGACCGCGCGCAAGTTGCGCGCCCTCATGCGCGTGCTGCAACTCGCGCGCGAGGCGTTTGTTCACGGTAACAATTTCAGCGCCGCCGGCGATCGCCTCTTGTAGCCAGGTATACATGCAGTTACGAGTGCGAAAGCCTGGACCAGGATCGTTTACATCGGCGATACCCGGTTTCCTCGGATACACTCATACTGCGCCGGAGCCCTGCAATGCGGCGATTTCCGCGTCACTGTAGCCGAGTTCCTCACGCAAAACTTCCACGGTGTGTTCCCCGAGTAACGGTGGCGCGCTGCGGTACTCCACCGGCGTCGTCGAGAACCGCACCGGGTTGGCCACGACGGGCACCATTCCCCCTCCCGGATGCGGCACTTGCCGGACCAGCCGGGCATCCCTTGCCTGCGCGCCGGAGAACACCTCGGCAAGATTGTTGATCGGCCCCGCAGGTATTCCGTGTTGTCGCATTAGCGCCAGCCATACGGACGTCGTGCGCCGCCGGAAGCGTTCAACAAGGATCGCAACGAGCGCGTTGCGATTCTCGACGCGCCTCGCATTGGTCGCGAATCGCGAATCCTCCGCAAGTTCCGGGCATTCGAGGCAGTACGCACACGCACGAAACTGACGATCGTTACCGACCGCGAGCATGAGGAATCCGTCGCTGGTCTCGAAAGCCTGGTACGGGACGATGTTCGGATGCGCCGTGCCGAGTCGCCGCGGTACCTCACCGGAAACCAGATAGTTCATCGCCTGGTTTGCGAGCCACGCTACCTGGCTGTCGTAAAGCGGTACATCGATGTGCTGGCCGCGTCCGGTTCGCTCGCGCGCCTGCAGCGCCGCGAGGATTGCCGTCGCCGCGTACATGCCCGCCATGATGTCACTGATCGCCACCCCGACCTTCTGTGGTGTACCGCCTTCCTCATCCGGCGCTCCTGTAATGCTCATCAGTCCGGCGGCCGCCTGCATCATGGCGTCATATCCCGCTTCTGCAGCGCGTGGACCGCTCTGGCCGTAAGCCGAAATGGAGCAGTAAACCAGCGTCGGACAAAGCTCGTTCAATGCCGCCCAGTCGAGTCCGTAGCGGGCAAGCGTTCCGACACGAAAATTCTCCAGCAGAACATCGCTTCGCGCGGCGAGTTCACGCACGACTTTCTGCCCGGAGGGATTTGCGAGATCCACCGTGATCGAGCGCTTGTTGCGGTTTGCCGATAGGAAGTATGCCGATTCATCGGTGCGCCGACCGGCTGCGTCACGCAGCCACGGTGGACCCCAGTGGCGCGTGTCGTCTCCGCTACCGGGCCGCTCTACCTTGATAACGTCGGCGCCGTAATCAGCGAGAAGTTGGGTAGCCCACGGGCCTGCGAGGACACGGCTCAGGTCGAGCACTCGTATGCCCTGCAATGGCGGCGACGTGTTCGGCAAGTTCTCGATCGCGGCGGCTTCGCAAATTAAAAACCCGGCCAGCCCTTACGGGTTGGCCGGGTGGGTCCGCACGGAGATTGCGGATTGCGCGGCTAAATCGCCTGAAACGGGATCAACGATCCTGTGACAATCCGACTCAGCCAAGCTCCTCGACCTCGGCACCCTCTACGTCTTTCGGTGCCGGAGCCTGTTGTTCAGCAGGTTCCTTACGACCATACCGAATCAGTAACTGATCTGCCTGCTCCTCGCTCACGCGACTGATCGCGCGGATTCCGATCGTGTCGTGGCTAAACGAACCGACGACGATACCGTCTCCGCCGTAAGGACAGAGCTGGTCGTCCCGCGACGAAAATCCCATGCGAAAAGAGGATCTTAAATCAAAGGACGATCGAACCAGGGTGACCAGGTAGCCGCGCTTTGCGGGTCCCCAGATCAGCAGATTGTGATCGTCCAGAGGGGTATAGTCTCGGATAGTCGAGATCAGGATGCAATCGTTGCCTCGGTAGTCGATGTCCCCGGCCGTGCTGTTTTCGGCCTGATCGCTGCTGGCGCATGCTGTTACTACACATGAGGAAACGACCATAAATAATTGGCGAAGCTTGGTTTTTAGTTTCGACATAAACGTTAAAATTCCGTGAAATCAAAAAGCCGGGATTCGCGCGGAACGAGTGATTTGGACTGACTCCAGCCGGATTAAGTTCAGCCTCCGCCCGCACCCTCCCCCGGGCCCGTCGCCACGGGCCGCCCGTGGTCCCGAATCCACTCGCTCCACGAGCCCGCATAGAGCCGCGGTTGCGGGAGCCCGGCAAGACCGGCCGAGACAGCCAGATGACAGGCGGTGACCCCTGAGCCGCACATCGCCGCCCAGAATCCGGCCTCGGCGTCGGGGGGAGGACCGCCCGGCAAAGCCTCCCAGGCTTTGCGCAATTCGTCGCTGGAGCGCCAGTAGCCTTCTGCCGTGAGGCTTGAGCCGAAAGGGAAGTTTCGCGCGCCCGGGACGTGCCCCGCAACTGCGTCGATGGGCTCGGTCCGCCCTTCGAAACGCGCCGCGTCGCGCGCGTCAACGAGCATCAGCGGAGAATCTGTCTCGAGCGCGTTTTCAAGCTCTGCGGTTGTCACGGTCATGCTGGCGTCGGGCTTGCCCGCATAGCTCACAGCCTCGATCAGCGGGGTTCCCGTCTCCAGGGGGAGGCCTCGCTGTCGCCACGCTGCGAAGCCGCCGTCGAGCAACCGGCCCGAAGTGTGTCCCATCCAGCGCAACATCCACCAGAGGCGCGCCGCAATCGCACAACTCGCCTGGTCGTATGCCACGACGTGAGTGTCGCGCGCGATACCCAGTCGTCCGAGCGTGCGTGAAAAAGCGTCCGGATCTGGCAGCGGATGGCGGCCGCTGTGCTCGTCGATCGGCGCCGCCAGATCATGATCGAGATGCGCGTACACGGCTCCGGGGATGTGACCGGAGAGATAGTCGGAGTAGCCCCTGTCCGGCTTCGTCAGTTCGAACCGGCAATCGACCACCCGCCACTGCGGGTCCCGAAGATGCTCGCGCAACTCGTCGACCCCGACCAGATAGTCACCGTAAGCCACTGCTACCTCCCCTTGCCCGAGTCCCTGCGCCTTGTACAGGCCAATTCCCTCGGAGAGAATACGCGGTTTGCAACGAACACCGCCAGAATCAGGAGAGTCATCGGTGGAAAAAATCCTAGTCGGGCTGAAACGCGTCGTCGATTTCAACGTCCGTGTGCGGGTGAAATCGGACGGCAGCGGAGTCGAGACCGATGGCGTCAAGATGAGCATCAACCCCTTCGATGAGATCGCTCTTGAAGAAGCGCTTCGTATCCGGGAACGTGGCAAAGCCAGCGAAATCATAGCCGTGTCCATTGGCGGCTCAGATGCTCAGCAACAGCTTCGTACCGGGCTCGCCATGGGTGCAGATCGGGCGATACTCGTGACGACGGAGTCACCGGTCGACCAGCTGACGATCGCACGCATTTTTCTCGCGCTGGTCCACAGGGAGAAACCGGACCTGGTATTGCTTGGCAAGCAGGCCATCGATAATGACAACAACCAGACGGGTCAGATGCTGGCGACGCTGTGGGACAGGCCCCAGGCAACATTCGCATCGAAACTGGAACTTGACGGGAACACGGCGAGAGTGACCCGCGAGGTCGACGCGGGGCTGGAAACCATCGAAATAGATCTTCCAGCCGTCGTCACCACGGATCTGAGGCTGAATGAGCCGCGGTATGTGAAGTTGCCAGACATCATGAAAGCAAAGAAAAAGCCGCTCGACCAGCTCAGCCTGTCCGAGCTCGGCGTCGAGCCATCGCGGGGCCTCACGGAAGTCTCCTATGAGGCACCTCCACAGCGCTCGAAGGGCGTGCGCGTGGAGGACGTCGCCGGGCTGGTTGCTGCCCTCGGTGCCCGGGGTCTGGTCTGATGTCGAGAATACTGGTCGTTGCCGAGCATGACGGCGCATCCATCAATCCGAGCACGGCCAAATGCGTTGCCTGCGCCGGTTCCCTACCGGACGCGGACATACACGTAGTGGTTTTCTCAGACAACGCCGAAAGCCTCTCTGCAGCCGCATCTCGTCTCGCCTCGGTCAGCACAGTGCTGCAGGTTGACCATCCCGCGAACCAACACCTCCTCGCGGCGGTGATTGCGCCGCAAGTTGCCGCACTGGCGGATGGCTACACGCATATTTTCGGCCCCTCGACCACCTTCGGCAAAGACCTGATGCCAAGAGTCGCCGCACTGCTGGAGGTCAACCAGATCAGCGATGTGATGAGTGTCGAGGGGAGTCACCGCTTCAAGCGGCCCGTTTATGCAGGCAACGCGATCCTGACGGTGGAAGCTCCCTCGGATCGACCGGTCGTCGCTACAGTGAGGACCGCGTCGTGGCAGGCCGTCAGCAACGACAACGATGCAACGGTCGAAAAAATCTCCGTCGACGCCTCATTGCCTGACCATACCCGCTTCGTCGAGTTGAAAACGGGCAAGTCAGACCGGCCCGACCTGCAGACGGCATCGACAGTAGTATCCGGAGGCCGCGCGCTCGGCAGCGCGGAGAAATTCGACATCATCTACAAGCTGGCCGACGCGCTGGGTGCTGCCGTAGGTGCCTCTCGGGCAGCGGTCGACGCCGGCTATGTGCCGAACGAAATGCAAGTGGGACAGACCGGCAAGATCATCGCACCCGAGTTATATATCGCGGTCGGCATATCCGGCGCAATCCAGCACCTCACAGGCATCAAGGACGCCGGCACGATTGTCGCGATCAACAAGGATGCCGATGCCCCGATTTTCGAAATCGCAGATATCGGCCTTGTGGGTGACCTGTTTACGATCGTGCCGGAGCTGGCAGAGGCGCTGCGTAAGTAGCTTTTCGCGAGCGTCCGGTAGCCCCAGAGGCTGCCTAAAGTGTCGCGAGGATCGCCTCCGCCTTGCTCACTTCAAACTTGCCTGGATCCTCCACGGCAATATGCGTCACAACGCCGTCATCGACGACCATGGCGAAACGTTTGCCGCGCATGCCAAGGCCGAAGCCGCTGCCGTCCATTTCCAGACCGAGCGCGCGAGTGTAGTCGCCGTTGCCGTCGGCCAGCATCTTAACCTTGTCCTCGACCTTGCGGTCCTTCCCCCACGCATTCATCACGAAAACGTCGTTTACAGCCATGCATGCGATCGTATCGACCCCTTTGTCCACGATCTCATCGGCGTGCTTGACGAAGCCAGGCAGGTGATTCAACGAACACGTTGGCGTAAATGCGCCCGGCACTGACACGAGCACGACTTTTTTGCCGGAGAAGAGTTCGTTGCTGGATAGCTTTGCCGGACCCTTATCTGTCATTACGCCGAACTCGCCTGAAGGCATTTTGTCGCCGACCTTGATCGTCATCGAACACTCTCCTGAAAAGAAACGCGCGGATCAGTGCGCCGCTTGCCGCCGTGAACCGGAGCAGACGCTGGCACGCATTGCATCTTATGCTCATTGCGAAGCCGAGTCATCGATTGTGAGAGAGCCGGAAGCCGAATGGCTATTCGTCGCACCAAACCGAAGCGAGACTTTACTTCATATATATATTGTACATAACTGTTTTCACTACTATTTCTAATCCTGGCCCATTCGACCAATGCGCGCATTCCACGGGTGTCGGCCGATGCTTCGAGGCGTCGCGGAACGAGCCTGTCACGCAACGTATAATGCGTCGTTCTGCAGGAGAGCACATGAACCTCGAACTGACCGAAGAACAACGAATGATCCAGGCGGCGGCTCGCGAGTTTGCCCAGGCTGAAATCGCGCCGATCGCGGCGAGCTTCGACCGCAGTGGCGAGTTTCCCGCAGAGACCATTCGCAAGGCTGGCGAACTCGGTTTCATGGGAGTCGAGATTCCTGAAGAGTACGGCGGTTCCGGGCTCGATGCCATCAGTTATGCTCTGGTTGTCTCGGAGATTTCTGCTGCGGACGCAGCCCACGGAACGATCGTGTCCGTGAACAATTCGCTTTACGGCACGACGTTTCTCGACTTCGGCAGCGAAGAGCAAAAGCACAGTTTCCTCGAACCGGTTGCCTCGGGCCGCGTCAACGGCGCCTATGCCTTGACCGAACCGCAATCCGGGTCGGATGCGGCATCCATGCGGTCACGTGCGACCTTGTCGCCCGACGGCTCGTTTTACACCATCAATGCAAGGAAGTCCTGGATCACATCGGGCCCTGTTGCCAAGTACATCGTGTTGTTTGCACGAACGGAAAGCGAGGCGGCGGATTCGCCGGGCATCAGCGCGTTCGTTATCGATGCCGACGAAGCCGGCTTTCAGCGGGGCAAGACCGAACCGAAGCTGGGTATTCGAGCCTCCGCGACCTGCGAGATCGAGCTGGCGGGATACAAGTGCCCCGTCGCACACCGCATCGGCGAGGAGGGCCAGGGATTTCGCATCGCAATGGCGGCTCTGGATGCGGGTCGCATCGGAATCGCGGCGCAGTCGCTCGGGATCGCCGAGGCCGCGTACGAAGCGGCATTGCAGTACTCGCGCGAGCGCAAGGCTTTCGGTTCGGAGATCGGCGCATTCCAGGCCATTCAGTCCAAGATCGCAGATATGAAAATGCGCATCGAGGCGTCACGTCTGCTCATTTACAAGGCAGCCTGGAACAAGATGGAAGCCAGGAAGACCGGGTCGAAGAACACCCTCTACGGCAGCATTGCCAAGCTGTTCGCTTCGGAAGCCGCAATGTTCGTCACCCATCAGGCACTGCAAATACACGGAGGCATGGGTTACAGCAAGGAACTGCCGCTGGAACGCTATTTTCGCGACGCGAAGATTACCGAAATCTACGAAGGCACCAGCGAGATACAGCGGATAGTCATCGGACGCCTGGAAACGGGCCTTCGCTAGAGGCGGAGACACCAAGGACTTCGTCACCCCTCGTTCTCGGCGACATGCACGATGAGGCCGTCCAGATCGTCGTTCATTTCAATCTGGCAGGTCAGGCGGCTGTTGGATTTTCTCTCGTAAGCCGCTTCCAGCATGCTGTCTTCCATGTCGTCCATTGCCGGTAGCCTGTCGAGCCACGCTTCATCAATATAGCTGTGACAGGTAGCGCAGGCGCAGGCGCCGCCGCACTCGGCCACGATTCCGTCGATATTGTTGTTGATTGCGCCTTCCATGACGGAATAGCCGTTCTCGACAACGACTTCATGGCGCTCGCCGCTCGGCGTGATGTAAATGACTTTGGGCATGGGATGAAAAATAAGGCTGGCAGAACGGCGCGCCATTGTAGTGACGCCGACCGAGCAGGGTCAACGTCAGTAGACACATGTGAAACGGGTAGTACAACGATGCGGAACAGGAGCCGCCGCCATTGCCAGACAGGAAAGGCCCCAGCAGGCTTTTCCAGCCTGCGGGCACCAGCGAATTGAGGAAACTGGGCCCTGCCGTCCTATTCGATCGTGGTTCCACGTCGCCGCTGAAGTCGCTGTTGTTGCTCTCGTGCCGCTACTTCGGCCAGGCGGATCTGCTCATCCCTCGCGATGTCGCTTTGGATAACGTCGATCCACTGACGGGACATTTTCCCCGAGCGTTCCGACCTTGAGGCAGCACGGAAGGCGGTGATCGCGTCCTCGTATCGCTTCATGTTGTACAGGCACATGCCCAGCGAGATCTGCGCGTGGTCTGGATTCTTGAGACCACCGACCTGCAGCCCTTCGCGGGCCGCTTCGACACATTCCTCGTGCTGTCCGAGATTGAGGTGGGTATTGGCGAGACGTAAATACAGCTCACCGTCGCGGTCCAGGCGCGCCGCCTGTTGCAGAGCAGGAATGGCTTTCTCGTCTTCCATTGCCAGTGACCAGGCCTGCGACAACAGCCGGTAGTTCTTGGCGTTCTTTTCCACCCTGCCGCTTTCCATCTCCGACTCCAGGAGCTTCGCGGACTTGTACGGAACTTCATGCTGCATATACAGCTGCGCCATTGTCACCAGCTCGCTCTCGGTCGTCAGCAATGCCTGCGTGTGGGCTGCGTCGTAAGCGGCAATAAGGTTGTTTTCCTCGTTCAATTCCGTGTACGCGCCGGCCAGGGTGAACCAGTACCGCTTCTTCGGCCAGTTCTGCAACAGTATCTTGTGGATGTCGCGAACTTTCGCGAAGTTTTCCTGCTGGAAATAGGCGAAGTTCAGCAGTACGTACCAATCTTCCTTGATCTGGGCATCGCGCTTCCTGGCGATATCCATTGCCGTTTCGATCGGCTTGACCATATCCTGGAACCGGTCAACCTGGTAAAGATTCTGCGCGTACAGGATATAGGGCTCGGGTCCGGGATTAACTTCCAGCGCAAACCACTGGTCGAGATAGCGAAGCGCCTCGGTGTACTTTTCTTCCATCGTGCTGAGCTGGGCCAGCGTATAGATGGTCTGCTTGCGCATCTGCTCCTCGAGGCTCGGGATGCGCAGCATCTCCTCGTAGATCGCGATCGCCCTGTCCGTATCCTCCATGTTGTAGTAGACAAAGCCGATGTAGTTGAGCACGTTTGTCAGTTCATACTCGGTCAGCTTCCGCTCGCGAAGGGCATTCAGGGTGCGCAGCGCGCCCTGGTAATCCTTTGCGTCCACCTGCTCCTGCGCGCCCAGGATCTTGTCATAGACCTCCTTGCTGACGGCCTGCGCTTCCTTTGTTTTCTGCTCCGGTTGTCCTTCCTCCCCTTCCTGCTGCGCATAGGCAGGCCCGCCCGCGAGGAAAACCCCTGCGGCCAGCGCCCAACATATTCTCTTCAGGTTCGAGGTCGGGTATGGGCTATTGCTGTTCATACTGGACATCCTCTCGAGGCTCGCATCCGGATCCGCCGACGTTCCGCGGGTCTTCTATTCCTCGATTTTGAAAGTAATCCGCGTTTTGACATTGGGCACGTCGACCGGCTGACCGTCGACAACCCGTGGCTTGTACTTGAACTTCAGCACCGCCTGCGTTGCTGCCCGGTCGAACAGACTGCTGGTCGAGAACAACACGACCGGGTCCTTTACGGTGCCGGTCGTGGTCACCGTGAACGACATGTCGACATAACCTTCGACACCCCGCGACAGCGCACGGGCCGGATAGACGGGGGCCACGCGCACGATCGGCAGGTAGTCACCCTCCGCGATATTCATGCCTCCCGGGCCGCCGATCTGTGGGTTGTTCGATACAGTTGGGGGAGGTATCCCGATCGTCGCTGCATTCGGATCAATGTTGTCCAACTGTTGCGGAGGTACCTCCGGTGGCACTTCCGGGGGCGGTGGTGGCTTTTCCGGCTTGATGTCTTCGGTCTGGACGTTCTCGTTACGCTTGACGCGCACGAACTCCAGTTGATGTCGCGCCCGTGGCTTGGTAATTGCTTCTTCGCCGTACTCGATAAGCAGGTGCATGACGAAAAGAAGGCTCAAGGTCACGAGAACCCCGGTGACAATGGCAAATGCGTATCTGCCGATCATGATTCACCTCTTCTGGCTGGAAGCGCCGTACACGATGTCGGTTTATGGCCTCCGTGCCGCATCACTGAACAGCTGCGATGGATATATTGAACACGCCTGCTGCCCGGGAGGCGTCCATCACCGTCACGAGCATTTCATTGGTCGACTTCTTGTCCGCCTGGATCACAACGGACCCCTTGGGATTCTCCGCGTGCAGTCGCTCGATATTGGCCCGAACGGCCCGCGGATCGACAAGGCGGCGGTCGATCCAGATTTCGTCATTGGGGCTGATGGCGATCAGTATGTTCGCATCTTCCACCCGCTCGGCCGTCGGCGCGTCCGGACGGTTCACATCGATTCCGGCCTCCTTGATAAAGGACGCCGTGACGATGAAGAAAATGAGCATGATGAACACGACGTCCAGCATCGGCGTCAGGTTGATTTCGTTCTCGTCATCGGCGCTGCTTGTATCTGAGACTCTACGCATGGCGATTACCTTCCGTTCAAAATTCGCTACTAGTGATCCATCGTGAGGGAGTCCGCGAGGAACTCCGTCTCACGCGCCGAGCGCCGGGTGAGCATGGTCACGAGGAGCACGCCGGAGAGCGCGCCCACCATTCCGGCCATCGTCGGAATCGTAGCCTGCGATACACCGGCGGCCATCGCTCTCACGTTTCCCGACCCCGACAAAGCCATGACCTGGAATACCGTGATCATTCCCGTTACCGTACCGAGCAGCCCCAGCAACGGACAGAGCGCCACCAGAGTCTGAATCATCGGGATCGACCCGGTGGTCTCCTGATCGAAGCGGGATATCATCGCCTCCCGTATCTGGTGTGCATGCCATGACTTGCGTTCGGCTCGCGACTCCCAGCTCTGCTGCAGTTCCGCCGCAACTGCCTTCATCGAGGTTCGGAAGTACAGGAGACGTTCGATAATCAGAACCCACATCGCGAAGATCGTGAAGGCAATCCACGTCAGTACCGGCCCGCCGAGAGCCATGAAGTCCCGAATTGCCTCGATGCTGTCATACAGCCAGTTCATCGACTTGCCCTCGCCTAACCGCGGCGCTCGGAGTGCTCCGCAACAATACCGGCGCTTTGCGAGTTGATGATGTTGATGATCTTGCGGCTCTGTCCACTCACAACCGTGTGGATAAGCACCATCGGTATCGCCACCACCAGGCCCTCAACCGTTGTGACCAGTGCCTGCGATATACCGCCGGCCATCATTTTCGGGTCGCCTGCGCCGTAGAGCGTAATGACCTGGAACGTCTTGATCATGCCCGTCACGGTGCCGAGGAGCCCCATCAGCGGAGCCACGACGGACACCACCTTGATGAACAGCAGTCCCTTGGTCAATCCCGGCATTTCCTTTAGAGCGGCTTCGCTGAGCTTGAGTTCAATCGTTTCCGTGTCGGCATTCCGGTTCGATTCGTAGGCAGCCAGTACGCGGCCGAGGGGATTGTCAGTGCTGGCCCGGTCGCTCTTGAGCTGTGCCGAGACCTTGCGAGCGTCAATCGTCAGGGCGATCCAGCGCCAGATTGCGATCAGCAGACCGATGATGCCGAGGGCGATGATGGAATATCCGACGATACCGCCCTGATTGATTTGCTCGCCGATTGAGGGCGACTCGACCAGCAGCGCGAGGATGCTGCCACGAGTAACGTCCAGACCGAATCCGACCATGCCCTCTTCAGCATTGATCAAATCGTCCGTGGACCCGGTATAACGGGCTTGCTCAGGCTGTCGCTGCAGTTCGCTTATGGCGCCTGTTTCCGAAGAGTACGTGAGGTAGCCCCCTTCGTAGACGATATTGAACACGCCAACCCTGGCTACTTCCGTATCGACCTTCTCACCGTTAGCCAGAGTCACTTGATTGGCGAACTTGACGTTTCTGCCCGACTCGGTGATTTCCCGCTGCAGCTCGAACCACAAACGCTCGATGTCTTCAATTGACGCGAGCGAGCTTGCGCCGGCCATTTTACTGCCCAGCTGGGTAAGAAACTGCCCGCGTTCCGGGTACTGGATGTTAGTGAGCGAAGACCGGAAACGTCCCTGCGCATCGCCGGTAACGGTCTGAAGCACGCCGAACAGCTCCTTGAGTGCTCCAAGCCGTTCATCGAGCGCCGCCCTTGCCGTTGCGATTTCCTCCTGGTTCGATGCAAACAGGTTCTCGAGGCGCGTGCTTTCTGCCTCCAGTCTCGAACGTTCTGCCCGAGCCTGGTTGAGAAGCTGCTGCTGCTCGTTGCGCCGCTGCGCGAACGCGGCTTCCCTTTGCCGTGCTTCCTCCGAGTCCCTCGCCTGGCCGCGTTCGATCTGTTGCAGCAATTCGGCCATGCTGCTGGCCGGCTGCTCCTGATTCTGCGCCTGTGCTGCGCCAAAACCAAAAAGGCCCGCGGCGACTATTATTGCTATGCTTTTCATTTAGGAAGTCTCCCCGACTGGTTCTGCCGCCCGCACAGGAACAAGAATGAGCTCCGGCGCAATCAATTGCCGCGCCATGCGAATTCCCTTCCTGATTTCGCTCCTGTACTCGTTGTCCTCAACAAAGCCGCCCTGCTCCGCATCGTAGTGACCCGAAACCTGTCCGTCGTCCGACTGGAAGTAAAGTCCGACGCGTCCGATCCGAAGCATGTTGTACTCCCTCTGCCCCTCGATTCCCTCGATCGCCAGCGACTGGCGATACCATTCGCCATCGTGACCGTAATCCATTTCGATCTGGTATGCCTCCAGGACTTTGCGGAATTTTTCCGCTACGCTCACGTCCGAACGCGACATGAGGTCTTTCAGGGTTTGGATGCGGCCTTCGCGCTCCTCCAGCAGGAACGGGATATCGAGGGCGATCGACTGTTCCAGGCCGTCGATCATCCGCTCCATCAGCGGGAATATCTGTCGGTTGACGACCTCGACCTGATCCATGGACAGCGCGATTTCCTCCAGGGTTGCCCGCTGGCCGTTGGTCTGTGCAGTCATCAGCCGGTTGTAGACTTCGAGACCGTCGATCTCTTTGTTGATACCGCGGTACTGGTCAGCGAGGGTGCGAGTTCCTTCCACCACCTCATTGACGCGTTGCTGGGACGCCTGGGCGAGATTCAGCCGCCGCAAATCCGCCTGCAACACCTGGTCAACAGTCTGAGCGAGGACACTGCCTGTCACTGCAACCACTGCGGCAACGACTGCAATGGTCACCTTCCGACTGCTGCTTTTGCACCGTTTCATGGACACTCCTTAAACATCGGTTGTAATTACTCTATCGAGATTTCAGAAGAGAAATGCACAGTGACTGACAACTGCACCGGCAACATCCGGACAGTATGGAACGGTCCGGCCCTGAGCGCCTG